>LJSS01000012.1_pt1 | contig 33190 bp, 37 predicted proteins | sample 890271 | NCBI WGS metagenome assembly LJSS01 (sample SAMN03797534, study PRJNA294671) | hot springs metagenome | isolation source: water from Lobios Hot Spring | place: Spain: Lobios, Galicia | collected 2011-02-08
GGACTACTTTTTAAAGCTCTTGGAAGAACTGGAAAAAATAGAAGGTTTGGAATGGATAAGGATCATGTATATGTATCCCTCTGAAGTGAGCGATTCACTGATAGAGTATATAAAGAACTCAGAGAAGGTTCTTCCATACTTTGATATGCCGTTGCAACACGTATCCGACAGAGTTCTAAAAAGCATGAGAAGGGGCTACACAAAAAAACACATCTTTGACCTTTTCCAAAAAATACACGAGAGCCTTCCCGATGCTGTAGTTAGAACCACCTTTATCGTAGGTTATCCTGAAGAAGGAGAGAAGGAATTTCAGGAGCTTTTGGATTTTGTAAAACAGGGATACATCCATTGGTTAGGAGCTTTTCTTTACTACCAAGAGGAAGGAACCTATGCCTTCCCTTTGGGTGATCCCATTCCAAAGAGAGAGAAGAAGGCAAGACTGCGGGAAGTTTTAAGAACCCAAAAGGACGTCTGGAAAAGAAGGAAAAAGGATCTTTTAGGCAAAGAACTAAAAGTTCTTATAGATGGTTACGACCAAGAGATGAGTGTAGTACCCATAGGCAGAACCTATATGCAAGCGCCGGAAGTAGATTCGATAGTTTACATAGACTCAGAGAAGCAGTTAAAACCTGGGGATATGGTAAAAGGGAAGGTAATTAAAATAAGCGATTACGATTTTGTAGTTAAGGTGGATTAGCGTGTAAAGGTGATTTCAAAAAATACCTTAATCACCTTTAAGGTAGCTTAAAACAAGTTCCAAAATACTTTCCGGGTTTTGATTCCCATCCACACGCCTGTGAGCCAAAGAATACACATTTTTTCTTTCTTCAAAAAGTTTTTTCACAAATTCCAATCCTTTGCTCAAAAGGGGCCTACCTTCACTCTTGGAACATCTCTCCAAAAACACTTCAAAGTCTATATCTATCCAAAGTACCAAACCTTTTTCTTTCATAAGGGAAAGCGCTTGGGCATTTGCACCCAGACCTCCACCGGTGGATATTACAGCTTGCTTCTCCTGTAAAAGACTTCTCAATACCTCAAACTCTCTTGTTCTAAAATAACACTCTCCGCTGTCGCGGAAAATTTCGACAATGCTTTTTTTCTCCTCTTTTTCTAAGATTTCGTCCACGTCGTAAAAGTTCCAACCGAGCCTTTGTGCCAAAAGCTTTCCCACCGTAGACTTACCACTACACATAAAACCAACCAAAAATACACGATCAAAGCTCATGGCGAATAAGGACTAGGTTAAGTAGAGTAAAGAAACCGCCCATTAAGTTAAGCTGGGATATTCTTTTAGGTTTTAACGTACCAAGTAGGTTAAGGTGCACAACAACCGCATAGTAAAGCCATATAAGGAAGGTAGAAATCAATTTTGGATCGTTTACCCAATGCTTACCCAAAAAGTTTCTAGTCCAAAAGCTGCCAAATACCAATGTGAGTGTTAACATTATAAAAGCCAAATTTATGAAAATCCGTTCTGAGAAAGCAAGTGTATTTATCGGAAGGAAAAAACCAGATATGTTTTTACTTTTTAACTTACCTTCCAGTATCATCCTCAAAAGAGAAGAAAGACTTCCAAAAAATACGCCAGTGTAACTCGTAGCTGCAGCAATAATATGCAACACAAAGAGAACATTTTTATAAGGTGAAGGTTCCGAAGGCAAAGCTAACAATGTCAAAAGGAAACCGGAAAAGGACAGTAAAGCGTAAAACCTTGATATCTGCACACTTACAAAGGAAAAAGCTATCAACAATAAAATGATAAAATTGCCCAACAAAGAGTAAAAACCGTACACATCGGCAAAGGGAAAGCTTTTAGTGCTGACCGCTTTCACAAACACACCTATGAAATAGATAGCCACAGCTATGGACAAAGTAAGTTGAGGAACACGTTTGCCAACGTTGAAGTAATAGAACAAAACTGAAAAGAAAAAGGCAACGATATACAAAACGCTACTTAGCGGTAAAAGCATAATTAAAATATTAATCCAAGCTACCTAGTAGGTTTAAGATTATGATTAGAATCTTTGTAGGTTTTTTTACAACCAAACTTATACATGACCAAGTGGAACAGATAGCAAACAGGTGGGGAAGTTACATAAAAGGTTCTTGGGTCAAACCACAAAATTTACACATGACCTTCCAGTTTATAGGAGAGATCCAAGAAGATAAACTATTGGATATAATAAAGGTAATGCAAGATGTAGCCAAAAGGCAACAACCTATAAATATCCTTTACAAATCCCTAGGTGTATTTCCCAGTTTGGAAAAAGCTCGTGTCCTTTGGTTAGGTGTATCTCAAGGTCACGAACAACTCAAACTCCTCGCTCGTGATATAGTCAGAGCTAACAGAAAAGTTGGCATAAGGGAAGAAGGAAAACCTTTTTATCCACACGTTACTATATGCAGGATGAAGGATTTTGATAAAAGAAAGCTCAAAGACATGCTTAAGCAGCACGAAAACGTAACCTTTGGAGCGGATACAGTGGACAGGATATCGATAATCAAAAGCTCCTTAACACAAGTAGGACCTATATACACCATAATAGAGGAGTTTTACTTCGGTGGATAAAATAAGCTACAAACAAGCAGGTGTTGATATTGAGAAAGCTGACAAGTTTGTGGAAATTATTAAACAAAAAATAAAATCTTTACCAAAAGCTTTGCTGTTTGGTAGCTTTGCCAGCGGTTTAGATTTATCAGGCTACAAAAACCCTGTGATAATGCTCACCACAGATGGTGTAGGAACCAAGCTAAAAGTAGCCCAAAGCGTGGGGATACATAACACAGTAAGCATAGACTTGGTAGCTATGAACGTAAACGATGTAATAACTTCAGGAGCAAAACCAATAGGATTTTTGGACTACATAGCCATAGGGAAAATCGATTTAGATACTTTAGGTAGTTTAATAGATGGAATAGTGGAAGGTTGTAAACAGTCAGAGATGCCCTTAGTTGGTGGGGAAACCGCTGAAATGCCTGACTTTTATCCCGAAGGGGTATACGATTTAGCGGGTTTTTGTATTGGCGTTTGTGAAAGAGATGAATTGATAGATGGTAGTCAGATAAAAAAAGGAGATGTGATTATAGGCATTCCTTCTTCTGGTTTTCACAGCAACGGTTTTTCTTTGATAAGAAAGATACTGCAAATGAAAAATATAAGATACGAAGACAATGTAAATGGTAAAGAAGTGTACAAGATTCTTTTGGAACCTACACGCATATACTGGAAAGAGGTTAAAGCTCTAAAAAGAGAAGTCAAAATAAAAGGCATGGCTCATATAACAGGAGGGGGGATAAGGGGAAACTTAATTAGAATCCTTCCCAACAACGCAAAAGCGGTTGTAGAAAAAAGTAGTATACCTAAGATGGAAATTTTCCAATGGATTCAAAGGATGGGCAACGTAGAGGAAGAAGAAATGTACAGAACCTTTAACATGGGTGTGGGTTTTATGATTGTATTGGATAAAAAAGATGTTGATAAGGCTTTGTCTGTTTGTAAAGATGCTTTCGTGTGTGGAGAAATCATAGAAGGGGAAAAGGATGTCATTTTGGCGTAATACTTTTATAACACTTTCGTTGTTAGTTGGTCTATCCTACGCTCAAAGCGTAAAGCAAGTGGAGATAAAAGGCTTAAGATACATACCGGAAGATTCCATTAAAGGCTTGATAAAGTCTATACCTGGGTCAACGTACAGTTTGGAAACCGTAAAAGAGGACATAAGAAGGCTCTACAGGACGGGATTCTTCGAAAAGGTTGAAGTTTACAAAGAGCAAATAGGTGATGAGGTTATACTCATTTACCAACTTACAGACCTTCCAGTTATATACAAAATAGAGTTTGAGGGAAATAAGAAACTAAAAGATGATGAACTAGAAAAAGCTATAGGAATAGAAACGGAAGTGGGTAAAGTAGATCCTGAGGAAGCAACAAGAGCTTTTACATCTTCACCTGCTATAGAGGAACGTATAGAGGTTCAAAGAAGGATAAAGCTAGGAAGAGTTTTAAGTGCCCAAGAGATAGAGTTTATTAAAAGACGAATAAAAGAAGCTTACTTAAAAGAAGGATACCCTAACGTAGAGGTGTCTTACACGTTAGTGCCTAAAAAAGGAGCATCCAAAATCGTCTTTAACATAGTAGAAGGACAGCCCGAATACCTTTCTAGTGTGCATATTGAAGGAAACAAAAGCTTTAGAAGAGGGAAGATAATAGATAAGATGACCTTAAAGCCACCTAGCCTGATAGCCTTTAGATTCCGTCCACCTTTCAGTGAAGAAGTGTTAAAGGAAGACATAAAGAGCATTGAGGAGTTTTACAAATCTGAAGGTTTCTTGGATGTAGAGGTTTCTTACGAGGTAAAGAAGAGAGATAACAGGTATGACGTATTTATAAAGATCAACGAAGGTCCAAGGTACAAACTTGGAGAGTTAAAGATTGAAGGAAACACGCTTTTTGCATACTCGGAACTCGTTGGAAACATCTTGAAAAAGAACAGAGGTGGATACTACAGACAAGAAGTTATAGATAAATTGCTGAATAACATAAAGGAAAAGTATTCGTCCATAGGATTTCTAGACGTACAATGGGAAAAAAGTGAAAACATTTCGGATAAAAAGGTCAACGTTACCATAAAACTTACGGAAGGTAAACCTGTATACGTGGGCAGGATAGAGGTCAGAGGAAACTATGAAACACGTGATTACGTTATAAGGAGGGAGATGAGATTCCAAGAAGGTGAGCTTGCCAACTTGAGAGAACTTGAAAGATCAAGATCAAGGATATTTAACTTGGGGTATTACGAAGATGTAAACATACAACCTATACCTTCGACCACCAAAGGTTGGGATTTTGTAGCAAATATTAGAGAACGCTTTACCGGTCAAATATCCGCAGGACTTGGATACAACCAAGTTACAAAAATTTCAGGCTTTGTATCTATCAGAAAGGGTAACTTCTTGGGAACGGGTGATATAGTAGGGTTTTCTATATCTTACGGTACAAAATCCAGAGATAACTCCCTATCGTATACAAAGAAGTGGTTTTTAAACCAACCGATAGATCTGACCACAAGTATTTTTGATAGAAGGATAGAGTATAGTACCTACACCATCGAAAGGACAGGCATAAATTTTGTACTATCCAAGGAGCTTACGGAATTTTGGAAAGCGAGCGCCGGTATAAGCTTTCAGAGAGTTAAGTATTCAGACATTTCACCTAACGCTTCTCTTGCTGTTAAGGAAGAAGAAGGTTCCAGTCAAGTAAGAAAGCTCAACTTTGAGCTTGTCAGAGATACCAGAGACAACTATATCTTCCCAACAAAGGGATCCCTCACTAAGGTTGAGCTTTCCAGTGGTTTAAAGATATTAGGAGGTACAGAGAAATTCGTTAGGTTTGCTCTTTCCCATCAGCTATTCGTAAAGGACACATTTTTTGATACTGGTGTAATTTGGAATTTCAAAGGTGCCTTTGGCATGGTGGAACCTTACGGTCAAGATCGTGTTCCTTTAGATGAGCGCTTCTTCGTGGGAGGTGACTTTAGCGTAAGGGGATACTCTTACGGATATGCTGGTCCGTTAGATCCAAACACCAACGATCCTGTTGGAGCTAAAAAGCAAGTTCTGTTTTCTACTGAACTAAATGTACCTATATACAAAAACACGTTTTATGGCGCTATTTTCCTTGATTTAGGTCGTGGTGCCAATGAATTTAAAGACCTTAAAGACCTTAGAGGTGGTTACGGTATAGGTATAAGGTTTATTACTCCCTTTGCACCCATTAAGTTGGATTTGGCTTTCAAAACCAAGAAAGTACCAGGAGATACAGACAGAAGCAAGATCCACTTCGTATTGGGGGCATTTTTCTAATTATAGAGTGTCCAAAAACAGCATGAGCATAAAACCTATCAAAAATCCCACTGTAACCTTGAGTTGATCGTTATGCTGTGCGTAAACTTCTGGGAAAATTTCTTTGACAGTCACGTATATCATAGCACCTCCACCAAAACCAAGACCTACAGCGATAAAATCCTTTAGTATTTCAAAAGCCCAGTAACCTAAAATAGCAGGTATGGCTTCTACTACACCACTGAGCACGCCTATTAGTATAGGAACCAATAGAGACATCTTGGCAAAATATAAAGCTAAGCTTATTATCAACCCTTCCGGTATATCCTGAATCGCTATAGCTATAGCTAAATCCAAACCAACTTCTTGAGAGTAAGCACTAGCTATCCCTACACTTAGACCTTCCGGTATGTTGTGGATTATCACACCTATTGTTATAAGGAAGAGTTTTTTCATTTTATGCATCGAAAGCATACCTTCATAACCTTTAAGGATATGCTCGTGGGGAAAGATATTTTCCAAAACTCCTAAAAATACAAAACCCATAAGGATTCCTATTGATGTAAGGAAAAAGCCACCTTTCTCTATACCAGGAATTATCAAACTCGAAAAGGAAGCCACAAGCATAACACCGCCTGAAAAGGAAAGAGCTACACTGTAGTTAAAAGCTCTTCTCCAAAAGATGATCAAAGCGCTTCCTAAAGCGGTACCTAAAAACACGATAAATGCGTTGAATAAGTAACTCATACCAGGTTCGAGAGTTTAAAAATAGAGTAAAGCTGTAGTCCCTGAGCTTGTATGTTTTCCCTTCCACCCTCTTCCCTATCCACTACACAAAATACACCCACCACTTCTAAACCTTCCCTTTGGCATGCGCTAACAGCCTTTAAGGAAGAGCTACCAGTGGTAACCACATCCTCTAAAACCGCTACTCTGTCACCTTTTTTTAGCAGCCCTTCTATCTGTTTACCCGTTCCATGTCCCTTTGGTTCCTTTCTAACTATAAAAGGCTTTATAGGATGAGAATCCATATAAGAGACAAAGGCAATCGCGTAAGCTATAGGATCTGCACCCAAAGTCAAGCCGCCAGCGCCTACAACGCCAAAGTCCTTTATAATTTCGTACATAAGCTTTCCTACAATATAGCTTCCTTCTGGATCCAAAGTTATCTGTTTAAGGTCTATGTAATACCTACTAAGTTTACCCGAGGACAGTTTAAATACGGGCTCATCGGCAACCTTTAAAGACTTTTCCAATATTAATCTTTTAAGTTTTTCCTTAAGCATCTCCTTTTAGTTTTTCTCTTGCATACTCCATTAGCCCACCAGCTTTCAATATCTCTTGAATAGTTTCGGGAAATCTGGTAGCCTTGTACTCTTTACCTGTTGTTAGATTTCTGATAATACCTTCCTTTATGTCTACTTCTATAACGTCCCCATGGTTTATTTCATCAACCGCTTGCGGAGCCTCTACTATAGGCAAACCTATATTTATAGCGTTTCTGAAGAATATACGTGCAAAGGACTTGGCAACAACTACAGGTACGTTGGCGTACTTTATGGCTATAGGTGCGTGTTCTCTGGATGAGCCTGATCCAAAGTTTCTTCCAGCTACTATAATATCTCCACTTTGATGTTCCTTTGCAAAATTGGGATGCTCCGAGTCCTCCATCACGTGACTTGCAAGCTCGTATGGATCCGTCGTATTCAGATACCTTGCAGGTATGATCTGGTCTGTATCTACGTTATCTCCAAACTTCCAAACTTTGCCTTTGTAAATCATGAAAAAATTATAACACCTGGTTATCTAAAATGTGTAAAGTTCTATATATATATTAGTATTTGGGTCAAGTGTAACTCCCTCCCAATTCTAAAAAGATAGACTCTTTCAAACTTCATCTGATAGCTTAAGCTATACATAATTGTCTTTCATTCAAGCCTACCTAAAGAGTAAATTACTTTATCTTATTTTACATTCGGCTTACTTTCAACCCTTCCTTGCTAATGTTCTGTTATACTTAGGTATTTGGACACTAATGAAAGCTAACTAAAAAAAGATAGTAAACTTATTGCGTGATTAGAAAGGAATTTCCTTCTTTAGCAACTTCTAAATGAGATTTTTACGCTATCAGTTAGATAGCAAAGTACTTAAGCCTTTCCTAATACTTTAAAGTCTTCCAAAGAATAGGTTTTTATATGGTGCAAGAAGTTTAGTAAAATCTACCGCATCTTTCTAAGGGCAATGTTTAAATTTCTTTTTCTCTAACTCTTGGGTCTATTATAGCAAGCATTACATCCGCGATGATGTTTCCTATTATGAGCATTATGGTTCCGATGTATAACCCTCCCATCACCAGGAACAGATCCTGGGACAGGACAGCTTCCAACATCAACGAACCGAGCCCAGGCCAACCCACGATAATCTCTATTAGTGCAGCACCGGAAAGTAAACCTGCTATTTCGTATCCTATGAGCGTAACAAACGGATTCATCGCGTTTTTAAAAACGTGTTTAAACACTACCCAATTGGATACACCTTTAGCTCTCAACATGGTGACCATTGGACCCTTTAGGATCTCTATGACAGCGCTTCTGACGAGCCTTGTAAGCCCAGCGGTCGAAACCAATACCAAAGTTGACACAGGCACAACCATGTGTTTGGCTATATCCAGTATCTTTTCCAGTGTGCCCATACTGTCAAAGTTGGCACTGTGGATTCCTCCCACAGGTAACACACCCGATTTTGAAGCGAAGAGCAAGAGTATAAATACTAAGAAGAACGAGGGAAAGGACATAAAACTATAGGTGTATACCTTTATCACTCTGTCCAAAAGGGTATTTTCTCTGTAACCAGCTAAAAATCCCAGAGGTATAGCCAAAAGCCACGAAAGTAAAGCCGAAGAAAGGGTCAAAAGCAAAGTGTTCCCAATCCTCTCCTTTATCAACTGCGTAACCGGTGCATGGTATTGAAAAGAGTATCCCAGATCGAAAAAAATGGCAGATTTTAACCAACTTATGTACTGAATTATAAAAGGTTTATCGAGTCCATACTGTTTCCTCAGTTGTTCTATGGCTTCTGGGGAAATTTGGGGATTGAGTTTGAGCTGATCCAGATAATCACCCGGTGCCAGTTTTATAATCAAAAAGGAAAGGAACGTAACACCCACAACCGTAGGAACAGCTTGCAAAAGCCTTAATGCTAGATACCTAAGCATTACATATAGTTGGCTATGTAGTGTTTTACCTGGGAGAAGTATCTATTTATCTCTTCCTTATGCTTAGATTTCACATACCTTACTAATTTGTAAACATCCCAGTAACCTACTATGGGTAGGGCTTTTTTCTTTTCCAAAAAGGCTATTATGGCGCTTGTAAAGTCCCTACGCGCATCTTCCCTTAGGTTAAAATCCTCGTCGATTAATATCCTCATAAAGGTTTTGAGATCCAAGATTAGGTTTCTCACGTATTCCATTGTAGGGCTTACAGTGTTTAACTTCTCTTCCAAAAGTTTTTTGAGTTTAAATGGGTCTTCGTTCCTGTATAGGGATTGAAGTCTGCTTTCCATTTTGTCACTTTTCATAAGAGCATAATTATAAGAGAATCTTGTCCAAGTTCAACACCGTAGCGACAAAACAACCCAAGGATATGAAGGGTCCGTAAGGTATCGCAAACTGAAGGTTCTTATTTTTTATCAGTATGGGAACCGTCCAAAGAAGACCAAATACCGATCCTAGGAACACACCAAAGAACACACCCTTTACCCCTGTAACTGATCCTATGAAAGCCAAAAGCTTAACATCTCCAAAACCAAGACCCTCAAACTTTCTGACCTTGATGTAGTAAAGGTATATAACCAAGAAGAAAACAGCACCTACAAGGGCGCCTATTATGGAATCTTTAAAGCTAAAATCCTGTCTAAAAAAGCTTGTTAAAAGACCAAAGACCAAACCACCCAAGTTTAAACTGTCCGGTAGCTCAAAAGTGTCCCAGTCTATTAGAGAAAGCATAAGTAATAAGGAAAAGAAAACAAAGAACACAAAAGCTGAAAAAGAAATACCCCACTTTAGCAAACAGATTAGAGCCAATATTCCAGAGGAGAGTTCTACAATAGGATACCTCAAACTTATTTTAGATTTACAATGTCTACACTTACCTCGCAGTATTATATAAGAAATTATTGGGATGTTGTCGTACCACCTTATAGGTGTTTTACACACAGGACAATGAGAAGGTGGATATACTATTGACATACCAGTCTTTAACCTATGTATTACCACGTTGTAGAAGCTTCCTAGGACTGTTCCTAATACGAAGGCAAAAATCAAATACAGATGTTCCACGTTTAGACTTTTGTAGGAATAAGATTCTTTATAGCTCTGTATATTTCCAAAGTGGCTTTGGATTTGTTCAGGGTGTAAAAATGGAGACCTTTAACACCGTTCAGTATAAGGTCCTCACACTGCTTTATGGCAAGCTCTATACCAACTTTTTCCGTATCTTGAGGCGAATTTTGGTAAGGTTCTAACCGCTGGATTATGCTCTGGGGGATCGTGGCACCGCACATCTGGGCAAACTTTGTGATCTGCTTAAAGTTAGTTATAGGCATTATACCGGGAATTATAGGGATATTTATGTCATTCTTTTGGCAGAGATCCAGAAAATCATAGTAGTAACTGTTGTCAAAGAACATTTGAGTTATGGAAAAATCGGCACCCGCTGAAACTTTCCTTTTAAAGAACGTAATTTCCCACTCCATGTTGGGCGATTCTGGGTGCCCTTCGGGATAAGATGCTACACCTATACTAAAACTATTACCAAAGTGGCTTCTTATAAACTCCACAAGCTGATAGGCGTAAGAACACGCTGGACTGAATTGAGTTCTCTGATCCTTTGGCATATCACCGCGTAAAGCCAGTATATTTTGAATGCCCATGCTTTTGTATTGGTTGATTATGTCAAAAAGTTCGTCCTTTGTGTGAGCTATGCAGGTCAGATGAGCCATAACGGTTAGGTTAAGCTCTGTGTGAATTTTGTAAACAATATCGCGCGTTCTTTCTCGGGTAGATCCGCCAGCTCCGTAGGTCACGGAAACGAAGGTTGGGTTTAAAGCCACCAACTCATTTAAACTCTCGAATAACTGTCTTTTGCCTTCTTCGTCCTTAGGTGGGAAGAACTCAAAGGAGACACTGAAGGGTTCAACTTTTAGAAGCTCCGATATCTTCAAGAAACACCTCCACTAAGGATATCAATCTCGTTTTACAAGGAGTGGGGGACTTTATATACAAACTCAAAGCCTTTATAAGCGTATCCACCATATTGGGGTGTTGCAGCGAGAACTTCTTCAAGATTTCCAAAGAGTCCTCTATCTCAAAGGAAATCTCTTTGTTGTTTTTTACACTTTCAACGCTCTGACCGTCCTTGAAAGCTCTCAGAGCCTTGATGGTTTTACTTATTAAATCATCTCTGCTTTTAGCCCACCTTATGTCCGTATACTTGGTGGTTATGTATCTAAATAATTCTATGGGTTCTTTCATTAAAGCTCTTTGAGATCCTTTATAACGTTTTCTACTTCTATGGCTGGCATGGTGAGCGTTCTTATGGTTCCTCTGGATCCTAGTTCTACAGCCAGTTTCACTATGGTGTCGTTGTTAGGTGCTTCCAGGATGTTTACAAAGTCGTATGGACCCATCACCATATACTGAGCTAAAAGCTTAACTCCAAAACGTTCCATTATCTCCTTGTCTACTTCTTGGATTCTTTCCGGCTTGTGCTTTAATGTTTTCATCCCCTCGTCGGTCAAGCTTGTTAACATCACATACACTGGCATGTTTATACCCTCCTTTAATCATAAAGTTTAATTTCTAGGTGTTGCCTTTGTCAAGTCCGGTTCTCTTGGTCGCTTCAAAACGCCTTTAGACCTTTTAACCAAATTTTTACACTCTTGAAGCGACTAAATCGCACACCGAAAGGGCTACCCTTTACTTAGGGTTATAATTTTCATTATGACGAATAGAGATCTTTTTGAGCTTGCCAAGTCTTTAATGCCAGGTGGGGTGAGCTCACCTGTCAGAGCTTTCAAAGCCGTCAAAACGGATCCCATAATAGTGGATAAGGCACAAAGGTGTTACGTATGGGATGTGGAAGGCAAGGAGTATATCGATTACCTTTGTTCTTGGGGAGCCATAATCCTTGGACACTCTCACCCCAGAGTTGTAGAATCCATAAAGGAACAGATGGACAAAGGAACATCCTACGGTATCACCAACGTGCACGAGATAACATTGGCTCAGATAGTGGTGGAAAGTATGCCTAGCGTAGAAACGGTTAGATTTGTCTCCTCAGGCACAGAGGCTACTATGTCTGCCATCAGGTTGGCACGTGGTTACACAGGCAGAAAGTACATCGTCAAATTTGAAGGTTGTTATCATGGACATGCAGATTCATTGCTTGTAAGTGCTGGCTCAGGTGTTGCCACTTTTGCTATACCTGGAACACCTGGTGTGCCCGAAGATGTGGCAAAGTTGACCTTGGTGGTGCCATATAACGACTTAGAAGCATTGGAGAAGGTTTTTAAAAACTACGGTCAAGACATAGCCGCCGTCATAGTAGAACCTATCGCTGGAAACATGGGTGTAGTTTTACCTGAGGAAGGTTTCCTAGAAGGTATCAAAAAGCTTTGTCAAGAGTACGGAGCTTTGTGTATATGCGATGAGGTGATCACAAACTTTAGGGTAGCTCCAGGGGGAGCTCAAGAGCTCTACGGGATAGAACCCGATATAACGTGTATGGGTAAAATACTCGGTGGTGGTATGCCACTGGGTGCTTACGGTGGCAGAAGGGATATCATGGAAAAGGTAGCCCCAGAGGGTTCCATCTACCAAGCGGGAACGCTCTCTGGAAACCCGCTTTCCATGGTTGTTGGGATAGCTACTCTAAGGACACTCTTTGAGGAAAACCCTTACGAAAAACTGGAAATGCTAACCGTTAAACTGAGCAAAGGTATATCCAACATACTCCAAGAGAAAGGCATCCCCCACTGCATAAACAGGGTGGCTTCCATGTTCACCCTTTTCTTCACGGAAGGACCTGTTAGAGATTATCAGAGCGCTAAAAAGTCAGATCTGGAGTTATTTGCCAAGTTCTTTAGAGCCTTGCTTAAGAGAGGTATACTCTTCTCTCCTGCACAGTTTGAAGCTTGGTTTTTAAGTATGGCACACGATCAAAGAGTTATAGACGAGACTCTTAACCGTATCCAAGACGCGGTAAAGGAGCTGTAAGATGGAAGTAAGCAGATGTTTGGTCTTAAGTTTGGAAGGCACAGCTAGTGAGATAACAGATAAGTTAAACGAAGCGCTGCAAGCTATACAGGAAGAAGGTGGACGTATACTGAGCGTAGAAACATCCTTTGCTAAAGAGCATGGAATAGATGGCTTTGTAGTTCTTTACACAATTTTTTACACATCCAGCAAGCCAATGGAAACTGAATAGTATTTTGTCAGAAAGGTTAGACTTTTACTTAAATTCTATACTTCCTGCGTTATAAGCTTTTTCCCTGTATATATAACAAAACAAGGCATGGACCAACCAAGTAAGAAGTAAAATAAAAGAGAGTTTTTCTTATCATGTAAGAAATTTATAAAGATATATTATATATTATGAAATTATCGCATATGCCATATAGTATGACTTGTCCCGTATCCCCTAATTTACCAAACTCTCTAACTTTTTAAATTACTCCTTTGAATACTTCGACCTAGTTTCTATCTCATAATTCTGGATTGTATATTCTTATCAATGTTTGTCCTACAAAGTCAAAGCTAATAATCTTTTAATGATTTATCCTATTCTTATTGTGTTATAAGCTTTCTCGACTTACCTCGTTATAAATGCACAAGGAAATAGTTAAGAACCTCCTCATGAGATTATAAGGAAAAAAGAATAAATTTTCTTGCAAAAAAGGAAAATATCAGAGCTTCCTTCTTATCAAGCAAGAAATTTACTAAACTCATTACGTGATAAAAAAATCAGTTAATTCAATAACTTTTCCCTTGGAATACTAAGTGGTAGCGCAAGTGTTGCTCTTATGATTAACAAACTAAAACCCAATTTTGTTCTTTGTCAAATTTTTACCTTACCGTCTATCTTAAGCCACAGAGACCGGATATTGACTTGATTTACAGAACCGATTAAAATGCTACTTCATGCGTTACGATGTAGCAATTGTAGGTGGTGGAGCAAGTGGGCTATCCTGTGCTCTGGCGTTGGCTTCTGCTCAAGGTAGAGGTTGGCAATGGGCAGAAGGAAGAAAGTATATAGTCTTTGATGTTAACAACTCCGATCTCAAAAAGGCTTACCTCAGAAACGTTCCCGGCGTAAAGGGAACCCAAGGGGAAAAGCTACTGCAAACTATACGTGATCAAATTCATGAGTGGGGAGGTGTGGAATTTTCAGACAAAAAGGTAACCAAAATAGAGAAGATAGAAAACGGTTACAGAGTTACCTGCGAAGACGGTTCGAGTTTAGAAGCAACTTACGTGGTTCTTGCTACCGGTTTTCACTCTTTTGACATTCAAGGACTGGAGATAGAGGTTGTGGAAAATCCCAAATCGCCAAAACCTGGAAGGGTGATGGTAGTTCATAAAGATTATGAAGCTTTACCTAACTTATTTGTCGCTGGTACATTGGCAGGTCTTAGCTCTCACTTTACATCATGTGCAGGTTCAGGTGTAGAGATAGCTATAGAGATACTTTCACGAATGGTAGGTAAGCGTATAGTTATACATGACGTACCAGAGTCTTGAAAAAATACGTAACTGCTTCTCTAATAACCCTTTCCTTTCTTGTTGCTTTCTTCCTATACGTACCCATTCAAGATCTAAAGGCGAAGTTTTATTCCGTAGGTCTGTTCAATTTAGCGCTCGCTTTCCTGTCGTATACGGTCAGTCAACTGGCTAGGTCACTGAGATGGAAAGTCCTAATACACACCCTTACACTGAGAGAGGCTTTCCTGATAAACAGCGTAAACATACTCTTTAACAACGTTCTTCCCGCACGCACCGGTGAGCTTAGTTGGTTTTACTATGCAAACAGGTTGGGCGTAGATCTAAAAGCTTCTCTGTGGTACTTCTTTGTTGGTAAACTCTATGACTTGATAGTTATCGTTGCGATAAGTTTGCTGAGCGTGTACCTTACATATAAAAACCCTTACGTTCTTCTCTCTTTGGTAACAGTGGTTTTGGCTGCACTGCTCTTTGGTAAAATTCACTCCTTATTACCATCATGGAAAAAGTTAAAGGAACTCAAGAGCTTTATAAAAGAAAAGATGAGCGTATGGTTATCTATAAAACTGCTGATGTTTTCCAGTGTGTCTATACTTTTTAAGTTCTTCGGTGTGTATCTTTTGGTGGGCGGTGATCCAATGAAACTATTTCTGGGCTTTAGCGCTGGGGAGCTAAGTAGTATAATGCCTATCCATAACTTCATGGGATACGGCACTTACGAGATCAGTTTCTCCTTACCTCTAAGAATCTTAGACAGCTCTATGAAATCCGCTCTGCTTGATGCTTTTTTGGTGCATAATTTCCTTCTTCTATCTTCCTTTATGTTGGGAATACCATCCCTTCTACTTATCCATCTAAAAAAGCGTTGGTGAGCTTTTGTGTGCTAATATATATGGTATGAAAATAGCTTTTTTGAGAACGGGACAGGAAGAAGGTATCGGAAGGCACATACTGGCTCTGCTTAGAGCTTTCAGAGAACGTGGATACGAAACTCTGGAGCTGGACCTAAGAGAAGGGGATTTAAGGGAAAAAGTAGAAAAGCTCTCCCAATTTGGACCACATTTTGTGATGGATATTAACTCTACAGGCTTTATAGTGGCACAGCAAGAAAATGGGGAAAAAGTGCCGTTGTGCGATGCCATGGGCTTTGCTCACGTTAGCATTTTTGTAGATGATCCTCTATTTTACTTTTCGCCTGTTATTGATGCGAGCAAAGCCAACAATTTTCTTCCTATCGTTTGTGATCTTAAGTATGCCGATACACTCAAGTTCCTAGGGAACGACAAAGGATACTTTTACATAACACCTTTCATAGATAAGGTCCAGATGATACAACCTACAGAACAAAAAGAGATAGATGTGAGCTTTTTGGGACCTGTTATAGATCCGGACATAGTAGCACGTAGTGTACTGCAAAACATAAGAGAGGATTTTGCCCCGTTGTTTTTTGAAGTTGGAGATTTCCTATTTAGAAACCCAGAAGCTCACTTACTTTACGCCTTTGAATACATATTCTCTATGTTCAACTCAACGCTTCAAGAAGAGTTCCTAAAGTGGCGTCAAGAAAACCCTGAGGAGTTTTTGAGATTCCTAAACGACATATCCGCGTATGCCACAGCAAAAAAGAGATGGTATATCATCAATTTTCTAGATGGTTTAGAGATAAAGGTCATAGGAAAGGTAGAAGGTGAACTTCCCGAGGGACATCAAGAAGTTACCATTAACAGCACCCAGGATCTACTTGCGATATACGATAAATCCAGGTTGAGTATAATGGTTTATCCACAGAACGTGCCCACAGGTGTAGGATTTTCGCCTCTGGAAGCATGCTATATGGAGAGCGCTGCTATGGTAGACTATCGAGCAACACTCCCTGGATTTTTGTTGCCTGGGCAAGAAGTTATAACTTTCCTACCTGTAGATAGAGCTGATATCGAGGAAAAAGTGCTCTATTATCTGGATAACGCTAAAGAGCTAGAAGAAATTGCCAAAAATGGGCAACAAAAGGTTATACAAAGATACTCATATGAGGATAGAGCTGAGTTTATAACAAACCTCTTTGAAGATATATTTAGACAATCTGTAGATGCCAGTAGGAACAGGGACGTTAATTAACTTCCTCTTAGTTTTACTGGGATCTTATTTGGGGATAAAGTTCGGTTCTTTTATACCAAATCGCGTAAGAGAAGCTATAGTGCACGCAGTAGCTTTATTTACCATCCTCTTAGGAATTCACCTCATTATAGATCATAAGGCTCAAATGATAAAAGTTTTTTCTTTGCTCATGGTGGGAACATTTCTCGGATACTCACTAAGGCTGGAAGAGAGACTGGAAACCTTAGTATCCAACAGTAAAAACTTTGTTGGTGCTTTTGTAACCGCTTCCGCTATCTTCAGCATAGGACCTATGACCCTTATGGGATGTATACTGGAAGCTACCAAGGGAGATAGCTCCTTACTCATATCTAAAGGCTTTATGGATGGTATTACTTCTGTATTTTTGGCTTCTTTGATGGGAAAAGGCGTGATGGCTTCCAGCATTTTCGTTCTCTTGTATCAGGGATCTATAACAGCCCTCGCTTACTTTTTTGGTGAATTCCTGAACCAAAGTTCATTGAGTAATGCTATGTTTATAGGTGGTGGTATACTGATAGTGATCGGGTTTCAGATGTTAGGAATGATGAAGGAAATAAAAACATTGAACATTTTCCCTGCTTTCTTAATCGCCATTTTTGTTTAAAATTTCTCAGATGATAGATGTGTTGATCGTTGGAAGACCCAACGTAGGAAAGTCCACCTTGTTCAACAGGATAGTAAAATCGAGGAAAAGCATCGTTCACGATACACCAGGTGTTACCAGGGACATAGTACAAGCCATAGCTCAATGGAAAGGTAAGAAGTTTACTGTTGCAGATACAGGAGGTATATGGGAAAGCCAAGAGGAGATAGCCAAAGCGATAGAAACACATGTAAAAAAACATCTACAAGATGCAAAGGTAATAATTTTTGTCCTGGACGGTAGAGAAGGTATAACTGCAGCCGATGAGTATATATCCAAACTGCTTTACCCTTTTAAGGATAAAGTATTCATAGCGGTAAACAAGGTGGACAATAAACCCTTAGAGAAGAACCTATACGAGTTCTACTCTTTGGGTTTTGAAAGAGTGATTCCTGTATCCGCACAGCACGGAAGGGGAATAGGGGAACTTTTGGATGCTATAGAACCTCTCATAGAGCGGGAGCAAGTACAAGAACTAGAAGGTATAAGGATATGCTTCTTAGGTAGACCCAATGTGGGTAAATCCTCCATAGTGAACGCCATTTTGAACGAGGAAAAGGTCATCGTATCACCGATAGCGGGCACCACAAGGGATGCTATAGAGATACCTTTTGAGTACAACAACGGAAAATTCGTTCTGATAGACACAGCGGGTATTAGAAGAAGGTCCCGTGTGGAGTACGGAGTGGAGTTCTTTTCTGTGAGCAGGACTCTAAGGGCTTTGGAACTGTCTGATATAGCTTGTTTAGTCTTGGACATGAGCGAAGGAATCACCCACCAGGATAAAACCATAGGTAGTTTGATATCCAGAAGGTATAAAGGTTGCGTTATAGTAGCTAACAAAATGGATTTTGTCAAAGGTAGTACCAAAGAAGTAGAAAGCTACATAAGAGAGGAACTGAGCTTTTTAGATTACGCCCCTATAGTTTACACAGTGGCTACTGAAAAAAAAGGTGTGTTGGACATACTCAAGAAAGCCCTATACGTTTACAGAGATTACACAAAGCAGCACAAAACGTCCTTCGTAAATAGAGCCTTGCAAAAGCTCCTATCTCAAAACCCTCCGCCTAAACATCAAAACAAAGAAGTGAAGGTTTACTACTGTATACAGGAATCCACAAAACCACCTACCTTTGTCATCTTTACCAACTTTACTCAAGGATGGAAGGAAAGCTACAAACGGTTCATTACAAAGAAGCTAAGAGAAGCTCTTAACATAAAACACGCACCTGTAAAGCTGATAATAAGGGGAAGGAAAGAGTAGATACGGTAGTTACTTCACTTGGTAGTGGTTTGTGGTATAATAGGGATAGGAAGTAAAGCAGATGGCTCAGGAACCTGCATCCGACAATCCTCCCTGCCCCCATTGCCAATCCAAGTGGTCGTCAACCTATCCCGTGTCCTTATACGGTGCACGAGGAGCGCCTGAATGGTGTACTGCGAGATCGCCTGAACTACTTGACCCGCAAAACTCACGCTTTCGCCAAGGATGGACGGACGTGGGATGCGGCGGTGACCTTGAGTGTGTTTGAGCACAACTGCTTAGCGTCCCCATCCTGCCTTGCGGGAGCCGGCGGACGACCTGCCCAACGGGCGCTGGTATCTCCAGCGAACCCCAGCGATGGCGATGGGATTGACCGACCATTAGATACTACTTCCAAGTAGAATGCTATATGTGTTGAGATTGATGGAGGCTTTTTGCTTCAACAGCTTCTATAAGCTGGAGAATTCTTGCAAAAAAGACGTTAAACTTTGCCAGCTATGACTGAGGAGCTTCTTATGCAGTCAGCAACGGACACACCGTAAAGGTAGTTGCCGGTCAAAAAGAGACCTGGGTTCTCCTTTTCTATAAGGTCGGCAAGCTCCAAGTATCTACCATAACCGATCGTGTACTGGGGTATGGCTCTTTTCCAACGTGTTATGTTTATTATGTCCACACTCACATCCAAAATGTCTCTCATTTCCTTTTCCACCAAGTCAGCTATAGCATCATCGGAGTACTCTACTATCTCTGGATCCGTAGCACCACCTAAGTACACTGTGAACAGTTCCTTTCCTTGAGGACTTCTGTTTTTAAAGAGCTTCGAAGAGAACAAACATCCCAACATCCTCTTTCCTTCTACCCTGGGAACCAAAAAGCCAAAGCCATCGGGAACGGAGTTGGAAGTTACCGCGTGCACTACCACTATGGGGGCATAGTATATACTATCGAACTCCTGTGCGGCACTCCAAGAGATCTCTCTCAGGAGATAACTGGCTGATGTGGCAGGTGCAGCTATAACCACCTTTTTTGCTTCGTACCTTCCCTCCTTAGTGTCCAACACAAAGTGGTCCTCTTTTTTACGGATCCTCAAAACCACGTTTTGCTTACTAATATCCAAATTTTCGGCTATACGCTCTATGAGCGTGTGATTCCCATTGGGAAAGGATATAAGTTTGCCCTTTGGACCCAAAGCCTTGAGTTTTATAGCACCCTTTATGAGTGAACCAAACTTTTGCTCCAGTTCGTAAACCCTTTTTACCGCGTACTTTACAGAGAGTTCTCTAGGGTCTCCAGCGTACACACCTGAAACAAAAGGCGCAACAACGTAATTTAGAAACTCTTCACCTAATCTCCTTTTCACAAATTCCGCAATGCTCTCTTCAGACTTTACGGACTTGGGAACGAAAGGTTCCAGAAGCACCTTTAGCTTTCCACCGAAAGAAAACAGAGGACTCTTTATAAACTCCACGGGAGACAGAGGTAGAGGAATGAGTTTTCCCCTTTTTAAGATATACCTATACTTGGCGCTTGGGGATGCGTATTCGGGAGAGACACCCACATCCTTTAAGAAACTCTCTACGCTTTCGTCCGCCAGTATGGTCTGAGGTCCCAGTTCCAAAATAAAACCATCTTTGCGCAGGGTCCTTATGTTACCCCCTTCTATATCCTCCTTTTCGAAGACTTTTACGCTTAAGTTAGCCTTTTTTAGGTGAAAGGCTACAGAAAGCCCGGAAATACCTGCACCTACTACGGCAACATCTATCATGATTTATAAGGCACGCCCTTTGTGGGTGATGAAGGCACCGCGTAGGTTCTCTTGGGCATTCTACCTGCCAAGTAAGAGAGCCTACCTGCTATGGTAGCGTACTTCATGGCGACAGCCATCTTTATCGGGTCCTTTGCTTCCGCCAAAGCTGTATTTGTCAGTATAGCGTCCACTCCCAGTTCCATAACAGGAGGTATGTCGGTTGCAGAACCTATACCCGCATCCACAATAACAGGTACAGAAACCGATTCTTTTATAAACATTATGTTGTAAGGATTTTGAAGCCCCAAACCTGAACCGATAGGTGCAGCCAAAGGCATCACAGCTGCGCAACCTATATCTTCCAGTTTCTTAGCGTATATGAGGTCGTCAAAGATATAGGGAAGCACTATGAATCCTTCCTTAACCAAGAACTTGGCAGCTTTGTAGGTTTCTTCCATATCGGGTAGTAAGGTTTTTTTGTCTCCGATAACTTCCAGCTTTATCCAGTTTATGCCTGTGGCTTCTCGAGCCAACATAGCGGTGTTTATAGCTTCCTCAGCTGTGTAACATCCCGCAGTATTTGGCAGTATTAAATACTTTTTAGGATCGATGTAATCAAGAAGGTTTTCCTTTGTAGGATCCGTAATGTTTACACGTCTTACAGCGACCGTAATAATTTCCGCACCCGATGCTTCCAGAACTTCCTTATTTTCTTGAAAGCTTTTGAACTTCCCCGATCCGATGATCAACCTCGATCTGAAGCGCCTTCCCGCAATTTCCAGATAGTCCTCTTCCAAAAGTTTTTCGTAGTCTAACATCTAACCGCCTCCTACAAGATGAATAATTTCTACCTTATCGTCCTCTTTGACAAGGGTGGATGAGTATTGGGACTTGGGTATGACGTTTCCGTTGATGGACACAGCCAGACCTATCTCTCTGTACCTTACTCCTAAAAATTCCAATAGCTCCATAATGTTCATAGCATGAGGTAAGTTTTTGTGCTCTCCATTTATCACCACTCGCATAATAAAATAATTGTAAGTTGAACAGGGAAACTTTGGAAGACATTCAAAAGGAGTGCGCCAAAAGGATCATAAGCAAAGATGATTTTAGCGACATCAAAACGGTAGGCGGTATAGACCTTACCTTTGAGGACGTAAAAGCAAATCCAACCAAAGGATGGGCGTGTTTGGTTGTTATAGATATAAATACTTTGGATGTTGTCTATACGCATTCCGTAGAAGGTGTGGTGGACTTCCCTTACATACCAACCTTTTTAGCTTTTAGGGAACTGTCGCTGATGTTAAAGCTATACCAAGAAGCAAAACTTAAACCTGATGTATTCTTCATAGATGGTCAGGGCATGGCTCATCCTAGATTGTGTGGTATAGCGTCTCACTTCGGAGTGGAAACAAACAGTGTATCTGTTGGAGTGGCTAAAAAACTCTTAGTTGGAAGATACGAACACTTAGGGACAAAAAGAGGAAGCATGGCACCCATAGTGTTTAAAGGAAAAACCATAGGTATGGTTTTAAGAACTAAAGACAATGCAAACCCTATCTATGTATCCGTAGGACATAGAATAAGTCTTACTACCAGTGTGAAGCTCGTTTTGAGGCTCTCCAGATACCGTATACCTGAACCCACTCGGTTGGCTCATAACCTCTTGCAGAGGATAAGAAAAGGTGGCTTGTAAATCTAAAGTGTTGGTTCTAAAGAGGTTTGTAGTAGGAGACCAGGATCTTTTGATAAAACTTTACGGTTACTCTGGAATTATGAATCTGTATGTAAAAGATGGAGCACTGCCAAACAACGAGTTTTTAGGTGTTTTCGAACCTTTCAATCTGCTGACATTGGTTTATAGACAGTCAGGTCAAGTTGTCATACCCTTGGATGTTTTAGGTGTGATTAGGCTTTCTTACTACGCTACAGATTACCATCAGTATCAATGGATGTGTCAGATAGCTCTGTTTGTTTTGAAGTTCATCAGGTACTTTGACGAAGGCGTTTTTAGGTTGGTTGTTCAGTACCTAAAACTAAGACCTAAGAACTTAAAAGCTTTTCACTTGAGATTTTACCGTGATATGCTTTCGGTTCTGGGTATATACAAGGAGGATATGCTCACCCAAAGGGAGAGAAAAATCCTAAGGGCTATCACAGACGCCGATATGAAAGGTTTAGAGAGATTGAAAGTGAGCACCAACGACTACCTATCCATAAAAGAGAAAATAGAAAGCCACATAATGCAAAATTTATAAGTAATGGGAGAGTCTTTTCTCAACGGTTTTTATATCCTCTTCTGTGTCCACACCGTGATAGTAGTTGTCTGTCAGGATAACCTTTATATCTATGCCTTTTTCTAAAAGTCTTAGCTGTTCTAAACCTTCCGTTATCTCAAGTTGTGAAGGTGGCATACTGGAAAACTCCAAAATCGCAGATTTTCTGTAAGCGTATATACCAACGTGCTTTAAAGGGTAGATCGTTGAAAGTTCTCTGAAAAAGGGTATGGGGCTTCTCGAAAAGTAAAGTGCGGTCCCGTTCCCCTTTAGCACCACCTTTACATCAGATGGACTATAGTAACACTCCTTGTCTTTCAGAGCCAGCGTAGCTACGGGGTAATCTTCGAGTGCATAAAACAGCTTTTGAATGTCCTCTTTATAAACGAAAGGTTCATCACCTTGGTAGTTTATTACGTAATCCACATCTAAGTCCTTGACTACGTAAGCTACTCTATCACTTCCAGAAGGCATATTTTCTGGTGTAATAAAAATTTCTACAGGTAAGTCTTTTACAGCTTCTGCTATTTTTTCGCTGTCTGTAGCCAATATAACACGCTCGCCTGTGTTTAAACAGCCTTCCACTACCCACCTTATGAGCGGCTTTCCCTTTATCAAAACCAGCGGTTTTTCCTTTAACCTGGTGGACTTCAAACGTGCAGGTATTACTATAACGCGCATTTATACAAAGTATAAATAAATTTTATCGACTTTAAGCTATAAAGATGTATCTTAGAAAATTAAAGGAGGTGGGAACAATGATGGAGCAACTACTTTTAAAGGATAACCTATCCAGAAAAGAAAAACTTGTACTTTTTAGGTGGTTCTTAAAGGAGGAAATGGATGTTTTAGATGAGTATTGTAAAGGTAATGATTTACCCAAAGCTTATAAACTGGAGCTTTGCCACCTTCACGATATTAAAAAGGTTAACATAGCCAGACTTTTGAGCATCATAGAGTACTATGACCCAGATTTCATAAAAACTTTAGCCTTTACCGATCCTCGCGTGAGAACCTTTGTAGGTTATTACTTTGAGTTTTTAAAAACAAACCCTTACGGTTACGAAGCTTTAGAGCCATCAAACCTGTTTGGTAATTGGGATTTCATAAAGTACAAGTTAAAAATCCTTTTCCCATCACTTTCGCTGGAAGAGATAGAAAGATTCAAGTTAAAAAGGAAGGAATTCATAGAATACGTCAAAGAAAGAACGGGTGAAAGTGACGAAGTTATAGAGTCCAAACTAAATAAAGTTACATGGTACGAAACCGTACCTTATCTGCAACTTCAAGAGGAAATGTCCAGTATGTGGCATCCTGAACCGGTGATGACCGATGAAGACTGGAACTTCATCAAAAGACATATAAAAGGAAGGAAAAACATCTTCATAAAGGAAAACGGTAAAGAGAAATTCGTCTACATAGACATAGATATTCCAGACGAGGATATAGACAAATACAGAAAAGACAGAGAAGGGCTTAAAAAGCTTTTAATGGAACGCTACAATATAGATGAAGGCGGGGCAGAACAAGTGCTAAGGAAGGCAGGTTGGGAATCGGAAACTTACCATATAATACCACCTATACATACAGATGTGGTTGTAGATTACGGTGAAAAGCAAGAAAAGGTTAAACAAATGGAAGAAGAACAATCATCGAGGAACATTCACTTGGTTGCCAATTTTATAAGACACTTAGGTGGTTTGGAACTTCAGATTCTCAACTACTATGACATCATCTATGACAAGGTGGAAGACCAAGTAAAGGATATTTTAGACCCTATCATAAGAACTCAAAGGAAGATATTGGGTAAGCTCTTTGGTATCTTCTACACAGCGGATCCAATTATGGCAGAAGCTATACTTATCATAAATCCAGAACGTTACGAGTTTTTAAAGAGTCTCTCTGTAAAGGATACGGTAAGAGACAAAGAGTTTAAACTCTTTAGCAATCCTATAGCTTGGAAAAAGGTAAAAGAGAGAATAGTTATGAGATTTCCAGAGATTAGCGAAGAAGAGTTAGAACAGTTGAAAGGTCAGAGGGAAATGCTCATACAAATCCTAAGGGAGAAAACTAACCACTCAGTGGAGACCATAGACAAGGCATTAGAGGAATGCGGGTGGACCAAAGAGGAAGAGATACCCGCATCCTTTAGACAGATTGGACCTTAAAACTCCTTAAGAAGCCCCCTAACCTTGTCCTCCCAGCTGAGATGGACGTAGGTGGCCTTTTTCAATCTTCTCTTTCTATCTTTTGATTTATGAGTGTTGTAGTGGGATACTCCTCCTTTTCGCCTCTTTATCTTACCGGTAGCTGTTATCTTAAACCTCTTTTTAGCCGATCTATTAGTTTTCATCTTCACCTTTGCCATGCTTACCTCCAAAGCACAGTATTTTAACACAAAACTTTGCTTAAAGCTTCAAGGAAAGCATCGTTCTCTTGGTGCTGTCCTATACTGACCCTCAGAGAGTTATCCAAAATATGGGACATGTCCCTTATTAAAACACCTTCCTGCACAAGTTTCCAATGGAGTTCCTTGGCGCTCATGCCTTTTACCTTAAAGAGTATAAAGTTAGCTTCGCTAGGAAAGACATCAATTTCTTTGAAGGATAGCAACGCTCTGTATACCCTGTCCCTTTCCTGGATCACTTTTTCAACAGCTTCCTCTATGAATTGGTAAAACTCACTTAGCAGAAGTTTTGCTATTATCTGAGATGGATAGGTTATATTAAAGGGAAGCCTGAGCTTGTTTATCTCGTAAGCTACATCCTCTCTAGCTATCATGATGCCTACACGCAGTCCAGCCATTCCTATTTTGGATAGTGTTCTTAGGATCACCATATTATCGCTCTTTAGAGCTTGATCTACAAAGCTCTTTCTTGAGTAGTGATAGTAAGCTTCATCTATTACACAAAAGAGATCGTATTTACAGATGCTCTCTATCTTTTCTTTGGAAAAGCAGTTGCCTGTGGGATTATTAGGATAGGAAAAGTAAGCGAGAACGGGTTTTTTCTCCTCTATAGCTTTGATGGACGCTTCCAGATCTATATCGAAGTTTTTATCCAGTTTGACTTCTACCCTTTCTCTCCCCAACATCTTCGCCGATATTTGATACATTGGAAAGGTAGGAATTGGATAAAACACTCCTCTATCCAACTCCCCAACCGCTATAGATAAGTAATATATCAGTTCATCGGAACCGTTACCCAAGACTATGTTTTCTGGACTTACCCCGAACCTTTGGGATATGACGTCTTTTAGATCTTTTGCGTATGGATCTGGGTACTTATTTATGGGTATTTGTGATACCACTTGTGCTATTTTTTGCTTTATGTAGTCTGGAAACTCGATGCTTAACTCGTTAGAAGAAAGCTTTATTTTGGCTGGTGTGGTTTCCGTCTTGTAAGGACTTAAGTTTTTGATACGCTCGCTTATCACTGGTCTTGCTTCTGAATCGTTTCCTCTTCTTCTTCCTCTTCTTCCTCACCTCTTCCCAGGTAAACTTCCAGCTCTGCAACGGTGGATTCCATGAGTTTATCTTCCAGTATACCCTTAATTAATCTGTTGAGTTTCTTCTCGTCACCTAAAGCTATCCCATTTAATACGTAATAAAGCCTCTTTGGAAGAGATATAGTTAATCTTTTATATCTAGGTCCACCTTTTTTCCTACCTTTTTTCGCCATTTTTTACCTCCTTTTTCAAAGCTTTTCCACTTTATCTATTCTATCATAATACAGAATTTTCTGAATTAAAAACTCTTTTTTCAGTTTAACAGGTTGTTTATTAACGATAAACATGTAAGATGCTACTAAAATCTTATCATCCATCAAGTAGCCACTAAGATTTGATTTTAGAATGCTTAACACTTTGTTGGTTTCTTTAATTGCCAATTCTTTTTTCAATTTTCTTTGTTCCATTAGTATATCTATGGAGTATTTTCTCCAATTATCTTCAGCGAAAATTTGGAAAAGTTCCTCCACCTTGCTACCTAAAGATGGAGCTGTCATGTGGTTTTCCTTCAGTATCCTCTTAATTAGGTTGGACCTTATGTGACCTATGCCCTTTATACCACCCAGGCTTGCATAGTCCAAGCTGATCCCATACTTTATCGAGTGCGCGATAGCTAAGGTATCCAAAAGGCTACCCTCAAAGAATCCCACCTTTTTCATAGACAGTAGTCTTCTGAGTAGGTATATGGCATCTAATCCCAGTTGAGAGAACTCACCGGGTGGGTTTTTTATGTTTGAATAGTTAAACAAGAAACCTTCCGTGTAGAAAAGTAACTGATCTGTGTTATCTTCCCAATCAAAGTCGTACGAAAATAGGAGCTCATGTATAAGGGAAATTTCCTCTTTATAACTCCCCTTGTTTTCCACGAAAGGTCTTATGGCATCCAATTTTGCTCCTAAAAGAGGTCTAACGGTGGCTATTATGGGAAGTCCCAAACGCTTTCTTCTTAGATACTCTTCCAGTGCTACAGGTGATATGTTCGCTGTTATGCAAAACCGTCCCTTTTTTGTAAGTTCGAAGTCGTTTACATAACCAAACCTCTCTAAGAACTTTAAGTGCTCGTGAACTTTTCTTTTGTTTTCTTTACCATAAGTTAATGTTTTGTTAATGAAATCCATAAAGTTTGAGCCTTTGTAGTGTATTGCGATCAATAAAAACAGTGAAAAATATTCGTCAATGTTTTCATCTTCTTCCTTTTCCCAACCGTTCATACTTTTTGAAAGTTCATCGTTGAGTTGCTTTTCATCCAATCCATAAAGTAACCTTACAGAGTATCCTATATCCTTAATGCCAAGTCTTCCCGCTCTGCCTTCCATCTGAACGATGTCTAACCCGTCTGGCATGACCTTAAACTTATTACCTAGTTTCGACCTTCTTACGAGAATGATCACTCTATCCGCTGGTAAGTTCACACCGTAAGCGAGTGTTTGCGTAGCCAAGAGTATACCCAAATCTCCTTCTCTGAAAGCTTTCTCTATCTGCCTCCTTTCTTCCACGGGAACATCGGCATTATGGAACGCTATCTCCGCTTCTTCTCTTTCCTCCTTTTCAAAAGGGAGAGTTTCGTTCATTACTCCTATACGTTCCGAGTTTGCAAGTTCTAACAGGCACCAACCTAACTTTTTTGAAGGTAAGAAAACTATAACCTTTTCGTCCTTTTGCTTTAGTGTGTATATGGCGTTTAGGAGTTTGTTGATCAGTAACTTTTGCTTTTCGCACGTTACCTCTACAGGTTCTTTGGTGAATGGTAGAAAATCCTTCAAGAGCTTGTTTTCTCTCTTTAGCGGTACAGGTCGCCAACCGCTTTCTAGCAGAAGATTCACATTTAACCACTGCGCCATTTCTTCTTTGTTTGGTATAGTAGCCGAAAGTGCCAAAATGTCTATATGGTTGTCCAGTGCGTATATAACCAGCTCCTCCAGTATGGGTCTTTTAAATATCTGATGAATCTCGTCTATTACTATGCAGCTTACATCGCTTACCCAACTGGCATTATTTCTGAGAGATATAACTAGGTATTCGTAGGTGCAAACTAATAAATCGCCTTTTAGATCCTTGTAAATCTCAAGAACCTGGTCCCCCGTTCTTATGTCCACCTGGTAGTATTTTCTAAACTCAATGGCTTTTTCATAAACCAAAGCTTTTATAGGAGCAGTATAAACTTTAAGACCCTGGCGGTTTTTCATAAACAAATGAGCGATTAGACTCTTTCCAGAAGATGTAGGACTAGCTACCAAAGCACTCCCACCTTGATATGTGTAAAAGAAAGCGCTCTGTAAAGGATTTAAGAACGTATAAGGCACTCTGATGTCCACATCCGATGACTTTACCAATGGTAATCTTTTACGCTCCAAATCCTGATCCCATAGGATGAACAACTCACCACCTGGTGGGTTTAGACTGTACCAAGAGTCCTGCAGAAGTTCTACTTTTGAAAATGCTCCCATACTTTCTCCAAGTACTTTAAATCTTTATCAAATATAAAAGCTATATCTGGAACGTATTTTAATTTAAGTTTTTTCAAAAGCAAGCTTCTTATTAATCCTTTGGCACTCTCTAAAGCTTTCTGGGCATTCTTTTCTTCTCCTTCCTTGAGCGTTGTAAAGTAAACTTTGGCGTTTTTTAAATCGGGTGTTACTTCCACACGCGTTATAACCACATTTTTAAGGTTTGAGTCATCAAGATCGTAAATTATGAGGTTTGATATTTCTTGCATAAAAAGCTTTCTTAGTTTTTCTAGCCTTTTTGTTTGCATCTTCAGTTACCGTGAATTATTTTAAAGGGAATTTTAAAAATATTTAACAATCCTCTTTTGTAAAGTTCCCTGTAGTTCAAATCCCCTTTAAGTAGACGATAGTAAAGCTCTAGACCACCAAGCTTTCCAAATAAAAAGGCGAAGTTTTGAAATCTATAACCTATACAGGCTATGCTACTTGCGTATTTAAACTCATCTGCTAAGTCCTTGGTTAAACTTCCATAGAGAACTTGGGGATTGGACGGGTTTTTTGCTATGCTTTCCGATGCTCTTTTGGCGCTCAGTATGGCGTAATGTATACCTTCTCCCAGTAGTGGATCCACAAAGTTTCCAGCATCGCCCACTAGCAAAACTCTTTCTTTACCTAAGTGTAAGTCCCCTTCTTTTTCTGCAAAGGGGATATGCCATCCGTAAATTTTACTGTCTACACTACCGTATCTCTTTATAAGATCCAGCATATCCTCTTTGTAAGTAGTTGCCACACCTATGCTTACACTGTCACCTTTTGGAAATCTCCACAGGTAACCCCTTTTTACCAACCCTATGTTTATCTCAACCTCCTTTGAGTTCCAAGCCATCTTCGAAAAAAACTCAACGGATCTGTAAAACTTCTCCTTTCTGTATCCCAAGAGCTTTGCTACCTTAGAGTGAAACCCATCGGCACCTATGATAAAATCACAGGTGAAAGTTCTGTTTCCTATAAACACCTTGTATTGGCTCCCTTCCCTCTCGAAGTAACTAAATTCACCAAAGATTATATGGGCTCCTTGCTCTTGGGCTTTATGTGCCAAGAACTGGTCAAAAGTGCCTCTGTCTATAATGTAGGCTATAGGTTCCTCACTCTCCAAAGAGAAGCTTTTGTCCTTGTATCTTAGAACTCCTGAATAGATGGTGTTTAAGATCAGTTTCTCCCATCCAAAGGGGAGTAGATACTCGGTCCTTCGTGATAAACAACCTGCACAGAGCTTAAAGCGGGGCAGTGGCTTTTTCTCAACCAATAATACCTTTAAACCTTTTTTAGAAAGCTCGTATGCGCATGTAGAACCGGCAGGACCGGCACCCACAACCACCACATCATACCTCATCCAAAAACCTCAGGGTGATACTTTTTATCTCTTCAAACACTTCCTCCACAGATCTTTCGGCGTCGATCAAAAAGATCTTTCTGTTGTCCTTTTGTTGATGGAAAAGGAGTATGAAAGCATCTCTCACCTTTCTTAGGAACTCCCTTTTTTCGAATCGTGTATTTTCTTTTTGTTTGAGTCTCTCCAAAGCAGTTTCTAAGGACACATTTAGAATGAAGGTGATGTCTGGTTTCTTTCCTCTTGTGGCTATGTGGTTTAGTATGTCCACAGTTCCCAGATTTAACTCTCTCCCATAACCCTGATAGGCTACCGTTGAGTCCGTAAATCTGTCCAGTATAACGATCGTTCCTTGCTTTAAGTCGGGAAAGACCCTCTCCCAAACCAAACTGGAACGTGCAGCTTCAAAAAGCAAAAGTTCTGTAATAGGATCCGTTTGGTTACTGAGTATTAAATTTCTTATGCTTTCCGCTAGAGGTGTAGAACCCGGATCTCTATATAGATTGGCGGGGTAACCTCTTGCGTTTAAAAACTCGTAAAGCTTTTTAGCTTGAGTACTTTTCCCACTGGCATCTATGCCTTCAAAAGTTATCAAAAGACCTCTCATCTTTAATGAACTTCTCTCCTTATTCTCTTGGATAGGTTGCACATTATCTCATAAGGAATTGTCCCAGCAACCTTTGCAAGCTGTGAAAAGCTCTGATGCTCACCCACTATTTCTATGTAATCACCGACCTTTGCGGATGTGCCATCCAAATCTATCACAGTCATATCCATAGTTATGTTCCCAAGTATTTTAACAGGTTTGCCTTTGTAGTAAAGGAAGCCCACATTGGATAAGGACTTCATCAATCCATCAGCGTAACCAAAAGCTACAACACCTATAGTTTTTTCTTTGTCTGTTACGTAGGTCTTTGAATAGGATATGGGATAGTTAGAAGGTACCTTCTTTACAGATATGAGTTTAGCCTTCAGTGTATATACCCTTTCCAGTTTTACAGGATAGTTAACCGAAGGATATTCACCATGCAGTGCCAAACCTATCCTTATGTGAGTGGTAAAAGGAACGTTATAAACTATTCCCGCAGAGCTCTGTAAATGAATGTAAGGCACTTTTTTGTAGATCTTAATTATCTTTTCAAACTTACTTATTTGGTACATAGAAAATTCTTTATCTAAAGGTGTTGAAAGATGTGTCATCAGTCCTTCCACTCTTTCATCATCGATAGTTTCTTCTTCCAAGAAACCCAGCCTTCCCATACCTGTGTCCCATTTGAGATGAAACTTGATATCCAAACCTTCTATGGCTTTTAAATGCTCTCTATGGGATATTACGGGTGTTAAGTTATAGCGTTGCAAGTATTTACCTTCACCTTTTAGCACACCACCAAGGATCAATATCTTCTTCTTAAAACCCGCTTTTCTCAGTTCTATTCCTTCTTCCACACAAGCTACAGCATAAGCGGATACGTAATCTATATTTTCCAATATTTTGCACAAATGCAAAGCACCTATACCGTAACCATCCGCTTTGATGACCGCTATTATTTTCTTACCGGTATACTGATAAAGTTTTATTACGTTGTTTTGAATAGACTCTTTGCTTATTTCCAAAATGCTTCTGGACATATAAAAAGATTTTAAAGGACTCTTGACATGTTATCCCTTTTTGGTATAAAATAAAAAATGAAATTGAGTTTCAATTTATAGGAAGTTAAGGATGAAAAAAGTTGTGGCAGTTAATGCGTTGCTACTTAGTTCAGCCTTTGCCTTTTATCCGTTCACCGGTGAGGACACCGATACCCTTGGCGGTTTTGGCAATTTTCAATTCGAACTTCAAACAGCTTATTTTAAAAACTACGATGATCTAAAACACACAAACATAGTTACTCAGCTAACTTTAGGCATAACACAAACCATGGATATAGCATTTATACTACCTTACACAACCCAATCTAACGGAGAAAGTGTAAGTGGATTTTCGGACTTTGGTTTTTTTGTAAAACATATTCTGATAAAAACGGAAAACATAGGTCTTGGATACAAAGTTCAGGTAAACTTTGACACGGGGGAAAAGGAACTGAGTTACGGGAAAACTACCTACAACTTTAATCTAATGTACGAGTATACAATAGCTAACACTACACTAAACATCAATGGAGTTTATAACAAATTTTCACATGTAGGTGAAGATCTTAGAGATTCTAAGGGTGTGATAGTTGGTTTGTACCACAGCCCAAAGGATAACATTAAATTAGGTGGAGAATTCAAATATTTAGAGCATGAGTCTAAAGCTACTAACAAAAAGCACATGGATATACTTATAGGCACTGTATACTCACCTTTCCAAAATGTGGATCTGAGTTTTGGTTTTCATAAAGGTTTGAACAAGTACAGCAAGTTTACCGATTATGGTGTACTGGCAGGTATTGCTTACAGATTTTGAGGAAGGTGTCCCATGGCGCCTCCTGCCCCCCTTTTTCTTTTAATAATTTCCATCACTTCTAACCTTTACAACAGTATGAACATTTCCCCTTGGGTTAAAGTCTCCTATAACTTCTAAGAATTTAGGTTTTAGTTTTTCATAAAGTGCGCTGTATATTTCGTTAGTTGCTTGTTCATGTGATATGTACCTATTTCTAAATTTATTGAGCCATAGTTTTAGGGATTTTAGCTCCACTATGTACTTGTCAGGTATGTATCTTATCTTTATAGTTGCGTAATCAGGATAACCAGATCGTGGGCATAAACACGAAAATTCAGGAAAGGTAATTTCAATAATGTAGTCCCCGGGCATGGCCATGAGGCGCCCCTTGTACGTGAGGGACTTGATGGGGAACTCGTACCAGCTCTTGAGAAAGTCGGGGCCCTCCTTCTGGACGAAGGGCGTCAGGTCCGCGGCGCAGCCCAGCTCGAAAAACATGGCGAGGGAGAAGTTGTGCAGCTTGACCACGTCCGGCATACGCCGGGCCGCGCACTCGGCCTGGTAGCGGGCTTCCTTCTCCCCGTAGGAGATGGGCTCCGGCACGATGCGGATGCCGGGGTTCCGGCTCTCGAAGATGCGGATGGCTTCCCGCAACGACCGGCCCCACACGGTCTCCACCAGGTGCCAGTTGGAGAACCGCAACGTCACCACCTCGCCCGCGCGGATCGCGGG
>LJSS01000015.1_pt1 | contig 31303 bp, 25 predicted proteins | sample 890271 | NCBI WGS metagenome assembly LJSS01 (sample SAMN03797534, study PRJNA294671) | hot springs metagenome | isolation source: water from Lobios Hot Spring | place: Spain: Lobios, Galicia | collected 2011-02-08
CCACCTGGAAACGGTCCACCTGCTCAATGCGACGGACGAAGCCGGACTGGTATGCACCCAAGAGAGCCAACTCGTGGCGGCTCCGCTGGAGGAATTCCGAAGAGCTCCAAAGTCCCAGCGAGTCCACAAACGTGGGGGATCCGCGGTAAGGGCTTGGGCGTGGGCGGGTCAGCTGAAGATGGAGAGCCTGCTGCAAGGCGGCTGAGCGTTCGGGAGCAAGCAGCGTGGAATCTCGATAGGCGGCGATTATCCGCATATCGTCGCCGTTGGCGAGGAGCTCAGCGACAAGGCGGTGCTTCACAGCGAGGAGAATCCCTCCACCCACCACCAGCGCTGTAATGACTGGGATCGCCACGGGCAAGAGCCAGCGTTGCCAGCGCATCTCCGTGCAGTGTCTCCCGTGCGCAGTAGGTGTTCGGCACTCTGCACCAGAACTTGAGTCAGCGTCTTAGGCTATCTTTTCGCTCACGCTTTTGCCCTGCAGGAAGAGCAGCAAATAGTCTGGTCCACCGGCTTTGGAATCGGTTCCGCTCATGTTGAAGCCACCGAAGGGATGGCCGCCAACGAGTGCGCCGGTGCACTTCCGATTGAAGTACAGGTTCCCAACGTGGAACTCATCCCGCGCTCGCCGCAGCTTCTCCGGGTTGCGTGAGTATACAGAGCCTGTGAGTCCGTAGATCGTTCCGTTGGCAATTCGGAGCGCGTCCGTGAAGCTGTTCGCTTTGATGACAGCGAGCACGGGACCGAAAATTTCCTCTTGGGCAATGCGGGCGCGGGGTGGGACATCCACGAAGACGGTCGGCTCAATGTAGTAGCCGTCCAGGTCTCCGACAGGATTCCCGCCGATGAGGAGCTTGCCCTCTTTCCGCCCGATAGCGATGTAGTTGAGGATGCTCTCCTTGGCACGCGCAGAGATGACAGGACCGACGTCGTAGTTTTCAGCAGGGTCGCCGATACGGAGAGCTTGCACAGCTTGCTTGAGTTTGCGAATGAACGCTGTGTAGAGGCTCTTGTCCACGATTGCGCGTGAGCATGCTGAGCACTTCTGCCCTTGGTAGCCATAGGCAGAGACGACGACGCCGTTGACGGCAGCATCCAGGTCGGCTTCCGAATCAACGATGATGGCATCTTTGCCGCCCATTTCCAGGATGGTGCGCTTGATCCAGATCTGCCCGGGTTGTGGCTTCGCTGCCAGCTCGTGGATGTGGAGTCCAACCTCCATAGAGCCGGTGAAGGCGATAAAGCGCGTTCGGGGGTGGGCAACCAGGTAATCCCCAACCTGGCTCCCGCTGCCCACAACGAGGTTCAGGACACCATCGGGCAATCCGACGCTGCGGAAGATATCAGCCAGGAGCCATCCCATCATGGGCGACTCTGAAGAGGGCTTCACAACGACGGTATTGCCCGCAGCGATGGCAGCGGCTGTCATCCCTGTCAGGATTGCCAATGGAAAGTTCCACGGCGGAATGATAACCCCAGCCCCCAGGGGGATGTAGAAGTACTCATTCCGTTCGCCAGGCACGGGAGTAACGGGCTGTGGTTGGGCATAGCGGATAGCTTCGCGGGCGTAGTACTCCAGGAAATCAATGGCTTCGCAGGTATCGGCATCGGCTTCGGCGTAGTTTTTGCCCACTTCGCAGATCATCCAGGCATTGAGCTCCAAGCGACGTCGGCGCATTTCTTTAGCTGCCTTCAGAAGGTAGCGTGCACGCTCTTCAGCCGGAACCCGCTTCCACTCTTCAAAAGCACGCCAGGCTGCCTGGAGAGCGCGCTCGGCATCGCGGTGGGATGCCTTCTGGAAGATGCCCACAACTTCATGGGGATGAGCTGGGTTGATGGAGTGGAGCTTCTCCCGCGAGAAGACCTCCTTGCCGTCGATCAGATTGGGGTATTCCTCGCCGAACCGGGCGCGCACGGCATCGATAGCCTTGCGTTGCTTGCGGGCAATCTCGGGATTGCTGAAATCCAGATGAGGCTCGTTCTGGAACGGCTTGAGACGCAGCGCCATGAACAGGACGTCAACTGTGAGACATCTCCTCCGGTAGCTCAACGGGCTCGGCCATATAGCCGTGCCGAGCCAGAGCAGCGCGGACAGCAGCACGGACGTCGGTGTCAGCTTCCACGGTGAGGAGCTTGTCCGGGTGCGTAATATCGGCGCTCCACCGTCGGATGCCAGGGATGCGCTCCAGGTCAGGAGCAACTGTTGCTACGCAGCCCTGACAGTGCAACGTTGTGCGGAAGGTGTAACGCATTCTGGAGGCGTGCTATGATGGTTTCACACGACGCAGACGCAAACTATTGAGAACGACCGAGACGGAGCTCAACGCCATAGCAGTACCGGCTACCATTGGGGTCAACAGCCAGCCGGTGAAGGGGTAAAGGAGTCCGGCTGCTACGGGGAGAACGAGCAAATTGTAGCCAAACGCCCATCCCAGGTTTTGGGTGATGGTGCGCCGCATTGCCCGTGAAAGGTGCCAGGCAAAGACCAAGCGGTGGATGTTCCCGCCAGCCAGTACCAGCGAGGCTGTTTCCAAGGCTACATCGATGCCGCTCCCCACGGCAATAGCAACGTCGGCTGCAGCCAGCGCTGGCGCGTCGTTGATGCCATCTCCGACAACAGCGACCCGATAGCCACGCTGCTGCAGCGAGCGAACGAATTCAGCTTTCTCTTGGGGGAAGACCCGAGCGCGCACGTGTTCAATCCCGACAGTTTGGGCAACACGCTCGGCGGCGGCAGGATGGTCTCCCGTTACCAAAAAGACCTCCATGCCCTGCTGGCGGAGGAAACGCACAGCGTTGGCAGCGCCTGGTCGGATGCTATCAGCAATGGCGAAGGCGGCGATGAATTCCCCGCGGGCAGCCCCACACACGATGGTGTAGCCCTGCCGGCGCCATTCCTCTAGCGTATGCTGCGCACGTGGCGGAAAGGCAATCTGCCGACTCTGCAGGAAATCGGGACTGCCAATGAGGTATTCGGTGCCGTTGACAGAAGCAGAGACGCCCTGGGCTGGGATGGTGGTGAAGGTATCCACAGAAGGGAGCTCGCCTTGAGGTATGCCGAGATGGCGGTAGAGCGCAACTGCCAGCGGATGTTCGGAGCGCAGCTCTATTGCCGCCAATGCATAGCGGTGCTCTGGGGCATCGGTCTGCCACAGCTCAGCAACGACGTGGGGGGTGCCTTCGGTGAGTGTGCCAGTCTTGTCCAGTACCAGCGCTGAGCAGAGCGAAAAGCGCTCCAGCGCTGTGGGGTCTTTCACCAAGAGCCCTTCCTCTGCAGCCCGTCCGATGCCGATGAGCACAGCCATTGGCGTTGCCAGACCGAGAGCACATGGGCAGGCGACCAGCAGCACCGAAATCGCCGTCAGAAACGCATACGACAGACGCGGCTCCGGACCAAGAGCACCCCATAGCACTGCAGTCAGCAGAGAGAGCAGCAGAACAGCAGGCACAAAGACAGCAGCAATGCGGTCCACCAGACGCTGAATCGGGGGTTTGCTACTCTGGGCGCGGCGGACCAGCTCGACCACGTGTGCCAAGACGGTCGCGCTGCCAACCTGCTGTGCCTCCACGATGAGGCTCCCCGTGGTGTTGAGCGTGCCTGCCCATACTCGCGCGCCGGGAAGCTTTTCAACGGGAATGGCCTCGCCTGTGAGGGGGCTTTCGTCGACGGCAGAGTATCCCTCCACGACGATGCCGTCCACGGGAATGCGTTCACCGGGGCGGATGCGCACCCGATCGCCGGGTTGCAGGAGTTCTATGGGAACCTCTTCCTCGCCCTCCGGGGTCAGGCGGCGAGCCGTGCGTGGGTTCAGGGCGAGAAGGCGTTCAACGGCACGGGAGCCTTCCGCGCGAGCGCGCTCTTCAATGTAGCGCCCCAGCAGGACAACGGCAAGGATGACAGCAGCAGCTTCGTAGTAGAGAGGTGGCTCCATCCCGAGAGCTGTGAAATGGTGCGGGGCAAGGGTTGCCCAGAGGCTCAATCCGAGGGCGGCACCAGTACCCAGGGCAATCAGTGTATCCATCGTTGCTTGCCCATGGCGGGCATGGCTCCACGCCCGGAGGAAGATCTCCCACCCTGCCCAGACAACGGGTACGGTCAACAACAGCAGCACGCCGCTGGGGACACGACCATGAAAGCCCATAGACAGCACTGCGACGGGAAGGGCAAACCCAACGGCAACCCAAAGCCGGAGCCGAAGCGCTCGGAGCCTACCGCTCCGGGTGGTAGCTTCACCCTCACGCTGGAGCACAAGAATCGTAGCCCAGCTCCCGGACCAGGCGCTGGATGTCCTCCGGGCGATACCGCTCGGTGTCGTACGTGAGGGTAAGCGTCTGCGCGGCGAAGTTGACCTCCGCAGCACGAATACCAGGCTGAGAGCGCAGGAAGCTCTGAATGCTCTGCGCACAACTGGCGCAGTGCATGCCGACAACAGGGTAAACAGCGGTGCGATATTCAGGTGTCCTGGAGTCTTGCCGGTCAGGGCGAGCGGTATCGGCAGCACTTGGGGAGCTTAGCATAGGCATCGTCTGCTGCTTTGACCTCTTCAGTGTCATGTCCAGCAGCGGCAACGCGTTCCTGAATCTGGCGTCGGTCAATCACGGCTGGATTGTACTGCACGAGCAAGCGCTTGCTCCGAACGTCCCATTCAGCCGAGAGAATGCCTTCAACTCCCCGGAGGGCGCTTTCAATGCGTTGCTTACAGTGCTTGCATCGTCCAGCAACGTGGAGAGTGTCTGTGCGAACGTTGGCGGTGAGCGGTGCAGCACGGATGGTGTCGTGGGAGGGTGGCGCTGAGGCTGGGTTCTCGGGCAGTGTCTGGGCGTATCCGTAGGCGCAGGCGGAGAGTACGAGAAGCCATGGAAGGGTACGCATTGTTCAGCCTCTTCAAGGGAACGACCAGCCGCGGTGACGAAGCGCAGTAGGTGGTAGTGTACGCTCCTGGTTTCCAGGGCGAGCTGGAGTTTGTCCTAATTTTGCCGCCGTGTCCAACAGCAGGGAAGGGGAATGCCGCTCTTTGAACGCATGCACGAGTATGGGCACGAGCAGGTGGTGTTCTGCTACGAGCCATCGGTTGGGTTACGGGCTATCATCGCTATCCACGATACGACGTTGGGACCAGCGTTGGGCGGAGTTCGCATGTGGACGTATCCCAGCGAGGCGGAAGCGTTAGAAGACGTCTTGCGTCTTTCACGGGCGATGACTTACAAAGCAGCGGTTGCAGGGCTCAATTTGGGCGGAGGCAAGGCAGTTATCATCGGAGACCCACAGACGCAGAAGAGCGAGGCACTGTTCCGCGCCTTCGGTCGCTTCGTTCAGGCATTGGGCGGGCGGTACATTACGGCGGAGGATGTCGGCACGACCGTTGCCGATATGGAGTGGATTCGCATGGAGACGCGCTACGTCACCGGTGTGTTAGGTGGTAGTGGGGACCCATCCCCTTTCACGGCGCACGGGGTCTACTACGGCATGAAGGCCTGTGCTAAGGTCGTGTTTGGTTCTGATTCGCTTGCCAGGCGGGTTATCGCTGTCCAAGGCGCCGGGAACGTTGCGCGTCACTTGGTCGAGTATCTCGTCCGCGATGGTGCCCATGTCTATGTGTCCGACCTGTACCCGGAGAAGGCAGAGCAGCTGTGCGCCGATACTGGTGCTACACCGGTGGGGGTGGAGGAAATCTACGATGTGCCCTGCGACATCTTCTCCCCGAATGCGTTGGGTGGTGTGCTCAACGAGGAGACGATCCCGCGGCTGCGCTGCCGCATTGTGGCCGGGGCAGCCAACAACCAGTTAGCTGACGAGCAAGCCGATGCACAGCGGTTGCACGAGCGCGGCATCCTCTACGCTCCAGATTACGTCATCAACGCCGGGGGGCTCATGAATGTTGCAGCGGAACTTGAGGGGCGCTATGACCCTCAGCGCGTGCTGGCGAAAGCGGCTGGTATTTACGAGACGTTGCTCCGGGTATTCCGGACAGCTCAGGAACGGAATATCCTTCCCACGGAAGCAGCAGCGAGGATAGCAGAGGAGCGGATTGCAGCCGTGCGTGCTCTCCGCCAGCTCTCTTCGGGAGTGCAGTACCATGCCTCGTAGCCGAGCCACTATGGCAGCACGCCGCCGTGCAGAGCAGCCCTCATCTCCGGCAGCGTTTCCCTTTCCGCTGCGGCGCACGAAGAGCCATCGCGGGAGCCGGCATTTGGCGCGGGAGAAAGTGCTCCAGGTCTTTGCAGCAGCAACGGCAGCCCAGCTCCCATGGACAGCCGTTTTTGACCACATCTTCTACCGTGACTTCACCGCGGACGTCCCTCCGGTGGAACGTCCGTTGCTGACTCCAGAGGAGGTCCAAGAAGTCGAGGCTGACACCCCGATTGTGTGGGATTCAGCAGAGGTAGAGTTTGCTCGGCGTCTCCTGCAGGCAGCCGAACAGTACCGGGAGCTCAGCACGGAGCTTCTCCGGCGTGTACTGCAGCACTGGGATGTCGAGCGCCTGGTACCGATAGACCGGCTGATTCTGCAGTTGGGAATTGCCGAAATACTAGCGTTCCCGCAAACGCCGGTGCCTGTCATTATTGATGCGGCTGTGGAGCTGGCCAAGCGATACTCCACAGAGCAGAGCGGCCAGTTTGTCAACGGCGTATTGGAGGCGGCGTACTACCGGATGGTGCACGAAGGGCTGCGTGCTCCCTCGCCGGAGATGAGCCCGCGCTCTGCTGAGGAGATGCTCCGTCCACCGGAGATTCCGGAGGGCTATAACACGGTGGCATTGCGCTCGGCGGTGGGAACGTCCGATTCGCCACTGGAGGAGAGCTGAGACTGCCACGCCTGCGGTGGGAAGACGAGCACTTCCGGCTCCAGCGCAATACCGAAGCGCTCGAGAACAGATGCCCAGAGCCGGCGCGCGAAGGCAACAATCTGCTGCCCTGTTGCTGTTCCATCGGTGACGATGACAAGGGCGTGGTCTTTCCACGTTCCGACATTCCCCAGCCACTTCCCCTTCCAACCACAGCGCTCCAGCAGCCAGCCAGCAGGAATTTTGACGAGCCCAGATTCGTGTGGGAAACAAGGCATATCGGGGTAGCGGCGCTGGAGCTCCGCGGCGTACTCGGCAGGCAGCAGAGGATTTTTGAAGAAGCTCCCAGCATTGGGGACGAGTGCCGGGTCTGGAAGCTTGCGCCGCCGGAGCATGCAGACAGCGCGGAAGACATCGTACGGACTGGGGGCATTGATGCCGCAGGAGCGTAGAAAGCGCATCAGCTCAGGGTACTCCGCGTGTACCACAGGGGCACGGTGGAGACGGAAGCGCACGTGCGTGATAACCACACGTCCGAACCACTCTTGACGAAGCCTGCTGCAGCGGTAACCCAGCCCGAGCTCGGCAGCCGAAAGCCAACGAAAGCTATTGTCCGTGCTCTCCCAGATGCGGATGCCTTCCAGATACTGGGCAACCTCTACACCGTACGCCCCAATGTTGTGGACAGGGGCTGCACCAACAGTGCCTGGAATGAGTGCCAGATTTTCCAAGCCATACCATCCGTGCCGGAGGCAAGTGAAAACGAACGCATGCCATGGTTCGCCCGCGGCGGCTTCGACGCAGACAGTGTCGCCATCATCGTCCACGCACCGGACACCTCGGAAGTCTGAGCGGAGCACAACGCCAGCGATGGAGGGCTCGGCGAAGAGAACGTTGCTGCCACTGCCAAGGGGTAGGAGAGGCAGCTCATCCAGCGGTACGAGTTCACGCAGTTGAGGTAGTTCGTCAGGGTCTGTGCAGCGCACGAAGTAGGAAGCCGTTGCTGGAGCGCGGAAGGTGTGCCACTGCTGGAGTGGTGCTTGGCGCTGGCACTCCATTGGGCTCAGTCCGAGGGTAGGTCTTGGGAGGGATGGGGACGATGACGTTGGCGGAGCTGCTGTTCCATTGCCATGAGAAGCCGATGCCAGGCGGCTTCGGAGCCGTCTAAACGGATGCCCAGAGCGCGAGCTGCATCGTCCACCGTTCGATACCCGAGCCAGTAAGTGAGGTTCCGCACAGCTTCTTGGACTTCGGACAGTGGCATCGTACGGAGGTGCTGCTGTCGTGCCGCCTGAGTGCGCAGGGTCTGGAGCGCTTCCTGCCAGAAGCGGCGGAGGGCTTCCTCGCGGAGTTGCCCGTAGAGGAGGTGCACAGCAGAAGGCGAACTCAAGTTGGCTGCTACCTTGAGCTGGGCAGCAGCCTCATCAACAGTTTGAAAGCCAGCTTTCTGAGCAAGCTGCTGGAGGAGCTGTAGGGGCTCGCCATCAGGTGGTGTAGAAGGGAGTTCCAGGAGGCTCATATCCAGATGCCCCAGCTCGCGTAGTGCGGCGATAGCGTCGGGGTAGCCAAGGTGTTGGGCAAGATGGTCGGCTGCCTGCTGGAGCTCGCTGCTGGATAGCCCGTCGGTGGTTTCAGGGAGAGAAGTGGAGCGGAGCTCTCCGTGGAGTGGCTGCCCATCGGAGGTAGCAGGAGTAGGCATGCCGTTGCCAGTGGAGGGGAGGGACTCACCGCGGAGCAGCTTCTCGATGTCCTCGCCGGTCAAGACTTCCTTTTCCAGCAAAGCGGTGGCGATGCGATGGAGCGCATCGAGGTGGTCTCGCAGCAGTTGCTCGGCTCTCTCCATTGCTTCAGTGACGATGCGGCGAACTTCGGCATCGATGAGCCGTGCGGTTTCCTCGCTGTAGTCGCGGGGCTGCACAATTTCCCGACCCAGAAACACTTCCTCATGCCGATTGCTCAAGGCAACGGGACCGAGCACATCACTCATACCCCACTCGCAGACCATCTTGCGGGCAAGGCGCGTGGCTTGTTCTAAGTCGTTGGCAGCCCCAGTCGTGACGTGGTTGAAGACCACCTTTTCGGCAGCACGCCCCGCCAAGATCATGGTGATGCGGTCTTCGACGTACTCCTTCGTGAGCGTATAGCGGTCTTCCTCAGGGAGCTGAGCGGTCACACCCAGGGCGCGTCCGCGAGGGATGATGGTCACTTTGTGGATGGGGTCCGCTGTCGGCAGCAGTTTGGCAACGAGGGCGTGCCCAGCTTCATGATAGGCAGTGATGCGGCGCTCGCGCTCGGAGAGCACCATACTGCGCCGCTCGATGCCCATGAGGATTTTGTCCTTAGCGTCTTCAAGGTCACGCATTGTCACGACACGGCGGTTGCGGCGGGCAGCCAGGAGGGCTGCCTCGTTGACCAGATTAGCTAAGTCAGCACCGGAGAAGCCCGGGGTGCTCTTCGCCAGAGCAGCTAAGTCAACATCGGGTGCCAGAGGAATTCGCCGCGTATGGACGCGCAGGATTTGCTCACGCCCGCGGACATCGGGAAGGTCTACAACGATGCGTCGGTCAAAGCGTCCGGGGCGTAGGAGGGCAGGGTCCAGGATATCGGGGCGGTTTGTGGCAGCCAGCACGACGATGCCGCTGTTCTGTTCGAAGCCATCCATCTCGACGAGCAGTTGGTTGAGTGTCTGCTCGCGTTCATCGTGCCCGCCACCTAAGCCAGCGCCGCGTTGGCGTCCGACGGCATCCAGCTCGTCGATGAACACGATGCAGGGAGCATGGCGCTTGGCTTGTTCGAAGAGGTCGCGCACCCGCGCGGCTCCGACACCGACGAACATCTCCACAAAGTCTGCCCCCGAGATGGAAAAGAACGGAACGCCCGCTTCTCCGGCAACGGCTCGGGCAAGCAGCGTCTTGCCCGTACCCGGCGGTCCAACCAGCAAGACCCCTTTCGGCACTTTCGCCCCGACAGCTCGGAAGCGCTCCGGATTGCGCAGGAACTCAATGATTTCCCGCAGCTCTTCCTTTGCCTCCTCAGCTCCGGCAACGTCATCAAAAGTCACCCGTGGCTGAGAGGGATCGTTGATGCGAACGCGAGCTTTGCCGAAGGAGAAAATATTGCGCGTTGCACCCACTTGCATGCGTTGGAGCAGCAGGAAGTAAATGACGATGAGGGCAACCCACGGCAGGATGGAGATGAGGCTGTCCCACCACGGGTTGTCTCCGGATTCATACGTCCACGTAATGCCCTTCTCTGCCCAGAGCTTCTCCGTTTCGGCGTCCAAGACACCGAGCTTGGTAACGATGTACTGCACCTGCCGCGGACGCCCATCGCGGATGAGGGTGATGGGCTCCTTGAGCACGCCGTGGAATTCGTAGTCGTTGTAGCGGGATTTCACGATTGTGGCTGAGGCGATTTTGCCTTCCTCCAACAACTGCCGATACTCCGTGTACGTGACCGGCCACTCCGGACGCTCCGTTCCGCGCAGGAGGACGTACAGCACTAAGATGCCCATCAACACGAGCATCCACCCCACCACGGTACGCAGCAATCGCCCCAGCGGCGGCTGCCCATCAGGTGGAGAATGCGGCGAACGCGACGGTTGCTGCATGGAACTGCTCGGCACCAGTACAACGCACGGCAATGGACGTACGTTTACTGCGGGGATTGCCCAGGGGTAGCATCGGCAAGGGCGTAGAGGTCGGGCAACTCACGCCCGGCTTCGGCGTAATCCATGCCGTATCCAACCACGAACACGGGTGGGATTTCCTTGCCAATGTATGCCAGGGGAACCCGTAGAGTGCGGGCTGCTGGCTTTGCCAGGAGTGCGACAATGCGCAGAGAGGCTGGGTGGTGCTCCTCGATGAAGCGCACCAATGCCCGCAGGGTGAGCCCGGTGTCTACGATGTCCTCAATCAGGAGGACTTCTCGTCCGCGGAGCTCCAGAATCGGGGGTTCAATCTGAACCGTTCCGGAGGAGGTCATCTCGGTGCCGTAGCTGCGGGCTCGGATAGTTTCAACCGAGCACGGTATTGCGAGCTGACGCAGCAGGTCGGCTGCGAAGATGATAGCGCCTTTCAAGACGATGAGGCACAGCGGATGCTTTCCGGCATAATCGCGCCGGATCTGGTTCGCAAGCTCGGCAACGATGTGGGCGATCTCGTCCCGGGTCATGAAGAGGCGGAAGCGCTTCCCGTGAATGTCAATCTCCGGAGCTGTCATCGGATGGGGGAGTTGGTGAGACACGACGCAGTTGAACGCGCACAATCTGACGGGTTGTCGGGGATAGAGCAACTTCCTGGCTGAGGCGGATGCCACAGAGCCAGAGCACACGGTGCTCGTCTGCCAGGACGCTCAGGAGGTGGCGGCGCCAGTGCGGGATGCGCTGTTTTGTGAGGAAATCGCCCAGCTTCATTGGACGTGGCATGCCCAGTGGATGGAAGCGGTCTCCCGGCAGCGGGGCACGCCAGTGGAGAGTTGGCGGGAGGCGCTCCGCATCCATGAACTCCGTCCATGGGTCAGCACCCAGGCAGACGTCTGCAGCAGAGATGGGCTGGAAAGAGAGCTCCCATCCCCTCACTCGGTAGCTCCCCGCAGGGGCAACGGCGACAGTCGGGAACGGCTCGCTGACTGGCACGAGGCTCAAGCCGTTGTGTTCGCGGAACAGCAGGAGTGTCTGCGTCAAGTTGGTGCGCTTGCCTGTCTGCGCTGTCCGGAGCGCCAGCGCCGCCGCCAGTCGGCGTGCCGGCGGGCTATATGGGCAGCCCAAGCGACGGACGGCGAGGCGGAGCAGTTCTGCCTGGAAGAAGGCGGGCAGACTATCCCAGTGCGCATCGCTGAAGAAAAAACCGGTACCATCTGGCAGCGCAGCCTGCCGGAGGAGAGGGTCCAGGAGCTGTTCAATCCCATCGGTTGCCCGTCGTACGATAGCACTACACCGGGCAACATTGCTAACAGCACCAGGGACAATCTGTTCGGCAAGGGGGAGGAGTTCCCACCGTACCCGGTTTCGGCGGAAGCGGCGGTCGCGGTTGCTTTCATCCTCACACCACTGTAACCCGCGGGCGCGGGCATATGCGAGGAGGGTCTGCTTGCGGACTTCCAGCAGGGGACGGATGACGGAGCACCCTGGAAAGAGTTCACGCTGCGGGGGAATGCCCGCTAAACCCTCCAGTCCTGCCCCTCGGAGCAGGTGGAGGAGAACCGTTTCGGCATTATCGTCGGCAGTATGAGCCAGGACTACGTGCGTTGCCCGGAAGCTCTGGGCAGCGCGGCGGAAGAAGTCGTAGCGCAGGTGGCGTGCTGCTGTTTCAATGCTGCACCGGCGTTGGCGAGCGAAGTCCCGGACGGGAAGCTCTTCCACGATGATTGGCAGTCCCTGCTGTTCTGCTATGTGGCGGACGAAGGCTGCCTCGTGCCGTGAGGCTTCGCCGCGGAGCCCATGGTCAGCGTGGGCGATGCCGAGAGCAAACCCCATCTGCGGCGCCAGAGCCGCAAGGATGTCCAGGAGCGTCACCGAGTCAACTCCGCCGCTGACGGCACAGAGCAGACGGCTCTCCGCCGATACTCCGAAGCTACGCAGGCGCTGCTCCACATGGGTGGGGAGCTCATCTACGAGCATGAGAGCACGACTGTAGGTGTTGCTGTTTGGACCTCTGCGGGTATCGTGCCTGTGCGGAGGGATTCAGCGTACTGCAGCAGGAGCTCTTCCACAGCGCTGTATGTGGTCAGGGTCATCAACCGAGCACGGAGTGCCGCCGAGTACGGGAGTCCCCGCAAGTAACCGGCGTAGAACTTCCGGAACTCCCGCACTGCGCGGTCTTCGCCTTTATCGGCTACGGACATCCGCAGATGGTGCAGGCACACGCGGATGCGCTCCTCGGGAGATGGCTCTGTGTACGTGCCCGTCTGCAGAAACTGCTTGGCTTGCCGGAAGATGAAAGGATTCCCGATAGCGGCGCGGCCAATCATGACGCCATCGCAGCCTGTTTCCCGGAACGCACGGAGCACATCCTCCGGTGTCTTGACGTCGCCGTTGAGGATGACCGGTATGGAGACAGCCTCCTTGATGCGGGGGATCCACGTCCAATCGGCGCTGCCGGAGTGCCCCTGGTCGCGGGTACGGCAGTGGACACACAGGGCAGCAATGCCGGCTTCTTGCTCCAAACGTCGGGCAATTTCAACAATCCGGATGGAATCGGCTGACCATCCCAGCCGTGTCTTGACCGTTACTGGCAGAGGTACCGTTTGGACGAGAGCCCGCGCCATAGCTACCATGCGGTCAGGGTCTTTCAGGAGTGCTGCTCCAGCATTGCGCGCAACGACGTTCTGAACCCAACAGCCGCAGTTGAGGTCCAGGAAGTCTGGCTGTGCTTCTACGGCACGGCGGCCAGCCTCGACGACGATGTCAATGTCGCCACCGAAAATTTGGAGGGCAACGGGATGCTCCTCAGGGTGGAGGCGAATCTTCTGCCACGCTTTCCAGGCATTGCGGACCAGGGCATCGGAGGAGACAAACTCCGTGTAGACGAGATCGGCTCCCATCTGCCGGCAGAGGAGCCGGAAGCTGCGGTCGGTAACATCCTCCATCGGCGCTAAGACGACGGCGTTGGGAATTTGTAGCGAGCCGATCCGAAGTACAGCCTCAATCCGCTCCATTGCCGAATTTCGTTTGCTGACCACAGCGCTAAAAGACGGATGAGCACACCGGAGGTGTTTGTCCCAGAGCCGGCACGGGCATTACCGTGCGAGTTTTTCCAGCGTCCGACCCTGGAGGTTGCGCGGGCGCTCATAGGGGCTGTAGTGGTCAAGCAGGAGTCCAATGGATGGTGTGCTGCGCGGCTGGTTGAACTTGAGGCGTATCTGCCCGAGGGAGATCCGGCAAACCATGCATTCCGGGGCAAAACACAGCGGAATGCGCCGATGTTTGAAGCCGGGGGGATCCTCTACGTCTACCGCATCTACGGGCAGCACCATTGTGTCAACATCGTCACCGAAGGCGAAGGACGTGGAGCAGCCATTCTGCTGCGGGCGGCAGAGCCTTTGCTCGGGATGGAGATATTTCGGAGCCGGCGTGGAGCTGTACCGGAGCATCAGCTCTGCCGTGGACCAGCGAATTTGGCGCGGGCGTTTGGCTTCACGCTGGCAGACAATTACCGCTCGGTCTGTACGGAGACGCTCTTCCTCCAAGCGCCTCTGGAGCCAGTTCCGGAGGAGCTCATTGGCGTGGGTCCTCGCATTGGGATAACCCGCGGGCGGGAGCTTGCCTTGCGCTTCTTCGTGCGGAGCTCGCCCTGTGTGTCTGCCTCCCGTCGGGTACGCTTGCTGTAGCTCCGGCAAGTTTTTCGGATATTTGCGCCCGTCGTGCAGATGGGCTGGTACCACAGACGTGCAGGGCTGAGCAGTGGACCTCTTTGAACGCTGTTATGCCTTCCGGCGAGCCGATGAAGTCAAAGCATTGGGGCTGTACCCGTACTTCCACCCGATTGAGGAAAACGAGGGGCCGGTGGTGACCATCGGTGGGCGGAAGGTCATCATGGCGGGCTCCAACAACTACTTGGGGCTGACCACCCACCCGAAGGTCAAAGAAGCCGCTATGGCAGCGATTCGGAAGTACGGGACCGGTTGCTCGGGGTCTCGGTACTTGACCGGGACGCTGGACTTGCACGTGGAGTTAGAAGAGCGGCTGGCGCGGTTTCTGGGCTACGAGGCAGTGTTGCTCTTCAGCACGGGATTTCAAACAGCACTGGGCACAATTTCTGGCTTGGTGCAGAAGGGCGATTACGTGATTAGCGACCGGGAAAACCACGCCTCTATCGTTGCCGGTGCTCTGATGGCGAAGGGGATGGGAGCGGAGTTTGTGCGCTATCGGCATAACGATATGGAGGACCTGGAGCGGGTGCTGTCGCGTCTGCCGGAGTCAGCGGCAAAGCTCATTGTCACCGATGGGGTGTTTTCGGTGACGGGCGAGATTGTGGATTTGCCGCGCCTTATTGCGATTGCTCGGCGCTACAATGCCCGTGTGCTGGTGGACGATGCCCATGCCATCGGTGTCATTGGCGTCGGAGGGCGGGGAACTGCCAGCCTGTTTGGCCTCACCCACGAGACCGATTTGACCATGGGCACCTTCTCCAAGACATTTGCCTCGCTGGGCGGCTTTGTGGCTGGGCCGGAGCGGGTCATCAACTACCTCAAGCACCATTCCTCGGCGCTCATCTTCAGCGCCAGCCCGACCCCTGCCTCCTGTGCGGCAGCATTAGCGGCGCTGGAGATTCTGGAAGAGCAGCCAGAGCTGGTGGATAAGCTCATTCGCAATGCGAACAAAATGCGCCAGGGCTTCAAAGAGCTGGGCTTCCACACGCTGGATGGGCAGACCGCAATTGTCCCGGTCATCGTCGGCGATGTGCAGACAGCTCTCCTCTTCTGGCGGAAGCTCTTCGATGCCGGTGTGTACGTCAACACGTTTATCCCGCCTGGAGTCCCCCCGAACATGAGCATGATGCGCACAAGTTACATGGCAACCCACGAGGACGAGCATTTAGACCGCATCCTGGAGGTTTTTGAGCAGGTCGGCAAAGAGCTGGGGCTCCTCACGCCCGAGGCACGGGAGCGCATCGCTGCTGGACTTGCTCAGAACAACGACAATGCCCAGCCTGTCCCAGCGCCCGAGCAGCGGCTCCAGTAACCGGGGATGCAAATCCGCCGCTTTGAACAGGGGTTGCACGGACGTATAGCCCTTGTCACCGGTGCAGCGGTTGGAAATGGGCGTGCCTTCTGCGAACGGCTGGCGGAAGAGGGAGCACGTATCGTCATTGCCGATATCGCCGATGCCAGCGAAACCGCCGATGCCGTGCGCCAGCTGGGCGGGGAAGTGCTCACGATCCGTGCCGATTTGACCAAGCCCGCAGATGTGGAGCGGATGATGGAGACCATTTGTGCCCACTGGGGCGGCGTTGATATCCTCGTGCACAACGTTGGGCTCTACGAGGAAGAGCCCTTTGAGCTGCTGACCTTTGAGCAATGGCAGCGCATGCTGGATGTGACCCTCAACAGCCTCTTTCTGACCGTCAAGGCGGTGCTGCCATCGATGAAAGCTCGTGGCTTCGGGCGGATCATTGCGCTGTCGTCCGATACCGTGTGGCTGGGGATGCCATACTTGGTGCATTACGTGACGGCGAAGATGGGTATCATTGGCTTTGTTCGCTCGCTGGCGGCTGAAGTGGGGCGCTACGGTATTACGGTCAACGCCATCACCGTTGGGCTGACGGCAACGCAGCGCCCTGATGCGACGCCCTTATCGCAGACGATTCTCCAGCACATCCTCCCAACGCAGGCAGTCCACCGCGCCGATGAGCCTGAAGACATCGCTAACGTCGTTGCCTTCTTAGCACTGCCCGCCTCGGGCATTATCACGGGGCAGACAATTAACGTCGACGGTGGCGTAGCACGACACTGATGGTGTGGTGCGTGCTCGGAGTGGTGGCAGCTGTCGTTGTGCAGGCGCAAGTCTTACCGCGCTTTGGGGAAGAGCGCCTGGGAATTTCCACCGCTGCCGGGCTCAAACTTCTGACGAGCGCCCGCAGTGCTGCGCTGGTCAATGCAACAACGGCTGTGGCTGATGCCGCCCATGTCTGGCTCAATCCAGCACTGGCTGCAGAGCTGAACGCCCCGTATGCCGTGGGCTTCCTCAGCCAGCGCCTTGTGGCGGATATTTGGTACCATGCCGCTACTGTTGGATGGCGGCTCGGCACTGCCGGGACAGTAGTGTTCTCTGGGGCTGGACTCGTTGTCCCTCCGGTTGAGGAAACTACGGAGTTCCGTCCCTACGGGACGGGACGACAGTTTCAGATGGGGCATTGGAATATCGGGGTAGCCTACGGACATCGCTTTACTGAGCAGTTTGCAGCCGGGATTGCGCTCCGCTACGTGCATGAGCGGTGGGCGGAAGCCGCTGTGCACGGTGTTGTCTGGGATGCTGGGACGCTGTACTGGACTGGTATCGGCAGTATCCGCTTTGCTGTTGCTGTGTCCCATTTCGGATTGCCGATGCAGGCAACAGGAGATGTGCTTCGCTCTGTGTCGGGAGCGGGAGTAACGGAGCGGAATTTCCGGGAGTTTGCTCCGCCGACGGTCTTCCACATTGGGGTCGCTGGAGAAGTGCTCCACGATGAATTCCAACGGTGGACGGTCATGTTCTCGCTGGAGCATCCCAGCGACGGGGCTGAGAGCTATGCTGTCGCCAGCGAATACGCGCGGCGCTTTTCGGCTGCATTTCCTGCAGAAGTGATGCTGCGAGCAGGACTGCGAGCGCGAGTTGCTGAATGGTGGGCGGGCGGTGTTGGCTTGCGGATTCCCGTTGTGCCATTCCTAGTGCAGCTTGACTACGCTCTCTCCGCACGTGCGCCTCTGGGGGTTATCCATCGTGTCGGGGTTGCTCTCCAGCCGTGGCAGCGTCCATGAGCAGAGGTATCCGGTTCGGCAGTGTGGTGTGCGCTGTTGTGGGCTTCTGTGGGCAGTTCGGGTGCCTGGTGGAGCGCCCAGCGTTGCCGACGGCGCCACCGGTTGATACAGCACGCGTTGGTGATACCGTGTACGTGCCCTTGGAGCCGGCGTGGACAGGGTTTGCCTATCCGGCGGATGTGCTTGTCGGGCGCGAGCCGTTCATTTACGTTGCTGACACCGACAACAACCGCATTGTCATGCTGGATTTGGCTGGACGGGTCCTCGGAGTATCGGCTCCGATTCGCCGTCCGGTGGCGATTGCGCAAGATGGGCATTTCGATTTGCTGGTTTGTGGTGAGTTGGACACGGTGCTGCCGGCTGGGCAGGTCACGATTGGGGCGATTTTCCGGATTCGCTTGCGGCAAGCCGCACACGATATTGCGCGTGCTCCAGTCACTGTGGTCTATGCCGAACCGGAGCGCCCGCAGCGCCGTTTCACAGGCATTGCCGTCTTGCCTGACAACAGTTATCTGGTGGCTCGCACAGGTCCGCAGAACAGCTCGGCAATCGACCCGGACGAAGCCATCCTCCACATTGGTGCCGACGATCGGCTTCGGTCGCCTATCCCGACTCTCCGCCCGGTCGGGGTGGCGCTCAATGCGATTGAACAACTGAGCGGGCTTGCTCTCAGTCCGGACGGGAAGGAGCTGCTCCTGACGCAGCGCGGCCCATCGATGCAGTACCGAGTTCAGTGGCTGACCTACGTCAGTGGCGAAGGGGCTGGATGGACGCAGAAGTTTGACCCTACGCGGCAGACGAACACTGTGCTCCAACCCGGCCGGTTTCGGGCTCCCGAAGGAGCAGCCTTTGACAACAACGGTACGGCATACGTCGTGGATGCCGAGGCTGACAGCCTCTATGTGTTTTCGCCCTCTGGCATGCTCGTGCGGGGCTATAGTGGAGCGGGCGCTTACCGGTTGCGGAAGCCTTCGGGAGTGTCTGTGTACAACCGTACGGTGTACATTGCCGATGCTGGCAATGGACGCATTGTGCGGCTACGCCTCTCCACGGATATGTGACCGAATGGTGGAGCATCCCATGGTGGTGCTTGTGTTCGTGGCTGGAATGGCGGCGGTTGTGGTGGGGTGCCGGAGCACGGACTTGCGAGCCCCGATCGATGGCGAGCTGCTCATTGGTCAGGGTGGGGGATTTACGGGGCTGTATTCTGGCTATGTGCTCCGTGCCGATGGGGTGGTATACCGATGGAGCCAAATGCCGGGACAGCCCGAGCGCGTCGAGGAAGCCGGGCGAGTCCCGGCCGACAGTGTGCAGCCGTTTCTCCAGCAGATGGCAGCTTGGGAGGCGGAAGGGGTCACGCTATCGGGAGCGAGTAATATGACGGCATTTGCTGAGCTGCGGCATGCCGGGAAACGCTACCGGCTCCAGTGGGGTGTTGATGAAGATATCCCTACCGCTGTGCGTGCCTGGTACGCAGAGGTATTGCAATTCTTGCGTCGGCACCTTCCTTAGCCGTGGCGCAGTAGGCGGGATAGCGCTTCTGTGTCCAGAATGCCGATGCGGTCGGCAGAGAGGCGAACCACATGCCGCCGTGCCAATGCGTCAAGAGCGCGGCGCACCGCTGGCACGGATACTTGTAACAACTCTGCCAGCGATGCTGGCGTGGTGGGGAACTGAATGAAGCCCTGCTCGTCGCTGCCGTAGGTCCTCTGGAGGAGCAACAGGAGGTGCGCGAGCCGGTCCCGCACGGAACGGCGCTGGAAGAGCCAGAGCTGTTGCTCTATTGCTTCAATCTCGTGTGCCAACAACTGGATGAGCTGGACGCCGAAGTGAGGATTCTGTCGCGCGTGGCGCTCCACCAGCTCTGCTGGAAATGCGCACACGTGTACCTCCTCCAGGGCGATGACCGTTACTGTGTGGCGCCGCTCGCCGAAGAGGTCTCGCAGCCCGATGACGTCACCTGCCTTGTACAAGCATAGCAGGAGCGCTCCGCGCCGGTCATCGGGGTACGGAAGCACAGCTTTCGCTCTGCCAGCGGCAATGCAGTAAAGCTCCGTGACGGGCTCGCCGTAGTGGACAATGGTGCTGTGGGCGGGGAAATACCGAGAGTGTCGGACATCTGCCAGCTCTTGTTGTGCTGCGTGTTCCATTGCCCCCATCGGACTGAGGATGCCGTGAGGGCACTGGCTGCAGAGTTGATGATGTTGGCGAACCTGCGTTGGTGCCATCGGTGTTTGCGACAGGACTCAACAACGCACAAAGCTATGCCCGGCAGCAGTGGACGCCAATGATTTTCTTCAGCAGCCATGATGATGAGCCGGAAGGCTGAGCGAGCTTATCCATTCGGAGTCCGATGGATAGCATCTCCGCTGTGCAGGCTGCGGCTGTACGGGGGCGCAGTGCGGGGATAGGGTGACTATTTTTGTGCCGTTTGTAAGAGCAGCAGGTAGGGTGGTTGCGGTCCATGCGCTCGCTTGTCTTCATTCCGATGTTCCTGGTGGCTGTGGGCATTTTCGCCTACAATGCGTGGCAGTTAGTGCGCTTTCTCCGGTTAGCGCGTCCAGAACGGCGGTGGGACCGGCTCGGGCAGCGCTTCTGGCAAATGCTGGTTGTGGGCATTGGGCAGCAGCGGATTCTGCGGGACCGCGTTGCTGGACCTATTCACGCTGCCCTTTTCTGGGGATTTCTCGTGTTGCTGGGTTCAGCAGCGGAGGCAGTGCTAGAAGGCTTCAATCCGCGGTGGTCCTTGAGCTTTCTGGGACCGCTCTACTCGCTCAACACACTGCTGGCTGACCTGTTCTGTGCCTTCGTGCTCGTTGCCGTAGGGTGGGCGGCATGGCGGCGTTGGGTCCAGCGAGTCCCACGCCTTCAGGGACCGGCGAGCGAACAACGGGATGCGGCAATCATCCTGGGGCTTATCACGGTGATTGTCTCGGCACTCCTCCTGCAGAACAGCACGCGGATTGCGCTGGGGGCTGACCATGCATGGGCTTTTCGCCCGGTGGCAGCGGTGCTTGCTGGGCTCTTCTCACCGACAGAGACCACGCGCCTCCTCTTTGAGATTGCCTGGTGGGTGCACATCGGCTTCATCCTCATGTTCCTCAACTACCTGCCGTTTTCCAAGCATTTGCACGTGCTGACCTCGCTGCCCAACGTCTTCTTCGCCCGCTTAGGGCCGGCTAATGCGTTGGAGCCGATTGACTTTACCCGTACCGATGCCGAAACGTTCGGGGCAACCGATGTGGAGCATCTCTCATGGAAGAGTCTGCTGGATGGCTACAGTTGCACCCATTGCGGGCGATGCACCAGTGTCTGTCCGGCAAATCAGACCGGGAAAGTGCTGGACCCGCGTGCGATTGTGGTAGCAGTTCGGCAGCGTACGTTTGACCGGATGCCTTTGTTGCTCAGGCAGCGGCAAGGGAAAGCGCTGAGCCCACAGGAGGAGGCGCTCCTTGCCAAGCGCTTCGTTGGCGATTACATCCCGCCGGAGGCACTGTGGCAGTGCACCACGTGCGGGGCCTGCATGGAGGAGTGTCCGGTCATGATTGAGCACGTTCCCATCATCGTAGAGCTGCGGCGGGGATTGGTCATGATGGAGGCGCAGTTCCCGGCAGAATTACAGCCAGCCTATGGGAATTTGGAGACGAACGCAACACCATGGGCATTCGCAGCCGCTGACCGTGCCGCTTGGGCAGAGGGGCTGCCGGTGAAGACGCTGGCGGAGGATTCCGCCGACTACGATGTCCTCTTCTGGGTTGGTTGCGCCGGCAGTTACGACCAGCGGGCTCAGCGCGTTGCCCGGGCTATTGTGCAACTGCTGACCTCTGCCGGGGTTCGGGTCCGCATCTTGGGGACAGAGGAGCAGTGCACCGGCGATCCTGCCCGCCGCACTGGAAACGAGTACCTTGCCGATATGCTCACACGAGCGAACGTGGAGACGCTCAACCGCTATGGTGTCCGCACCATCGTGACAATGTGCCCCCACTGCTACAACACGCTCAAAAACGAGTATCCCCGTTTCGGAGGCGTCTACGAGGTCTACCACCACACGCAGTATCTGCGGCAGTTAGTGGAAGCAGGCCGCCTTCGGTTTACCGACGGTGCGGTGGAGACGGCGCTCCAGGCGGTTGTCTACCACGACTCTTGCTATCTCGGGCGCTACAACACGGAGTACGCGGCACCGCGGCTGCTCTTGCGTGTGCTGCCCAATACGGAGCTGCGCGAGCCTGAGCGGGCTGCCGACCGCGGTTTCTGTTGTGGTGCCGGCGGCGGACGTATGTTCCTGGAGGAGCGCGAAGGCACGAAAGTCAACGTAGAGCGCACGGCAGAGCTGCTCCGGAGCGGGGCTCAGACGATCGCTGTCAATTGTCCTTTCTGCATGACGATGCTGACCGACGGGCTCAAAGCCTTGGGGAAGGCGGACGAGGTGCGCGTTCGTGATGTTGCTGAGCTCCTGGTGGAGCGGCTGTCAGCTTCCGATCCCCCGCCATCGGTGACGGAGAGGGCAGATAGCTTGCAGTAAGGGTTCAGGGGCATCCCTTGACTATTTTTGCCGCTGCTACCTGGGATGTAGAACAGAGTTGTGTTGCAGCGCGATGTTGCTCTACCTGATGCGGCATGCCCAAGCAGAAGCTGCCTCCACCACTGCAGGCGGTGATGCCCTGCGCGGGCTGAGTGCTGAGGGCATCGCGTATCTGCAGCGCTTGCTGCCACTCTTACGGCTTGTGGGGATGATGCCGGAGTGGATTGTCAGCAGCCCGTACCGGCGGGCGATGCAGACTGCACAGCTCCTTGCTGAAGGATTGGGATACCAGCGTGACATTGTCACCGATGCTGCGCTGACTCCGGCGGGCTCAACCGTTGGGGTGCAGGCACTGCTGACAGCGTTTGCCAAAAGCGAGCAGCTCCTCTTGGTCGGTCACGCACCCAGCATGCCTCAGTGGATTGGCGAGCTCTGCGGAGCACCACAGTTTCGTCTCGCCTTCCCAGCAGGTGCCATCTGCTGTGTGGAGCTGCCCGATCCGCACCGCTGGAGCGGGATTCTGCGCTGGCTCATTGTGCTCTAACAGCAAGGTGAGGGTTCGTGTGGGACGCAACGGGGAAGCTCAGCGCCCCACGGAGAGTTTTTGTTCGGCGTACCGGAGCGCCTCCTCGGGGGAGCGGGTACCGTAGAGCACCTCTACGACGGCGGTTTCTAAAGCTGCTTCAATATCCAGCCAGCGAGGATGAACCGGGGTCATACGAGCGGAGCGGAGCTGTTCGGCAAACACGCGGCGGTACGGGATCTGCAGCAGAAGCGAATCGTTGTGGAAGCGTTGGTCGGCAGGGAAGCCAGCCTCCGTCACAGCGCGGCAGAAGCGGACAGCGTTGTGCCCGTCGGTGAGGAAGCGGACAAGGGCGAGCGCCAAGTCTTTGCGGGGCGAGCTGGCGCTGATGGCAAGGTACTCTCCACCGGCAAAGGAGAGGCCGGGCTGCGTTGGAGTGAGCCCGGGTAGGAGACTGAGGTTGTACTCCCACGGTGGTGGCTGCCGACGCAGTTTCTCTGCCAGCCAAGCGCCTGAAATCCAGAAGCCCAAACGCCCTTGCAGGAAGGCATCATCCAGCTGGCGCTGTGTCTCTACGAGCCCAACGCGGGCAAGCTGAGCGTACATTGTCACTGCCGCAACAGCTTCTGGAGTTGCAAGCCGTACGGTTCCGGAGCTGTCCAGCAGCTCGGCACCGTAACTCCAGAGCAGTGGCAGCACTTTTTTGTAGAGCCGGTGTGGGTCAGCGCCGTTGACTCCGCAGCCGTAGAACTGCGGGGGATTATGGAGCCGCTCGGCTCGCTGGAGCAGCTCTGCCCATGTGCGGGGCGGGTCGCTCGGGAGCCCAGCGCGTTGCAGCGCCGTACGGTTCAGGAAGAGGACGCGGGTGTCTACAATCCACGGCACAGCATACAGTTTGCCGTTCCAGTAGCAGGGTGGATGGGCAAAGCGGACGAAGTGGTGCATTGGGATGCTGTCGGGTGGAAGCTCCCAGAGGACGCCTGCGCTGGAGAATTGCGCTACCCAGTCGGAGCCCAGCTCGACTACGTCGGGTGGCTGCCCAGCATGGAAGGCTGCCAGCAGTTTGGTTTTGCCTTCGTTCCACGTCAGCTCCGTAACCTCAACACGGCAGTTGTAGCGCTGCTCGAACTCGGTCAGCAGCTCCTGCAGAGCTGCTCGGTGAGAGGGTTCGCTCCAGAAGTGCCAGAAGCTCAGGCGCCGCTCTTCTACAGAGGAGCCCGAGCAGCTTACCAAGAGGAGCAGGGCAAGGCAGCCGAAGAGGCAGCGTCTCATCGCCCACCGCGGAAGAAGAGCACCAACGTCACTACTGCTTGGAGGATGAGCAGTACATCGCGGACAACACCGATAGCAACCTCCAGCGTGCTCAGCGCACCGCCGGGGACGATGACTGTGTCGCCGGGATAGAGAATTGGGTTCTGGCTGGGATCGCCCGTGCGCTGGTAGAGCTCCAGGTTATACACGAGCACTCGCTCCACGATGGTGGTGTCAACACGGACGTCGCGGATGACGCGCACATCGGTTAGCCGAGCGTACTCGGTCGGTCCACCACCGAAGGAAATCAACTGCACCAAGGTGGTTGAGCTGGGCACGATGTAGCGCCCCGGCGCGCGCACGTATCCCCAGAGGTTGACCGGTATGGTCAAGCCCGTGCCGAAGCTGAGGTCGTAGTACGCCGCGCCGCCCAAGCCTGAGTACGGTGGGCGTTGCTGGGGGAGCTCCCGGGAAGTGCCGAAGAGGTCACGTGTCTGTTGCTGTTGTGCCCAGAGGAGCGCGGGGGAAAGCAGCAGAGCCAAAAGCCAAAAGTGCGCCATGAGCTCGACGGTGTTGTCCAACATCAGCTACTGCCGTAGCCAGAAGGTTTGCCAGACAGAACTGGCACCGCGGTCGGGGCGTCCAGGCGTGATGCGGCTGATGCGCCAGCGGTAGAGCTTACCTCCCTCCAACGGGAGCGCCCTTCCGTCTTGGTTGTAGCGGATTTGCGGACGGGAGTAGTCCAATGGCGTTCCGGCAAAGACCCAAACAGGGCGTAGCAATAGGTCAGGGTTGAGCGTATCGGCTTCAAAGACGCGCAGCACGACGTAGCCGACGTTGCCACTCCAGCGGAAGATGACCGAATCAGGATGGACGCTCCCGATCGGTGCTGTCAGCACTGGCGGTGGCTCCAGGGTAAAGCGCACTACCTCAGAGGGGGGACCTTCGCGGCGTTGTGGCGAGCGGTCTAACGCATGGACACGGTAGTAGTACGTACGCCATGGGACGACGGCTTTGTCCACGTAGGCAGTGTCCTCGGCGGTAGTGCCGTACTCCAGCGTTACTAGCTCGGTAAACCGGATGGGGGTGCCGTTGGAATCCGTCGTGTCAGTACGGTAGATACGGTAGCCTCCAATCTGCCGCGGGTCTAATGCGTGCCATTCCAGCCGGATGCCGCCGATGCCGTTAGCTGCTGCATCGGGCCAGGGGCGCACCCCGGTTTCAATAGCGGCTGTATCAGGGCTGCGCTGTACCCACTGCGGGGCTTCCAGTGATGGTGGGGGAGGGGCTGTCGGGGTACCACAGCCCAGCAGCGCAAGCAGAGGAAGTCGAGTCCAGCAATGCCATCTCATCGGAGGCGCTCCAGTATGCGTTCCAACCGTATACTCACGGCAAGGCGATGGACATTCCCCAACTGCACGTTGGCATCGGCTAAGAAGCCGTAGTCAACGCTGAGGAAGCCGACGTCAGCCCCGGCCCCGAGAGACAAGACGCCGTTGGAGAGACCCAGCCGGAGGGCAAAACTACGGCGGTAGAGCAGTTCTATACCGTAGTGGTTAGTGCCGCTGTAGCGCTCGTCTCGGTCGTACGCTACCGTGGCGTCCAGATGCCACATCTCGAAGGGCTGCCTGAGGGCAATTCCCCATTGGACGGAGCTTGGGATACGGTGCGGGCGTTGCGTGCTCCACAGGAGGCGGGTACCGCCGACATCGCGCACGCAAACACCCAGCGAGAGCTGGGGCCAGCGTTCATCGAACGTGATGTCCTTCAGGTTCACACGCAGCATTGCTCCGAGGTCTACCCCGATACCGGAGGCGTGGTGCTCGCCAATGCGCTCCCGCAGCAGCTTGAACGAGATGCCCACGGGGAGCTCCACTGGGACGGAGAAGCGCATCCAGCCGAAATCTACCGGCAGCACGATGAGCCGTGCCAGCGTCAGCCAGAGAACATCGTCGGCGTTAGGGATGAATTCACCGTTTCCAGCGCGGCGTACCAGCTCTTCCCGCTCTTGGGGCGAGAGCACGCGCGTGAGGTCTGGATACTGCCGCAGATCGGGCACCGTAAAGCGCGCCCAGTTCACCCCGAAGCGGAGTCCTGACACGGGCACAGTGAGCCCACTGTGGAAGAAATGAGCCAGTGGCGACCCAATGGAGCCATACTGCGAGCTGTACATGCCAGACAGCAGCACGAGCTCAGGCAGCACCGCTGTGCCGGCGGGATTCCAGTAAAAGCCCCAGGCGTCGTCGGCAACAGCAGTGTACGCAGAGCCCATCGCCAGGGCGCGTGCCCCAAGCGGAATTTCCAGAAATGCTGCTGCATAGCGCTCTTCTTGCGCGGACACCGTCAGCACGACACTTAGCCACAGGAGCCCGTTAGCGTACACGCGCCACACTTCCACGCCGCTCTATTGTTGTCTCACCAGCTCGGACCCGCAGTCGGTAGAAGTACACACCGTTAGCCACAGGACGTCCCTCGTCGTCGGTGCCATCCCACCAGATTTCGTGGTAGCCCGGAGCTGTCGGCAGCCCCGTTCCGCCGCGCAGGAAGCCAAAAGCCTCTGTCGGAGAGGTAGTCGGGAAAACCATACGTCGGATGGAGCGTCCAGAAGCAGTGTAGAAGCGGAGCTCAACTTCGTCCACGTTGCTGGCCCCTAAGAGCTCGTAGGCGATGAACATCTCCTCAGCGAATGGGTTCGGGAAGGTCCCCAAGAGGCGGAGCTCCAAGGTGGTGGAAACCTCTACCTGGATGCAGGTGCGCTCGCTCTGGTTACCGTTGCAATCGGTCAAGGTAGCGCAGATGATGTGGGTCCCGCTTTGGAGCTGGGGGCGGTAGCTAATGCTGGAGGCTGTCAGTGTCTGGGCTGTGTCTACAACGACGTATTGGCTCGGTGGAACAGGCTGCCCATTGAGCGTGATGAGGATTGCAGCGGTGTCTGTCGCAATACCGTTCTCATCCACGCCGACGATACCAATCCGTGGGTTTGCCGAGAGCACCGTTCGGGCAGGGACCGCACGCCCTTCGGCAGTTATACGGACCTGTGGAGGACGCTGGTCTGTCGTTGTCGCAACTGCAAAGATGCCCGGCAGAGTAACCTCGGCTGTGAGCACGCCAGGGGCACTCTCCTGGGTGGGAAGGCGTTGCCAGAGGGGCAGGCGCGGATGCTTCCGGTAGAGCGTCGGCGCGCCGTAGCGCAAGTTGGTGTCTGCAGGTGAGTACCACACCTGCAGCACTGCCGGCAGTGGTGAGGGTGCATCCGTTGTGATAGCGATAGCAGCAGAGCTGTCTGCCAACATGACCATGTGCACATCGGGTTGGGCGGTGGATGCCGTAGGGAGCGATTGCATGCAGAGCAAACTGAGACGGGCAGGAGCAGAACTTGGGGGGACGGTGACGAGCGCAACCCCAGGGCGCCCGACAGGGGAAGATTGCACGCCATCGAGTGTTGTCCCTACGCGGGGCGCGACGGCAAAGCACGCCAGCAGAAGACTGTCATCGGCAGCGTTGTTTGCCCGCAGGCGGTCCCCGCCGGTGGAGAGGCTGTCCGATACAACCTCAAGCCGGAGAAGGCTCTTGGGCAGAATCACCGGGGGAGAGATGAGCCAATCTGCCGAGCCGCTGGCAGGAATGTCCATGCGCTGCTCGGCCAGTAGCTGTGGGGCAGTATTTGCCGCGATGAGCCACAGCCGTGCCAAGACGTTCCCCGCTGGTGTGCCCGTCCAATTGTACAGCCGTGCCTGGAGGCGAGCCCCTTGTGGGGTTGCCACCATACGGAGCCACGGAGTCGCTGTGCGTAGGCTGTCGCCAGCCAGGGGCAGCACGACGGCTGGATCGGCGATGCCCGGAATCACAACGATGGCCATTGGCGAACTCACACTCTGTCCCGTGGCCAAGGTCACGGTGAAGAGCGCTCGCACTTCAGCACCAGGCACGATGAGGGCTGCAGGCAGAGGAGGTTGTGTCTCGTAGAGCTCGGGTGCCACGAGCTGGCACGGTAGCGTACCGAGCGATGTCGTGCTGCCATCGGGCTGGATGATGGTGGCGGTGGCAGTGACGTTCTGCACAGGAGTTCGGCTGCGAACACTGATGCGCAGTGCTAAGGGTTGTCCGGGGAGAGGTGGAGAAGGCACTGTCTGGATTTCCCCCAGCAGTACAGAGCCAGTGCTGAGAGCGATACCGCCGGCGGCTGCACGCTGACCACTGGCCTCTACGGCATAGAAGCGCACGAAGAGCCGGCTGCCTGAGTACGTTGCCGGAACCGTGATAGAAAACCGCACGGATGCACCGCTCAAAGGAAGCGTCTGCTCTGTACCGGCAAGGTCATTGCCGCGCTCGTCGGCTAAGAGAATACGTGCCATACCGGCACTGAAGGGCAGCGTGGCTTCCACGGCAAGGCGGTCTCCCGGATATGCCCACGAACGCTCTGCCTGAAGGGTAACGCTATCGGCTGGCATTGCAAGAACCATAGCGGGGTCGCCCAGCAGCGTGGATTGGAGCAGCATGGAGAGCACGATCTCGTTCTGCAATCCGTACGCCCGGGCTGCATAGAGGAGTTTGCCGGCGCGGAAGAGCTCGCCCAGCCGCTGTGGGCGCCCACTCGGGATGCTGAGCAGCTCCATCAGCGCTGTGGAGAGCAAGAAAGAGTTCTCCAGCCAGCCGTAGCCAGAGTTTCCCCACGCTGCGACAGCGCCCCGCCCCGGAGCAAGCACCAAGCTGGTCAGAAGCCCGCGGCGCGCGCCTAGCTGCTCAAAAGCACCAGTAAAGCACGTCAGGCTGGACACAATTGGGTAACGCCCGCGGTTGGTCAGCAGCTCAACATCCTCATCGCGCAGAAGCCCAGCGTCCTCCCAGATGCCGCCGCCACCGTGTCCAAGGAAGTTCACCGCTGCAGCGCCTTCGGCAAACAACTGAATGAGTTCGGCAGTGTGCCCAGAATACGGAGTGCCCGGGGTGACGAAGAGCCGGCGTTGCGAGACGCCAACAAAGAGCCGCTCGGCGAGCAGTTCCGTCTGCTGCTGGAATCCATTCAGGCCAGCAAGGAGCAGAATCCGCGGTTGAAAGTACGACGTGGTGTACCGCTGTTCGTACTCCTCCAGTTTGCGAACAACCGCGTCGGCTTCGGTCAGGGATTCTGCCGGAATGCGACCGACGAGAATTTCAGGCACGGGGTCGTCGGTCAGAGCGCCGGACGGAGTTTGGTAAGTGCCTTCAACGCAGCCGTAAGGGTAATCCGTGGGGGTCATGCCCCAACGCCGGGTTTGCCAGAGCTGCGGAGGAATTGCCTGTGCAGAGCCCAGAAGGAGGACATACCGCGGAGGTGATGCCCAGTGCTGCCATGCATAGCGGAGAAAGCGCCAGAGTGCTTCGCGCGAGGCAATGCCGTCGTTGAACTCGTCGTAGATGTCCTCAATGTCCACCACCAGAGTACGCAAGCCCTGTTGCTGCCGAAGTCGGAGCAGGCGATTGACAGGATGGTCAGGGGCTGAAGCTGCAGGGCTACGCCGGTCCCAGATCCCCTTGTGGGTAATGAGCACATAGTCGGCAGCCGTTGCCGGATAGGCAAGGTCGGAGGGCAGGTCGCGTACCAAGCGCAGCGGCGCTCGAACACTATCGGCGGCTACAGCATAGAAGAGCTCCTCGGGAGAAGCAACGTAGGTTTGAAAACGGACGGTGTAGCGTACTCCACCACCGGCTAAGCTCACGCGTTCAAGGCTGGCGTTGAGAATTCGGGAGATACCAACCCGGAAGAGGAGCACGTTCGGCGTTGTGAAGCCCTCCAGAGCGAACGTGTAAAGCCCCGGGGGCGAATTCGGCGGTGTGCGGAACCACAACTCATCAGCCGTGGCTACGTAGAGACGCGGATAGCGGATACGCACCCAGTTCAGGTAGAAACTCGGGGAACGATCCCCAGCTTGGGGGCAGTCAAAGATGTTCGCAACGGTCACCGTGCTGCTGTCGGCAGCAGCCAGCACGGAGGCAGGGATGGGGGCGATTTGGTCCCGCGGACTCTGCACCAGGAACGGACGCGCACCAGACCAAGCTGCGCGCAGGATACGACGCTGGTTGAGGTAAATCTCCGCCGTGTGCTCTGGAATCGGGCATGGCAACGGAGGAGCAACCGCACCACAGAGCATAACCTCCACCTGTACAGGCTCTGGCGATAGCAAGTCTGGAGCCGGAAGTGGCACGGAGACAGTCACACTGCTATTGGCGCTCACCCGCGCCCAGAAGAGTTGGTCGCCTTGAAAGCTGGGTTGCAGAAGGTCGCGGTCTAGCTCTTCCACAGCACCGAAGCGCTCTACCACGCGGTTTTCCTCCGCAATGACGGTGCTGAGGAAGGCTTTGCCGCGTAGGTCAACTGCCCGTCGTGGGTCGGTGACTCGTATGTCGCCTGATTCTTCTACCATGCGCTGCCCCGGGGTGTTGCCCCAGGTGAGGACGTAGACGTTCTCATCGGTTTCGGGGTCGCGGTACATGTCCCCATCCCGGTTGCGGAAATTCATGTGGTTTGGCTCCCCAAAGAAGGCGATGTAGTCGGGGTCGGGAGGGTAGTCATCAAGCCGCCCGTTGTTGTTGCGGTCGTAGACGTAGAGCGGCACTTGGCTACCGCGGTTCCACAGCATTAGGCTCGTGGTGGGGATGGCGGCAAGCGGTAGCCCCAGAGCTGCCAGTTGTGGTGCGGTGACCTTGTAGAGCCCCGGGCGGGCGACGATGAATTTGTACTGGTACCCATCGGGTGCTGTCGGGATGCGGCGGAGTTCGCTCTGTTGAGGAAGCGCCGGGATAGTCGGGGCTGAGCGGAGGGCGGTGACATTCCAGCCTGTCAGCACGGGCGGTACTGGAAGAGGAGCCGAGGCGCGGAGGCGGATGCGGAATTCGCGGACAACACGGAGCCGCTTACCATGGTCAACTGGCTGATACGGAAACAAGCGCAGGGTGCTGATAGATTCAGCTCCCGCAGAGCCCAATGGCACTACCTGCACCAGCGGGAGCTCGGCTGGGACGCATTCGCTGCAGGAGAGCTGAGCCAATGGTGCGTCCACGGGAAGCTCCTGTTGCTGGAGTATCTCCGTCGAGAGCACCGCTGGAGAGGAAAGGCGAACAGGCACAGCGAAGCCATAAATAGCCTGCCCGGGGAGCGGAAAAGCCCATGCCGAGACTGGCGGTAGCTGGCGTATGCCTTCCGGGGTCCTGACAAACCGCGGAGCGGTGACAGAGACGCTGAGAACAAGCTCTGCCGGCCCTGTGCGCTCCCATCGGAGCTGTAGCTCTTCGGCATGGATGCGGAAGAATGCAGCACCAATGCAGCACACCAGAAGCCAGCGGAAACGCTCCATCTACCGGCGGTGCTTGTCCAGATGTGCAATATTACGGTGCCCGCTCCTCGGTGGGGGCGATGCCGGCAAACTCTCGGTAAAGCCACAAGAGCTCGTTCACAATCATCGCCGTTGCTCCCCAGAGGGGTACTCCGTGCAGCCTCCAGAATGGAACGCGGACTCTGGAACCTCTGCGTTCCCATACGCCGACCGAGGGTGGAGTCTGCGAGAGGGCTTGCAGCGAGAGGAAGTCAATGCGCTCAACCTCTGCTGGATTGGCGTGGAGATGGAGTGGACCTGCCAGAGCTGCGATGATAGGCATGACAGCAGTGTGGGAAGCGGGCACATACAGTGGGGTTGCTGTGCCGAGAACGGTCACGAGCTCGGGTGCAATACCAATCTCCTCAGCAGCTTCCCGCAGGTGGGATCCCCGGGTACCGAGCTCGAATTC
>LJSS01000017.1_pt1 | contig 28896 bp, 32 predicted proteins | sample 890271 | NCBI WGS metagenome assembly LJSS01 (sample SAMN03797534, study PRJNA294671) | hot springs metagenome | isolation source: water from Lobios Hot Spring | place: Spain: Lobios, Galicia | collected 2011-02-08
TGTCGACGAGGGCCTGGATCTAGCCGGGGGGATCCACGCGGTGGAGCACGCCGCCATCGAAGGGCAGGTCGTGGCCAGTAATCTCCTCGAAGGGAATCACCGCCGCCCGGATTACACGGGGGTGCCCACGGTCGTCTTCACGATCCCGCCTCTGGCATCGGTGGGGTTGCACGAAGAGAAGGCTCGCGCGGAGGGGTTGACGTTCAGGGTCAAGCGCGAGGATACATCCGGCTGGTATTCGTCGCGCCGAGTGGGAATGACGCATTCAGGATTCAAGGTGCTCGTCGAGGAGGGGAGCGATCGGATTCTCGGCGCGCATTTGCTGGGGCCTCATGCCGAGGAGGTCATCAATCTGTTTGGCCTGGCCATTAGATTGGGGCTTCGCGCGGCTGATCTGAAGCGGATGCCTTATGCCTATCCGAGCAGTTGCTCAGACGTGAGCTACATGGTCTGACAGACGAGCCCGGTCGCTCAAGGAGGTGAAAGACGCATGTCCGAATGTTGCCAGGTGCCGATCGTGGTCCATTCCGCCCACTGCCGCTTGTGTGGGCGGAAGGGGAAGCCCGTCACGCGGCGGACGATGGAGCATCTGCTTGTGGAGTCGGCGGTAGCGCGTCTGACCGATCATCCCCACTTCTTCTGCGCGACGCCCACGTGTCCGGTCGTGTACTTCTCCAACGAGGCCGACGCGTACTTCTACAAAAGTGACGTGCGCGTGCGGGTGGGGGTGAAGGAGACCGAAGACCCGGTGCCGATCTGCTATTGCTTCGGCGTCACGGAGAAGATGGTGCGCGATGAGATCGCGGCGACGGGACGAACGACGATTCCCGATTACATCAAGGCGCAGGTCAAGGCCGGCCGATGCGCCTGTGAGATCATGAATCCGTCGGGCCGGTGTTGCCTCGGCGTGGTGACCGGGGTTGTGCTCAGAGCGCTGAAGCGATCGGATTCGACAAGAAGGCGGGAGGAAGCTGTCGCGGCCCCGATGCCCGATGGCTACGCCGTGACGGAGACGTGAGGTGAAGCCATGAGTGCAGACTGTTGTGGTGGCGCTGAGCCGAAAGATCTCGTCGCGAGCAAGTGGGTTTCGCTGATTGTATGGAAACTGCCGCTCGCGGTCTTCGCCGTTGGCTTTTTCACAAGCCCGAGCCTTCGGGCGGTGCTCTGGTCGGTTTCGCTTGGTGTAGCCGGAGCGGGATGCCTTGTGAATGCCGCTCGCTGTGGGCGAGTGCATTGTTATTTCACGGGGCCGTTGTTTTTGATCGGGGCGGGCGTCTCTTTGGCTCACGGTGTGGGGCTGGTGTCGCTCTCGGCCACGGGGTGGATGGGGATCGGCCTGGCCGTGATCCTGGGCGGCTGCGCGTTGACTCTCTTGCCGGAACGAGTATGGGGAAAGTATTGGCGGGGGAATTCCTGCGGCCGATGAGATCGGTCGGGTGAAGCGAGCTGCCGGGTTTCTCTCCAGACTTATGAGTTTCGGGGAGTTATCCATGGCGTCCATGAGGACGCCCAGAAACGATGAAAACCTCGCGCAGACTGAAGTCTGCGCCACTCTTTTCTGAGGAGGGGGCGATTATGACGAGGGTCTCAATGATCGTACTGCTCTTGTTTTGTGCCTCTTTACCAGTGGGAGCACAGGAGGCGCCGATTCGCCTCACGGTTGTCGGGGACGTCGGAGCGAATAAGTCCCTGAAGTTCCTTTGACCGGAGACGATGAGGGCTGCGCTCCGGCGCCAGGCTGGCGTCGAAAAGGCCACTTATTCGCGCTCCGGTGTTGTTGAGCTTGAGGCCAGCGCCCAAACTCCCTTCGAGGTGAGGAGAATCCTCTCGGTGCTCAAGGACGAGTTGGGTTTTGATCCCGTCAAAGAGATCGAAATCACGGTCATTGGGCGGGTCAACTCAACCTCGAAGGAGTGGACCATTAGACCCCGAAACGCTGGAGAGGTGTTCGTACTCGCCAAGAACGAACAGTTCAGGAAGCTGAAGGCAACAGAAGGAATTCAGAATCAGGACGTCACGCTGAGGGGGAAACTGCTCGAACGAAAAGACGGCGTGTTCGTCCTGGCCGTAGAGAGTTTCGACTTAACATCACAACGCCCCAACCAATAACCCGGTTAGTTCACCGGGAGGAGGTCGGAAAGTCCGGGTTGAGTGTGAAGGTGGAGGGGTCTTCGGCCCCCAAAGGGGGACCTGCAAGAGCCCAAGCCCACCACGCTGAAGAAGCCACCGGTTCATCATTGGAGCCCCGAAGCGGCGAAATAAAAACCGTCGGGAAGGCGATTGATGGCGTTTCCGATGGGGACTTGATCGAACCGAACCATTGCCTCTCCAGCGTGCTACGCCGGGCTATGAAGGGCACCCCAGGCGATCTAGAGATGGGTACTCCATCACGTCGTCCCTTTGGAGCATGAGAACCGGACACACGCCGGGAGCACCCTACGCGATCGGAGGGATCGCGTGGGAACCCCGAGGGTCGGTCTCGTCCAAAAGGCCCTTGACTCTGGAGTTCGTTCCAGGGCTTACACTCGGAGCGTGAGAACCGAGCGATGACGGACAAGGCCGGGCTCAAGATCGGCGAGGTGGAGGCGCGAAGCGGCGTCAGCCGGGGCGGGCTCTGTTGCTCTGAGCAACGGGGCTTGTGGCCTCAAGCGGCGCGGAGCCGGAGCGGCTATCGTCTCTTTGATCCGAACGGGGTCCCCACGCGATCTCCGAATCGCGTGGAGTGCCCGCGCGTGATCGAACGGATCACCTTGATCGAGCGGGTCAGGAGATTCGGGTTCACGCTGGAGGAAATCGGCGCGCCGGTCGGGGCCGAGCCGACGGACTCGGATCACTGCTCTCATAGGTGGCGAACGAGGGAACTTGAGGATCGGCACCGCCGATATGCTGCGCTCACCCCCGACGGAGGCGCGAGTTGGCGGGATACGAAGCCACCTGCGAGTGGGCTATCGCCGACAACAAAGCCTGTCCGGTCATCGAGCATTTTCTTCGGGGCTTCTCTCAACGAACAAGCAATGGAGGGTACAAACCATGAAAAGAGAGACAACGCTCGTCGCATCCGTGATGGCGGCCATTACGGCGTCGCTTTGCTGCCTGGGGCCGATTGTGGCTGCGGTCGCCGGGTTGGGGAGTTTCGGCGCGGCGGCCGTGTTCGAGGCCTGGCGGCCCTATCTGCTGGCGCTGACTTTCGGTCTGCTCGGGCTGGGGTTTTACTTCACCTATCGCAAGCAGGAAGTACATTGCGCCGATGGGAGCGTGTGCGCGACGCGCCCGTCGGTGGGTCGGTGGAATAAGATCCTGCTGTGGCTGGCCACGGGTCTTGTCATCGCCTTCGCCGCGTTTCCGTATTACTCCGGGGCGGTCTGGGCGCTCCTCTCACCCAAGCAGAAGACGCAGGCGATACGGGGTTCCCATGGGGCGCCCGACACTGATCCGGCAGGCGATTTGCAGTCACAAACGAACAAGCTGACGGGGGCGGAACCTGTTGAGCGAGCGCCATCCCAACCTCCTCAAACCGACTCGCCCGCGCTGGCGGCCGAATCGGCGCGAGATGCCGTTGCGCGATCGGGCTCCGCATCGAAAGCGAACGGAGAGGCTCTTCGGAGTGCGGGCTCAGCCGCCAAAACCTCGGCAGCGAGCGCGCCATTCACCACCGCCACAAACCGCCATCCGCAAGACGTGCCCGTTCTGGCTCGCGCGACGATCGAAATTCGTGGCATGGACTGCGCCGGCTGTGCGGTGAACGTCGAGCAAGCGCTCACGCGGTTGCCGGGCGTCAAGTCCGTAGAGGCGAGCTATGAAAAAGGTCAAGCCGTGGTTGAGTACGATCCGGCGAAAGTCAATGCGGAGCAGCTCAAAGCCGCGATTGACCGGCTCGGCTACAAAGTCGGAGCGGTGCGCGCGGTTCAACCGTGACGGTGAACGTCTTCTCCGGTTGATCCGAACCGGGAGAGGAGAGAGGGAGCGCAAGCTGTCGAGCTTGCGCCGCAGGAACATTTTCGGAGGGAGAAAAGATGGCGAGAGACACAAGAACGGGAATGATCACCGTAGATTTGGCAGAGTTGAGTCCTGAGATTCATGACGCCCTGGCTCGCATTCGGGAAGTCGCCTATGCCGATGGTCTCTTTCCCGCGAAGGTGAAGGTGCTCACGGCGCTGGCCATCTCCACCATCATCAAGTGCGAGCCGTGCGTGCGGATGTACGTCGAGAAAGCGATCGCTCTCGGCGTCACGCGGGAAGAGATGATCGAGATACTGAACGTCGCGATGGCGATGGGCGGCTGCCCGGGCGAAGCCTGGGTGCATAAGGCTCTGCTGCTGTATGAAAGCCAGGCGCAGCGGCGACCCGCGACGATCACCGACGACGCCTGCTGCGCCCATTAAGGAGGCGTAGGACCAGTGGTAGAACGTTATTGGTGATGAGTGAGAGATTCGCTTCGAGCATGACAGGAAACGGCTCAGCAAAAAATCAACGAAAGGAGGAAAGACTATGAAGAGCATGAACCGCATCATGTTGCTCGTTGTCCTCACTGGAAGCTTGGTTTTTGTTGCCGCCTCGGAAAAGCCTCCGATGGGAGCGACCCCTGTCGAACCGGCGCAGCGCACGGAGAGGGGGAATCGAGTAGACATCGTGTCCGCGCATCCCTTTGCTCAGACGGTTGACAATCTCATCAAGGCGCTCAAGGAGCGGGGGATGATGATCGTCGCCACTATTGACCACCAGAACATGCTCACCATGGTAGGCGCGAGGATTAAGGGATCAAAGACCATCGAGTTCGGCAAGCCAGACATGGGGAAGATGTTACTCCCGATGCATCCCGAGGTCGGGCTCGAAATGCCAGGGAAGATTTACGTCTGGGAGCGGTCGGATGGGAAGACCGTGGTGAGTTATTACAAGTTTTCACCGGGTTATTCCAGCTACGGTGATGAGGGAGTCAAAAAGGCCGGGGAGATGATGGACACGATGGTGGCTCAAATTGTGGAAAAGGCAACCCGGTAATCGCCGTTGCGGGAGTATGCCGATCACCTGGATTGACATCTTGTTTGTCGCGGTCGGGTGGCTCGTCACGATCTTCATGTGGCGGAGGCGGTGGGAGGTCCCTCCACCCGAAGCCTACCCACACCGCGCTACTCTCTTGGAACTGATTCTCACGGCGCTGGCGCTGGTGGTCGCGGCGATCGGACCGAATAGTTTGGTCGTAGCTCTGACGCCGGGAATGCCTGAGATGCCGTTGCTGGCGAAGTGGGCGTTGATCCCCTCGCTGGTATTGCTGGTGCTGGTCGGGATCACTGCGAAAAGCTTGGAGATGACACGGCTCACGAACCGGATCTGGACGGGCCTCTGGGTCGGAGCCGCAACGACGGCTGTCCTCGACACGATTCGATTGACCGGGTTTCAGATGGGGCTGATGCCGGGCAATATGCCCAGAATGTTTGGCGTGCTGCTGCTTGATCAGATGGCCGTTGGACCATCAACGTTTTCGGATAGCGTCGGCTATCTCTACCACTATTGGGTCGGGGCCTGCTTCGGGTTGACCTATGCCTTAGTGGTTGGAAAATCTCGCTGGTGGGGAGGATTGATCTGGGGCTTGATCATCGAGCTCGGGATGATGACCACTCCACCGATGGTCGTGGCGATGGACACCGGCTACTTTGGTCTCAAGCAGGGCTACGGAATCCTCATGGTGAGCCTCACGGCCCACATCGCTTACGGGGTGATGCTGGGGCTTTTGCTGGAGCGGTACGTCCGTCACGCCGGAAGCATCTTCACGCTCTTTGGCGAAGCGCTTCGTTCAAGGAAAGCACACGATCTCTCGATGGGGAAACCCTCTTAACCCCTCAGGGACAGAAAGCCTGCGGGCAGTGCCAGGGCAGCCGGCCAGTGGGGCAGCGGGCAAATCCAGTGAGAGGGGAGACGGCTGGAGGAGGCGGGAGTAGTTGTAGTCCCTGCCGCTGAACACCATCGCGGACCACTCCTCAAAGGAGGGGATTATGACCAGAGAAAGTTTCTGGTGCTTGCGCCAGGTGTGCATCCTCGACGGCTTGAGCGAGCGAGAGCTGCAAGAGCTCTCGCGGATCGCGCCGATGCGCTATTTCTCCGCAGGTCAGTTCATTTACCCTATGGGCCGGTCGGATCCCGCTCTCTACATCATCGGAGAGGGAGAGGTGACCATTCAGGCGGTCACGTGCGAAGGGAAGGAGATCATTCTCGGCCTGCTCAAAAGTGGCGATGTCTTTGGTGAGCTGTTTGTGCCGGCAGAGGACCGGGGACAGACCGAAGCGAGAGCGCGTACCGATGTCTGGCTCTGCGCGCTCACGGAGCGGGATTTCCTCTCGCTGTGCGCGCGGCGACCACAAGTCGCCATCAACTTCATCCGCGTGCTCATGCGACGGGTGCACGAGCTGCAAGAGGAGATCGAGGACCTGGCGTTCTCGACGGCGCGGCAGCGATTCCTGAAGCTCCTCGATCGGCTCTGCGCGGGAGATCGAGAACAGGCGAGCGCGTCCGTGTGCATCGTCAGATTCTCTCAAGACGAACTCGCGCGGATGCTCGGGGTCACCCGCGAGCGCGTGAACGCCATCGTGAATGAGTTCAAGAGGCAAGGCGTCCTGCAGTCGCGTTACGGCTCCCTGATCGTTGATCGAGATCACCTGCGGCGTGTCGTTCAGCGGGAAGTGGAGATGGAGTCGTGGCTCATGCAGGGGGGTCCCTCCTTGAGGTGTCCGACGTCCGGGTTCTGAACAGAGCATCCCCCACGGGGGGGCACGGTGAACCCGTAGCCGATGGCGGGCCGCTCGTGACGCCGCCGGTGGTGTTTGATCTGACGGGCGTCGAGCCGGCCATGTTCTCAGAGTGATTTCTTCGGCGACGGGCCCATTTCCCCGATCGGCCCGGATGGCGCTCGGTCGAAGGGTCGCGCCTCCTCGTCCGGGAGGATCGAGATCACCGTTGGGCATCGTCCGCGATGCCATCGGATCGCCGCCATCACGATCACCGCGAGAATGCCGATGACGATGGCTCCGAAGATGACATGATCCGGTCTATCGAGCGTCATTTCGTCCTCCTTTCTCCCACCTCAACTGGGCGGGCGATGGGTCTTCCTGTATTGCGTGGAGCGTCGCTCATAGACGATTTCACAGGGGCTTTCCCGATCTCGTAACAGACTCAACAACATGATCGCCCCTTTTCTGTCGCCACCCCCATTTTACCTATGCGCTCGATCATCTCTGTAAACCATTTCACAATCGCCGGAAAAGTGATCCGCCATCCCGGGAGGCCCAAATCGGGGCGTTGAAGGGAAAGGCGCTTGACTCAAGACTCAACTCCAGAGTTTATACTGAGCCTTTGGTGCTGAGAAAGGGGAAAACAATCACGGCTGGATGTACCGTGAAAGCAGCAGACGGCGATGGCGAAGTCACACACCGTACTGTCCTCCAGCCATTGCCGCATTTGTTTCAGCCCGGGGGTCACGCGGATGACCCGTGGCGGCTGCGCTCAAGCGGTGGATTGGGGGGCAAGGCGGCGAGGGGCAAATGGAATTGGGAAATGCTCTTCGTCGTCCGTGAGGGGGAGGGTCAGGATCAAGACGTGCGCACGGCGATGCGTGTAACTGGTTTGGGCATTGGGTGGCGAGGCAGGCCGAGTGAGGGTGTTGCCCGAGGTGTCATCCGAATAGCTCGCCCAAGGGGCGAGCGGGAATCCCTTGCTGTCGTTGGTTGGCGTGCAGTTGAGCGGTTGGAGGATCATCGGTTGTGCTTCCGCCACGGCGGTTGTCTGTGGTCTCGGCCCGTGGCTCATCGCGCGCTTCGGGGCGAGGTGCTCCTAGCGGCTCAGTGAGCTCGCCTGGTTGATTATCTCAGAGGCGATTCTCCTGAGATCGCCTTGGCTTGGCGAGAACGCAGAACTCAACGGCCATGGTGGCCGGAGGACTTCAAAACAGAATGACTCGTAGCGGCAACACCTGTGATTGAGTACCTCACCGAGTACTGGTTTGCCTTCCCGGTTGTGGTGCTCGGCTGCACGATGACGATCATGGGCGGTGTCGGGGGCAATGTCGTCTGCGGGCCGTTTTTCATCCTGGTGCTGAAATTATCACCGGAAGCGGCAATTGGAACGGCGTTGGTCACCGAAGTCTTCAGCATGTCGAGCGGCGTCATCGGCTACGGGCGGCGCAAGCTGATAGACTACAAACTGGCATTGTTTTTGGCCCTGGGAGCTGTGCCAGCAGCGATTCTCGGGTCATGGCTGTCGGTGCGGGCACCGGGGGCTTTACTCCAGATGATTTTCGGCGGGGCTATCTTGCTCATCGCGTGGTTGCTCTATCGCTCGCCGAGCGAGACCGCCCTCGTCACTCAGGAGGTGATACGGAATCCTGGATCGCCCGGCGTGCGCACGCTCATTGATCGTCAGGGTCGAGTCTTCTCGTACCGGGTGTGTCGGCGAGGACAACTCCTGGGCATCAGCGTGCTCGCCGGATTAGGGTCGGGGCTGGTCGCCATCGGCGGCGGCGAACTGAACACGCCGGCGATGGTGCTCCGTTGCAAAATTCCCGTTCGCATCGCGGCGGCGACGGCTGTGTTCACCATGGCCCTGACCGTCATGGCGGGGGCCAGCACGCGCGTCCTTGTTGGTCGGCCCGTTTGGAACCTTGCTCTCTGGACCATTCCCGGTGCCATCCTCGGCGGGCAATTGGGGAGCTATCTGGCCAGCCACATCGAATCGGAGGCGCTGAAACGAGGGCTGTCGCTTCTCTTCGTCCTGGTTGGAACGGTGATGATTGTGCATGCTATGTTTCTGACGTAATCTTTCAGCCCTTGTTGAGGATCAGGAGAAACTGGTGATTCGATGAAACAACGGAATGAGGCGATCATGCTCTCTCACCTTGTGCGAGATCTGGCTGAACCAGCAGTCTTGCTGGGCGCGGCAGCCGTTGGCGTGGGCTTGGCCGTGTGGCTACCTGGAGCGGAAGATGGAGCTCAACGACTCATTACGCCTTTTTTGATGGTTGTGTTGTTTACGCTCTTCGCCCGCGTGTCACTGGGACGGCTCCGGGAGGCCGCCCGCGATTGGCGCTACCTTTTGACGGCGGTGGGATTGAACTTTGTGAGTACGCCGCTCATTGCCTTTTGCTTGGGCTGGGTGTTCCTGCGGGATGAGCCGGCGCTCTGGGTGGGACTGGTGCTGGCGCTCATTACTCCCTGCACTGATTGGTACCTGATCTTCACCGACTTGGCCGGGGGCGACGTGCACCGCAATCTGGCGCTGTTGCCATGGAATCTGATTCTCCAACTCGTCTTGCTGCCGGTCTACTTGTTGGTCTTCACGCAAACCCTGATGCCGGTGGACCTGAGCACGTTGGCGCGGGCTTTCGCCCTGTATGTGGCGATTCCGCTTGTGGCCGCGCAACTCGTGCGCTGGCGTCGTCCGCGGGTGGCCGTGTCCGGGCGGCTAACTCGGCTCGGTTTTGCGGCGCTGGCGCTGACTGTGATGGCGATGTTCACCAGCCATGGGGAGATCGTGCTGAAGCGCCCGACCCTCTTTCTGAGGATGGGACCACCCATGCTGAGCTTCTATCTGATCTCCTTCTCTTTGTCCTGGCTCGTGTCCCGGTGGCTGCATTATCCACGAGAGAGGTTCATCGCCCTGGCCTGTACGACCACGGCGCGGAACTCGCCGCTGGCGCTGCCGCTGGCGGTCGTCTTGTTTCCCGCGCATCCGGTCGTGGCTCTCAGCCAGTTGATCGAGCCGGTGCTGGAAATTCCGAGTTTGATTGTTTTCTCAGCCGTAGCCAAGCGACGAGTCCAGCCGGTCACTGCGCCAACCGCCGCATGGTTTGCGGATGCGAGAACTTCTGGTGATGGATGTGCAGGCTATGTTTCTGAAGAAAATCAGACCTGAGGAGGTCGGTAAAATGACGGAAAGAACACATCTCACTTTACGCATTGAAGGGATGACCTGCGACGGTTGCGCCCGGCATGTGACCGAGGCGTTGAAGGGCGTCATGGGGGGTGTGGAAGCTCACGTGCCCGGCTGGCGCTCGGGGCACGCCACGGTCATCGCTGAAACGGCGGTCGCTGATGAAGCGTTGATGAGCGCCGTCAGAGACGCGGGCTATCGCGCGCTGGTGCGCGAACGACGACCACTCGGGCACCCCATGCGATCTATAGATCGCATGGGGACCCCGGTGGAAGGGGAGCGTCGAGCACCGAAGCCGGAAGGCGCCGATTACGATCTCATGATCATCGGCGGCGGGTCGGCGGCGTTTGCGGCCGCGATCAAAGGCGCAGAGTTGGGCGCGAACGTGGCCATTGTCGAGGGCGGCACCATCGGCGGCACTTGTGTGAACATCGGCTGCGTGCCCTCGAAGACATTGATCAAAGCGGCGGAGCTCTGCTACCGCTCCGCCTATCCGAAATTCGAAGGACTCACCGCCTGCCCGCCGCCGTCGGATTGGCGGCGCGTCATCGAGCAGAAGGATGAGTTGGTGGCGGCACTGCGGCAGGGCAAATACATCAACGTGATGGATGTCTATCCCAACATCACGCTCATTCGCGGTTGGGCCCGACTCGCGGGCGGTCGTCAGGTCTCGGTCAACGGCACGACCTACACTCCGGGGAAGATCATCATTGCTATCGGTGTTCGACGGTCTCAGGCAAACTGAGGCTGGGCGCTCCTTTGGTTCGGCTTCTTTCCTGAGTTGGTGGCTCAAGGGCAGAGGATGGGGATGGCCTCGGCTTCTCATCGCATGTGAGTGTGAGGTCTCTTACGGATTTCATCGGCTGAATCGCCGACAGTGAGTGGTGATATGCGGCAACGGCTCAAGACCGGTTATTCTCGGCGTCCTCCGGGATATGATCGGCCTCCCTTTTCCGAGTGAGATCCTCATGGTCGTTGCCGGAGCGCTGGAGTTCGGTGGCTTTTTGTGGGAGATTTATCCGCGTCGTCGGGTCGGCCCGCCGAAGGGCGACTGGAGAGTGATGGCCGCCGATGTCGAGGAAGGTGTGAGGTGAACGATGAGTGATGGTGTGAAGGGGGGAAGTGCCTTCGGCTCCCCGGGGATTCCGCCCCGATGGACGTCCAGCTCGAAGGAGGGAGTGGGAACCGCCTACAACACGTCCAGCCGCGTGTGGTTCACGATATCGCACGGCATCCGCAACGAAGTCTATTATCCGAGGATTGACCGTCCCCAAATCCGGGACTTTCAATTTCTCATCACCGATGGGGAGACCTTCTTTCACGAGGAAAAGCGAGACCTCATCCACCGGATCGAGTACATCGAGCGCCACACGCTGGGCTATCGGATCGAAAGCGCCGACAAAGAAGGCCGCTATCGAATCATCAAGGAGGTCATCTCGGACCCTCACGAACCGTGTGTTCTGATCCGCGCCCGCCTCGACGCCGAGGGTGACTGGCGGGACCGGCTGCAGGTGTACGCGCTGCTCGCCCCTCATCTGGAGGTCGGCGGTTGGGGCAACTCGGTCCGGAGGGTTCGCGTCGCCGGCCATGACATTCTCGTGGCCTGGAAGGGACAGACCTTTCTGGCGATGGGCGCCCAGGTCGGGTTCAGCAGGACATCCTGCGGATACGTGGGCGCAAGCGACGGCTGGCAGGACCTCAAAGAGAACTTTCGCATGGATTGGGAATTCGACCGGGCGGACGACGGCAACGTCGCTGCCATCGGGCAGCTCGCGCTCTCCAACGGTGGGGAGTTCACCGTGGGATTAGCCTTCGGCGACACGGAGCATGCCGCTGTGACCACCCTCTTTCAATCGCTGAGCGTGCCTTTTGTTGAACACAGAGAGAGGTACATCGAGCAGTGGCACCGCGTCTGCTGTGAGATTCTCGATCTGGACCGTTACTCCGGCGATCGTGGGCGACTCTACCGCATCAGTCACAGTTTGTTGCTGGCGCACGAGGATAAAACGTTCGCGGGGGCGCTGATCGCCTCCGCGAGCATTCCCTGGGGAGAGGTCAAGGGGGACGAGGATCTCGGCGGCTATCATTTGGTCTGGACGCGCGACATGGTTCAGAGCGCGACCGGCCTTCTGGCCAGCGGCAACACGGTCACGCCGCGCCGGGCGCTCATCTATCTGGCCTGCTCGCAACGTCCTGACGGAGGCTTTCCGCAAAACTTCTGGCTTGATGGCACGCCGTACTGGAGCGGCATTCAGCTTGACGAGGTGGCGTTCCCGGTGATGCTTGCCTGGCGACTGTGGAGGGCCGATGCGCTGGGCGATTTCGATCCTTATCCGATGGTCACGGCGGCCGCCGCGTACTTGATCCGACAGGGTCCGGCGACGCAGCAGGAACGGTGGGAGGAAAACAGCGGCTATTCGCCTTCGACGTTGGCCGCGACGATTGCCGCGCTGATCTGCGCTGCCGACTTCGCCCGGTCTCGCGGTCAGGAACAGTCTGCTGTTTTTCTCGAAGAGTATGCCGGCTTCCTGGAATCGCACATCGAGCGCTGGACCGTGACGACACAAGGAAGTTTGGTTCCGGGAATCTCAAGGCATTACATCCGCATCCTTCCCACCGACATCAACGACCCTGCCCCGGAGGAAGACCCGAATCGCGGCGTGCTTCAGATTCGCAATCGGCCTCCGGGAGAGCCGTGGGAGTTTCCGGCCAAGGACATCGTGGATGCGGGTTTTTTGGAGCTGGTGCGATACGGCATACGCAAGCCGGGAGATCCGCTCATCGAGGATTCGCTTCAAGTTGTGGACGCTGTGCTCAAGGTGGAGACGCCCGTCGGTCCCTGCTGGCGGCGCTATAACCACGATGGATACGGGACGCGTTCGGACGGCGGCCCGTTTGAAGGATGGGGAAGAGGGCGAGCGTGGCCGCTTCTTACGGGGGAACGAGGCCATTACGAGCTGGCGGCGGGCCGCGATGTACGGCGATACATCCGCGCGATGGAGGGTTTCGCTTCTCGTGGAGGCATGCTTCCCGAGCAGGTGTGGGACGAACCGGACAGACCTGAGCTGGGCTTGTACCTGGGCCGGCCAGCAGGCTCTGCGATGCCCCTGATGTGGGCGCACGCCGAATACATCAAGCTGCTCCGGTCTACGGCCGATGGTCAGGTGTTCGATCTGATCCCGATTGTCGCCGACCGCTATCGTGCCGGGCGGGGACGGAAAGACCTTCAGGTGTGGAAACCAAACCGCCAGGTGCGACAAGCGGCGCCCGGACAGGTGCTGCGCGTTCAGGCGCCGGCGCCGTTTCGCCTCAGATGGACTGTGGACGAATGGCAAAGTTTCCAGGACACAGATTCTCGCCCCAGCGGTCTCGGGATCTACTTTGTGGACATCCCCGTGGCCAGGGGACAAAGTGCGCCCGTTCGTTTCACATTTTTTTGGACCGACGGCCAACGATGGGAAGGCCGAGATTACGAAGTGAGAGTTCGAAAGCGATGAAAGAACAAACCTGCGAGAATGTGTCATTGGCAACGAATCTAGTTACAGCGGGGATTTTTAATCAAGGGATTATTTGGGGGGCCTTCATGAACAGCGTGGATGAACTCTGTGTGAACACCTTGCGTTTCCTGGCTGTGGATGCGGTGGAGCACGCTCACTCCGGGCATCCGGGTCTGCCTTTGGGAGCCGCGCCGATGGCTTATGTTTTATGGGATCGCTTCCTGCGGCACAATCCGCGAAACCCGTCGTGGTTCAACCGCGACCGCTTCCCGTCTGTCGGCCGGACATGGCTCGGCATTGCTCTATACCCTGCTGTACGTTTATGGCTATGATCTGCCACTTGAAGGAGGGAGGAGCGAGTATGCAAGTCGGCATGATCGGTTTAGGAAGGATGGGGGCGAACATGGTACGGCGGCTGATGCGGGCCGGCCATGAATGCGTCGTTTTCGACCGGAATCCGGATCGGGTGGCGTCGCTGGTGGCCGAAGGGGCAACGGGGGCGGCTTCGCTGGAGGAATTCGTGCAATGCCTGCGCCCGCCCCGCGTGGCGTGGCTCATGGTTCCCGCCGGGAATCCCACCGAGCAGACGATCGCTGCGCTGGCCGAGCGGCTGGAACCCGGCGACATCCTCGTTGATGGCGGCAACTCCTACTTCAAAGATGATGTGCGGCGAGCACAGATCCTCAAGCGCAAGGGCCTTCACTATCTCGATGTGGGCACAAGCGGAGGCCTCTGGGGATTGGAGCAGGGATACTGCCTGATGGTCGGCGGAGAGAAGGAGATCTTCGACTTCCTGGAGCCGATCTTTCGCGCTCTGGCGCCGGGTCGCGGCTCGATCCCGCGCACGCCCGGACGCGACGCCCGCCCGAGCACGGCGGAGGAGGGATACCTCTATTGCGGTCCGTCGGGAGCCGGGCATTTCGTCAAGATGATTCATAATGGCATCGAATACGGAGTGATGCAGGCGTATGCCGAGGGCTTCGATATTTTGCACGCGGCGCGGTCGCACGATCTGCCGGAGGAGGCGCGCTACGAGTTCGATCTCGCGGACATCGCCGAGCTGTGGCGGCGGGGCAGTGTCATTCGCTCCTGGTTGCTGGACCTGATCGCGCGGGGTCTGGTGGAAGACCCGGAGCTGTCGCGCTACACGGGCATCGTTCAGGATTCGGGGGAAGGGCGCTGGACGATCATGACGGCGATTGAGCAGGCCGTGCCGGCGGAGGTCCTCTCGGCCGCGCTCTATGCGCGATTCCGGTCCCGGCAGGAGCATACCTTCGCCGAGAAGCTGCTGTCGGCCATGCGGTATCTCTTCGGGGGCCACGTCGAGCGGCCTACGGGGGAATGAGGCGATGAACGAATCACCGCTGGTCAATCCTTTGCGCGAGGGGTTGTCCGTGGACCGTGCTCCTGAGCCGTGCATCCTGGTCATCTTCGGAGCGTCTGGGGATTTGGCCCGGCGCAAGCTCGTGCCTGCCCTGTACGCGCTGGCCCGCCGACGTCTGCTGCCGATGGGATTCGCCGTTGTCGGTCTGGCCCGAAGTCCGATGAGCGACGATGAGTTTCGCGCGCGTATGCGAGCGGGTGTGGAGGCCTTCTCCGGCACAGGATCGCCGGAGGCGGCGATCTGGGAAGATTTCGCTCGAAGCCTTTTTTATTTATCGGCGGACTTTCGAGGCCCCGAAGGTTATCAGCAATTGGGGGCTGTGCTCTCCCGACTTGATCGCGAGCGGGCCACTGCCGGCAACCGGATTTTCTATCTGGCCTTGCCGCCCAGCCTCTACGGTGACGTCATCCGGGGCCTCGATGCGGCGGGATTGGCGCGACCCTCCAACCCGGCGAGCTGGACGCGAATCGTCATCGAAAAGCCCTTTGGCCGAGACCTCGATTCCGCGCGCGCTTTGAACCAGACTGTCAGCCGTGTCTTCCGCGAGGATCAGGTCTATCGTATTGATCACTACCTGGGGAAGGAGACGGTTCAGAACATCCTCGTCTTTCGGTTCGCCAACAGCATCTTTGAACCGGTGTGGAATCGGCGTTACGTTGACCACGTCCAGATCACGATGGCCGAAACCGTCGGCGTCGAAGAGCGGGCGGCATATTACGAGGAAGCGGGAGCGGTGCGCGATATGGTTCAAAACCACATGCTCCAGCTTTTGGCCTTGACGGCCATGGAACCGCCCGTCGCCTTCGAGGCCGATGCCGTGCGGGATGAGAAGGTGAAGGTCCTGCGGGCCGTTCGCCCGATCTCTCTTGAGGAGGCGGTTCGAGGACAGTACGACGAAGGATGGGTGGCCGGCGAGAAAGTCCGCGCCTATCGCTCCGAGCCCGGCGTGAAATCGGATTCACCCCGAGAGACGTATGCTGCGCTGAAGCTCTCGATCGAGAACTGGCGCTGGGCGGGCGTCCCTTTTTATCTCCGAACGGGCAAGCGTCTGCCCAAGCGCATCACCGAGATTGCCATTCAGTTCAAGCACCCGCCGCTTCTTCTCTTCGGTCGGAGTCCGGCCGACCAGGTGGAGCCGAACGTCCTCGTCTTACGCATCCAGCCGGATGAGGGGATTTCGTTGAAGGTCGAGGCGAAGCTCCCCGGTCATGCGATTCGCATCCGGTCGGTCCTGATGGATTTTCGCTACGCGACCTCGTTCGGGGCGGACCCGATGAACGCCTATGAGCGCCTCCTGCTCGATTGTCTGCTCGGAGATGCCACGCTTTTTGCGCGGCGCGATGGCGTGGAAGCGGCCTGGACGATCGTAACGCCCCTGCTCCAGATGTGGGAAGAGACGCCGCCCGAGGGATTCCCCAACTACGCGGCCGGGAGCTGGGGACCGAAAGAAGCGGACGCCTTGATCGAAAGCGACGGTCGTCGGTGGAAGCGGCTTTAGTGTGGCATCGAGCCGATGGCCAATCAAGGCCATTCGATTCCGAACAAGCCTACAATGAACCGAAAGAGCGACATTGAGAACGTCCTGAGGGGGATACCGAAAGCCGTCCCGGTGCAGGCCATTGAGCAGGAACTCGAACGATTGTGGAGAACGGCGGCGCAGCCCGCCGAAGGGGAGTCCCCGCTCCCCGTCCTGAGAGCCTGCGCGTTGAACCTGGTCGTCTATGTTGCTGCCCCAGAACGGGTGTCAGAGATCGAGGCCGTGATCCTTCAGCTCATCCCGGAGCATCCGCTGCGAGCCATCGTCATGTCGGTGGACGAAAGTGGTGGGGAATCTCGTGTGGACGCCTGGATCTCTGCGCATTGCGTGCAGCCGGTGCCGGAGGGGAAGCAGATTTGCTGCGAGCAGATTCGCCTGGATGTCCGGGGCGAACCGATCAGCGGGCTGTCGCGTCTGGTCGTGCCGATTCTTGTTCCGGATGTGCCGGTTTTCCTCTGGTGGTGCGGCGCTCTGCCGTTTGGGGCTGAAGGGCTGGAGGATTTCCTCGCCATCGCCGACCGCGTCATCCTTGACTCGGCCGAACTGGGGAATCCTCTGGTGGATTTTCTCGGGCTCGCCCGTTTGATCCTGAGTCGGGAGGCGAGCACCGCTTTCAGTGATGTCGTCTGGAGCCGCCTGACCTTCTGGCGTCACGCGGTGGCTCGGCTTTTCGACAGCCCATTGACCCGACCTTCCCTTTCTCGCCTCCAGCGCGTCGTCATCGGATACGCTGAAGAGCGCGATGCCTGTGCGCCCTCATCCCAAGCGCTACTCATGGCCGGTTGGCTGGCGAGTCGCCTGGCCTGGCAGCCGCTCACGAGGTTGACGTTCTCGGCGGTGCGGCCGGAGGAGGCGCGATCCGAACTGCACTTGCGGTCTCCGGGCGAGCACCTCACGGGGTCCCCACGCGATCTCTCGATCGCGTGGGGTGCCCGCACGGTCACGATCGAATTTCGAGCCCTCAGGTTGCCATCTGTTCCCAGGGGGGACCTGGTCTCCCTGGAGCTGGACGCCGAAGGAACTCCGGCCACGCGATTCGTCGTGGCGCAGACGGGAGAACCCACTTCGGTCGAGAGCCGAATCGAGCGGGCCGGGATGAATCCGATCGTCCAGAGGCTCGGCCGTCCGCAGACGAGCTTGGCTCAGGACGTCGGCAGCGCGCTCGAGCTCTTCGGCCATGATCGCGTGTACGAACAATCCGTGAAAATGGCCGCCGCGTTTCTCGATGGGGAGTGAGATCATAAAGAGAGAGCTCCGGCGTGGAGAACTGCTCATCTGCCGGGATGCCGAAGAGCTCGCCTTTCGGGCGGCGATGCGTTTGGTCGAGTTGGCCGAAGAGTTCATCATCCGGAATGGGCGCTTTTGCGTCGCTCTCTCCGGAGGCGCAACCCCGCAGGGACTATATGCTCGCCTGGCGAGTCCTCCTTTTCGGGAGCGGGTGATCTGGTCGAGGGTTGACAGCAGTTACCGTTTTTGTTATCAGCGATTTCAGCCATGAAACTCTCCGACTGGGCTCGGAAGCAAGGAGTGAGCTATATCACCGCCGGGGCGGTGGTTCAGAGCGGGCAAGCTTCCCGTCCCCGCCCGTCAGCTCCCAACGGGGACCATCTTGGTGGAAGAGCCATCTCCGGAGGGGGGCGCACGATGCTCTATGCTCGGGTCTTGTCCGCCGATTGGAGGCGATCTCGATGCTGGTGATGTAGGCGTTTCGCTTTGAGCTTGATCCCAACGGCCGTGCCCGCGTGGCGTTGGCCAAGCACGTGGGGGCTGCTCGCTTTGCCTACAACTGGGGCCTGGCGCGTTGCCTGGAAGCGATCGAGCGAAGAGAGCCTATCCCATGCGCCGCCCAGCTCCACAAGGCGTGGAACATCTGGAAACGAGAGAACGCCCCCTGGTGGGTGGAGGTGTCCAAGTGTGCGCTTCAGGAAGCCCTCCGTGACCTGGAGCGAGCTTTCCGCAACTGGCGGCAGGGTCGGGCGGGAAAGCCTCGCTTCAAGCGGAAGAAGGGCATGGGCGACAACGCGGCGCGCTTGACCGGCGCCATCCGGATGTTCCCCCGTCACGTGCAACTGCCCCGCATCGGCAGGGTGCGCACCAAGGAGCGGACGGACAGGCTTCTGGAGCTTCTTCAAGCAAAGAGAGCCCGCATCCTCTCGGCCACAATCTCCCGAGAGGCTGACCGCTGGTTTGTGAGCCTCACCTGCGAGGTGGAGCGGCCTGATCCCGTTCCCCGCGTTCTCCGGGACGACGACGTGGTGGGCGTGGATCTGGGTCTCATGTCCTTCCTGGTGCTGTCCGATGGAACGCGCATCGAAGCGCCGAAGCCGCTTGACGGGAAGCTTCGCCTCTTGCGCCGTCGCTCCCGACGGCTTTCCCGCAAGCAGAAAGGCTCCAACAACCACCGAAAAGCTTCTCTTTGCCTGGCCCGGCTGCACTGGCGGATTCGGAACATCCGGCGGGACTTCCTTCACAAGGTCACCACGGCGCTGGCGAAAACCAAGTCGGTGATCGTGGTGGAGAATCTTTCCGTGAAGGCACTGGCTCGCGGACGTCTTTCCCGTTCTGTTGCGGACGCGGGTTGGGGGATGTTCCGCCGGATGCTGGAATACAAGTCGAGCTGGTATGGAGCGCGGCTTATCATCGCGCCGCGCGATTTCCCATCCACCCGGAGCTGCTCACGGTGCGGAGCGCTCGGCCCAAAGCTTTCCCTTTCACGGCGGGTGTTCCGGTGTTTGGCCTGCGGGTTTGAGGCCGACCGGGATTTTAACGCCGCGTTGAATCTACGGCTTTACGGGCTGGCCGTCCTCAACGGCCCTACCGGGAGTTCCCCGGGAAGTGACGCCTGTGGAGACCTCTCTGGCGGCGGAACGGCCTTCGGGTCGGTCTACGAGTCATGGGTCGGTGAAGCAGGAAGTGGCCGGTCATTTGTTTCACCCGGCATGGGTGAAATAAATGATTATGCGCCACAGAACGGTGCCCATTCCCCCGGCCAATGTTCACCGCATGCCGGGGGAAAAAGATCCTGAAGAGGCCGCCGTCGAGTACGCTCATACACTCAGAGCGTTCTTCGGGCTTGCTGCCTGTGAGCTCCCTGCGTTCGATCTCGTTCTGCTCGGCCTGGGAGAAGACGGACACACGGCCTCTCTTTTCCCGGGCACGGCTGTGCTCTCTGAGCGGAGGGAGATGGTGCGAGCCGTCTATGTGGAAAAGCTCGGTGCGTCACGCCTGACGCTCACGGCGGCCGTTTTCAATCACGCGGCCAACGTGATCTTCCTGGTCTCCGGAGAGAGGAAAGCCGCCGTCCTGAGGGAAGTTCTCCTGGGCGAAGACCGGCCTGACAGGCTCCCGGCGCAGTTGATCGCCCCGACTCAGGGCAAACTCCTCTGGATCGTGGATCGTGACGCCGCGCGCGAGATCGTCCGGTAGATTTCGAGTCTCGCGCAAGACCCACCGCAGAGGTCGTCGGGAACCCCGTTGTCATCCCCTTTATTCCCACTGCTGTCTGCTCATGCTGCGAGTGGGCCGAAGATTTTTCGGACGCCGAGCGGAGGCTTGAGCGTCTGCGAGGTTCGCCTTCATCGTCAGACAATAGGGACCGGCTGCCAGGCCTCCCACGTGATCTATAGATCGCGTGGCGATCATGATAAATCGGAGTCGGAATAGAGCGAGCCCCCTGGGTGATCTATAGAAGGCAAGGGGGACTCCGTCCGATCGGTTCGAGGCGGGGGGCAGCGCCGCCGCTCCGGCGAGCGAGCGAATGTAAAGTCTTTTACAGATTTCGCCTCCAGGGGGAGTCATAATGTCGTCGAACATGAAGCCGACGGAATCACAGCGGGTCGTTCTCGTGCTCTGTGGTGGGGGGAGCAAGGGCGCGGTGGAAGTGGGGTGCTACCGCGCCCTCCTCGAACTCGGGGTGTCCGTTGACGCCGTCGTCGGGACGTCAATTGGAGCCGTTAACGGCGCGTTCATCGCCGCGGGGATACCGGTCGGCGAGATCATCGCGCTGTGGCAGCGGGTGAAGTTCTCGGACTTGTTCGCCTTCAACTGGGGCGTTCTATGGAATCCGCGAAAGGCGGCGAGCCTGTACGATAACGGCAAGCTGCGGCGATTCTTAGAGCGGCACCTCCCGGCTCGCTTTGAAGACCTCGTCTTGCCGCTGACGATCATCGGCACGGACCTGAGAACCGGGGAGATGGTCCTGATGGAGGGCGGGGATCTCACCCAGGCGATTATGGCCAGTACGGCCGTTCCGGGGATATTGCCGCCGGTGATCGTCCAGGGGCGTGAGATCGTGGATGGGGGCCTGGCGAACAATCTGCCGCTGGATGTGGCGGCGCAAAAGGGCGCCCGGGTGGTTCTGGCCATGCGCTGCGGCTGTCGCCGGCCGCTCGCGCGGACCCCTCGCGGTATCCTGGGCATTCTCTCGCGTTCGTTCGACATCAGTCTCAACGGCCGATGGGACGGCCAGATCGAGCCCTATCGGGATCGAACGCGCTTCATCGTGCTCGAACCGTGCCTGGACGAAAACATCAGTCTGCTCGATTTCAGCCACAGCGCCGAATTGATCGAGATCGGGTGCCAATTCGCGCTCGGCGAGCTGCGCGCGCGAGCATCTGAATGGTTCGGCACTATTCCATGGAGAGCTTGAGCAGGTGAGGAAAAAGGCTTTCATGGTGGCACGCGATGATGAAGGACGTGGTGAAGATTCAGCGCCGACGGGGCTTCGAGTGCCGGTTGGTCGTGTGGCTTCAGACGCATATTGAGCGGGTTTCACCTACGTGGGGATCGGGCATGCGGCCGTCACGTCGTGAGGTGTGAGGGGGCGTCCTATTGCGAGTGCTCCTTCGCTCCAGGAGGCCAGATGTTGGCTCCCCCCTACGATTTCTCGTGACCTTCAGGCGTGCCCAAAGCGGAGAGGGCGGCCCGAAATCCCCGGACGAGCGCCTCGACCGGCCCGCGCCCGTAATAATGCAAGAAGATGATGCGGGGCCTCTCTCCGAGCATGTGGTGGTGGAGGGCCACGATTTCCAGATCGTGTCGCCTCAGCGCTCGAATCACGGCGTTGACTTCGGACTCCTGCATGGCCATATCGCCGGCGATATGAGCCCGCTCGGGCCGGCCTGCCACCGCCGCCCACGAATTCAGGCCCATCGTCGTTGTGATCTCCGTTCCCATCGCCAGGACACGGAGATCCGTTCGCCCGACGGTGTATTTGTAGGTCGGTCCGTTGATGACGCCCCGGAAGCCAACGATCCGATCAAGAGCCGGGAGGTCGAAGACCTCATTGGCCAACCGTTCCGGAGGCCGGGCTTCAGGTTGATGGGCCGGAAAGAGCGGCGTCGCTTGGATCGCATTCGCATAGCGCCGGGCCAATTCTCCGACTGGACCCCTCCCGTGCACATGCAGATAAAAAATGCGCGGCTCCTCGTAGAAGAAATGATTGTGAAGAGCGCTCACCTCCAGTCCCTGCTCCTGCACCGACGAGATCAGGGGATTGACTTCTTCTTCACGCAGCACGATATCGCTCATCAAAACGGCCTGTCGCCCATCGAGCGTCTTCTTGAACGATACCCACCCGCCGAAACCGAACGGAACGGGCACCTCGTCTCCTTTGATGCGAACCTTCAGGTCGTTCCGCGGAAGGGCGACCGTGTAGACCGCTTCCTCTTCGACATATCTCCCCTTCTTCCCCAGCGCTTGCTCGATGGCGTCCATCTCAGCGGGCGATAAATGAGGAGTCCGGCGTCTTCTCTGAGGGGGAACAGCACCGACACTCTCTCCCACGGAGATGGCGCTCGCGGCGCCTCCGGCAAGAATCAGGCCGAAGAAGCGGCGACGATCGACCTTACCGAGGGCCATTTTGTTCTCTCCTCCCCTGCGCTCTGTGGACCCGGAAAAACGATGGTTCTCCTTCAGAGCGTTGATCTTCAGGCGGCTCATCCCCCGAAATTTTATTTCGTCAATCCTGGAGAAAGCCAGTCGAATCCAGTCGGGCCCAAGAGCCCGGCGATGATTCTCCTCGCCTGAGGACGTGGTCGCCATTTCAAGCGAGTCAGATCGAATCGGAGGCGCTCACGCGGATGGGTCCGGTCAATTGGGGTTCGTCAGATGATCGGCCGTTTTTGATTCTCCACGGCGAGCGCGATACACTTGTCCCCGTCGGTCAATCGCCGATTGTTCGCGAGAAGCCGCTCGCGGGCACGATCCCGTGCGGTGGGCGTGTTTGCTGAGCTGGTGATCGTGAAGAGTGCCGAGCTGCTCCAGATGATCGCCGACTTCTTCGATCGGCGGCGGTGGGATTTCGGCATGGGCGTTTCGGTGCAGCTGTGGAGTTGTGCCGGATTGGGGCGAGGGCGCGGCACACGATCCTGTAGCCCTTGTGGTCACCGTCGCCGGGAGGAAGCCTGGGGTAGAGAATGCCCCGTGATGGGCCGTCAGACCCGCCGCAGGGCGCTCCGTGAGGGGATGTGGGATGACGGATGAAGCGAAGAGGATCCCTGCGGCGGGCCTTGACGGGGGCAGCTTTTATTTTGTGTGGAGGGGGTACGATGGATGAGGAGAAGCTCAGTTCACCTGTCTCGTTCATAGGGGAGTGTCTCGGACATCTGGCCGATGAATCGGTTCTGAGGGCTTATGAAGCGTGGTGGGCGAGCGAGGGCTGGCGGCTCTCGGAGGGTGTGGATCGCGCGGGTACACCCTGGCTGAAGATGTACGACCGCTTCGGCCGTCGGGTGGACGAGATTCTCTATCCTCCGGGGTATCGGGTGTTGCTTCATCAGGGATATCGGGCGGGGATCGTCGGTCGGGTCTTCGAGGAGCAGTCTCTGATTCCGAGCTATCTTCTGGGGTATGTGACGTCGTTTTACGACCCCGGGCTTTATTGTCCGTATGTGGTCTCGCTGGCGACAGCCGTAGCGTTGGAGAAGTACGGATCCGAGGCCGTGAAGGCCCGCTTTCTGCCGGCGCTCCTTCGGCGGGATGATTCTGTTTGGCAGGGGGCCACATGGATGACGGAGGTGCAGGGCGGTTCGGATTTGGGGGCGGCTGTGGAGACGCGGGCTCGGCCGGAGGGCGACCGGTGGTCTCTCACCGGCGAGAAGTACTTCGCGAGCAATGTGGGGGCGGAGCTGGCGCTGGTCGCTGCCCGTCCCGAGGGGGCGCCCCGGAACGTGCGAGGCTTGGCGCTCTTTCTGGTACCCCGCTATCGGGAGGATGGGAGGCTCAACTACATGATCCGCCGCTTGAAGGACAAGATCGCCACGCGTTCTGTCCCGACGGGTGAGGTCGAGTTCAGCGAGAGCGAGGCCTATTTGCTGGGCTCGCGAGAATGGGGGATTTATTTAATTCTGGAAGTGCTGAATCTCTCTCGGGTGGCGAATAGCATCGGGAGCGTGGCCCTGACCCAACGGGTGCTGGCCGATGCCGGGAGTTTCGCTCGGGAGCGGGTGGCTTTCGGTCGACCCATCGGCGAGCATCCGCTTCTGCGTCGGCAGTTTGAGGAGCGGCGGGCCCGGTTGGAGGAGGCCTTTGCGCTGGCCTGGGAGGCCGTGCGGCTTCTGGAAGCGGTCTGGAAGCAGACGCCGCCCTATGGGGAGGCGTATCCTTTGTTCCGGCTGATCGCCCACTTGGCCAAGTATTGGACGGCGGAGGTCGCCGTGGAGACGGCCCGATGGGGGATAGAGGTCTATGGGGGGATCGGGGCGCTGGCTGAGTTCGGGATGGAGCGGTGGTTGCGCGAAGCGCTGATTTTGACGATCTGGGAGGGGACGCCCCATCGTCAGATGCTGGATGGGTTGGAGGTGATGGAGCGTCGGGGGGCGCATCGGGCGCTCTTCGCGCATTTGCGGTCACTGGCCGATTCGCGTGAGTGTGATGAGCTGGAAGAGATGGCGGCTCGCGTCGAGGACCACCTGAGGCTCCCTCCGTGGGAGCGGGAGGCTCAGGTTGAAGGGCTCTTTCGCGACCTGGCGCGCGTCACAGCGAGGATACTCCGGGCATCTCGGCGCTCACGGGGGTGATTGGAGGGGGTGGAGGACGTTCAGTGCTTGGGGATGGGAGCGGTCATCAACAGTAGGGGGTCTCGCTGTGTGAGCCACGGGGGAGGGGGGGAAAGAGCAGGGGGCTCTCTGACTGAGCCATGTCTTCGCTCTGCAGAGCGAGATCGTATTCGGATGCGCCCTCTCATGGCGGTTAGTCTTCGGGGAGGGCGCTCGGGCGCCTCATGCGATCATCGCATGGGGACCCCACGTGGGGACCCCGGCATGATGTGGCGTTGGATGAACTCTTCCGGGGGACCCCGAGGGTTCGGATCCGCTCAAAGACTCGCGAGACCACTCGGTCACAGCGTGCCCCACCAAAAGGAAACGTCTGAGTCGTTTTCGCTCTTAGTCGGTCGGAGAGAAATTTGCGCAGTCGTGCCCGCGCCCGGTGCAATCGAACTTTCACGGCGTCTTCGCCGAGGCCCAAACAGGCCGCCGTCTCCGCCGTACTCATCCCTTCCACCTCTCGCAGCATGAAGACCGAGCGGTACAACGGGGGCAAGGCTTCAATAGCCGCTTCGAGCAGAGCCTGCAGCTCGCGCTCCAGAACGTGTTGCTCGGGATCACGTCCGGCCATTTTCGTCGCGCTCCCCGTGAAATTCTGGTGATCGGTCACGTCGCCGATTTCGACAAAGCGGCGCCGTTGGCGGACCCGCGCTCGGGCTTCGTAGACGGCGATCTTGGTCAACCAGGTGGAGAACCGGGCGGCGCCGGTGAATTGATCCAGATGCTGATAGGCGCGCACATACGCCTCCTGCATGACGTCTTCGGCTTCGCTGTCATCGCCCAGAATGGCCCGCGCCACCCGATAGAGCCGCTGATTGTACCGACGCATGAGAACTTCAAAGAGCGCCGCCTCGCCCGCCCGCACGCGCTCGACGATTTCTTCGTCGGTGAGCGAAGCCGCGGTCGAGGACACGGTCATATCGTCGGTAGCCATTGTTGCTCCTTTTACTGAGTCACCGGGCTCAGAAAGGTTACAAGGTTTTTCCGTTCCTCGTTCTGTAACCCGAAGGGCACCCGCTCACTCTATATGCTGCAGGATACGAGTATGACCGCACGGGACGAGAAACTCAACTCCGCGTGGTGGGGACTGAAAATCGGTCTGGGCGCGGCGGCCTTTCTTGCCGGTCTGGATAAGTTCTTCAACCTTCTCACCCAGTGGGAGATGTACCTGAGCCCCTGGGTCGAACGTCTGCTGCCTGTTTCGCCAGGCGTGTTCCTGTCATTTGTCGGCGTCGTGGAGATGATCGTGGGTCTGGCCATTCTCACGCGCTGGACGCGCCTGGGCAGTTACGCCGCCATGGGCTGGCTCGCGGTCATCGCCGTGAACCTTGTGTCCACGGGAATGTTCTTCGACGTGGCCGTGCGCGATCTGGTCATGGCGGTGGCCGCTTACGCTCTCGCCCGTCTGACCGAGGTCCGACAGGCCGCCGCACCCACAGAAGCCACCGGACCGGCTTCGGCAGGAACGTGAGAGCCGTCTCGACCATGGACGGGATCACTCGTCTGACAGGCCTTGAACACGAGCGCGCACGCCGCGAACGTGCGCGATGTCAAAACTGTTTTCACAGGAGGAACGCGTATGAAAAAGCTGGCCAGAACGCTGCTGCTTATCCTGTTGGGGTTAACGGTTCCGGCTCTCGTCCGGGCCGAGACGTGGAAGAGTGTTCCGCTCATTGACACCATGTGCCTGACCAAGGTCAAGGCGAATCCCGACAAGCATCCCACCGAGTGCCTCATCCAGTGCTCCAAGAGCGGCTATGGCATTCTCACGTCCGACGGCACCTACTTGAAGTTTGACGAGGCCGGGAACCGACAGGCTCTCGATGCCCTCAAGAAGACGAAGAAGAAAGACTCCATTCGCGTGACGGTGACCGGAGACCGTCAGGGCGATACGATCAAGGTCGCATCGGTCGCCATCGAGTGATCTGCGGCGGGGAGAGGGCCGCTCGCCCGACGGACTCACGTCGGACGGCGGTCTGTTCTCCCCGATCGAAATGTTGAGCCGGAAATTTTCCGGAACCGAAGGTAAAACGGCCCCGTTTCTGGAGGTGGCTTGACGAGGTGAGTGACGGTTTCCATGCCGCATTGATTGGCGGGGATGGGGCTGACGATGGGCGGGTGAGGTTATGTGGGTTTGATACACATGGGAGTTGCGGGGTCTTCGCATCGGAGTGCGCGCGCCGGCCTGGGCACCGCACGAGCGACCGCGTGCCGAAGTCTCAAGGGAACTTCATCGGCACTTTTCACGTAACAGGTGTGCTATGTTCGGCGATTGGGTATCTCGCCTGTTGGTCAGGGACGGAGGGAGACCTTGAAATTGAGGGGGAGCGGCGCCCTGAGACGATCTCCTTCTCGGTTTCAAATCGGCCGCGCGGCGAAGGGCTGCCGTTTGGGCTGTCGGCCCGCGACGAGCGGTGATCGCTCAGTCATCGAGGTGGAATGACATCGAAGGCTCTCATGCGTACGAGTACCATGATGGGCGAGGCGAAAGCCCCAGGCCCCTCTATGATCTCTCCATGGGGAGGAGCACATGAGGCATGCCTGTCTGCTGTACATCGGAACAGAAGACGGGGTGTTGGTCTTTCACGTAAGTGGGGGGGAGATGGAGCTGATCGGTCGAGGATTGGAAGGACACGCCGTACGCGCGATTGCCCTTCATCCCGAAGATTCCCGGATCGCCTACGTCGCTTGCGGATTGCGCGGCTGGGGTCTCTATCGCACCCTAGACGCCGGGCGTCATTGGGATCTGTTGGGATTCAAAGACCGTTGGGTTTGGGATGTTGTCTTCCATCCCAACGATCCCCAGACGATTTTCATCGGCACCGAACCGCCGATGCTTTACATAAGCCGTGATGGAGGACAGACGTTCGAAGCGTTTGAAGGGATCGATCGGCTCCCCAGTCGCCGGAGCTGGAAGTTCTTTTACGAGCCATTCTATGCCGGGCACATTCACGGGATTACCTTACACCCTCGACAGCCCCAACGCCTCTTCGCGGGAGTGGAGCAAGGTGCGCTCATCTACTCTCACGATGGTGGACGAACTTGGCATGAGGCGCTTGTCGGACACGATCTTCATCGAATCGCCATAGATCCCTCAGATCCTGACCGCATCTTCGCAGGGGCCGGCGAGGGACTCTTCGTCAGCGAAGACGCGGCAAGGACATGGATTCCTGTCGCGCACCTCGAAGGCAAGTACGTGCATGGGATCTACTTCGATCCACATCATCCCGAGAGAATGTATACCTATGTAGCTAAGGATCCCGCACCTCTCTACAAGAGCGAGGACGGTGGCCGAAACTGGCACCCGATGGCTCGGGAATTGCCGGAGAACGGCTCGGCGGACAGCTTCAGCCTGCATCCGGAGTGTCCGGAGCTACTCTTTTACGGCGGAGAGGTCGGTGGCCGGCGCGGACAACTTTTTGCCAGTTGGGATGCCGGGGAGCATTGGGAGATGTTGGGCGGCCAATTGCCCAAGATCTGGAGACTGCGCGTGGGGAAGCCGGTGGAGCGGACCGGGACTCAGTATGGCAATGGGAGGGGCGCATGAAGGATACAAGTAGATTGCTCAGAGGCCTGTGGATCCCCTTCATCCTTTTGCCTCTTCTCTTCGCACAGGAGTTCCCCCACGGTCGTAGAGACATGGCAATACGGGATACCGAGAGGCTCATACTCAGGACGACGGCGGAAGAGGTCTCCTTCATGAGTGGTGGCGAGACACTGTCTGGCATCCTCATGTTGCCGAATACCCCAGGACCTCATCCGGCGATTGTCATGCTCCACGGCAGTGGTCCCACGAGTATCCGAGAGTGGTTGACCGATGCATTTCCGTTTTGGCGTGATCTCGCCCAGTTCTTCTTGGGGAGAAATTATGCCGTACTTGCCTTCGACAAAGCAGGGGTGGGTCGGTCAACGGGCAATTGGCGAACTCGCTCGTTCGAGGATCGAGCCGATGAAGCGATGGCGGCCATTGAATACCTCAGGTCACGAGCGGATATAGATGGGTCGCAAATTGGGCTGATCGGCCATAGCCAAGGTGGGTACATCGCTCAACTGGTGGCCGCGCGTGTGCCTAATCGGGTTGCTTTTGTGATCACGCTGGCGGGTCCTGCTGTCTCGGTCAAGGAGCAGATCTTGGATGATCTGGAGGCGCGGTGGCGGTGCTCTGGGAACTCTCCTGAACTCGTCGCCTTCAAAAGATCAGTCATGCAGGTTCTTCTCACTCTCTACCAGGGGATCTCTCGGATCATCCATATCGGATACGTGAGCCGAATCATCCATTACGATCCGAGTTGCGATCTCGCGAAGATCTCGAAGCCTATGCTGGCCCTCTTCGCCCAGAACGATCCGCTGGTCTATGCGGACAAGAATGCCCGCTTGCTGGAGACCTATTTGAGCCGGTCCAAAAGCCCCGTATGGGTGATCCGGAAGGTCCCTGGAGCAAACCACTTCTTTCAAACCTCCGAGTTTTGCGGCGGCCGCTCGGAGAAGTCCTGGCAATGGAGTGCCGGCTTTTGGGAA
>LJSS01000060.1_pt1 | contig 28499 bp, 18 predicted proteins | sample 890271 | NCBI WGS metagenome assembly LJSS01 (sample SAMN03797534, study PRJNA294671) | hot springs metagenome | isolation source: water from Lobios Hot Spring | place: Spain: Lobios, Galicia | collected 2011-02-08
ACTGTGACACAGTGGGGAGTGCTGCTATGTGGCTGCTGGTACTGGGAGCCGTGCTCGGGGCTGAACTCTGGGCTGCGCTGCCGCACGAGCGCACCGTGGTTGAAGGACGGCTGCCGATTTTCATTGGTGCTCGTTCCCTTCCGAACGGGATGACGACGGTGCCGGCGGTCTTCTGGGTCACACGGAACCCACAGCGGTACGTGCCGGGTGTGGTTATTGTCAAGACACGGCGCGTGCTCCCAGTGCCCAAAGGGGCGCGCGCCTTTGGCTCTTCGGCGTTGGCACAGGCGCTGGAACCGTTCCAGGTGCAGAGCATCCGCCACATCTTCCCCGAGTACGCATTCGGAGCATTGCAGAGCCAGGATGTGTTCGGGATAGGCAGGCTGTACGAAGTGCGGTATGCGGCACCGGTAGATCCGTACGACGTCTGCCGGGCGCTGTGGGAAAATCCCGAGGTAGAGTATGTTGAGCCCCTGTACTGGCGCTTTCCGCTCTATACGCCGAACGACCCTCGCTTCTCGCAGCAATGGCATCTGCAGCAGGTAGCGGCAGCCGCTGCGTGGGATATCAGCCGTGGGGATACTGCTGTGGCAATTGCCATCATTGACACGGGAACGGACTGGGAGCACGAAGACTTGAGCGCGAACATCTGGCGCAACTGGCGCGAAATTCCCGGCAATGGAATTGATGACGACGGCAACGGTAAGGTGGACGATATCCGCGGCTGGGACTTTGTCGGAAACGTGACCCTCCAGCAGGCTCTCAACGGGCAATTTCAAGAGGATAACGACCCCAAGGTGCGCCCGACCGCAACCGGTGTCCTGGCTCATGGCACAATGACAGCTGGCTGTGCCAGTGCCGTAACGAACAATGCCACCGGCGTTGCTTCTACAGGGTTTCGCTGCCGGATTATCCCCATCAAATGCGCCTCCGACAACCCGCAGACGCCGGGTGTTTGGCGTGGCTACGAAGCCATTCTCTACGCTGCTCAGTTGGGCGCTCGCATTATCAACTGCAGTTGGGGTGGTCCCGGCGGAAGCGCTACAGAGTACCAGGTTATCCAACAGGCTCTCGCGTTGGGAGCGCTCGTCGTTGCTGGTGTGGGGAATAACGGGGACAACGTTGACGCCTCTCCGTTCTACCCCGCTTCCTATCCGGGGGTCCTGAGTGTCGGGGGAACAACAGCGGCCGATCGAGTTGCAAGCTGGAGCAATTACGGCATGGGCGTTCAGGTGTACGCACCGGGCGAGAACATCCTCAGCACTACGCCGAACAATGGATACGGTGCCGCAACAGGGACGTCGTTTTCCAGCCCTATCGTTGCTGGCATTGCTGGTTTAGTTGCTGCCTTGCATCCGGACTGGACCCCATGGCAGATTTTCCACCAACTCCGCAGCACGGTAGACAACGTGCTCACAAGCGACCCAGCACAGCGACCGCTCTACTACGGTCGGGTCAACGCGCAACGGGCTGTTTCCATCAACCGGCGCTTTGACCAGGGCATCAGGCTCCCCGGGATTAGCTTGGCAGAGACCGATGCCATTCTCATCAGCTCATCAACCGGGGCGCTGAGTAGCTATGAGCCGCACACAGTGGTGTTGCGCTTGAAGAACTACCTCGGTCCAGCAACGGGTGTGACGGTCCAGGTTCAGTCACTCGACGGATACGCAACCGTGACCCCAGCCAGCCAGAGTATCGGTGCAATGGGCTCAGGCGAAATCAAAGGCGATACGCTCACAGTACAGCTCCGCCCAACGAATCCGTGGTACTTGGGCACGGTAAACTTTCTGGTCACAGTACAGGATGCCGGCTCGGGGTACGTGAACTACTTCACCCTCAGTCTGCCCGTTCAGTTGCCATCGCAGAATCAGTATACACCGCTCTTTGCTGTGCCCAGCACGTATGTCTTCTACTCTGCCCATGCACCGCAGCCCACAGTGCTCTGGGCGGCTGGTACCTACGGCGGGCAGCAGGGAGTCTATCTACTGTATGCTGGCGGCAACCCTGTTGCGGGACAGATAGCCACGGTTCCTGTCTACGCTATCTTCGCTTTTGATGCGCAGCGAGCCTTTGCAGGGAGCGGTCCCAGCGACGGGCAAGCGTCCATATACCGTACACAGACTGGGGGCTCCTCGTGGCAGAGTGTCAGCGTGGCGAGCATTACACCGTTTGTCAACGATATCCGCTTCTTCAACGACGCCGAAGGAATTTTCCTCGGCGATCCGCTCGGCTCTGCGTGGGGCATTGGGCGGACAACGGACGGAGGGCAGACGTGGCAGCGCGTTACAGCAGTACCGCCTCCGCTAAGCGGCGAAGCAGGGTTGGTCGGATCCGTATGGTGGCTGGGCGATACCTGTTGGTTTGGTACGACGATGGGGCGTGTCTTTCGCAGTACGAACCGCGGACAGTCGTGGTCGGTCAGCCAGTTGCCGGGTGTCTCAGGGTACGTGACGCACGTGGTCTTCCGCAATGGGCGGGAAGGAATCGCTGTCTATCGCCCCACGAGCGCGCAGAATGCCCCATACATGGTCGCAGCCTCAACCGATGGCGGTGCTTCCTGGCAAACAAACGTTGCCAATCTGACCAGCATGGGCTTTGTGCCTGTCGCTGCGTACGCTCCGCCGAACTCGTGGGAACTATTCCTTCTGGGCATCAACGGAGCGGTGCTGGGGACAGCAAACCTGGGACGTGATTGGCGTCCGGTGCTGACTATGGAGACAGGAGCGCTGATGACAACGGGAGCCGGTGTTGCCATTGAGCCGAGGGCTCGCCTCTGGACAGTGGGGGGAGTGGTCGGGTACTTGGACTTTGACTATGCTCGCACGAACGTCCGCAAGGAACTTTCAGTCCCCTCGGTACTCTCGTTTGACACCGTGGATGTTGGCTTTGCGCGCACGCGCTTGCTGACGCTCCAGAATACGGGAGACACAGTGCTGAGTCTCACAGCCCTGGAGCTGCTCCCTGGGACAGCCAGCGCGGGTGAGTACGAACTCCTCAATCCTCCAACACTACCGCTGGAGCTGCAGCCAAACGCAACGGTGACGCTGCGAGTGCGCTTCAGTCCAGCACAGCAAGGCGAGCGCACGGCAGCTCTGCGGATTGTCAGTACAGCAGCAAATTCCCCAGCAACGGTGCTGCTGCGCGGCGTTGGTCGCCAAACCTCCTCTGCTGAGGACGGGGGAGGGGACGCTGTGCGTCTCTTTTGGCGCTCCGACGGCACCGTTGTGGCTGAGCTCGCCCTTGCTGAGCCACAGTGGGCGGAGTTGGAGCTGTATGATCTGCTCGGCCGCTTGCAAACCCGAATGCAGCATCGGGCTCCCGCTGGGCAGAGCGTACTTCTGGTGCCGCTCCAGGAAACGGCTGTGGGGGTGTTCCTGTGGCGCCTCCGCATCGGAGAGTCAGTCCAAACAGGAATACTGTACCGTCCGTGAGCTTCATGGATCCGACCCAGACTCCACCGAGTGTGCCGGAATCGGTGCCCAGCGCTCAGCAGCGCCCGCGTCGGGTCACGACCTTGAGTCTGCGCCAGATGAAGCAGGCAGGGCAGAAGATTGTCTGCCTGACAGCGTACGACGCCCTGATGGCGCGCATCTTTGATGAAGTCGGTGTGGACGTTATCCTCGTCGGAGACTCGCTGGGCAATGTCTTTCAGGGACACGAGACGACGATCCCGGTGACGCTGGAGGAGATGATTTACCACACAAAGGCGGTCGTCCGTGGCGTGCGCCGTGCTCTGGTCGTGACCGATATGCCGTTCATGAGCTACCAGGTCTCCGTTGAGGAAGCGTTCCGCAACGCTGGGCGCATCATGAAGGAGGGTGGAGCGGGAGCAGTCAAGTTAGAGGGAGGCGAGCGCGTTGTGGAAACAGTGGCGCGCATGACCGCTGCCGGTATCCCCGTGATGGGACACTTGGGCTTGACTCCGCAGAGCATCCACCAGTTCGGCTCTTATCGCCCGCGGGGGACCGATCCGCACGAGGCTGAGCAAATTCTCCGCGACGCCAAGCTGCTGGAAGAAGCTGGTGCCTTCGCAATTGTGCTGGAGAAAATCCCCGCAGAGCTGGCGCGGCGAGTGACCGAGTCTGTGTCCATCCCCACAATCGGTATCGGCGCTGGTGTCCACTGCGATGGACAAGTGTTGGTGTACGCCGATATGTTGGGGCTGACGGTAGACTTCCGCCCACGCTTTGTCCGACGGTACGAGAACCTCTACGAGCGTATCCGCCAGGCGGTAGCGCAGTATGCTGATGACGTCCGCGCCCAGCGCTTCCCGTCAGAAGAGGAGAGCTATTGACGCGCTCGCCGTAGCGCTGCTCTGTGGAGCTCTCTGGAGTGGATGTGGGCAGAGTCCCTTCCAAGCAGGTCCTCCCGCAGTTGTATTCCCGGATAGCAACGTGAGCTTTCGCCAGCATGTGCAGCCGTTTCTACGGCAGAGCTGCGCTCTTGGAGGATGCCACAGTAGTACAACGCGTGCCGGCGGGATTGCGTTAGAGGAATACGGGCAACTCTGGGAGCGCCCCGGACTCATCATCCCCGGCGATCCCGATGCCAGCGTTCTTCAGCAGGTGCTGGAAGCACGCCTGCCACACCAGCCCGATCCACGAGCACTCAGCACCGAAAACCAGCGCCGGGGCGTTCGCCGCTGGATTGCCGAAGGAGCACCGAACAATTAGGCAACGCACACGGTCTTGATGTTGACAAATTCCCGGATGCCGTAGATAGCCAGCTCGCGACCCCAACCAGACTGCTTGATACCACCGAATGGAAGCCGCGGGTCTGAGCGAACGAACGTGTTGACAAAGCATGAGCCAGCCTGCAAAGCCTCACGGGCGATGCGTTCACCGCGCTCGCGGTCTTGCGTGAACACCGCAGCGCCAAGCCCGTAGGCAGAGGCATTGGCAAGCGCAATTGCCTCGCGTTCATCCCGCGCCGGAACGATCGCCGCTACCGGTCCAAACGTCTCCTCGTCGAAGACCGGCATACCGGGGCGGACATCGGTCAACACCGTGGGAGGGTAGAACCAGCCAGGAAGGCTGGGGATGTCTCCTCCGAGGAGGAGACGCGCACCGCGCTCGAGGCTGGTCTGAACCTGCTGGTGGAGCGTGTCGCGCAAGTCCTGCCGTGCCAGTGGTCCTAGTGTTGCGCTGCGGTCGCTCGGAGCACCCATAACCTGCTGCCGCATGGCTTCGACGAATGCCTCCTCAAAAGCTTCCCGAATGGACTCCAGCACGATAAAGCGTTTGGCAGCAATGCAACTCTGCCCGCTGTTGATGAGCCGAGCAGCGACGCAGGTCTCTACAGTCGCCTCTAAGTCAGCGTCTTCCAGCACAATGTACGGGTCGCTCCCACCCAGCTCCAGCACGGTCTTCTTGAGTGCTGCCCCTGCCTGGGCAGCGACAATGCGACCGGCGCGCGTGCTTCCCGTAAAGGTCACCGCAGCAATTGCTGGGTGCTCAATCACAGCCGGAACACGCTCTACAGGGGTCAGGAGAATCTGGAAGACACCCTCTGGAAACCCTGCTTCGCGGAAGAGCCCTTCCAACGCCAGCGCTGTTGTTGTCACATTCGGGGCGTGCTTGAGCACAATCGTGTTGCCCGCCATCAGCGCCGCTGCCCCGAAACGGAACACCTGCCAGAAGGGGAAGTTCCACGGCATAATTGCCAGAATACAGCCCAGAGGCTGGAAGGCAACGTAGCTGCGAAGGAATTCCGTGGGAACTTCCTCCGGTGCCAGGAAACGCTCGGCGTTGTCAGCAAAGTAGTCGCACACCCATGCGCATTTCTCAACCTCGGCAATGCCTTGCGGGATGAGCTTGCCCATCTCTTCAGCAAAGAGTTCGGCGTACTCGCGGGCACGCTCGCGAAGTAGGAGCGCTACACGGCGGAGGAGTGCCGCACGTTCAGCAAACCCAGCCGCTGCCCACTGAGGCTGAGTTGCCGCTGCCCGCTGGAGACGGCGCTCTACCTCCTCAGGCGAATGAGGCTCATACCGACGGAGGAGCTTCCCTGTCAACGGTGATATGCTGGCGAATTCCATTGGACTACCGGCGTTGCTGTGTACTACCCGGCTCCAAAGACGAACACAGTTGCTCCCATTGCAGAGCTTGTGAGAGGGTTGCGGCAGCAAGGCGCCTTTGTATTTTTGCAATGTCCTTAGCGGGGAGGGAGGGGGAAGAGACCAGAAGGTCGTAAGTTTGCAAGTGTCTGTGGCACTGTCCGGTGGACGGTGTGTATGTGCCATCAACTCATGGGAGGTAGACCAATGCAACAGGCTCTCCGTGTCATCGTTGCATGTGTGCTTTTCACTGCTGTGAGTGAGGCCGCGCAGAAAATCTGGTCGCCTCCAGTCACGAACGAGGTGCGTCCTGAGCGCCAACAGTGGCATGACCCAGCAAATTGGCGCCCGTATGGGGTACCTAGCCGCAATGATGACGTCGTTATTCACAGCTGGATTTTTATCTCCCAACCGGCGGAGTGCCGGACCCTTACGGTCTCCCGAGCAACTGTGACGCTGGATGCTCCTTTGACCGTCTGGGGTGATGCGCTTCTGACCAACTTTGCCCTCGTGCATCCCCATGCCCCAACGGCATACCTGGAGGTCCGTGGCGTGACAGAGCTCAATGGTACCCTCCTGGTACCGGACGGGCGGAGCTTTGAGTCGTGTTACCGCATAGCGGTTGACCAGCTCCTCGTACGAGACCTGGGGAGTGTGGTAACTATGAGCGACGGGCGGGAGTATGCTGGTGTTCCACTACGGGCACCGTTGAAGGACTGGCGTAAGGTCCGCATCCCTGACGGCGTCAGCGTCTTGCGGACGTGGGATGGCGGTGCAGGCACGTCCAACTGGAATGACGCCGCAAACTGGAATCCTGATGGCGTGCCTGCCAATGGTGACTACATCAGCATCAACACCAGTGTCACAATCAATGTCAACCTGGCTGCCTCTGTCAGCCTCAGCGGCGGTGCAAATGCGATTGCAACAGCCAATAACACGAGTGTTACCCTCAGCATGAATGCCGGGGGCAACTACTTCTTGATGTTCAGCACCGGCTCGACGACCCACAGTTACGGTACAGGAACCAACTCTTCGGTCACCTTTACGCAAGCGACTGACAACGCCAGCGGGCGCTTCTCGTTCCAAGGTAACCTGGCAACGCACCAGTTTGGGACGGTTACCTTTGAAGTTCGCGGGCTCGCTTTCACAGGCGGTGCAGGCTCAAACTATGTCTTCGGCTCCAATTCAAGTTACAGCTGGGGAACGACAACGGTCTGGTATCGCCGTGCCGGTGACCAGTCGGTCGATGTCTCCTTGCCCGATGGCAGTGCATACCAGACCTTGCGCTTCAGTGGCTCCGGGACGAAAACCTTGGAGCCTGGAACATGCTCGGTGACAACCCTGGTTTTGGACAACGACAACTTCGCCTTAGACACCCAGTTTGATACCGATGGCTTCAGCGTTACTAACACGCCCACAACGCAGAGCAACAACACGTACATTGTCCGCGGCTGGATTGGCACAAACTATAATGGCTTCCCCACGACGTGGAATGGTACCGTCCGCTTCATCGCTTTCAACGCGAACCAGAACTTGCCCAGCGGCTACACCTTCAACGGAACGGTAACGCTGGAGGGGAACAACACGACCAAGACCATGACCGGCAACTTCAATGCCGCAACGGTCATTATCGGTACCGGCAGCGATAATCCCGTGCTGAACATGGCAGGCTACAAAATCAACCCCGTCAGCACGACGAACAGCGTCACGGTCAAATCCGGAGCAACCCTCCGCATCCCCAATGCGCCGGGAGCAAGCCCTGACCTGCCGGGGGTTGGCTTTACCAGCCTGACTACAGAGCCGAACTCAACGGTTATCTACGACCGCAATGGCAACCAGAACATCTTCAACACGACGTACTACAACCTGCAGCTGACCACAGGCGGGACAAAAACCTTCCCACAGGCAAACGTCACTGTGAAAGGCACCCTGACGGTGGGCAGTGGCGCGAAAGGTACAACGCAAGGCTCTTACAAGGTCATTCTGGACCGCACAACGGGAGCAACGTTGGTGGAGACGGCAACGGGCGATGATGGAAAGCTGTACGGCATCGTGGAGGCAACAGAGAATATCAACACCGCTGGCACGACGTACAGCTTTGGGAATCTTGGGTTGAGCATTACGACGAGCTCTTCGGTAACAAACTTTCTCGGTTCTACAACGGTTACCCGCTACCTGGGCTCCCCGTTCGTGCGAGATTTCTCCAACGTGCTTGGACCTGGGGTGCCCGGCAATGTGTTGCGGGGATATAAGCTGATTGCTACAAACCAAGGCAATACGGCGGGACACGACATCACGCTCAGCTACAATCCGAACAACTCCTACGAGCTCAACGGGCAGAATGCCAATGCCATGCGGGTGTACCGGTGGGTAGGCCATGGCTTCACCGACCTCTTCCCACGGGCGTCGGATTTGAGCTGGTTTGGCTACGCTATGGGGTCGTCCAGCTCCGTCACGGTGTCGTTGGGCACGTTCCAAGGGGTTGGGCAGACCCCAATTGATGCGGCTTACGGCAACATCAACGGCGAATTCTACTTCTCCAACGGGCGTGCAGGCGACTTCGCACTGCCCGTTCAGTTGGAATTCTTCCACGTTCAGCCTCTGCGGGAAGGTATACTCCTGACGTGGCGGACAGCCTCGGAAGAGCGCAACCAAGGTTTCCGTCTCTGGCGCCGAGATGATGCCAATGGCGATGGCCCCTTTGAACTCATTGCCTCCTACGAGACGGCTCCGGAGCTCCGCGGTCTCGGCTCGGCTCCGATGGGGCGGGAGTACGGCTATATGGACCGCTATAACCTCCAGCGTGGACACCACTACACATACGTGCTGGAGAGCGTCGACGATGATGGCACGGTCCACTTCCTGCGAACGGCAACCGTTCTCTACGACTATGCCGATGCGTTCCAGGTGGTTGTTCGCCCGAGTGTCTCTGACGGACATGATATGCGCTTGCTCGTGCAGATGCCGAGCAGCGGAACGGCTGTGGTAACGATCTACGGCCTCGATGGTCGGCAGGTCACGCAGGTGCGTCAAGCTGCTGTCGGACAAACGGAAATTCCGCTCACTCTTGCTGGAATTGCGCCCGGTAGTTACACGTACGTGGTGACAGTGCATACGGATAGTGGGCAGACGCTTACCGCGGAGGGGCGGTTTGTGCTCTTGCGGTAGCGTATGCACGGGAGTGCCTGCGACGCCGTTCCCAGAGTGGGGACGGCGTCATTTGTTTCTGGAATGGCTGTACGGCGCTGCCAATACGTGCTGTGGAGTATCTTCCTGGTGTCCACCCCTTTATGGGCTGGGTGGGCAACGACAACATTCCCTGAGCAGGCGCCCTTGGATACGAGCACTCCGCAGGCGCTGTACCGCGTGCTGCCACAGTGTGCTCAGTCGCTGGGATGCCTGCTTGCGGGTGACACGGTGTCCGCCCTGCTGCGCAAGCAAGAGCTTCCTTGGCGTGCCTTTGCCGGGCTTTCAGAGCTGCTGGTGAGCCGACCTCTGCTAACGCCTTTCCACACGGGTGAGGTCGGGGGTTGGCATCTGTACGGCTTCGGGCGGACTTCACCACGTGGGCTTGCTATGAGCTTTGCTGGACGACCGTGGCGTGATGCAACCTTCGGCGTGCTCTCTCCGGAGCTTTGCTCTCCAGAGTTCGTCGAGCGTATAGAGTTGCTCAGAGGCACAGAGGCTGCCGTGCTCGGATGGGATGCTTTGGGGATTGCTCTCAACGTGGTGGAACCTACGTGGAGGACCGGGAGCTTGTACACGCGGCTCTGGTACCTGAACGCTGCCTATGGCACCGGTGGCTCTGATGGCGTGCTTGTGCTGAGCCCCCATCCACGCTGGGAGCTTGTTGCTGGGTATCGGCGCTTGAGCTCCGATGGGCGTTTTCGCAACGGTTGGAGCAGCACCTGGAGTACCCGAGCACGGCTGCGCTGGAGCCCGACTCCGGAGTGGCTCGTGTCGCTGACGCACGTCTTCACGCACTGGGATGCTGGCGTGAACGGTGGGATTGATGCGGCACTATCACCCCAGTGGTGGGATGAGCTCACAGCGCAACCGCGTTTTGAGGATTTCACCGATCGCCTCTATCGGCACGATATCACGGCGACAGCACTATGGTGCCCAGATTCCGAGCGGCAGGTGACGGCGCAATGCTGGTATGTCCCTGCACAGTGGGAACGCCACTACGGGAGAGGCTTTGTTGACCCAATGGCAGGGGACACGGTGCTCGATGTACGGTGGCACTCGTGGCAAGCAGGCGCACGCATCCAAGGCGACTACCGCACGGCTGCTGCTACTTGGGTTGTCGGCGCTGGTGGGATGTGGTGGTATACTCCAGCGTTGCCCTTTGCGCGCCGGGAGGAGCGTCGGCAAGGGGTTGGATACGCCTTGGGGCGCTTAGCGTTGTGGAGCGGAGCACGTTTGCACTCGGGCGTACGCTTCGTGCTGGAACGGGAGCGTCTCTCTGTCAATGGGGGTGTAGGAGTATCGGGCACCCTTGGGCGTGGAGGGGAATGGTTAGTGGATATCAGCCGCAGTGTTCGCAGCGCGGCAGCGGTTGAGGCAATGGGGGCGGAAGAGCTCTGGCAGCTCCTTGCCACTGTACGATGGCAGCACGGCAGTTGGTCTGGGGAAATGGGAGGAGCAGTCCAGCGCTTCCATAATGCCGATATTGCAAGCTTCACCCCCCAACCAACTGCTCACGCCAGCACAATCTGGACAACAACCTACCAAACACTGCCACTGGGCAGAATAGGCTTGTTCGGCACAGTTGTGCTGAGCCGAGAACAGGCATGGCGCTACTACCGATGCGGTGTTGAAGTCAGCGCGGAGCGACGCATCGGATCAAGTGAAGTGCGAGCCAGCATTGTGTGGGAGCTCCTGTATCCGCCAGCTCTCCAGGTAGAGCCTGTGCGCTGGAGTCTGCAGGAAGGTTCACTCCCTCGGCGTTGGTTCCATTCCGGTGGGGATATCCATCTGACTGCTCGGTTGGGGATGGCATTTGTGCGCGTGCTGGTGCGGAATGTGCTGGGGGTGGCTTGGTACCGGATGCCATACTATCCCCAGCCAGGGCGAAGTATCCTGTTTGCGCTGACGTGGGCAATACAGGATTGAGGCGCCTTAGCGTCCGAGCGCACGCTCGTAGTCTGTGCCGTGCTTTGGGTCTAAGGCTCGCAGCCGAGACAGCAACGTTGGGGAATCCCACCCCCGAAGCAGCTCAATAAGCTCCTGGTATTTCGCATCGAAGAAGAGCTGCAGGGCAAGGCTGGGAAGGCCGAGCTGTTCTTTGAACGTGAGCAGCTCCGTGAGCAGGGAGTCTAACGAGGCCAGAGCGCGGTGGCGGTCGTGCGGCAACAGCTCTAATACATCCACGTGGTAGGCAAAGAGTATGCGACGGAAGGGCTCCCAGCGTGGATTGAGGAGCTCGTTCACCAGTGCCATGCGGCTGAAGTGTCCCGGTTCGGGAAAGGGCTCAAATCCAGGGGCATTTTGAGCAGCAGCCATTTGTGCAAGTGAGTGTGCTGCCTGGAAGTATGGAGTCCCGCCGAGCTCCTCGTAGGTGTCAGCATCCAGACCGATGGCAAGGAGCACGTAGAAGTCAATCGGTGTCAGCAGCGGGTCGTAACGCAGTGGTTGGTATGTGAGGAAGGCTCCGCGGTTGTAGGTGAATTGCCACTCAGGCTCGGTAATCCGCAGCAGTGGAGACGATGCTCCTGAACCCAAGCTACGGGCAGATTGGAAGATGAGACGAGCGGAGTACCACGACCCACTCCGTCCAGTGACAACAATGGTGAGCTCGACGGGAATCCGCTCCCCTTCCCAGGGCTGTCCGCTGAATTGCTGGGAGTTGAGGTAGTGCTCCAGGTCCTGCTGAAGTGTCCCGATGTCGTAGCGGTACTCGGGAGGAAGAGCATCGGTGATGACAGTAACTCGGGCAGCAAGCTCTTGAGCAGGGACGGGGCACGGTGCGGAAAGGCACGCTGCAAGCAGCAAGCAAGACGGTATTTTTGTCACGCGCATGGCAGGATGTGATGCATCGGCACCACCCGAAAATACGCGCTCTCCTGCTTCTGCTGGCAAGCCTCTGTGGGGAACGCTGCCTTGTGGCACAGTACAGCGGGATCGGGGTTGTGACGCCGTCTGCTTTACCCAATCCCGCCGTGCTGAGTTCTATTGCCGGCCAATGGGCATGGTTTGGCTATGAGCCCTCCCGGTTTGGGTTGCCGGAGCTGCATCGGGTCTACGCTGGAGTATCCGTAGCGCCCTCGGTAGGGTGGAGTGCTGCCGTCGAGGTGTGGGGGCGAGCCGTTGAGAGGTTCTCCCAGCTTCAGTTGCGGACTATGGTAGCCTTGCAGCTTAGCGAGCTTTTCGCTGTTGGTGGTGCGGCAGCGATCGTACGGCATGCACCTGGGGGAATGCCGAGTCGGTGGTGGGGAACGCTCGATGTAGGAGCATGCGCGCAGCTCAGCCACACCCTCTCGCTCGGTATTGGATTGCAGAATGCGCTCACTGTGAACCGCTTCTGGGAGGGGGCTTTGGAACAGCGGCTTGGAGTTGGCCTCGGCTGGCAGGAGGCAGGATGGGGATGCGGTTTTGATGCAGAAGTAGGCACGATGTCGGCGCCTGTGGTTGGGCTAACAGTTGCGGCTGCACCAATTCAGCCAGTAGCCGCTGCTCTCCGCTTTGCTGGAAGTCCGCCCCAAGCGCGGATGCACATCCTGGTGCGGTGGGAGGATATCGCGGTGCACCTTCACGTTGGCTTCCACCTACTGTTAGGATGGCGCCAGACCTTGACCCTGCTCTACCGTTGGGCGTAGTCAGCATGCTGCTCCTCCTGTTCCTCGGACTGCTGGTTGGAAGTGGGAAGGCGCAGGAGAGCTTCCTGTCTGAAGAGCTGCAGGAAGCAATGCATGATGAGGCTGCTGCCGCTACGGTTTTGGAGCTCTTTGAGGAGTACCGGCGGAACCCACTCTGCCTCTACCGAGCAACTGTCGGGCAGCTGCGGCGACTGCCAGGTATGACGGCAGGTATAGCGCGGCGGCTCGTAGCGCTGGTGCAGCGCTTTCCGCAACTCTCGTATGAGGCGCTTGCCGATACCCTCGCTCTCACGCCAGAACAGTTATGGGTCTTGCGCCAGGCAACCACGATGGCATGCTCTCCGAAGCCGGAGGTAGACTGCCTGTGGCGTTCTGCTTCCACACTGCCGTTAGTCTCCGTACAGGGCGACCAATTCCTCGGGGCGTTCTGGCGGTTTCAGGGACGCGGGATTCTCCGGTGGCGCTGGCTCCGCATGGTGCTCGCCTGGGACCGGGATGCTGGCGAGCCAGGCGTTGCCGATTTCGTCAGCATGGGTTTGCACGTGGAGCCATGGGAGGGGCTCCGCTGGATGGTCGGCGATATTCGCCTAAGCTCAGCACTGGGAATGCTCTCGTGGGGAAGTGGCTGGTTCCGAAGCCCTGGCTTTGAGATAACCTCCCCGCTGCGGTGGAATACCGAAGCTCAACTGTGGGCCTCAGTTCAGGAGTACGGCTTCCTGCGAGGAAGTGCCCTCCAGTGGGAGCATCGGTGGGGAGCGCTCCGGCACCGTGTTGTCGCCTACGTTTCCCGAACACCGAAGAGCGCCCGGATGGATACCGCAGGGATTATCCGAACTATCCTGACCGATGGCGTCTTTGCAACAGCGCAGGAGCGAGCGTTTCGGAACACCCTCCAGGAAACGGCGTACGGAGGCGTCGCTGAGGCGGAATGGCTATCTCTGCGCATAGCTCTCGGTATCATGGGGCTTCGGTACTCCGCTCCGGTGGCAACGGAGAGCCGACAACACTTCCTGGGACAATCCGGCGTACTGGCAAGCTGTGCTATGGGATGGCAGTTCGGGGGAGGAGAAGTTGCCGGTGAAGTCGTGCGGGATGCCCGCGGCAATTGGGCGTTTCACGGTGCCATAGCCGTTCAGCGTGAGCCTCTGCAGGTAGTCCTTGCTGTCCGCAGTGTCCCGGACAGTTTCCGTTCGCCTTATGGTGCCATTGTCTCCCGTGCTTCCAGTGTCAGCAACGAGGAGGGGCTCTACCTCGGGATTGCTGCCCGCTTCAGCAGGCACTCTGTCCAGTTGTATGCGGACCTCTTCCGTACACCAGCTCCGCCGTATGGAGAACCTGTGCCGCGGTACGGAATGGAAGTGGGTGCACGCTGGATGTGGAAAGCACGACGGTGGCTGGAGCTGTGGTGGCAGTTGCGCTACCGCGCTGATAGTGATGCAGAGCGTCCGGAGGTATGGTGGCAACTTGTGGAGCAGCGCGTGGTATCCTTACGCGGAGACGTCTTCCTCCGCGTCTCACCGCTGTACCGATGGCGCCTCCGATGGGAAGTCCGGCGTCAGCTCGAGCCGAAGGGCACGACGGCATACTTCGGCATGACCGGGATGGAGCTCCAGCAGAACTCTGCAGAAGGAGCTTTCTGGTTCGCCGTCTACGGGGTTCCCACGTCGGCATTAGGCTTTTGGGTGGCTGAGCAGGCAGGTTCGTGGTTGCCGCGCCTGTGGTTCTTTTTCGGCTATGGGAGCTATGTTGCCGCTCGGTTCTCCTGGAAGGCACTCCCGGCAGTAGAGCTAGAGGCGACTGCAAGTATCCTTCAGCGCAATAGCCCACTTCCTCTATCGCTGTGGGGAACAACGGTACGAGGTTCCCAGATACGGCTCCTGACACTTGCGACTACGCTGCGCCTCTAAGTCCGTACTTTTGCACAGATAAGTCAGCGCAGTATCGGTAACCAGAGCGGGCGCTTACGGCATTCAATGGCAGGGTGGAGCCTTTTTTCCAGCGACATCGCGGTTGACTTGGGGACTGCGAACACACTGATTTGGGCGAAAGGACACGGCATTGTGCTGAACGAACCCTCTGTGGTTGCCTACGATCGGACAACGCGTCAGATTGTGGCGCTCGGCCACGAAGCCCAGGCGATGATTGGCAAGACACACCGCGACATTCGGGTTATCCGACCGCTGAAGGACGGAGTCATTGCCGATTTTGAAATTGCCGAAAGCATGCTCAGAGCCTTTATCCGGCGTGTGACCACGGGCATGTTCCCACCGCGGCGGGTTGTTGTTTGCGTGCCTGTTGGGATAACTGAGGTAGAGAAGCGTGCGGTTCGGGATAGCGCTGAACATGCTGGGGCAAAGGATGTGCACTTGTTGCCAGAGCCGATGGCAGCCGCTATTGGGGTTGGTATTGATGTGCACGAGCCGACTGGGAACATGATTGTGGACATTGGTGGGGGAACAACCGAGATTGCCGTTATTGCACTTTCCGGCATCGTCACCGAAGAATCTGTCCGCATCGCCGGCGACGAAATGACCAACGCTATCATCCAGTACTTCCGCCACCAGTACAACATGCTCATCGGAGAGCGAACGGCGGAGACCATCAAATGCCAGATTGGCTCCGCTGTGCCGTTGGAAGAAGAGTACGAAATCGAGGTGCGAGGGCGCAATCTGCTGACAGGTATTCCGCAGATGATTCGGGTCTCTTCTGAGGAAATCCGGCAAGCGCTGGAGGAGCCGATCAACGTCATCGTGCAAGCAGTGTTGTCCATTTTAGAGCGGACTCCACCGGAGTTGGCGGCAGATATCTACGAGCGTGGCATTATCCTCACCGGAGGTGGCGCTTTGCTGAAGGGGTTGGACAAGCGCTTGGAGCAGGTGACAGAACTACCCGTCCACGTTGCCGAAGATCCCCTTACAGCCGTGGTTCGGGGCGGGGGGAAAGTGGTGGAGAACTTCGAGCAGTATCGCTCTGTGCTCCTCAAACCGCGGCGGCTCTGAGCTCAGAAATCGTACCCCAGCGAGAAGAGGTAGTGCGGTTTTGAAAAACCGGAGCCTGTATAGCGCCACGCCACGTCGAACTTGAAGGGGAATCCAAACAGCACCATTCGGATACCGAATCCTGTGCTGGCGAGCAGATCCTTGCTTTGGCGCTCTCCAGAGGGTGTTTCCGTGAAGAGTTGAAGGCGCGAGTCCCAGAGAGCCCCAGCATCGATGAACACTACCCCTGTGATAGCTTGCACGAAGAGGGGCGCTGGTGAGGTCCATAGAGCCACCAAGAAGGGGAAGCGGAGTTCTGTGTTGAAGAGAACAAAGCGCGAGCCCATCCGTTCCGAGACTCCGTAGCCTCGCAGAGGTGAAACGGCTGCTGCGAAGAGGAAGTCCTCTGGTGTATCGTAAGGCAACTGCCCGCTTGGGAAGAACGGGTTGAGCCAATTGTCCGTGCCCAGCACGAAGTACTTCTGCGGATTGGGTCCTCCGCTGAAACCGGCAGCGCAGCGCACGGCGAAACTACTCCAGCGTCCCAATCGGAAGTAGCGGCGGTAATCGCCTTGGACGATTATGAACCCGATGCCATTCTCGGACAGTTTAGGCGTGAGCTGGAGCCCGATGTAGTACCGACTTCCCCACAGGGGTGAGAGGAAGCCCCAGAGAGCATCGTCGTGAACGTAACGGACCGAGGGGACCAGGAGAGTGCGTTCCAGTGGAGGTTCAAACGGGGGCTCGATGTTGTCCATGTTCTCTCGGGTTGCCCGTAGAAGACCGAGTCCCCACTCAAGGCGGTTGAAACGGTCGAAAGGATACCAGGCATCGCCCCAGAGCCCGTAAGCCCGGAAGCGGTAGAGAGAGTCGTTGCTCCTGATGACGTATCCGACTTGGTGGAAGCCAGTAAGCTGGTAGTCAATGAGCTGCGGGAGGTAGGCGTAGCTGACCAGGAAGTTGCTGTTCTTGAGGTCCAGCATGAGGTTGGCTTCAGCATAGATCTGGTGGTCTCCGAGCATATCGCTGAAGAGCATCTGCGTGATGCCCTGCAGCCCGAAGAATGTGCTGTAGCCAGCACTACCCAGGATAAGGTCCGGCGAGAAGCTTATCCGATAGGGACGCGGACCGATGAGCGAATCCTCAGAAATTCGGTCGTTCCCGATGAGGGGCGGCGTAGAAAGGACATCGGGATTGGGCAGGACCATCCGTTGCGCGCGGAAATCCAGCGTAAAGGTCTGGTAGGGACGGTAGGAGAGCGTATCGCTTGGAGGAGGTGAGGCAACATTTGCTGTCTGGCTCCGGAGTTGCTGCTGGCGAAAGCTGGTCAGCGGCAGTGTGTCCGGAAGTGTGCGGTCTAAGGGGAAGCGGAGCAGGAAGAGGTCGTAGCCGCCCTGGATCTGGACCGACATCGCTAAGAGACTGCCATCGGCAGAGAGGGAAATCTGCAGGATGCCATAGGCAGAGTTTGTCAGGGGACGCACGGTGCCCGTCTGAAGGTCTAAGGCATAGATGTTGCCAATACCATTAGCATCCGAAACGAAGAGCACAAAGCGGTTGTCCGGCGTTGCAGCCAGCGAGGTCTTGAAGGACTCAGGGGAGAAGGTCAGACGTCGGAGCGTACGGGTGGATAGGTTCAGCTCGTAGATATCGCTGTGCCCGATTGGGTGGTCCCACAGCCGAGGCTGAGCGTTGAGCCCCAATTGGAGAACATCCCCGCGGTCTGAGACAAAGTAGATGCGGCTCCCATCAGGGGCCCATGCCGGAGCAAGATCGGTAAAGACGTCATCGGTGAGGTTCTCCAACCGCCCGCTGCTGAGCTCGTAGAGCCAAAGGTCGGGCTGTTCGTTTCTGGTTGCCACGAAGAGGAGCCGGGAGCCATCGGGTGACCATGTGACCGAGGAGATCGCCTTGAAGCCGAGCTGGAGGCGCCGGTATGAGCCCGTTTCGGCGTCCAGCAGGTAGATGACGTTCTCTCCACCGGATTTCGCCGCCACAGCTAACAATTTCCCCTGGGGGTCCCAGGCAATGCCAGGGGTGAGGAGATTGAGTTCTTCAAAGTCGCGTTCTCGCTCGCTGCTGACCAGCAACCGTGGGCGCTCCTTCGGACGGTGGAGGTTCATCACGTAGAGCCCGAACACGCCGGTTCTATCGGACAGGAACGCCAGCCGGGAGCCATCGGGTGAGAGAGCGGGTGAGGTGTTGTAGTAGTAGTCCTCGCGGCTGCGGTCAGTGAGGCGCTGGGCAGCTTCGCGGATGTCCTCGAAGCGCCCGATGTCAGGCCAATACAGCTTTTTCATGTCCCACGCCCACTGGCGGGAGAACTCCTCAAAGTCCATTTTGAAGGCGCTGCGAAAGGCAGCATCAAGGCTGCGCTGCACCTTCAGGCGTTGGAGCAGTTCGGCGATCTTATCGCGCCCGTAGCGTGTGGCGATGTACCAGTAGAAGGCTTGTCCACCACGGTAGGCAAGGTATCCATCCAGATACTCCAAGCCACGCAGTTGCTCGCTGAGCACCAAATCGCGCATGAACATGTCCGTACGGGTATCGTAGCCTCCCAGGCTTTCAAACTCGCAGAGCCCTTCGTTCATCCAGAGAGGCAGTTCGACGTTGACTCCGCGCGTGAGCGCGTTCTGGAAGCTACCGCCGTAGAACATGTCATTGAGCACTGCGTGCGTGAGCTCGTGGTGGATAACGTGACGGAACTGCTCGTAGTTGCCCTCAAAGGGCACGACCACCCGGTTTTTGAACAACTCTGTGACTCCTCCAACCCCTTCGGGGAGGAATTCCCAGACGACATTGGTTTGCTGGAATTCCACGTGTGAGTTGTATACAATCAGAGCGATGCGGCGATTGATCCGGTGACCTACCGTCTGCTGGATGGAACGCAGGGCACGTTCCCCAACGATGGCGGCGAAACGAGCCAGATATTCACCGCCTGGGGTGAAGTAGACATCCAAATGGGGTGATTGTAAGTACTGCCACGTGAACCGCTGGTACTGCACCTTGTTCTTGCCGAACTGGGCAACCAGCGGAGAGCTCACTACGACCAGGGTAGCGATAGCAGCGATGAGCCGAAACCGCATACGCGCTGGGGCAAGGGTGCTACATGAAGTCGCGGCTACCTTTGACGAAGCTTTGTGGGCTTGCGTTTAGCATACGCGTTGGCTTCCCGTGCAGCAAGGGTGAATTTCGTAAGTTGCGTGTTGGGTGTGTGTTCATCAAGCTGTTTGCCCGTGCGATGCTCGTTGACGTTGTGATGCCGAAGATGGGGGAGTCGGTGCAGGAGGGTAAGATTATTCGCTGGGTGAAGAAGGTAGGCGACCGATCCCGGACATCGCCAACAAAAATCCGAGCCTGCGCGCCCGCGCCGAGCGCGAGGCGATCAATGCGCCCATTCAGGGGACGGCGGCCGATCTGGTGAAGCTCGCTATGATCCGCGTCCACCATGCCCTGCGCCGGCAAAACCTCAAGAGCCGCCTCTTGCTGCAGGTGCACGACGAGTTGCTGCTGGAGGTCCCGGAGGAGGAGCGGGAGATCGTCCCATCGCTCGTCAAGCTGGAGATGGAGAATGTGCACCGCTTGAACGTCCCGCTCGTGGTCGAGATCGGCCTGGGGCGCAACTGGATGGATGCCAAGGGGGAATAGCCGAGCTCCACTGACGAAGGCGAGGCGCTTATTCCGGAACCTCTGCCGAGATCAGTTCGATCCCCTCTGCGATCAACCGCGCGACGACCACAGGCGTGATGGAGGCGCAGGCGATGGCCAACCGCGGTCTCACGCCAAATCGGTGCTCGTAGTCTCGGGCAGCCATCTTCAACTTGTCAATGTCCTGCAGATGCGCCCGCGCCGTCACTTCCAGAATGACGTGCTCGGCATCGCGAATCACGACGTCCACCTGGCGTCCGGCCAATTCCATGGTCTGCACGCGCCCGGCCTTCAACCAGGCCTCGAGGGCCACCTGAAGCGAACGGCGAAGGACCTCTTCCGAGAGGATTCCAAACCGCGCGGTCCAAGATAGCGGTGAACTCCTCGCGTGTGGGGAGATAGGGAACGAGCGTCCCGAGGAGAAGGGCGCGGCGCTCCTCATCCGTGCGTAAAAGCTCCGGCCGCTTCCTCTTCACCCACTCGATCAGCTTCTCGTCCTCCATCATCACCTCAGCATTGGACCAAGTCCTTCGCCGGCGAACAATCGGGGAATCGGCCATAGAGCCACGTCAGCTCCCGCAATCGTTCGCGGATCTCCGGCGTCAACATCTCGCGACGAAATCGCCAGCGCCAGTTCCCCGTCGGCCGCGCCGGGCGATTCATCCTCGCTTCGCTGCCCAATCCCAGCACATCCTGAAGAGGGATGATCGCCAGATCGGCCACCGATCCGAGCGCGGCGCGGATGAAGGCCCAGTGCACGGGCCGATCATCGAGGTCGAGATATTTTCGCGCCAGCTCTCGCTCGCGCTGCGCCTGCTCCGGCGCGAGCGTGCTCTCCTCGCCACTCCACCATCCGAGGATCGTATTGTTATCATGCGTGCCCGTGTACACCACGAGCTCACGCTCATGATGATGCGGGAGAAACGAGGAGGTGCACGGATCGCCGCCGAATGCGAACTGGAGGACGGCCATGCCGGGGAATCCGAAGCGCGTGCGCAGGGCTTCGACGTCGGGCGTGATCACGCCGAGATTCTCCGCCACGATGGGCAACTCGCCCAACGCTTGTTCCAAGGCTTCGAAGAAGGCCTCGCCCGGTCCCTGCACCCACCGACCGCGAATGGCCGTCGGCTCCGTCGCCGGCACTTCCCAATACGCCTGGAATCCGCGGAAATGGTCGAGCCGAATGATGTCCACAAGCCGCAGCATCCATCGCACCCGATCAATCCACCACGCGTATCCGGCGCGAGCCATGACGTCCCACCGATAGATCGGGTTCCCCCACAACTGTCCGGTCTCGCTGAAATAATCCGGCGGGACTCCGGCGACGACCGTGGGGTTCCCGTTCTCATCCAGATGGAAGAGATCGCGATGCGCCCACACATCGGCGCTATCATGAGCGACGTAGATCGGGAGATCGCCCATGATCCAAATACCGCGTCGCCGACAGTAAGCGCGCAGCGCCGCCCATTGGCGGAAGAACTGGAACTCCCAATACTTCCGCATGGTGATCTCATGGGCCAACCTCCGCCGCCACTGGTCCAAGGCCTGCGGGTCCCGATGAGCGATCGGCGGATCCCATTGCGTCCACACGGCTCCGTCATGCGCCGCCTTCACGGCCATGAAGAGGGCGTAGTCCTCGAGCCACCACGCGTTCTCCCGACAAAACATTTCGAACGCCTCTTGCTCTTCCGCCGACGCCCGCGTCAGAAACCGCTCGAAGGCTTGTCGCAAGCGCGCCAGCTTGAACGGGATCACGCGCTCGTACTCCACCGTTCCCTCGGGGAAGTCCACGCCCTCTGCTTCCTCCGGTGAGAGGAGCCCCTCCTCAACGAGCATCTCCAAACTGATCAACAAGGGATTGCCGGCGAAAGCGGAGAAGCATTGATAGGGGGAATCGCCATACCCCGTTGGGCCCAAGGGAAGGATCGCCCAGATGCGCTGACCGGTCTCGACCAGAAAGTCCACGAACCGATACGCCTCCGGGCCGAGATCACCAATCCCCCCTCGGCTCGGGAGCGAGGTGATATGCAGAAGAATGCCACTCGATCGCGGCCACCGCATAGGGGAGAATGGTACGGAGCGAAGCCCCCGGAGAACAAGCGGGGACTCAAGTCCTTCGGCGATCCCCATCGCGCGCGACCGAACGCCTCGCCTCCTCCACAGGGCGCTCGCGCCGCCCTGAGGGATCGCCTTGAAGCCACGGGTCTCGTTGAGTTTCACTGCGAAAGCTGTCATCCTGTTGCAGGAACGCTATGGAGCGAACCGAGAGAAACGCGATGTCGCATCCCCATCCGGGCGAGCTGCTGCCGGATGTCACGTTGGTGACAGCGGCGGGACAGCCTGTGAGGATTTCGGATTATCGCGGGCAGCGGGCGCTCGTCCTCCTCTTCCTCGGAGAGCGCCACGATGCCGCGCTCATCGAACTCCTCCGGGCACTGGCCGATCGTTATGCGGAGATCCATCGAGAGGAAGCGGAGGTCCTGGTGATCGCCCCCGATGCGCGCACAGCGGCGGAAGCGATCGCACGAGCGCCGCGCGCTCTCCCCTCTCTCTTCCCCGTCCTCGTGGATGAAACCGGACGCGCGCATCGCGCATATGGAGTCGCGACAAGCGGAGCGCTCTATATCGCCGACCGATATGGCGAAATCTATTTCGCCCGCGTGATCACGGAGGGGGGCGAGCTGCCCTCCGTGGAGCATATCCTCTCGTGGGTCCGCTTCACGGAAGCCCAATGTCCGGAGTGAGGGGTTGCGGAATGGCCGGCGTAGCCGGGGGCTACGCGAAGATCGGATGAGCCAGAGATCAGCACCGGAGATTCGCCTCAAGCGCGTGTACGATCCGCCCGATCCTGGCGATGGGCGTCGGTTTCTCGTCGAACGCCTCTGGCCACGCGGGATGAAGAAGGCCGCACTGCCGATGGACGGGTGGCTGAAAGAGGTCGCGCCCAGCGAAGCGCTGCGCCGATGGTTCGCTCACGATCCCAAGAAGTGGGAAGAATTCCAACGTCGCTACTTCGCCGAATTAGACCGCAAGCCGGAGGCGTGGAAGCCGCTGCTAGAGGCCGCGCGCCAGGGGACGATCACGTTGCTCTTCAGCGCTCGCGATTTGGAGCACAATAGTGCCGTCGCCCTCCGCGTGTACCTGGAAGCGAAGCTCAGGGCGACCAAGGGCTCGGCCTAAGAGATCGTCTCCGGTTTCTCCTTGAAGCGAGATGCTCCCTCCCCCCGCTCCCCAAGAGCGAAGGAGCGAGGCCTCGCCTCCTCCCTCCGCTTGACGTGACGAGAGCCAAGGCAGGCGGGTATATTTTCTCCCCGTGAGTCACAATCCCGAACCGAGGAGGTGAGCGATGCGAATCCGAAAATGGGCGCTTCTGATTCTGAGCGTGATCCTCATCTGGCCGACCGCGTGGGCGACCGCCCCGGCCTACGACCTGGTGATCACAAATGGACGCATTGTGGATGGGACGGGGAATCCCTGGTTCATCGCGGACATTGGGATTCGAGATGGACGAATCGCCGCGATCGGACGGATCCCCGCGGAGGAAGCCGCTCGCGTGCTGGACGCGCGAGGGTTCATCGTCGCGCCCGGGTTCATTGACGTGCACACGCACGTGGAGGGGGGGATCCTGCGCCGACCGACGGCGGAGAACTTCCTGCGCATGGGCGTGACCACCGTTGTGACGGGCAATTGCGGAGGCTCCTGGCTCCCGATCGGAGACGCGCTGCGCCGATTGGAGGACCAGGGTCTCTCGATCAACCTGGCGACGCTCATCGGCCACAACACGGTTCGCCGCGCCGTGATGGGGGAAGAGGCGCGTCAGCCGACCCCCGAAGAGCTGGAGCGGATGAAGCATCTGGTCGAGCAAGCGATGCGGGAGGGCGCCGTCGGCCTCTCCACCGGACTCATTTACATCCCGGGGACGTACGCGAAGACCGAGGAGATCATCGAGCTGGCGCGCGTCGTCGCCCAATATGGAGGCATCTACGCCAGCCACATTCGCGATGAGGGCAACGGCGTCCTGGACGCGATTCGCGAGGCGATCACCATCGGCGAGCGCGCGGGCGTGCCCGTGCAGATCTCCCACTTCAAGGTCTCGAGCAAGAAGCTCTGGGGGGAGAGCCGTCGCACCGTCCAACTGGTCCAAGAGGCCCGCGCTCGTGGCCTTCCCGTGACCGTGGACCAGTACGTCTACCCGGCCTCCAGCACAGGCTTGGAGACGCTCCTGCCAAGCTGGGTGCATGATGGTGGTCGCGCGAAAGCCGTCGAACGGCTCCGCGATCCAAATCTGCGCGCGCGCATCAAGCGGGAGATGATCCGCAACATCCGCGAGCAGGGATTCAAAGACTATTCCTACGCCTACGTCGCCCAGTATCGCCCGGACCCGAGCTTCAACGGCAAAAACATCGCCGAGATCACGCGGCTCGTCCGACGGAAAGCGAGCGTCGAGGAGCAAGCCGAACAAATCATCGAGATGTTCCTCGCCAGCGAAGGGCGCGTGCAGATGGTCTATCACAAGATGCACGAACGCGACATCGCGCACATCCTGCGGCAACCCTTCACCATGATCGCCTCAGATGCGGGCGTTCTGGAACCGGGACAGGGCGTGCCGCATCCCCGAGGCTACGGAAACAATGCCCGCGTCTTCAGTCGGTATGTGCGCGAGAGCGCCCTCCTCTCCTGGGAGGAAGCCATTCGGAAGATGACGAGCCTCCCGGCGCAGGTCTTCGGCTTCTGGGATCGCGGGATGATCCGACCGGGAATGGCCGCCGATCTGGTCATCTTCGATCCCGAACGGGTCGGAGATCGGGCGACGTTCGAAAACCCCCATCAATATGCTGAAGGGATTCGCCATGTGCTCGTCAACGGAGTCCTCGTCATTCAAGATGGGGAGCACACGGGAGCCCGCCCGGGACGCGTCCTCTACGGGCCGGGGAAGAGGTGAGGACCGGCCATGCTGGCGGATCAGGCCCTGAGCCGATCGCACGACCGGTGCTGAAACGAGCGCGAGCGCTCCCCTCGGGCTCCGGCGTTTGCCTCGTGAAAATCCGGCGAACGCCGTATTGTCCGAACTGCCCGGGTCTCCAAAAATATCGGAGGCTGTGTCATGCCCTCACGAAGGGAGGGCGAAGTGATGACTCTATGCGGATGGGGACTCAGTGCTCGGCGGAAACGGGAAGGGAGTGGGGTTCGCTCGCTGGTGCTCATCGTTCAAACAGGTCCTTCCGCGCGTGGTGATAACCGGCGCGCTCGCGCTCGCCCTGTTGAGCGGGAGTTGCGGGAGACCATCTCCGGGGCCGATCCGCATCGGATATAGTCCCTTCCCCGGACACGGGTTCCTCAGCCTCGCGGAGCACAAGGGGTTCTTTCGAGAAGAAGGGGTAGCGGTGGAGCTGCGAGAATTCAGCGCGTTTCCGGCAGCCGCCCAGGCCTATGAGGCCCATCGGCTCGACGCCTTAGCCAGCAGCCTGAGCGGCTTCCTGCAACTGGCGCAGAGGGTGAAGACCGCTAAGGGCGTCGCCGTGCTCGCCTACTCTGAGGGCGCTGAGGGTCTCATCGCCCAGCCTGAGATCCGGACGATTCACGAGCTGCGAGGGAAGCGGGTGGGCATCAGCCCTTGGGGCGTCGGGAGCTATCTGTGGGCGCGCTTGCGCGAACGCACGGGCTTGAGGGAGGAGGAGGTCACCGTGGTGAACCTCTCCGCCCAAGATGGCCAACAGGCCTTCCTGCGACGCGAGATCGAGGCGTGGCTGACCTTCGAGCCCTGGTTGACGCCAGCGGTTCGTCGTACGGGCGCGAACATTCTCTTCTCGAGCCGCGAGCTTCCGGGGGAAATCGCCGACGTGCTCTCAATCCAGGAATCGTTGCTGCAGGAACGCCGCGAGGAATGCCGACGGTTGCTTCGCGCCTACTTCCGCGCTGTGGCGTATGGCCGCACGCATCCGGAGGAGGCGGCGCGCTTCTTCGCCGAACGCTCGCGCGTCTCGATCGAAGAGGCGAAGGCGATGTTGGCCGGGATTCGATTCCTCGACCGAGAGGAGAATCTCCGCGCGCTCGACACGCCGGCCGGACGCGCCGCGCTCGAGCAGCTCATCGAACGCCACCGCCGAGTGAATATCATTCGCGAGGTCGAAGGGGTCTCTCAGCTCTTCGACGTCGCGCTGATCCGGGAACTCCCATGAAGTCGAAATTCCATGGCCGACTCGCGCCTTCTCTCTCCGCATCGCTCGCCGTGGCGACCTTCGCGGGGACCTTTCTTCTCTCGGGATTGCTCGTGGTGCTGGATTATCACAGGCAGAAGGCCGCGGCGCGAGAAGAGGTCTACACGGATGCCGCCAATCTGGCGGGCAACCTGCGATACCCCGTTCAGATGCTGCTCGTTCGTCAGGATCACGGGATGTTGCGCTCGGTGCTCGAGAGCGCGGCGGGCGACCGCCGGGTGAAGCAGGCCCTTCTCATTGATCGGAGGCAGCGCATCCTGGCGGCTCATCGGTCCGATGTGGTCGGGCGAGAGGTCCAGGCGGTCCTCCCCGAAGCGCTTCCGCTGATACAGCGGGCGTTGAAGGAGAAACGCCCGCTGTACCAACCGCTCGCGAGTGCCTCCTTGTACCTCGCGCTCATGCCGATTTCAACCACGGCCGAACAATACTTCCAGACGGAAGCGGCGGCCGTCCTATTGCTCGCTTTCGACACAGCGTTCCTCGATGCGCGCTTGAAGACCCAGCTGAGCGTGAGCCTGCTGACCCACGCCCTCAATGGCACGATCTTCGCGCTGCTGATCTTCCTGATCCTGGAACAGGTGGTGACGACTCCGATCCGCCGCCTGGCGAAGGCGCTGCGCCAGGTTCAAGGGGGCGATCTGCGCGCGCGCGTGCGCATCCCCCGCGTGATCGAGCTGGGCGAGGTGGCCCATGCGTTCAACGAGCTGGTCCTCCGGCTGCGCGCATATTATGAGGAGCTGCAGCGCCAGCACCGCGAGCTGGAAGCGTTACACCACACCACCGAACGGATGAAGGAACAATATCGCCAGCTTGTGGAGCTGGCCCAAGAGGGGATCCTCATCGCAGACGCCAACGAGCTCATCCGCTATGTGAACCCCGCCTTCGCCCGTGCCCTGGGGTACGCCGAGGAGGAACTGATCGGGCGCTCTATCCTGAGCCTGATACCGGAAGAGGATCGTCCGCGGGTGACTGCCGAGACGGAGAAGCGACGGAGGGGGGAAAGCTCCCGCTACGAGGTGCGCATGCGAACGAAGGAGGGCGAGCTGCGAGACTTCCTCATCGCCGCCGCTCCCCTGTGGGATGAGGCGGGGACCTTCGCGGGCGCCTTGGCCGTGACGGTGGACATCACGGAGTTGAAGCGAAAAGAGGAGGCCCTCCGCCGTTCGGAGGAGCGATACAGCGATCTCTACAACAATGCCCCCGACGGCTACCACACGCTCGCTCCCGATGGCACGTTTCTGGAGATCAACGAGACGGAACTCCGGTGGCTCGGCTACCGGCGAGAGGAGGTCGTCGGGCAACTCACATTCGGCGATGTGCTGGATGAGCGCAGCCGACGTATCTTCGAGCACGCCCTCGTCTCCCTCAAGGAGGGGGGGACGGTCCGCGAACTGGAGCTGGAGATGGTTCGCCGCGATGGGACGCACTTCGCCGTACGCGTGAACATGACGGTGGAGGGCGATGAACAGGGCGCGCTCCGCTACCGGGCGACCGTGCGCGACGTGACCGAACAGAAGAGCTTGGAGAAGCAGCTCATGCACGCGCAGAAGTTGGAATCCATCGGCGCGTTGGCCGGGGGGATCGCTCATGATTTCAACAACCTCCTGACGGGCATGCTCGGGTTCACCGAATTGGCCTTGCGAGAGCTCGACCCTCGGGACCCGCGTCGCGAATTGCTGCAGAACGTGCTCACTCTGGGACAGCGCGGTGCCCGGCTCGTCCGTCAACTCTTGACCTTCAGTCGGCGCATCGAGGTGCATCGCACCACGCTCGACGTGCGGGAATTCTTGAAGGAGATGGTCGGCCTGCTGCAACGCGTCTTGCCAGAGACGATCGCCGTTCGCCTGGACGTCTCCGAGCATATCGGATCGCTCGAGGCCGATCCCGTGGGGTTACAACAGGTCCTGATGAACCTCGCCGTGAACGCGCGCGACGCCATGCCGGATGGCGGAACGCTCACGATCTCATGTGCGCCGGTCACGCTCGCGAAGCCGGGAGTCCCACCACTCCCCCCGGATGCCCCGCCGGGCGCATACTTGCGCCTCTCGGTCGCGGACACGGGGATCGGAATGACGCCGGAGGTGCAAGCGCGCATCTTCGAGCCCTTCTTCACGACAAAGGAGGTCGGGAAGGGATCGGGGCTCGGCCTCTCGGTCGTTTACGGGATCGTGCGCGCTCACGGCGGATTCATCACCGTCGAGAGCGCACCCGGTCTCGGAAGTCGGTTCGACCTCTACCTGCCTCTCACCGAACGCACGGCGATCCCCAGGGGAGGGGGGAGTACAACTCCCCTGATCCGAGGCGCGGACGAGCTGATCCTCCTGGCCGACGACGAGCCGGTTCTTCTCGATCTTGAAGAGAAGGTTCTTCGCGCGCATGGTTATCGCGTCCTGAAGGCGCGCGATGGACAAGAAGCGCTGAGGCTCTATGAGGACCATCAGCGGGAGATCGCCGCGATCGTCTTGGACGCCCTGATGCCGGGGGTCACAGGGATCGAAGCCGCCCGCCGGATTCGAGAGCGGGACGCGCGGGCGCGAATCCTCTTGGTCACCGGATACAACCCGGAAGAGAGCGGTCTCAACGGCATTCGCGTGGAGAACGTGCACATCCTGCAAAAGCCATACACGCCACGACAGCTCCTGGAGACCATCGGGCACCTGTTGGGGAAGTCGCAGCAAGCCCCACTCCCGGCATGAAGCACCACTCCCCGCTCGCTTCGCGCCAGGCGCGCGAAGAGCGATCGAGAAAGGAGTTCGGCGATGGCGAAACGCATTCTCGTTGT
>LJSS01000011.1_pt1 | contig 28344 bp, 26 predicted proteins | sample 890271 | NCBI WGS metagenome assembly LJSS01 (sample SAMN03797534, study PRJNA294671) | hot springs metagenome | isolation source: water from Lobios Hot Spring | place: Spain: Lobios, Galicia | collected 2011-02-08
GATGGCCACCCGGTCGCACAGGTGCTCGGCCTCCTCCATGTAGTGGGTGGTCAAGATCTGGGTCACTCCCCTACGCTTGAGCTGTCGCAGCCGGTCCCACACCGCGTGGCGCGCCTGGGGATCCAACCCGGTGGTGGGCTCGTCCAGGACCAGCAGCCGGGGGTTGGCCATCAGGGCCCGGGCGATCATCAGTCGGCGCTGCATCCCCCCCGACAGTTTTGCCCCCCGGTCGTCCGCCCGTGCCTCCAGCTCCGCGAAGGCCAGCAGCTCGTCCGCCCGACGCCGCGCCTCCGCCCAGGTCAGGTCGAAGTACCGCCCGTACACCACCAGGTTCTCCCGGACGGTGAGGGCGTCGTCCAGGGTCACGGACTGGTGCACCACGCCCAGCTGGCGTTTGATGGCCCTCCCATGACGCCGCACGTCCAGTCCGAACACGCGCAACGAACCGGCCGTGGGGCGGGCGGTGCAGCAGATCATGCGCATGGTGGTGGTCTTGCCGGCTCCGTTGGGGCCGAGGAAGCCGTAGCACTCCCCCTCCCGGACCTGGAAGGAGATCCGATCCACGGCCACCAAACTCCCGAACCGTTTGATCAGCTCCTCCGCTTCCACCAGGGCCACGTAGGCTGGATTCGGAGGATCCCCGCGGACTTCCTGGCCTCACAGTTGCCCTCAATCCCAGGGCCGGGTAGGGTCGGGCTTGAAGCCGTGGGACGGCCACGAGGGAGGTGAAGCGTATGGCGCACGAGGTGTACCCGCACCCCACACGGGAGCTGGCAGCCAGGCGTCGGGAGCTGCAGCCGGAGACCCTGGACGCCTTCCGGCGTTTCTCCCAGCAGGTGTTCGCCGAGGGAGCACTTCCCGCCAAGACCAAACAGCTCATCGCGGTGGCGGTGGCCCACGTGACGCAGTGTCCGTACTGCATCCGCAGCCACACCAAAGCCGCCCGACAGCACGGCGCCAGTCCGGAGGAGATCATGGAGGCCATCTGGGTGGCCGCGGAGATGCGGGCCGGAGCCGCCTACGCCCACGCCTTGCTGGCCCTGGACGCGCTGGAGCAGAACGGCGACTAGAGCCTCGCGGTCGGGCCGTCAGACCGCCGTCAGAACCCCGAGGAGCTGACGGTAGAGGTGCCGTCGCCGGACAGGGTCACAGTGACCGTGGCCCCTTCCACTCGGGTCCCCGAGCGGCCGGTGGCCACCATCTGGCAGGTGGTACCCCCGCACGAGGGGTAGGAGAAGTCCCAGTTCTCCGTGGGGGGCAGCGCGGCGCTGAACCCGTCGAACGTCTGCTTCTCTACATAGAAGCTCCAGGCGAACTCCCGCATCTCCTGCAGGCGCTCCGCGGCCTCGGCGAAGTACGCGTTGCGCCGTGCCGCGAGGTACGAGGGAAGCGCCAAGGCCAGCAGGATGCCGAGGATGACCAGGACCATGATCAGCTCGACCAGGGTGAAGCCGGCCTCGGATCTGCCGCGCACGGGAACCCTCCTTCCCTTCCCCGTACGCGGGTATTTACCCAAAAGGAGGAGGACTTAGACCCCCGGAAGGACGACCTGCCTTTTATCCGTCCGGATGCCCGGGCTGTCGGGCGGAGCCTTGCCGGCCCGCCGCGAGTTCCCGAAGGGGGCAGTACGCGTCCAGCCAGTCGGTGAACTGCTCCCGCGCCCAATGGGCCCAGGGAGCCGAATAAAGCTCGGGGCAGATGAAGCTGAAATGAGCGATATCGGAGAAGCCTGGAAAGAGGGCCCTTCTGTATCGGACCCCAACCATCTCCCAAAGGTTGTGCCTATCGATCAAGTTGCCGTATTGGTCAACTGGCTCGGCCTTGAAGATGAACGAGCCGGGCTGGATGAAGCCTTTTTCGTCGACTCTCCCTGTGACGAACAGCTCTCGCCCTCGATCGTCTTTGACCACCAGCTCAACCCAAGCCTGAATTATGTCCAGGGGACCCGTTGGGAAATCATGGCCAACTTTGTTCGAGGTGATAATCGCCTTCACATCTACTTTCTCTCCCGGGCGGACCGTTTCCGGAGCGACTAATTCGATGGCAACCGCAGGTCCTTTCGCCCACTTATGAGCGATCTCCGGGATCTCCATCTCGCCTCGCAGCCACCTCTCTGTCAGTTCGACTTGCTTCTCCCATCCGGGCAACTTCAGCAACTTGGGCATCATCTGATTGGCGGCGACGAAACGATGGCTGCGATGCCTTCCGTCTTCGGGAGAGCGATTGTAATCGGAAGCATCGCCGGCAGCAGGGTCCCGAGATTTCACTAAAGGCATGTGGCACTCGCGACATTCTATGGTCTTTTTAGGATCTTCGGGATGGTTCCACTTGCTCTTCCGCCAGTTATCATACTGGTTTTGAAGCTGCACCCAGCCGACGTTGTTGATCTCCTCGTCAACGAACTGCTTGTGGCAGGCGGCACAATACTCGGGCGCTTTAAACAGGCGCTTGCTCAGGCTATCGACGTGATGGCGCGGGTAGGCTCGAATCAAAAAATCGCGCAGGAAGCGAGTCAAATCGCCCCCCTTCGCCTCATGCTCTAACTCGAACATGTACCTCTCGGGCTGAGCGATCACATAGTGAGCATTACCTTTTAAATCCGTCTCCCTGATCGAATGACAGACCAGACAGGAAACGCCCTCCTGGTATCCGTGCAGGGAGGTGAGCTTATCGGTTTCGACGAATATGTTCTTGGAGCCCGAGAAGAGGGAAATGGGGTCGTGACACCCGCCACAATAGCGCGTCGATTCGGGCCCGCTCTGTTCGGCCATGGCAAGCTGGATTGCCTGAAAGGCAGCATCCATGGCCGAGTACCGATGAGCGCTCGCTTCCCACTCCTTCACGATCTCCTCATGGCACCTCGCCGTCCCGCAAGATTTGGAGCCGGAAAGGGAGCGCGCATCGAAGGCCCCGCCGGTGTCGGTGCGAGCTAGGCTGGGGGCGAAGGGGCGGTCCTTGCCGTACTTGAAGCTGTAGTCCGGACCGAAGTCGTTCTTAAGCTTAACGGGCTCATATGCATATGTCCCCAGCCCCACCACGGCGAAGAACACGAGAGTCTTAATCAGCGTTCCCCATCCATAGTGCTTTGTGGCTGCCAGGACGGAGCCGAGGGCCTCTGAAGCCTTTGCCCTCTCGTCTCTCACCACGATCAGGACGATGTGAGGCAAAACGAAAGAGATGGTGGCAAAGGTGGCGATGATATGGATGCTGTCCCAGAGGTAGCTAATTTTCGTCCCGAAGGCAGCCTGAGCGGTCAGCACAATGCCCGATATGCAGCAGAGGGCCAGCGCGAAGGCGCCTGTGTAGCCCAGCAACTTGATATGGGTCATAACATAGCGTCGATAAAGCAGCCAATGCCGAATTAGGTACCATGTGCACGGTATTAAGAACACGACCCCCACCAGGGTATGAGCGATAACCATGATCTGGTTGGGAATGCTGAAAGGCAGCAACCAAATGGACAGACCGCTCAATGTCTCAAACAAAAGAAAGGCCGACGTCCAGATCGCCAGTTCGCACCGCCATTCTTTAACACGGTCAACTTTATTGTAGCTCGACTTTTGCAAATTCATTTTCCGCCACCTCGGCAAACCCAGCAGCGGCCATTAGGCCGCCAGGTGTGCGATGCTATCTTCCCGGGTTCCACCCTGGAGAGCTAAAGCTCGCCGCTTCATTTGTCTCACAAATGAACCCAACGTTATTAGGGCGATTTCAAATTCAAATTCGCATAACTTAGGCCAAACCATAGTAACCCAAAGGCTAAATGAGCCGCTGTGATCTGGCTCACAAAACGCTGTGAGCCAAATCATTGTGTGCCCTATCCGAAGAGAATAAAAATTAAGACGAATAAAAGGTGCGGATTGCTCCTTTGAGAGCAACGGCCTGGTCGCCGCTCTAGAGCGACGGCGCGCGGCCGGAGGAAAGCTAAGTGTTGGTTCTACCTAAGCGATTGGATCATGCCATACGAGGCGTCTGCTATGTGGCGAACGCTAACTGTCCGGTCTTCGTTAAAGAGGTCTCGGTCAGGGAAAATATCCCGCAGGCCTCCCTGGCCAAGATTTTTCAGCTCCTGGCGCGCCGGGGCATTTTAAGCTCGGCGAAGGGGTGGACCGGAGGCTTCTCGCTCGCTCTGCCGCCCGAAATGATAACGGTGGGAAAGATAATCGACGCGATTGACGGGGCTTTTCTGCCCGAGCGGTGCCCGTTGGCCGATGAGCTGTGCGGGAGAGATAAGAGGGTCTGTCTGATCTACCGGAGCTGGCGGCAGGCCGCCAACCTGATGATGCAGCACCTCGAGTCGGTCACGGTGCGCGATCTGGTCCAAGGGTCTGAGGGCTCCGCCCTCGCGCCAGCAAGAAGGAAAAAACCATGAGGTTTAGTTTCGATCCTGGCCTAACCGAGGCGGTGGTTTGGCGCGAGATCGAACGAAGAGAGCGGGAGGGGGACCTCTCGCTCTTCGCAAGATATCACGAATACGCCGACCGCATCTATGAATTCCGTCGTGCCGAGGAGCGCCAGCCGGAGTTTGAAAAGTTGCATGAGAAGTTCTTCCGCCTGCTCGGTTTCGCCGACGCTATAGAGGAGGCCTTCGAGGAATTCCCGGAATTGAAGAGCAAGGTGCGCGAAGTGTTTGTCGGCAGCGCCCTCAGCAGGAGCGAGGAGGGGGCGGACCTGAGCCGGGACCTCCAGATCATAGGGATCAAAATCAGAGCCGAACGCTTTGAGGACCTCGGCACGCTGAAGGGCTTCCTGCGGCGCGAGCTGCTCCACGCCTGCGATATGCTGGACGAGCAATTCGGCTATCTCCCTCCGGAGGTTTTAAGCTCAATGCCCGGAGCCGAGCAGAATCTGGTGCGGGAAAGGTTCAGACTCCTATGGGATATCTATGTGGACTCGAGGCTGGTGAGACGGGGCAGAGGGTCAGCCGACTGGCGCGAGCTGAGGTTAGCGGAATTCGCTGCCTTTTACCGCAAACTGCCCGAGCACTTGAGGTTGAGGATATTCGATAGCCTTTGGCAGGCGGAAAGGTTAACCCATGCCGAACTGCTCGAGATAGCTCGCGATTTAAATAAGCTGGTCGGACGGTACGAGAGACACACGCTCGACCTGTCTGGGGAGGAAAAGGCCTCGATGCCGGGCGCGCCGTGTCCGCTCTGCCGCTTCCCGACTTACGCCTGGTCGAATGAATTGACGGTCGAGATCATCAAGCTCATCAAGCAGGACTCTCCGGCATGGGAGCCGGAGCAGGGAGCCTGCGAGAGATGCGTCGAGCTTTACAGCCTTAAAGCTTGTTCTTGGTAACCGCTTTAAACCACAGGTGAAGAGATGCGAATAACGCGCAGGGGCTTCTTGAAATCCGCCGCCGCGGGCGGGGCCGGCGTCGCGATTGCCGCCGGCCTCTATAAAGGGCTGCAATTGCGCGCGCTGCGCCCGACCATCGACGTTGCCAACCCGCTCGAGGCCTATCCGGAGCGCGACTGGGAGAAGATATATCGCGACCAGTACAGCTACGATTCCAGCTTCACTTTCGTCTGCTCGCCCAACGACACCCATCATTGCCGGCTGCGCGCCTTTGTGCGCAACGGCGTGATCGTGCGCCTGGAACAGAACTACGACGTCGATCGCTACTCGGACCTCTACGGCAATCGCGCCACGCCTCACTGGAACCCGCGCGGCTGTCTGAAAGGCTATACCTTTCACCGCCGCGTCTACGGCCCCTACCGCCTCAAGTACCCGTTGGTGCGCGCGGGCTGGAAGCAGTGGGCCGATGATGGGTTCCCCTATCTCACCGGGGAGCTGCGGCGAAAGTACAAGTTCGACGCGCGCGGCCAGGACACGTTCGTCCGCGCAAGTTGGGATGAAATCAACACATACGTGGCGAAAGCCTTCATCGCGATTGCCCGGCGCTACAGCGGCGAGGAGGGGGCCAGGCTGCTGCGCGAGCAGGGCTACGAGCCAGAGATGATCGAGGCGATGCACGGGAGCGGCGTGCGCACTTTCAAGCTGCGCGGCGGCATGGGGCTGCTCGGCGTCATCGGCAAATACGGTCTGTGGCGCGCCGCCAACATGCTCGCCCTGCTCGATGCGCATGTGCGCAATGTTGGCCCGGATGAGGCCCTGGGAGCGCGCAAATGGTCCAACTATACCTGGCACGGCGACCAGGCCCCCGGCCAACCCTTCGTCCACGGATTGCAGACCTCTGACGTCGATTTCAACGAGCTGCGCTACGCTAAGCTCCACATCCAGTGCGGCAAGAACCTGGTCGAGAACAAGATGCCCGAAAGCCATTTCTTCGTCGAGCTGATGGAGCGCGGCGCGAAGATCGTAACCATCACCCCGGAATATAGCCCGCCCGCTACCAAGTCGAACTACTGGATACCGGTCCGCCCCGAGACCGACGCCGCGCTCTTCCTGGGCATCACCCGCATTATGATCGATAACCAGTGGTACGATCAGGACTTTATAAAGAAATTCACCGATCTGCCCCTGATCATACGCTCCGATAACCTGCGCCGGCTGCGCGCCCACGAACTCTTCCCGAATTACCAGCTCGGGCTCGACCCGGTCGGGCCGAGCTTTACCCGCCAGAACCTTAAGCGGGAACAGTACCAGAAGCTGGGCGATTTCGTTGTCTTCGACGCTAAAACGGGCGCTCTCAAGCCCATCACCCGCGACGACGTGGGGCGAAGGATGCAAGAGAAGGGGCTTGACCCCGAGCTTTCCTGGCGAGGCCGCGTGCGCCTGGCGGATGGAAAAGAGGTGGAATGCCTGACACTTTGGGAAGCCTATAAGATCCACCTGAAGGACTATGATCTGGATACCGTGCACGAGATCACCGGCGCCCCGAAAGAGCTGATCTTGCAGCTTGCCCGCGATATCTGGGAAACAACACAGGAGGTCAAACGGCAGAATCCGGAAAGAGGGGCCGTCGCCATTCACATCGGCGAGGGGATAAACCATTGGTTCCACGCCACGCTCGCCAACCGCGCCTTCTACCTGCCGCTCATGCTCACCGGCAATATCGGCAAAGTCGGCTCGGGCTGCCACACCTGGGCGGGCAATTACAAGGCCGGAGTCTTCCAGGGCTCGCCCTGGACCGGGCCCGGGATTACAGGCTGGCTCTTCGAGGACCCGTTCAGCCTGAACACTAACCCCAATGCGGACGGCAAAGAGATCAAAGTGAAGAAGTACCTGAAAGACGAGGAGCCGGCCTACTGGAACCACAGCGAACGGCCGCTCATCGTCGATACCCCTAAATACGGGAGAAAGTGCTTCACCGGCCAGACCCACATGCCCACGCCGACGAAGGTCATCTGGTTTAACAACGTTAACCTGATCAACAACGCCAAGCACGTTTACGAGATGCTGAAGAACGTAAACCCGCGCATCGAGCTGATCATCAGCCAGGACGTGGAGATGACGGCAAGCTGCGAATACGCCGACGTGGTGCTGCCGGCCAACACCTGGGTCGAGTTCCAGGACTGGGAGCTGACCGCTTCGTGTTCCAACCCGTTCCTGCAGATCTGGAAAGGCGGGATCAAACCGCTCTACGATACGCGGGACGATTTCCAGATCATCAGGGGTATTTTCGACAAGCTGGCGGAGCTTACCGGCGACAGGCGCCTGGCCGACGCCTTCGCGCTCGAGCCGCGCGTCTATATCCAGCGCATATTGGACAGCTCGACTTCAACCGTCGGATATAAGTTCGAAGATGTGGTCGATGGCAAATATGGCGAGCCGGGCGCAGCGCTCATGCTCTTTCGCACCTATCCGCGCGTCCCCTTCTACGAGCAGGTCTTCGAGAGCGAGCCGTTTTATACCGACACCGGGCGCTTGAACGCCTACTGCGATATCCCGGAAGCCATCGAATACGGCGAGAATTTCATCGTCCACCGCGAGGGGCCGGAGGCCACCCCCTATCTGCCGAACGTGATCGTGAGCAGCAACCCTTATGTTCGCCCCGAGGACTACGGCATACCGCCCACCGCGATGCACTGGGACGAGCGCACCGTGCGCAACCTGAAGCTCCCGTGGAGACAGGTCAAGGTAACTCGAAATCCGCTCTGGGAGAAGGGATATCGCTTCTACTGCCTGACGCCCAAGACCCGCCATCGCGTCCACTCGCAGTGGAGCGCCTGCGATTGGAACCTGATCTGGGACTCGAACTTCGGCGATCCCTATCGCATGGACAAACGCGCGCCGGGCGTCGGCGAGCATCAGCTTCACATCAATCCTCAGGCGGCGAAAGACCTCGGGATCAACGACGGCGATTACGTGTACGTGGACGCGAACCCAGCCGACCGCCCTTATATCGGATGGAAGCCGAGCGATCCCTTCTACCGCGTGGCGCGCCTCATGGTGCGAGTCAAATATAACCCTGCCTACCCATATCATATCGTGATGATGAAGCATGCTCCGTTTATCGCTACCGAGAAGAGCGTTAAAGCGCACGAGACCAGGCCAGACGGGAGGGCCCTCTCCGAAGATACCGGCTACCAGGCGAATTTCCGTTACGGCTCGCAGCAATCGCTGACGCGCAACTGGCACATGCCCATGCACCAGACCGACACCCTGTTTCATAAGTCTAAAGGGACCATGGCCTTCATCTTCGGGGGCGAGGCAGACAATCACGCTATCAACACTGTGCCCAAAGAGACCCTGGTCAAGATCACCAAAGCTGAAGACGGCGGCCTGGGCGGCAAAGGGGTTTGGGAGCCGGCGCGCACGGGGCTGACGCCGGGCAACGAAAGCGAATTCATGAAGCAGTACCTTGAAGGGAACTTGGTAAAGATTAAAAAGGGATGAGCTGTTTCTCGTTCCGAGAGCGAGGTTCGAATAATGACTAAAGAAGAGTTCGATCCGGAAGATCCGATGGAACTGGTCGGAGTGCTCTTGCCGGGCGGCGACCAGCAGATGATGGCCGAGTGTATCGTGGAGGAGTTTATCAGGAACGGCGCAAGCGATGAGGAGCTATGGCGCATTTTCAGGCTCCCGTTCTATGCGGCCACGCACGCTCTCTATCGGGAGAGAGGCGAGGAATATATCGGAGAGCTTATCGGCAGGATGCGCGCGAAATGGGGCTACTGGAAGATATGCGGTCGATTTTAGCTGCGCTTTTTCGCGGGAGGTAAGGGATGCCTGAGGTCTATAACTGGCAGTTGGGCCGCATGATGCGCTACCCCTACGGGGAGCGCCATCCGGAGTGGCAGTTTGCCTTCGTCTTTAACATCAATCGCTGCATCGCCTGCCAGACCTGCACCATGGCCTGCAAATCGACCTGGACCTTCTCTAAAGGGCAGGAGTACATGTGGTGGAACAACGTCGAGACCAAGCCCTACGGCGGCTATCCGCAGCACTGGGACATCAAGTTGCTTAAGCTCCTCGACGAGGAGCATCGGAAGCAGGGCGTTGCCGCCGAGTGGGACATTTCAGAAAAAGACGACAGCCGCAGGCCCTACGGAATTTACCGCGGCATGACCATCTTCGAGGCGGCCGAAAAGCGCTACGGCCCCGAGGGGCCGCAGCGGGCGCTCGGCTATCTCCCCTCGGACCTGGAATGGCGCGCCCCGAATTTCTACGAAGACACATCGACCCCCTATCAGGCGGGCAACCTGGGCCTGAGCAGAGAGGGGGCAGCGCTGCCCGAGCACAAGACCTGGTTCTTTTACTTGCAACGCCTGTGCAATCACTGCACCTATCCGGCCTGCCTGGCCGCCTGCCCGCGCAAAGCTATATATAAGCGCAGCGAGGACGGCATCGTGTTGATCGACCAGGCGCGCTGCCGCGGCTACAAGAAGTGCGTTGAAGCCTGCCCTTATAAAAAGCCGATGTTCAATGGGACGACGCGCGTTTCTGAAAAATGCATCGGCTGCTATCCCAGAATCGAAGGGAGCGACCCGCTGTCTGATGGCCTGCCGATGGAGACGCGCTGCATGGCCGCCTGTGTCGGCAAGATCAGGCTGCAGGGGCTGGTGAGGATCGATCGGAAGACCGGCAATTGGGCGGAGGACCGCTATAACCCGATTTACTACCTGGTAAAAGTGGAGAAGGTAGCGCTGCCGCTCTATCCACAGTTCGGCACCGAACCGAACGGTTACTACATCCCGCCGCGCTGGGTGCCGCGCCCTTACCTCCGTCAGATGTTTGGTCCCGGAGTCGATGAGGCGATAGAAAAGTACACGGCACCGTCGCGGGAACTGCTGGCGGTGTTGCAGCTCTTCCGCGCAACCAGAAAGATCATCTTTCGCTACGAGATCAAAGAGGGGGCGAAGGTCTTCGAGACCGAAATAAACGGCAAGCGGTGGGAGATGTACAACGATACGGTCATCGGCTACGGGCGCGACGGAAGGGAGCTGGTGCGCCTCACGGTCGAGGAACCGGTATATGTCAGGCCGGAAAAACACCTGAACTCTATTTGAAGCGGGGAGAGACGTGGACGGACTGTCTAAGGAGTCGAGCGAGACGAAAGAGCTAAGGATCAGGCAGGCCGCGGCGCGCAGCGCCTGCTACAAGCTTCTTTCGCTCGGCTTCCTCTACCCGGATGATCGGCTGTTTTCGATGCTTGAGGATGGGGAGTTCGCGCGCCTGCTTGAAGAGGCTTCGCGCTCGATTTACGGCCAGGAGCTGGAGGAGCCGCTGGCGGCTTTGGAGAGCGCGGCGCGAGGCGCTGCCGAATCGCTCCAGGGATTGCAGGCTAGCTATGTTGCTATCTTCGGTCACAGCATCTCCAAAGAGTGCCCGCCTTACGAGGCCCAATATGGAAATGGGGATATTTTCCAACAAGCGCAGGCTCTCGCAGACATCGCTGCCTTCTATCGGGCCTTCGGCGTCGAAGTATCGGAGGAGTTGAAGGACAGGCTCGATCACATCGCGGTGGAGCTGGAGTTCATGCACCTTCTCGCTTGCAAAGAAGCCTACGCGCTCGCATATCACGGCGCGGAGCAGGCCGAGCTTTGCCGCCGCGCCCAGGCCGGCTTCATGAAGGAACATCTCGGCAGATGGGTGCCGTTTTTTGCAAAGCTATTGGCGCGCAAGGCCGGCCGTGGCTTTTATCGGTCGCTCGCTGAGCTGACCGGAGCGTTTATCGCCTTGGAGAGGGCCGCGCTCGGGGTCGTCCCTGAAGAATATCGGGCGCTTAGAAGCCATTCCATCGCCCCCGAAGGCGCTTGTTTCGAGTGCGGCGTGGCAAAAGCTGCCGGCTGCCCCATGTCCCGGGCACAGGAGAGATAGCGATGACCTCTAAAATCATTGCAGCCTCTGTTACGGTATGCGGGCTGGTTGTCCTGCTCATCGCGCTGCTCGACACTGGTAGGGCGAGGATTGAACTCCAGGCCCAAAGCAAGTCCGAAGCGTCGCCTGAGCTTCTGGCCGAAGGCAAGCGCCTGTACGATAACAATTGCGCCGTATGCCACGGCCTCGAGGGGCGCGGCGACGGCGAGGCGGCCTATCTTCTCTTTCCCAAGCCGCGCGACCTCACGCGCGGCGTGTTTAAAATCCGCTCGACGCCGAGCGGCTCGCTCCCGACCGACAATGATATCTTCCGCACCATCACAATGGGCATGGCCGGCACGGCGATGCCCTCATGGCAGCATCTTTCGGAGCGGGAGCGCTGGGCCCTGGTCCACTACGTTAAGACGCTTTCGCCGCGCTTTACTCGGGAGAAGCCGGCCGAGCCGATTCGCATCGGTCAGGAGCCGCCGCCCAGTACGGAGAGCATCGCTGCCGGGAGGGAGGTCTACCGTAAGCTTCAATGCGGCAAGTGTCACGGCGAGGCCGGCAGAGGCGATGGGCCGGCAGCGGCCGAGCTGCGCGATGAATGGGGATTCCCGATTAAACCTTATGACTTCACGCGCGGCGCGCGGTTGAAAGGGGGCGCGACCGGCGCCGATATCTACCGCACCTTCGTCACCGGAATGGACGGCACGCCGATGCCAAGTTTCGATTTCCTGCCCGAGGCGGAGCGCTGGCAACTTGTGCACTACGTCCAGTCGCTTTCCAGCCGCCAAGCACCGCTCGTCGAGGCCGAGCAGGTTAAGGGCTCGATCCTCTCGAAGCGGGTCGGTGAAGCCCTGCCGTCGGAAGACCCCTATGCGATGATCTGGGATGCGGCCGTTCCGTATCAGGTGCCCTTGAGATCCCTCTGGTTAAAAGAGTCCCCTATAGAAAAGCTCACTGTCAGGTCGATCCATAATGACCGGGCGATCGCCTTCCTGCTCGAGTGGGATGACCCGGCTAGGGATGCCGACTTCGTGAGGGTCCAAGACTTCCGCGACGCCGCGGCCGTGCAGTTCGCGCTATCGGAAAAGGAACCATTTTTCGGCATGGGCCAGAAGGGCGGGCCAGTTAATATCTGGCATTGGAAGGCCGACTGGCAGATGGACCTGGCCGCGCGGCGCGACCTCGAGCAGGTATACAGCGGCATGGCCTGGGACTATTACCCGGGTAAAAACAACCGGCCCGAACAGCGCATCCTCTCGGCCCTGGACCACGAGGGGAAATTCCTCGCCGGCCTCGCCTCGGGAAATCTGTTTTCGCAGCCGGTTCGTCCGTCGCCTATCGAGGACCTTAATGCCGAGGGGCTGGGCACTCTCACGCCCCAGCCGCCCAAAAGCCAAAACGTCAAGGGCACGGGGGTCTGGCGGGAGGGCAGATGGCGCGTCCTCTTCGTGCGCCCGCTGTCGTCGCCGGACAAATATGACGTCCGCTTCAACGCGGGCCGAACTATTCCCGTGGCATTCGCTATCTGGAACGGCGCCGATGGTGACCGCAACGGACAGAAGGCAGTTTCCGTCTGGTATCGCCTGAGGATCGAATAACAACTATGCAAGCTAAGGAAAACAGCAAACTCGGCCGTCAGATGAGCGGCCCCTTTTTGGCAATGCTGCTTTCGATCCTGGTCGTTTCCGCGCTGTGGCTTTTTGCCAGAGGCGCCTGGTGGTTTCCGACCTTAGCCTCCATGCATGGGGCGGACATAGACCGTATGTTTCTTGTAACGCTTGTAATTGTCGGGACCATGTTTGTCTTGCTGCAGTTGACCCTCGGCTATTTTTCGTTGCGTTACAGCGGGTCGAAGGGGGCCACGTCAATCCCGGTCGGCGTTAGCTATGCGGCCGAGCGCCGCTTTGCGCTTATCGCCGCAGCGATAATCTTTCTTGTCGATGCCGGCCTGGCCGTTATGGGCGAAGGGGCGTGGTTTAAGCTCTACGGCGAAGCGCCCCGTGATGCGCTGCTTATCGAAGTCACAGGCGAGCAGTTCATGTGGAACGTTCGCTATCCCGGGCGCGACGGACAGTTCGGTCGCACTGATCCGCGCCTGGTCTCTTCCGATAACCAGCTCGGCCTCGACCGCAGCGACCCGGCGGCTAAAGACGACATCGTTCTGCTTAACCAGATGCACCTGCCGGTGAATCGCCCGGTTCGCATCCGCTTGGGGGCTAAGGATGTGATCCATAGCTTCTTCCTGCCGAACTTTCGCATAAAACAGGACTGTGTGCCCGGGATGAAGATAGAAATATGGTTTGTGCCGAACCGGATCGGCGAGTATGAGATCGCCTGCGCGCAGCTCTGTGGTTTAGGGCATTACCGCATGCGTGGCTTCTTGACCGTGCAGCCGCAGGACGAGTTCGAAAAATGGCTTGCCGAGCAGAGCGTTCGAGGCGGCATTTAACGCCAATGGGGGAAAGCGAAATGGCTGAAGCTCATGGGCTTAAGAATATAGGCGAAGCGAAGGGATTCATCCGCCGCTATCTCTTCAGCACGGATCATAAGACGATCGGCATTCAGTACCTGGTGACCGCGATAGCCATGGCCGTAATCGGCGGGCTGCTTTCGATGCTGATGCGCCTTGAGCTGGCCTGGCCGGCGAGGCAGTGGCCGTTTCTGGAGAAGATCTTCCCGGCCGGCATGGAGGGCGGGGTGATGAAGCCGGAATTTTACCTCGCGATGATGACCATGCACGGCACGATCATGGCGATCTTCGTGTTCACCGCTATTTTGACCGGAGGGTTCGGCAATTACCTCATCCCGCTGCAGATCGGCGCGCGCGACATGGCCTTCCCCCTGCTGAACATGCTCTCCTACTGGACCTACCTCCTCTCGTGTCTGGTAGTGCTTTCAGCTTTCTTTGTAGAGCAAGGCGCGCCGCTCTCGGGTTGGACCGCCTATCCGCCCCTCAGCGCGCTGCCCGAGGCCGGGCCCGGACAAGGGGCCGGGCAGACCATCTGGATCCTGGCGATAGCGCTGTTCAGCATATCCTCGCTCATGGGCTCGCTTAACTACATCACCACGATCCTCAACCTGAGGACCAAGGGGATGTCGATGTTGCGCCTGCCCCTTAACATCTGGGGCATGTTGTCGGGCTCTGTGATCGCCCTGCTCGCTTTTCCGGTTTTGCTTGCGGCCGGCATCCTGCTGCTCTTCGATCGAATCGGCGGCACCAGCTTCTTCGTTCCGGCCGGGCTGGTCGTCGGCGAAAAGCTGGTCGGGCACTCGGGGGGTCACCCGCTTCTATGGCAGCACCTCTTCTGGTTCTTCGGCCACCCCGAGGTCTACATCGTGATCGTGCCGGCGATGGGGATCGCCGCCGAGGTGATCGCCGCCTTTATCCGCAGGCCGGTCTTCGGATACCGCGTTATGGTGCTCTGCTGGGCCGCGATCTCGCTCCTGAGCTTCATAGTGTGGGGCCATCACATGTTCGTCAGCGGCATGAACCCGTTTACGGGCGGGGTCTTCGCCGTAACGACCCTGCTCATCACAGTCCCCTCCGCGGTCCTGGTCCTCTGCTGGATAGCTAGCCTCTGGCGCGCCCGGATGCGTTTCTCCGTCCCGATGCTCTTCGCCCTGGGCTTCATCTCGCTTTTTGTAACCGGGGGGCTCGGCGGGTTTTTCCTCGGCTCGGCATGGACTGACATCCAGCTACACGATACTTACTTTGTGGTCGGGCACTTCCACTTCACCATGGCCGTTTCGCCGCTCTTCGCGGCCTTCGCCGCAATCTACTACTGGTTCCCGAAGATGTTTGGCCGAAAGATGAACGAGACCCTCGGTAAAATCCACTTCTGGCTGAGCCTAGTCGGGAGCTATTGCGTTTTCCTGCCCATGCACAATCTCGGCATTGGCGGCATGATGCGCCACCTTTACGATCCGACCCAATACCAATTCCTCCAGCACCTTCAGCCCCTGAACGCCTTTATATCGATTGCCGCTTTTGCCCTGGGGGCGGCGCAGCTGCTTTTCCTCTTCAACTTCGTCTGGAGCCTGTTCAGGGGGCCGAGGGCGGAGGCCAATCCCTGGCGTGCAAACACTCTGGAATGGCAGGCGCCCTCGCCGCCGCCGCACGGCAACTGGGGCGAGGCCGTTCCGGTAGTTTTCCGCTGGCCATACGACTACGGGGTCTCGGGAGCAGATGACCTGTATCTGCCTCAGACCGCGCCCGCGGTCGCGGCGCAGCCTAAGTGAGGGGCGAGCATATGTGCTTTGATGATCGAAAGGCCGAACAGACGCTCCTGGCCGCAAACGGCGCGGGAAAGTTGGACGAAATCTTCCAGGAGTGTGCCGACCTGGTGCAGGACATCAGCTTCAGCAGAATAAAAGCATGGAAGGCGGAAAACCCCGGAGCAAAAGCCATCGGCTACTTCCCGGTCTACGCGCCGGTGGAGCTGATTCACGCTCTGGGAATGCTGCCGGTGGGGCTCAACGGTGCCGGGGACCGCCTGGATATACAACATGCCGATGCCAGGTTTGGCTCCTTTATCTGCTCGATAGTGAAGACCACGCTGGAGTTGGCCATGACCGGGCACCTGGATTTCCTTGACGGCATGCTCTTCTCGTCGATTTGCGACTCGGCCCGCAACCTCTGCTTCGTCTGCATGCGCAATTTCTCCGACCGCTTCTACACGGACTTCCTCCACCTGCCGCACAATCCGGGCTCGAGAGCCAGCATCGAGTTCTTGGCCGCCGAATACAGGCGTTTGAAAGCGAGCCTGGAACGGGTGGCGGGGAGGAGCGCGACTGATGCAGACCTTGCCAGGGCTATCGGTACTTATAACCAGAACCGAGCGCTGGTGCGCTCGCTCTACGAGCTGCGCGATAGAGAACCGAGCCTGATCAAGACCACCGAGCTTTACTCGCTTCTCAGGGCCGGCAACCTGATGCCTCCCGACGAGCACCGGCTGCTGCTCGAGCGAGTGCTGGAGGAGCTTCCCGGCCGCGAGGCGAAAAGGCGCGATAACATCCGCGTGGTGATCGAGGGCTCGTTTTGCGAGCAGCCGCCGCTTGGCCTGATAAAGCTCCTGGAGGATGCCGGCTGCTACATCGTCGATGACGATTTCATCCTGGGAGCGAGATGGTTTAACCAGGATGTGCCGACCGAGGGCGACCCCATACTTTCTCTGGCTGAAGCCTACATAGATCGCTCGGTCTATTCTTCCGTCCGGCACGATTGGAGGAGGCCGCGTTTCGTCCAATTGGTGGAAAAGGTCAGGCGCAGGAGAGCGGATGGGGTGATTTTCTGCATCGCCAAGTTCTGCGAGCCGGCTTATTTCGATTATGTCCTCTTTAAAGAGGAGCTGGAAAAGGAGCAGATCCCACACCTGCTCATCGAGTTCGAGGAGAAGATGTTCACCTTCGAGCGCCTCAGGACCGAGATCGAGACCTTTGTTGAGTCGATGCTTTTCGATTGATCGGGAGAGGGAGGGGTTATGGAACAGGCAACGAAGGGCAAGACCGAGTACCGCAGCGAGATCCACAAGGCGCAAAAAGAGCTGATGCTGCGCTGGTATCAGAGGTTGGACGAGGCGGCCGAGACCGGATGGCCCCCGGCGGTCTGTTTAATGGTCTCGGGAAACTGCGTCGAGCTTCTGCAAGCCTTCGATGTTTTGCCCATCTATCCCGAGATCAATGCGCTGCAGCTCGCGATAAGGCACCAGTCGCTCGAGCCGATATTGCTGGCGGAAGAATTGGGCTACGCTGCCGACAACTGCGCTTACGTCAAGGCCGATATCGGCGCCTACCTGAAGGGTTTGACCCCGACCGGGCACAAATTGCCCAAGCCGGCCTTGATCCTCTGCAATTTCGTCGGGTGCAATACCTATATAAAATGGTTCGAGCACCTCTCTTATTTCACCGGCTCCCAGCTCTACACGCTTGATGTTCCCTTCATGAGGTATAACACGCCGTCGGCCTATGATATCGACTACGTGATAAAGCAATTCAAAGAGATCATCGGCCTGCTCGAGCGGATCACGGGGAAGAAATTCGACTACGACAAGCTGAAGGAGGCGGTGAGGTGCTCGAGCAAAGTCGAAGCGATGTGGTCCGAGATAAAGCGCCTGGCCAGGAATTCCCCCTCGCCCTTCGATGCCTATTTCGACGCCATCACCCTCATGGGCCCGCTCTACGTTTATCGCGCTGCCGAAGAGGGCGTCAGGTTCTTCGAGCTTGCCCTCGAAGAGTTGAAGGAAAAGGCGGAGAGACGCGAGGGTCTTTACGATGAAGAGAAGTTCCGAATCGTGATCGAAGGGCCGCCCCCCTATCCCTACTTCCGCGCCTTTCGCGATATGTTCGCCAGATGGAAAGCCTGCGCCGTCGCATCGACATATTCGACGGTCGGCGGGCTCTGGGAATTCGGCTTCCGACACGATCCGGATAAGCCGTTCGAGACCATGGCGCTTCACCTCATCGCCAATAATCTTTCCAACCGCAATTACCTTCAGCGCTATGGACAGATCAGCCGCTATGTAAAGGAGTGGCGCGCCGACGGGGTGATAATACATTTCGTCAAAAGCTGCCGACTTTTCTCCGCAGGGCAGGGAGACATGAGGGATTACTTCACCAAGAGCTTGAAGGTCCCGACGCTTTATATCGAGTCGGACCTGGAGGACCCGAGGTACTTTGCCGAAGCCCAGATAAGGAACAGGATGGATGCCTTCTTCGAGGCTTTGGAGCACCAGAAATATGTGGCCAGATAGTTTGTATTTATTCGATCGCCGAGGATAGGATCATGAGATTCGCAGCGGGAGTCGATGTCGGTTCCACCCAGACCAAGGCGGTGATAATGGACGAGGACAGGAGGATCCGCGCGCGGGCCCTTGTCCCCACCGGCGCTAATGTCGCCAGAGCAGCCGAAAACGGATTTCTTCAAGCGTGCCGCGAAGCTGGCCTCGCGCCGAGGGAAATCGGCTTCGTGGTCGGGACAGGCTACGGCAGGTACAAGATAGCATTCGGCAACACGCAGATGACCGAGATAAGCTGTCACGCGCGCGGGGCGCATTTCGTCTTTCCCAAGACGAGAACAGTCATAGATATGGGCGGCCAAGATACCAAGGCGATAAGCGTGAGCGAGAGCGGCGAGGTGAGGGACTTCGTGATGAACGACAAGTGCGCAGCCGGCACTGGAAGGTTCCTTTCAAATGCCGCCGATGTTGTGGGCCTGTCGCTCGATGATATCGGACCGCTCTCGCTCAAATCCAGCCAGCCGGTCAGAATCACTACCGTGTGCACGGTGTTTGTGGAATCGGACATCCTGTCTTACCTAACACAGGGAAAGAAGATCGAGGATATCATGCGCGGCGTACACCAGGCGATAGCTAAGCGCACGGTCTCGCTGGCGAGGCGGATCGCTATAGAGCCGGAGGTAACGCTTACCGGCGGCGTCGCCAGAAATATAGGGATGGTGCGGGCGCTGGAAGAGGTGCTGGGGGTGAGGCTGAACGTCAGCCCGGATTCGCACTATATGGGCGCCATCGGCGCCGCACTCTTCGCCCTGGAGAAGCTGGACGACTCGTTCGAATCGAACATCTGGAGAGACAAGCTATGCGAGAAGCAATCGTGGCAGGAATAGACGTCGGGTCGGGCCTGACCAAAGCGCTGCTTATCGACGAGCGCCAGAGGATCCTCGGAAAAGGTCTGGTCAAGACCGGTGTGAACCTGGAAGGCGCGGCCGCCAGCGCGCTCGAGGAAGCGCTGCTCGAGGCCGGGCTGGACAGAGGAGATGTGACCTATATCGCCGCCACCGGCTTCGGGCGCTACAGCATCGGCTCGAGAGACATCCAGATAACCGAGATAACCAGCGCAGCTAAAGGCGCCTGCCACCTGGTGCCGGGCACAAAATGCGTCCTCGATATAGGCAGCCAATCGACGCGGGCGATCAGCTTGAAGGGGGACGGCAAGGTTAAACAATTCAAGGCTAACGATAAGTGCGCTGCCGGCTCAGGGAGCTTCATCATGCGGGCCGCCAAATATCTCCAGGTGAGTCTGGACGAGATCGGCGAACTCTCCCTGAACGCCACAAACCCGCAGCCTATCAGCAGCGTCTGCGCTGTCCTGGCCGAGTCCGAGATCATCAACCACGTCACCGCCGGCGTCGCCGTAGAAGACATCTTGCGCGGCATTCACGACTCGCTGGCCGAGCGGGCCGCTATGTTGTTAACTCGGGTTGGCTTCGCGGGGGAGGTCACCTTTATCGGCGGGGTGGCCAGGCAGCGCGGCATGGTTAAGGCCCTGGAGATGCGCTTGAAGTCTAAGGTTAGCGTCCCGGAACTTTGCGAATACACCTGCGCATTGGGGGCCGCGCTGCTCGGACTTCAAAGGCTGGAGAAGAAGATCAAAACCGCAACGCGCGCCGATGCGGCTTGAGCTGGTAATTGTATTTTGTCGAGAGAACCTGAGGGGAGGCGAAAATGTCGGGGGAAATTAAAGCGATAGACTGCATGTATTACGTGGCCACGCCCGAGTTCATCGGCAGGTGGAACAAAGCTAAAGAGGGAGAACTGGTCTGCCGCATGGAAAGGGCGATAGGCGGGCTGCCGAGCTTCGAAAGCATCGAGCGGATGCTCGAGCTCATGGATGAGGCTGGGGTGGAGAAGGTTTTCATTACCCAGTGCAAGATGTGGTCCTACCGTAACAAGTGGATGTATATGGACACAGGGCTCGAGGAGGTGGCCCAGTACACCAGCAAATATCCGAAGAGGTTCGTCGGATTGGCCGGCTATAATCCCTTTCGCATTAAGGAGAGCCTGCGCGAGATAGAAATTGCGGTGAAACAGTATGGCTTTAAGGGAGTGTACGTGCACATATATGGCTTCGATATCCCGCTGCACGATAGAAAGATGTACCCGCTTTATGCCAAGTGTGTCGAACTCGATATCCCGGTATCGATGCAGGTGGGCCATGTGCTCGAGGCCATGCCGAGCGACTGCGGCCGGCCGATATATCTCGACAGAATCGCCTGCGACTTCCCCGAGCTTAAGATCCTGGGCGCACATACTGGCTGGCCCTGGGTCGATGAGCTGATCTCGGTCTGCTATAAGTGGGAGAACGTCTGGTTCGGCGTCGATGCCTGGATGCCCAAGTACCTTTCCAGTTCGATAGTGCAGTTCATCAACAGCCGGATGGGCCAGGACAGGTGCGTTTGGGGGACGAACGGCCTCCCCTGGAAGGAGAACTTGAGGCAGCTCGATGAGCTGGGCCTCAGGGAGGAAGCTAAAAGGAAGCTGCTCCGTTTAAATGCTATAGAGCTTTTCAAGCTCGATGGAGGATAGCCGTGAATTTATTTAGCCTGGCTGGCAAAAAAACAGTGGTGACCGGCGGCGGGCGGGGCATCGGGAGGGCGATAGTTTATGCCCTGGCCGAGAGCGGGGCCGATGTGCTGATAGCCGACTTCAGGTTCGAGGAGGCGGAGCAGACCGCGGCCGAGATAGCCCGAGCCACCGGCAGAAAGATAATGGCGATGAGAACCGATGTGGTTGACTTGAAACAGGTACGCGAGCTGAGGGATGAAGCTTTGAGGACTTTGGGATGCGTTGATGTCCTGGTGAATAACGCCGGCTGGGACCAGATTAAACCGTTCCTCGAGACGGAGCCGAGGCTATGGGAAAAGATCGTGGCGATCAACTACCTGGGCGTTTTGAACACCTGCTACCTGTTCCTCCCGCATATGGTCGAGCGAAAACAGGGGAGTATCATCAATATCAGCTCCGACGCGGCGCGGGTGGGGAGCTTGGGGGAAGCGGTCTATTCTGGAGCCAAGGCAGCGGTGATAGCCTTCTCTAAAACGCTGGCGCGCGAGCATGCCCGGGATAATATTCGAGTAAACGTGATCTGCCCCGGCATCACCGATACCCCGCTCGTGAAGGAGCTGGAGCAGAACAGCTTCGCCGCAAACATCCTATCGTCCATCGTCAAGTTTATTCCGCTCAAACGCATCGGCCAGCCCGAGGATATTGCGCCAGCGGTGGTGTTCCTGGCTTCGGAGGCCGCTCGTTATATCACCGGACAGGTGATAAGCGTAAGCGGAGGCCTCACCATGGTGGGATGACCATACCGCTTCAACAAGAAATAGTTTACGGGCCGATCAAGTCGCACCGCCTGGGAATTTCGCTCGGGATCAATATACTCCCGCGCGCCTACAAGCTCTGTTCCTTCGATTGCATTTACTGCCAGTACGGCTGGACGCGGGCCAAAACCATGAACGTCAGCGCATGCGACGATGACCTGCCGGGCCCGGAGGCGGTCCGTTCCGAGCTTAGATCTAAGCTGATCTGGCTGAAAAGAGCCAATATCGCGCTCGACTATATTACGCTTTCCGGCAATGGCGAGCCGACCCTCCACCCGAAGCTGAGCGAGATAATCGGGATAATGCGGGAGCTCCGCCGGCATTACTATCCGGGAACAAAACTGGCCATCCTCTCGAACTCCTCGACTGTAACATGGCCCGACGTCCGCGCCGCCCTCAATAGGCTTGATGAAAGGATAATGAAACTCGATGCCGGCTCGGATAAGATCATCAAGCTCATCAACCGGCCCGGCCCCCTCTTCAGCCTGTCGGAAACAATCGAGGGCTTAAAGCTGTTGAAAGATGTGATCGTTCAAGCGATGTTTTTCACCGGTCCCTTCGATAACACCTCGCCCGAGATCGTGGCTGACTGGATCCAAGCGATAGGCGAAATCAGGCCCAAGCTGGTGCAGATCTATACGGTATATCGGCCCAGCGCAAATAAAAACTTGCGCCGGGTCGGTCGGGCCGAGTTGCTGGAGATCGCGTTTCGGCTTCGGCGCGCCGCCGGCGTGCCCGCCGAGGTCTACGATTGATTAGCCGGAGGCTCGTCCCATTGGAGTGCTTGGCCGTGATCGTAAACCTGGACGAAGAGAGGGTTCGACAAAAGATCGCGCTGCTCGAAAGCGCTCACCCGATTTTCGCGTGGCTTATCGAAAAGCTATCAGAGCACCCGCTTAGTTTCAAGATCAACCCGGAGCTTTACGGGTTGGATTTATCGCCCGACTCCAGCGAAGAGCGAACCGACCGGCGCGCGGTTAAGTTCTTCCTCCATGGGAAAGAGCGTCTGGCTGTCTTTTTCTACAAAAGGAGCCTCATGCCTTACAGTCGTAATCGATTCGCCTACGGCAGCCTCTACCGGCACCTCGCCGAGTTGAGCGAGGCGGACCTGAACGTTTGGCTCGACTACCTACTTTCCGGTTTTCCGGTCGATCGGAAGCCCACGGGATTGCGCAGGTCTTTATATTTGGATATACCGGAGTGACCGATGTTGAACCCATGCGAGTTGGAGATAGACCTCTTCTGCAAGGGAATGCGCATCGATCCGTCCTGTATGCTGGAACGGGAGGGGCGCTGGCTGGCGCGCACGCGCGCCGGGCTGGGCAGCGGCCTGGAACTGGTGATACCTGGGGACTCGAAAGACATATGGGTTAACGTCCCGGTGGAAGAGGACTTTGTGCTTGATTCCCCATATCTGCTCGTAAGGGAAGACTCTGGTTATTACATCTGCGATAAGCGGAACGGTTGCCGCTACCGGGTCGAGGTGCCGCCCGAGCCGGGCTGGTATATGAGGCGAACCTCGCGGGGCACGCCCATGCATAAGGTGGGGGTGCTACAGGGGACCTACCTGGGCATATATATCGGCCCAACCTGCGCCTTCTGGACGCAAGGGGAGCCGCTCAACTGCAAGTTTTGCACCACCGGTCTGAACGTAGGCGTGAACGAAGAGGCCCACAAGCACCTGGAAGATGTGATCGAGACCTGTCTTGCGGCGAAAGAGGAGTCGGGCGTAACCTTTGTACATTTCAACAGCGGCTTCCAGGGGGGACGGGAGGTGGAGAGCGCGCTCCCCTATGTCAGGGCGGTCAAGGAGCGGGTCGGACTGCTGGTGGGGTTTCAGGCTACGCCGGTGGCCGATTTGGCTCAGTACGACCGGCTGATCGACGCAGGGTGCGACCATTTCTCTTTTTGCTTCGAGTTCTACAATCCGAGATACTTCGCCGAATTGCTGCCGGGCAAGGCGCGCTTTCTCGGACAGGCGGTCTTCTTCCGCGCCATGGAATACACGGCAAAGAGGCTGGGCAAAGGAAGGGTCTCCGGCGAGATCATCGCTGGAATCGAGCCGATCGAGGATACGCTGCGCGCCATCGATTACATCGCCTCGCTCGGCGCCTTTCCAACAGTCTGTATCTTCCGCCCGACCATCGGCTCCGACCTCGAACACCTTCCCCCGCCCAGGTTTGAAGATATGCTTGTCGTTTTCAAGCACATGTATGAGGCCTGCATGAAGAACGCTATCCCTATAGGGATAGCCCCTAATATCGAAGTGAGCCTGGTAGTGCTCCCGACCGACGCCGTATATCTGGCCGGCAGGAGCTGGAGACATTACATCTATCGGTTCAGGTCGAAGTTGCTCAAGGGGGTGATGAGGCCCTGGTTCTATTTCAAGATGCGACCGCTCGGAAGCGGAACGCGACGCAAATTCGGCGCGAACGCCCAGGCTTTCGAAATCAACGGACAGGGGGGTGAGGCGAAGCTTGGCGATAAGTGATGCGATCGTCATCGGCGGCGGGATTATCGGCTGCTCGATAGCCTATCGACTGGCTCAGGAGAAAGTTAAGGTCATTGTTGTCGAGCGCAATGCCAGGCCAGGAAGCGAGGCTTCCGCTGCCGCCGCCGGCATGCTGATAGCCGAAGGCCATCCGCATCCATCGAAGGCGCTGTCGGAGCTGGCTCGGGCAAGCCGCGAGCTTTACCCGGAATTGGTCCGGCGATTGAAATCTGAAACCGGAATAGATATCGAGCACAGGCGCTCGGGGTTAATCTTCCTGGCTTTCTCTGATGAGGACGAAGCGGAGCTGGATCGATTGTATGCCCGGCAAAAGGAAGAGGGCATACAGGTCGAAAGGTTAAGCGGCACCGAGCTGCTGGCGCTCGAGCCTAAAGTATCACGGAAGGCGCGCTGGGGCCTCAGGTTTCAGGCCGAGCAATATGTGGATAACCTTAAGCTGGTCGAGGCGCTGGTTGTTGCCGCCGCCCGATTGGGCGTCGAGTTCCGCACCGGCGCCCCGGTCACAGCGCTCTCGGTCGAGAAGGGGAAAGCAGTCGGCGTGGAGGTATCGGGCGAGAAGCTCCGAGCGGCTTGTGTTATCAACGCCGCCGGATGCTGGGCCGGAGCCATCGACGGAAAATTTTCCCGGCTTCCCGTAAAACCAGCGCGCGGGCAAATAGTCCTGATCGAGGCACTGGCGCCTCTCTTCAACCACCTGCTTTTTTCCAGGCGAGCCTATATTGCTCCCAGATGCGACGGCCGGATGCTCGTGGGGAGCACGATCGAATTCGTCGGTTTCGATAGGAGCGTGACCGTCGGAGGTGTGGCGAGTATCCTCGGCAGCGCGCTCGAGATCAGCCCCGATTTAGGCCGGCTTCCAATTAGAAGAGCTTGGGCCGGGTTGCGCCCTTTCGCTCCGGATGAGCTCCCCATCCTGGGACCCTCTGAAATCGAAGGGCTTATCATAGCTACCGGCCACTACAGGAACGGGATACTGCTTGCGCCCATCACCGCTAAGCTAATAGCTAAATTGGTAATCGAAGGCGCGATGCCAGCGGAACTCGATCGGTTTAGCCCGCGGCGCTTTTCGTAAAGCGTTCGAAAGGAGGGGTGCTATGCCGGAATTGTTCACACCCCTGTTGCTCTTAGCTGCTTTTGTTGTGGTGTTATCGCTTGCCATCTGGTCCATTAGCGCCAGCCTGCCCACCATAAGGAGGCGATTCCGGTGCCCGTTCAAGGGAACCGATGTCGTTGTGGACTTCGTTTACCACCCGGCCACGCTCCGAAATGTAGATGTAAAGTCATGCTCTGCTTTCAGAAGAGAAGAGGGGATCGCATGCGACAAGGAATGCCTCAAGCTTGATACCGATGAGATCACTACGACAACCTGCTAAGCGTCGGACAAGCAGGACGAGGAAGAGTTCAGGATACCATCGGGTTATATGTCTATTAGGAAATCGCTTGGGAAGTTGAAAAGTTGGCTGTCACCAGCTAAAGCGTCGGAGGTGGCGCGCGGGCGAGCGCAGGCAAGCAGAGCGGAAGATGAAAAGGAGCAAGAGGTCGCGAAAGCTATTCTGGCTTATCTCTTCGAACATAATACTATGACGCTGGCCACCGCCAGCGAAAACATCCCCTGGGCGGCCCCTGTATTTTACGTCAACGATGGATTCGACATCTACTTTCTTTCTAAACCTGAAGCCAGGCACAGCCAAAATATCATGAAAAACCCGCGCGCGGCGGCTGCAATCCACGGAGATCCTTGGGACTGGCGTAAGGTGAAGGGGCTCCAAATCGAGGGAGAAGTTAAGGTGCTGGACGGGCCTGACGACATAGGCAAGGCAGTCAAGCTGTATGTGGCAAAGTTTCCATACCTGGAGGCTTTCCTGGCGTCGTCGCAGGCATTCTTGGGAGTGAGCTTACAGCAGGTCCGCTTTTATAAGCTGGTCCCTTACAAGATACGTCTTATCGATAACGAGAAGGGATTCGGCCATCGAGAGGAATACATATTGGTGTCGGACGGATCTAGCTAATCGCGACCAACTTATAGCGATTTTAAATTAGATGTACGGTTTTCAAGATATTCTTTAGCCCCACTGTGGCTCGATCTTAAATTTATCGCCCGCTATCTAGTGATCTTTGCATATCTAAAGTAAGGAATCATAGTTCCAATCGAGGGCGGCCAAAGAAAGAACGCAGTAGTTGCGATTGGCTGCGCGCATTGTCTAGCGAATCCCTTACGGCTTGGCGCAGGTGATCGATATCATCAGGGACGAAGTTGGCCAGCTCAGCGTACTTGGTGTGGTTCCACACCATCTCCACAGGGTTCAGGTCCGGTGCGTAAGGTGGCAACCACTCGACCTGGAGCCAATCTGGATGGGCAGCCTGCAATAACCGGATTGCCTTCCGATGCACGTTCAAACGGTCCAAGACGACAATCAACTTGCGCCGCAGCCTTCGGTGCAGCCCTGTCAAGAAGGCGATAACCTGCTCAGAACAGATGTTGGTCTCATGGATCTGAAAGTACAAGCCTAGCCGCCGACGTCGCGGCGCGATCGTAATCGCCGAGATCACCGACAAACGGTCACGACGGTCCCAACTGTACTGGATTGGCGTCTGGCCCCGTAGCGCCCAGGTGCGGCGTACTACCGGCTGCAGCATAAAGCCGCTCTCATCGATCAGGACGATACTCCAGCCCCGGTCGTAGGCTTTTTTTTAATCTGCGGCCACGTCTCATCCCGCCAGGCGGCAATCGCTTCTTCATTGCGCTCACGGGCCCGGCGATCGGGCTTCTGCGGACTCCAGCCCAGGTCTCGCAGGATACGCCAGACATGGCTCGGGTGGTACTCGATGCCAAAGCGCTTCTTGATCACCTGGGCCACCCGCTCCAGCGTCCACAGATCCGTGGCAAAACCGGCCGCTAGGGGGCCTTGCCGCAACAGGGCCACTAGCTCTTCTTTCTGCTTGGCCGAAAGTGCTGAGCGACGACCCGGGTGTGGCTTGGCCTCAAGCGCCTCCAGCCCTCCCTCTTGCAGGGCTTTTTTCCATCGGAAAACTGATGTGGGCATGACTCCTAGCAGTCGGGCCACCTCGGAAATACCTTTGCCTTGTTGGAGCAAAGCGCCTCCTAGCATACGACGAGTTTCCAAAGCTTCGGCACTACCTTCTGGTCTCATGGCGGTCATTATACATCAGAAGATTACTTTGAAAATGCAAAGATCACTAGGACTTGCGTCCCGGGCTATCGTCTTCCGCCCGCTCTGCGGGCGGCATGTTTCTAGCACAGGGGCGGCAGCCCTGGGCAAGAGAGGATCGATTCAGAATCCAGCGCCAGCGTGGCGAAAGAAACCATATATTCATCTTAAAACTGCTGCAGATAAAATTGAGGAACGAGGGTTATGGTCGTTCAGTTCGCGCCCGAGCTATCGAGCCTGTATTTCTTGACCTTATAGCGCAGGGTGTCGCGGGTGATACCGAGGAGCCTGGCCGCCTTGCTTTTGTTGCCGCCGGTTGTTTTCAGGGCCTGCTCGATGAGCTGCCTCTCGACGTCGAGGAGCTTAACGCCCGAGGCGGGGAAGTTGGTAGAGATGGCGACGGAATCCGATTTAAACCTAGGGGCGGGAAGCGAGCTTTCCGAGATCCGTATCGGCAGGTGCTGGATATCAATATATCCCTGGTCTTGCAAGATCATAGCCCGTTCGATAGCATTCTTAAGTTCGCGCACATTGCCCGGCCAATGATATTCGAGCATTAACTTTTCCGCACGATCGGTCACGCCCTTGATGTTCTTTTTGAATTTGCTGTTGTAGTGCTTGATGAAATGGTCGATCAGTAGCGGTATGTCTTCGCGCCGCTCGCGCAGCGGCGCCAAGTTAATGGCGATTACCGACAGCCGGTAATAGAGGTCCTCGCGGAACTTCCCCGACCTGACCGCCTCCTCGATATTCCGGTTCGATGCCGCGACCACGCGCACGTCCACGGTTATATCCTTGGTTCCGCCCACGCGGCGAAACGTCTGGTCCTCGAGCACGCGCAACAGCTTGGCCTGGAGGTTGGGCTGCATCTCGCTGATCTCGTCGAGGAACACTGTGCCGCCGTCGGCCAGCTCGAAGATCCCCTTCTTCATTGCCTTGGCGTCGGTAAAGGCCCCCTTCTCGTGGCCGAAAAGCTCGGTCTCGATCAAAGTTTCAGGTATCGCCGCGCAGTTGATGGCAAAAAAGGGATAGGTGCTGCGCCTGCTCTCGTAGTGCAGGGCGCGCGCGATCAGGTCTTTTCCGGTGCCGGTCTCGCCCTGGATGAGCACGGTCGAGGCTTCGCTCGAGGCCACCTTCTTTACCAGCTCCAGCACCTCGCGCATTTGCCGCGATTGCCCGACCACGTTCTCTAGCCCGAAGCGGGTCTTTACCACCTGGACGTTCCTCTGCACCTCCGAGCGCAGCCGCGTCGTCTCGAGCGCGTTCTTGATGATGTTCTCGAGCTTCTCGAAGTTAATCGGCTTTTCGATGAAGTCGTAAGCACCCAGCTT
>LJSS01000018.1_pt1 | contig 28315 bp, 34 predicted proteins | sample 890271 | NCBI WGS metagenome assembly LJSS01 (sample SAMN03797534, study PRJNA294671) | hot springs metagenome | isolation source: water from Lobios Hot Spring | place: Spain: Lobios, Galicia | collected 2011-02-08
TATTTAGGTGAGACTATAGAATACTCAAGCTTGCATGCCTGCAGGTCGACTCTAGAGGATCCCACCCCATGCCCTGCGACCTGTGCACCGTGAATTGATTTGGCGTTGGAACATCGCCCAAGTCTGTCAACTCTCCGTGAAGGAGGCATTGCAATGGCTTGATGCCTTAAGGCTGACGGAGAAAGAAGCCACCATCGCCCACCAAATCCTGAAGGAAATCCGAAACCGTTTGCAATTCCTCGTCGATGTCGGTTTGGACTATTTGACCCTTGACAGGGAAGCGTCAACCCTCGCCGGCGGGGAAGCGCAACGCATCCGGTTGGCAACGCAGCTCGGCTCAGGACTTACAGGGGTGCTCTACATCTTGGACGAACCGTCCATCGGTTTGCACCCTCGCGACAATAAACGACTCATTGAGACGCTAAAAAAACTGCGGGATATGGGCAACACCGTCATCGTCGTGGAGCACGACGAGGAAACCATCCGTAGTGCCGATTTCATCGTTGACCTTGGTCCTGGCGCTGGTGAGCAGGGCGGCTATGTGGTGGCGACGGGGACCGTTGAAGACATTGAACGGTGCGATCGATCCATCACGGGTCAATACCTTTCGGGTAAGCGTAAAATCCCCATCCCCAAAGTGCGGCGCAAACCGAAAGGACAATGGCTCGTAGTCAAAGGGGCTCGAGAACACAACCTTAAAAACATCGCTGTTCGCTTCCCGATAGGCTTGCTTGTTTGCGTAACGGGCGTTTCGGGTTCCGGCAAAAGCAGCCTCGTCGTTGACATCCTCTACAAAGCCCTCGCCCGCAAATTGCACAGGGCATTGGAGCTGCCCGGTGACTACGATGAAATCTTTGTCTGGGACGAAGGGCGAGGGACAAGGGATGAAGTGACGAAATGGGTCGATAAGGTCGTCAACATTGACCAGTCACCCATTGGGCGAACCCCCCGCAGCAACCCCGCCACTTACACGGGCGTCTTCACCTACATTCGTGACTTGTTTGCTTCCACGCGGGAGGCAAAAGCGCGGGGCTACAAGCCTGGTCGGTTCAGTTTCAATGTCAAGGGTGGGCGATGCGAGGCTTGTCGGGGCGAGGGTTACATCAAGGTTGAAATGCACTTTTTGCCCGATGTCTTTGTTCTTTGCGAGGTGTGCAAAGGTAAGCGTTACAACCGCGAGACGCTGGAAGTGACCTATCGGGGCAAAAACATCGCCGATGTCTTGGACATGACGGTGGACGAAGCCCTTGAGTTCTTTGAGCACGTGCCGCCCATAAAGCGCATCCTGCAAACGCTTCACGATGTCGGGCTCGGCTACATCAAGCTGGGTCAGCCTGCGACGACGCTGAGCGGCGGCGAAGCGCAAAGGGTTAAGTTGGCGAGCGAACTTTCTCGGCGGGCGACGGGTCGGACGCTTTACATCCTGGACGAGCCGACGGTTGGTTTGCATTTTTACGATGTGGAACGGCTGCTCAACGTCCTCCATCGGCTGGTGGACATGGGCAACACTGTCATCATCATCGAGCACAACTTGGAGGTCATCAAGACCGCCGATTGGGTCATTGACCTTGGACCTGAGGGCGGGGAACGAGGTGGCGAAGTGGTCGCTGAAGGAACACCCGAAACCATCTCCCAATTGCCCCACAGTTACACAGGGCAATTTTTGCAGCAAGCATTGGCGAAGAAGGAAGCCATCACGAGGGCATGAAAGGTTAGCAAACCGGTGGCAGTGACTGTGCTGCTGAGGGACTTCAGGGTCAAAGCAAACAGCATTTGGAAAGAATCAGGTCAATGCCTGAAGGTTGTCCTTCCAAGCGGGCATCGATGTTAACGGTGGAGCCGAAATAATCCACCCGATCGATGAGAGTGAGGCGATGCCCGGACCGGCATGGATGCTGCGCGGAATATGTCCACCTTATGCAACGGCGATGTTTCTTTGTTACGCCAAGCGCGATGGGCGCTCAGCAGAGTCAATGCCGACTTTCGCACCGAGGGCTTGAGCGAACCGTCCTGTGCCCACCCCAACTTCCAACCAGGGGAAAGGCGCTCCCTCCAGCAGCAAACGAAGGCACTCAACTTCCAACGGAAAAGCGACCCGCCCGACAGGACCGTCATACCACGCCTCGTAACGGTCCACCAACATCTCAAAAAGCCTTCGGATATCGTCCATGCTCTCGTGCCTCCTTAAAGGGATGGGTGTCTAACTTTGCGGCGGCGTCCCTCTTGTAGCGATGGAGAGTGCAAAGACGATGTGACAACGCTGCAAGCAGACAAAATCGTGGACGCTCGCGGGGCTCAATGCTCTGGTTCTTTTGTAACCAATTCGTGCCCTTTGCCATCATATACAATTATGGAGGTGATCAGGCGATGGCAACGGTGCAACAGGCAGACAAAATCGTGGACGCTCGCGGGGCTCAATGCCCTGGTCCGTTGGTGGAACTAATTCGTGCCCTTAAAGAAGTCCCTGTCGGGGCTGTCGTGGAGGTCTGGACTCAAGAGCCTCGAACTAAAATAGACGCTAAAGCATGGTGCGAACGGGCAGGGCACGAGTTTCTCGGCGCCTTCCCAGCCGATGGCTATGAACGGGTATTAGTCCGCAAAAAACGCTAGGAAGGGTGGATAAGTGATGGGCCACAGTAAACCAAAAGTTGTCATTCTGGGCGGTGGCGTCGGTGGCACCATTCTCGCCAATCAGTTAGCAAGAGCGGTTGACCGGGTGGAGGTGACCGTCGTAGATGCAACGGGTGTCCACCATTATCAACCGGGCCTACTTTATGTGCCCTTTGGTTGGGAGCGTCCAGAGCGACTACGCTATGACGAACGCAGCCTCCTTCATCCTGCTATCCATCTTGTCCAAGCCCTAGTAAAAGGAATTGACCTGGACAGGCGGCGATTGCACTTAGCGAACGATGGGGAGTTGTCTTATGATTTCCTTGTCATCGCTACAGGCTGTTGTCCTGTACCGCAAGAGATCCCGGGCCTGACAGAAGGTAGCTACCACTTTTATACCGAACCTGCTGCCGTGCAATTGTACCAAGCGCTCCATTCTTTTGAGGGTGGGCGGATCGTTGTCGGCATCGCTAGCTTCCCTTACAAATGTCCGCCAGCGCCCTTAGAGTTCACCTTGCTCTTAGACGATTGGCTACGCCAGCGAAATTTGCGGAAAAGAACGGAGATCGTCTTCGTCACGCCCCTGCCGCAAGTCTTTTCTATCCCGACAGCTGTTCCCTTTTTTGAGGAGGCGTTCAACCGCAAAGGGATCAAGGTAGAAACTTTCTTCAACACTGAACGGATTGAACCTGAACAGCGCCGTGTCATTTCTTTGGAAGGAACAGAGTTGGATTACGACCTTCTGGTGATGATTCCACCCCACCAAGGCTCACCTCTTGTCAGTGCTTCAGGGCTCGGAGATAAAGGAGGTTGGGTGCCGACGGACCGACACACTTTGCAAGTGAAAGGACATGAGCGTTTGTTTGCTATCGGCGATGTAACGGATTTACCTGTCAGCAAAAGCGGTTCTGCCGCCCACTATCAAGCCCACGTTCTCGCCCACAACTTGCTTCGCATCGCCGTCGGGCAAGAACCAGACGCAAACTACGATGGCAGAGTGTTGTGCTACGTGGAGGCAGGAGATGGGAAAGCAACGAAGTTTTACTTCAACTATGAGAACCCACCACGACCGCCTCGGCCGTCAGTCCGGTATAAGTGGATAAAATCCCTCTTGAACCGCTTCTACCCTGCCATTGTCCCAAAGGGATTTTCCTTGCGCCCTCTCCTCTTAACCCCACAGGGTCTGTTCACCTCAAGGGAAGCCTTTTGCGGTTCTACAATGTGGAAATCGTTACAGGAACAATTGCAAGCCTACGAAAAGGGCGAGACCACCATATCCGAAGCATAAGAGATTTGACGTTATCACGGAGAAAGTGCACCGATTAACACCTCAGCTGTGTCGTTGCAGAGAAGATGCTGAAGATGTCGCCCAGATGACCCTAGCAAGGCGAAATTTCACTAACCACTTCCAAAAGGCTACAACGTCTAAAAGGAGTTGCAACTTTAACTGTCTCCCGCTGCAAACGCTAAACGACCTGCGACGACGAAACTTGCCCTCAATTTCTCGCCGCAATGATTGGCTTTAAAGGGCGATTATGTGCCTGATCCTAAGCTCCTCCAAGGCAAATACGAAGTCGGCGTTTACTACTTCCCGAGCCGAAAGACACGAGCTCAACGGTCTTCCGTCCCGAAAGGAAGCCTGTTTTGGGCTGGTACCGGGAGGGTGTCCCTGAAGTCGCTGACTGGCACATCAAATGGGCGGTTGAACACGGTATCACTTTCTTCGCTTATGACTGGTGTTAGGAGCGAAAGCGGCGTGGGCTTGAGCACGCCCTTCACGATGGCTATATGAAAGGTCGCTATCGGCATTTGCTCAAATTCTCCTTGCTTTGGGCGAACCACAATGCTTCCAAAACTTCGTCGCTGGATGCCCGCGTCGCTCTCACACGCTTTTGGATCGAGCATTACTTTCGACTGCCCAAATACTTCACCGTTGACGACAAACCCGTCGGCTTACAGAAGACATGGAAAGTGAAGGGGTTCGAAAAGCCTTTGAAGCGATAATGAGAACAGATCGCCGAGCAAAGTCTCCCCCTCTGATAGTGCCGATAAGCGACGGCTGGGACAGCCGACCTTGGCACGGCGAAGAGGCTTTGGTGTGGTTCGGGGGCACTCCGCAAAACTTCCACTATTTGCAGGATGCCAAAGGGTTTCTAGGAAAGTTCGTGCCGCAAGGGAAAGCACTGCCCATCGCCATCGTTGAAGCGTGGAACGAGTGAGGTGAAGGGAGTTACATTGAGCCCCATGTTGAGTTTGGCTTCAGCCACCTTCATTTGCCGACTTTCTTGTTCCCGCAGCAAGCTGTTTGTCCTCTTCTTCCTCACCCACCTCGTTGCCGTTCGGCTCGTGTGTGAAGGCGGGATGCTTTATGGGCAGCACCCGTTCCGACCCATTAACTTCCTGCTTGTGCTGTTCAGCAGCGACGGAATCGGCAAGCGCCATCTGCCGATGCTGGTTCTATTTGACCACTTGCTTATGCTGGATAACCGCAGCCCGTTGATGCCCTGTATCGTGCAAGGGTTGCGGGTCGCCGATGCGGTGCAAGTGAATCGACACCAAGCGATGGGTGCGATGGTAGCAAGCGTTTTGACAGCAACGGGGCTCTCTTACGGCTCTTACCTATGGCTGATGTATCGGCACGGCGGCAACAACTTGCACTTTTGGTTCACGACCTACTACACCCGCAACCTTTACTGCACATGGACGGCACATTTGCTGACAGCATAGGTCATCGCCGACTTCTTCACGGGCGCTTGTGGGCATGTGATTTTCTCCTTTTGAGCCTTGCCTACCTCCTGCTTCCTCGCTATCCTTTCTGCGGTCTCCCTTGAACGCTTGGAGGTGGCACTGATGGGACGGACTTATCCCAGCCACGAAATTGCCCAACTGGCGAAAGGCGATGGTGAAACCATCTGGGCAGATGGGTGTTTAGCGATTCTGAAAGCGTTGCTGGAAAGTGGTGTGGCGTATGTGGGTGGTTATCCTGGTGCGCCTGTTTCCAACTTGACCGACGCTTTTTTAGATGCCGAAGAGCCCATCCTAAAAACGATGGGCATTTTTGTCGCTAACAATGTAAACGAATCGTCGGCAGCAGCCATGTTGCGCCTATCGGTTAGCGCTCCTATCCGAGGCGCTGTCGCTTGGAAAGTGGTCGGGACGAATGTGGCTGCCGATGCTTTGGCACACATCTGTTCGTCAGGTGTCCAAGGTGGGACAGTGATTTTTGTCGGCGAAGATTATGGGGCTAGCAGCACTCTTGTGGTGCAAAAGACGCTCCCTTATGGCTACACCTTCGGTGCTCCCGTCCTTGATCCCAAAGCCAACTTGAACCATGTCGCTCATTTAACCCGTCTCGCTTTTGAACTTTCAGAAGCTTGCCAAATGCCCGTTTTCTATCTTGTCCGCACCCGCGTCGGCAACATGAAAGGGTGGCTACGGGCACGAGATAACCGTTTGCCTGCCATCAATTTGCACCGACGATTGCAAAAACTGCGCAACGTGCCCGACCGATTTCCTATCCCTCCCTTCACTCAACAACAAGAGCGAGAGAAATGGCACGAGCGAATTCCTGCCGCAAAAACTTTTATCCGCGAAAACGCTATCAACGACCGTTACGATAACAGCGGTCGCAAGGGTATCATTGTCCATGGTTTGCTCTTCAACTTGGCTTTGCGGGCGCTAATGCGATTGGGGGAAGCGGAAATCCGCCAACCTGAGCTCGCTGCTACGCCTGCTATTTCTCCCTCGTCATTACCTGCCTTTCCATCGCCAATCTCTGATCCCCGGTCGCCCTCTCCTTTCGCTCTCGGCGTTCCCCTTTTCTCGCTCCATGCCCTTTTCCCGTTGGTGGAAGAGGAACTGGCGGAGTTTTTGGACGGCAAGGACGAAGTGTTCGTCATTGAGGAAGGCGAACCTGGGTTGCTGGAGCGGGAAATTCGCGCTATCGCTCAGCAAATTGGATGGACAGGTCGCATCGTGCGAAGCGAGTATTTGCCGACGACGGGTGAATTGACGACGGATCGCATAGCCGATGGCATCCGCAACTTTTTGGGGCGCAACGGCTCTTCCGTCTTTTTGTCGTCTCCCGTCCATCGCCCCTCTTCCGATCTTTTGCCCGTCGTGCCCCGCTTCCCCAACTTTTGCACGGGTTGTCCAGAACGCCCTGCGGTGCTGACAGCGGTGAAAATTTTCTGCGAGCGTCACCCTCAGGTGCGGTTGGAGGTCGTTTTGGACATCGGTTGTTACATCATGGGCATTTACTACTTGCGGGATCTGGTGTCGCCTGTGACGGGTATGGGCACATGTTTGGCGTCCAGTTTAGCGACTTCGTTTTTAACGCAGGAGCGGACGCTTTATGTCGTTGGCGACGGCACTTTTTGGGCTCAAGCCTTAACGACCAGTATCAGCAATGCCTTGTATCATCGGCAGAACTGCGTCGTGCTCATCCTGGAGAACTTTTGGACGGCGATGACGGGCCATCAACCTAATCCCAGCACCAAGCACGGCGGGTGGGCGGGCAACTTGGATATTGAAGCGACCCTTAAAGGGATGGGCGCTAAATGGGTGAAGGTCGTTAACCCTTACGAGGTCGGTGAGGTCGTTCGGTTGCTGGAAGAAGCGTGGAGTTTGACCGACATCGGTCCTCGTTTTTTGATCGCACGGGGCGAATGCATGTTGGAGCGAAGCCGTCGGGAACGCAAAGAACGGGAGCAGCAACTTCAGGCAAGACAGCGCGTCGCTGAAGCGCATTTCGGCGTCGATCCGTTAGTCTGCGTCGGCGACCACAGTTGCTTGCACTACAACAATTGCCCTTCGCTGACAGTCCGCCCATCACCTAACCCTTTGCGGCGAGATTTGATCGTCCAAGCAGAGCAAACTTGCGTGGCGTGCGGGCTATGTGGCTCGGTTGCCCATGCGGCAAAACTTTGTCCGTCCTTTTACCGCATAGAGTGGGTGCACAACCCGTCATGGTGGGAGCGGTTGCAGTTTAAACTTCGCCGATGGCTGCTCGGCGTGTGAAATTTTTCAGCGAGGTGACCTTCAATACCGAAGACGGCAACGAAAGAGAAAAGGCAAAGCGAGCGAAAAAAGCAGCAAAGACAAAGTTGGCGACGATGGCTGTCACGCTCCCACAGCCGCCGACCGCTGAAGCCATTTACGAGCAAATTGTCAAGCCCCTCCCAACGCCTGAACGCTTCAAACTCGCCCAACTGATTTTGACCGACATTCCCCTCTCGCGCCGTCGTGGATTACAGCGAGGAATGGACGGAAGAGGACATGCGAGACTTTCCTTTGGCGACGCTCCGTTATGCGGATGAGGTTTGAAACGAAAGGAGGCACCGGGATGGATTGGCAGACGGTGCAAGATTACTTGATGCAACTGTCGCAGCATGATGACCCCGTCTTAAAGGAGATGGAGGAGGTCGCTCGTCAAACGCACTTTCCTATTATTGACCGTGCAGCGGGCAAATGTTGCTACTTGCTGTGTCGGTTGGCAAAAGTGCGGACAGTCTTTGAAATGGGTAGTGGCTACGGTTATTCGACGGCGTGGTTTGCGATGGCTGTGCGGGACAATGGGGGTGGCGTCGTCCATCATGTCGTTTGGGACGAGGGACTTTCCCGCAGGGCGCGGGAGTACTTGGAGCGGATGCATTTGAGCGAGTTCGTCCGTTTCACTGTTGGAGAAGCTGTAGAAACGCTTCGCAACACTGCAGGACATTTTGGCTGCATTTTCGTGGATATTGAAAAACAGGACTACCCACAAGCGATCGCTGTCGCCAAAGAGCGGCTAGCACCTGGAGGCTTGCTCATTGCAGACAACATGCTCCTTCACGGCCGTATCTTTGAGTCTAACGACCGCAGTCCTGCTGCCAATGGCATCCGCCAAGCCACCCAAATGATTTTCAATGACCCCCAATTCGTCGCAACCTTGCTGCCCATCCGCGATGGCTTGGTTGTGGCGTTGAAAGTAGGCTGACTCCGTTTTTGATGGGGCTATCACACGCTTTGCCTTCAGGGCCAAAGGGATAACATGGGGCAAATTGGCTTGGCGATGCGGCAATACACGCAGACTATGGCGAGCGGACTCTTTCTAGTCGGATCGGTTTGCCCCGCCGAAACATCGTCGGTGCGTGCGGCGATCCACGCGGGACTGCCACTTACGCTGCAAACTTTGCCATCCTTGTCTCGCCAGATGGTTCATGGAACGGGCGCAGTGAAACGAGCATCGCACAACCCGTTAGCACGGTGTCGATGTTTGAAACCCTTTGGACCTGCCCTGACTTGGGCTGGTGGTCCATTCATGGTGCAGACCTATGGATCCACCAAAGGGGCATGAACTTGCTGTATGCCGATGGACACACCAAATGGATGCGCATCTGGATAACCCTGATGGCTAAGGACACAGGTAACCTAGACGATGACCACGCGACTCATTGGGGCATAAAATGCTGAGGCAGCCAAGGGGTGCTACTTTGCGGTGCCCTTCTTTTCAGAGTGCATAATTACGGCGGTGATGAGAGGATGGCAAAGGAACAGACGCCCATCACCGTTTTGATTGCCGCTGTCGGTGGACAAGGGGGGCAACTTTTCGCCCAATGGCTTTTTGATGCTGCCCGTGAGGCGGGCTTTGCGCCCGTCGGGGTCGGTTTGCCCGGCTTGTCACAGCGGGAAGGAGCAACGGTTTACTATTTGGAGTTTTTCACCCATCCCGAAGAAACGGTGCTCTTTTCTCCCTTCCCCGAAAAGGGGCGGGTGCAAGTGCTCATCGGCTTGGAACTGCTGGAATTGCTGCGAGCGCTTCAGGAGGGTTACCTTGCGCCCGATGGCGCTATTGTCGGCTCTACCCATCGGGTGCTTACCGCCGATGAAAAGTTGCCCCTGAAAGGTGGCTTTGTGACGGCAGAGCGAGCGTTGCCGTTGTTGCAGCAGGGAGGGCGTCATTGCATCGTCTTTGATGCAGTGCAGGCAGCGGGGTTGACAGGGCTTTCGGAGCGGGCAGCCAATGCCATTTTGTTTGGAGCGTTGGCAGCATCAGGGATTTTGCCCTTCCCACCCGATGCTTTTCGCCGTGCTATTGAGCATTACGGGGTTGCCGTCGCTTTCAACTTGCGTGCCTTTGAATGCGGTTTGCGGTTTCGGGAGTGGCAAGGGCAACTACAGGCATCGGGCGATTTTGCGCTAGACGAATGGGCGTCACTTCCCGAACCCCGATTGCCGTCGGAAATTCAACGGCGGATGGAAGCCCTCAGTGTGGACGATGAACTGGCGATGACCTTGCGCTACGCTGCCCGCTGGCTTTGCCACTACCAAAATGTCCCCTATTTTGCCCGCTACCTGGACAAGGTGCAGGCTATTTATGAGCGGGAGCGAAAGCGAGACAGCAATTTGCTCGTGACGAAGGAGGTCGCCCGCATCTTAGCGCTGCGGATGGCTTACGAAGACGCCGTGCGGGTGGCGCAACTGAAGACGGATCGGCAGCGCTTTGCGCGGTTGCGCAAGGAACACCGCCTTGACGACGACACCGTTTACCGCGTCGTGGACTTTTTCAGCCCTGATTGGGACGAACTGACGGGTTTGCTGCCCTTTGGGGTGACCGATGACCGATGGCAAAATGAGCGACGGTGCAATGGCCAATGTCCAATTCCGCCGCTGCCGTCGCAAGCCGAAGAGTTGAAACGACCTGCATTGCAATTGCATGTGGAGACGACTTCGCTGTTGGGTTACCTGTTGGTGCGGGCACTTCTGCTTTTCAAACCCTTGCGTCCTTACTCACGACGCTTTCGGAAAGAGTGGGCGGCGATAGAGGCATGGCTTGAATCGGTGCAGGAGGCAATGGAGGTGGACAAGGATTTGGCGTTTCTGATCGCCCGCAGTGGCGAGATGGTGCGGGGCTATGGACGGACGCGCCGAAAAACTTTAGCGGTATGGCATGCCTTTATGGCATTCCTGAAGGCCCTGCGACAACGAGGTTTGCCGACAGCCGAGGTCGTTAACTTTGGTGAGCAGTTCCTTTCGCTGGCGATGAGCGGACCGCAAGGGACAGAAAAGGCGTGGCAATTTGCCGTTGAGACGCTTCGCCCGTCCTCTTCATCGGTCAACCCGCTACCTTAAAAAAGCGACGGGCAGCGGTGACGATAAGGTGGGCAGTTGTCTCAATGCCCAGTTCCGCAACATTCAGCGTCAGGTGATAAAGGGTCGGGTCGTTCCATTCCACTTTGTAAAACTGTCGGATATACTCAGCGCGACGCTTATCTTCAGCGATGACTTTTTGACGGGCTTTTTCCAAGGGTATCGCTTCCATTTGAGCCAATCGTTGGACACGCCATTGTAAAGGGGCGACGAGGCGGACATGCAAGGCGGGAAAGTCCCGCAAGACTATCATCCCTGCTCGCCCGATAAGAATAACCTGCCCTCGTTGGGCTAATTTGCGTAGGACAATTTGGGTGAAGCGCAGGCATTCCTCGTGGTCTAATAAGCGGCTCCCCTCTTGCTGCCATCGCTCTGGCGGCGGCAACCAAAAGGGACTTTCCCGCAACGGTCCTGGCGACCAAGTAAGGGCATCTTCGGGGACACCGAAGCGTGCTAATGCCTTGAAAAATCGTTCCAAAGAAGACATTCCCGCTTCGTCATAACGCGCCACTTCTTCTTCTGGCACTTGAGCTTCCATAGCGATATGGGTGAGCAACTCCTTGTCTACGACTTCATAGCCTAGCTCACGGGCGACCAAGGCGGCGACTTCGTTGGCGCCACAACTGAACTCGCGGCTGATGGTGATGACGCCCATCATAAATCACCTCAAGGGGACAGACAGCGACTCTTGCCTTCCCATAGGCCTCTGGCATTTTGCCATGCTGTCAATGGGCCTATCACGAGCCTCCCTTCACACCTCGCAGCAGAAGGCCCACAATCTCTGGGACAGTAAGAAAACCGCTGCTTAAAAGGTGAAGGACGATGGACGCCTTGCGCAGCCTTCTTTACCGTTTCATCTGGAATGCTTTAGGGTTGTTTTTGCTGGCAAAGGGAGTCTATGGAGATCGCGTGCAAATCAGCGGTCTGTCAGCGGCAGCAGGTGTCGTGTTGTTGGTGGCGCTGGCGCAAGCCTTCGTCCGCCCAGCTCTTTTTCTCTTTCGCCTCGTTGCCTTTCCCATCAACCTTCTGACTCTGGGCTTAGCCAGTTTCATCGCAGGGTTGGTTCTCAATGCGATCGTCTTTTTCGCCATCGGTCAGACACATCTCATCGATGGCTTTCGTGTCCGCGATTTCTGGGCAGCTTTGGGGATGACCGTCCTTTATAGCCTTGTCAATGCCATCGGGACAATAGTCTTCGGACACCGTAAGTGAGGGAAGTGCGACGAGGCTGACAAGGGATGTCTTTGGTCATTGGAGCGGGCATCATCGGTTGGGGCATCGCATATGAGTTGGCGAAAGCAGGCCTTCGTGTCGTCATCGCCGAACGAGGCGACATCGAACGAGAAAGCAGTTGGGCAGCGGCAGGTATGTGTATCGCCCAACGCCTTGGTCATTACTGGCTCAACCCATTGCGTAACGAGAAGCCGACGGCTTTATCTTCAATGGGCCGCCGAACTGCGAGAGCAAACAAGCATTGACGCTGAATGGTGTCCCTGCGGTCGGTTAGAACTGTTTGACAACAGAGACGAAAGGTAAAGGGCGTGGCGACAGGTCATTTCAGAATCGATATCCAATCGCCACGCCCCTTTTTACCCCGGCGACGGTGATTACCCTGCGCGACCTTTCTGCTTGCAAGACGAAAGGATTATTGACTCTCTCTCCATCCACCTAACGCAAAGAGCGAACACATTGCCCCCATTGGTCTTGGCTTGGGATGCCGCGCAAATCGCCGGCGATATAGGGGCAAGGATCAGGATTTTGCTGTCCACATCGCCGCTGGTAGTAACCTGATTGGGCGACGCACCACTGACGAATCGTTTGCCTGTTTAAGTTCAACCCTTCACAACCCGATTCGCGCATCTTGAAGACTTTGGCGTGCCCGTCGGCGAAATTGACATTGGCAAATTCTGAATGACGGGCTTGCCCTGGAGAAGCGAACAACCACCAACCGCATTGACCATCCAGCGCTAAGTTCCCATCAAAAATCATCGTTGTCTCAGCAGGCAATTGCAGTTCCGCCAATCGGATAGGAGTTGTCGGAGGCAAAAGAGGACGCAAATCACCTTCCTCAAACAGGTAGAAGTTACCCATATAACTGGTGAATTGGAAGCGCCCGCATTCGCCACCGGGCACACCTAAACCCCGGAAAGCAGCATCCAAATCTAGAGCACGAGGCTCAGAAGGACATTGATACAGTTGACGGTTTCTCGCATATGGCTCAATGGCGCAGAGAACGGTCATAGCACACGGTTGGTTAGATTGATCGACGGACCAGTAAACGCTCATCGGGAAAGTTTCGTCGTAATCATTCACATACTGGCCGACGGCTAAAGCCGATTGGCGCAGGTTGCTCAGGCAAGAGGCTTGGCGGGCTTTCTCGCGGGCGCGAGAAAAGACGGGGAACAGAATTGCTGCCAGGATCGCGATGATCGCGATCACCACCAGCAATTCAATGAGGGTGAACCCTCGCCATCCTCGTCCTTGCACCACGCACATCATTGGTCATACCCCCCTTAAAAGTTTCGTAATTCACAAGGTTGTCGCAATCATTATAGCGCCAGTCAAGGTGCATCGCGAGGATGGTGACACGATTGCCAAAAGGGGCAAAAAAGCACGTGCCCAAAAGTGGTTGGGTCAAGGGAGTGACGCGATGGGAGCAGGTGAACTTGAAGGAGGACAACCCATTATCCTACCCATCCTCTTGAAAAGGTTTATCCCGATCCCAAGCATGCGGAAGTTGCCCTGATCTTTTGTCGTGAGCGAAGTAGTTGGACGGTCTATTAGGTGATGGATATAGATGCCGCCTACCGGCGTAGCCTCCTTCCCCGACCACCAACGCTTGCTGCTCAACGCCGTGCATTGGGCTCGTGGAGATGCTCCGTTTCCGGTCACGATGGAAGGTGAGGGACTGCTGGATGTGGCGATCTGGAAGGGAGGGAAATGGGTGGCAGTGCACCTTGTTAACCTGACCACGCCAGACCTTTTTGGCGGTCCAATCAAGCAAGTCTTCCCTTTAAGCGAGCAACAGGTCTACTTACGGCTTCCCGATGGCACGAAACCACAACGAGCGCTTTTGCTCCGACGGCAGGAACAACTTGCCTTTAGTCATCAGGAGGACACATTGAAAAGTAACCGTGCCGCAAGTCATTGGCTATGAGGTTGCCACAATAGAATGGACATAGCTGTCAAGCCCCCACTCCACTTAAGTGGGTGTGACGTTTGTCATAAAGATAATCGACAAAATTGCCGATATTTAGGTAAGCTCACCAGGAAACGACAAGTTTTTCGAGGAGGCGATAACAGCGATGCAAACGAAGGAACGGGTGCGCTGGCGATCCCGAGACCCACTTCATCGTGAGGTAACGAATTTGCGGGTGTTGATCGCTGACAGTTGCCCTCTCTTTTTGCTGGGGTTGCAAACCTTTTTGGCGCACCAAGAGGGAGTGGCAGTGGTTGGGGTTGCCCGCACACCGGAGGAAGTCATGGAGTTGCTGCGGAGCAGGCGTCCGTCCCTGCTCATCGTGGACCTTGCCATCGCCCGCCCTAACAATTTCCGTGTCATCCGCCAAGCCCACCATTTAGCCGGCGCCAAAGTGGTCGTCATCACCAACTATACCAGCCCCGAATACCTTGCCGGTGCCATCCAAGCGGGGGCGTTGGGCTACCTGTTCAAGGAGAGTGACCCGTCGCTTTTCCTACTGGCGATCCGAACCGTCCAGGAAGGCAAGCCATGGATCCAACGGGAGTTCACCGAAGCCCTTTTCACGCTCCTCAAAGGACCAGTCCCACCACCTCAGATCCTGACCCCGAGGGAGCGAAGTGTCTTAGCTTTGTTGGCGCGAGGAATGACCAATAAAGAAATCGCCTATCAATTGAGAATCAAGCCAGGCACCGTCAAGGAGCACATCAGTCGCTTATTGAGGAAGTTGAACTTGCGCAACCGCACCGAAGCGGCTGTCTACGCTGCCCACTTTGATTTAAGCCCCCAAGCCTGAGCGACCGCTTTTCGCCTAATATCAAACTTTCTCTCACTCGTGAGGTGAAGGTGGGATGGTGTCTCAATGGGCTTGGTTGTTGGCTGCCTGCTTAGTCTATGGCATTTGGCAAGGCGCTGCAGGCGACTGTCAATCAATCGCTGAAGCGCAGGTGCTGCGCACGAAGGAAGCGATCACCGTTGACGGAGTTTTAGATGAAGCCGCCTGGCGGCGCGCTCCATCGCTACCGTTGCGGGACATCAAAGGGCGCCAAGCTCCTATCACGATGGTGAAGTTGCTTTGGGACGATAAAAACCTCTACATCGCTTTTAACTGCGCCGATACGGACATTTGGGCGACCAAAAGGCAGCGGGACGATTTTTTGTGGGAGGAGGAAGTTGTGGAAGTTTTCATTGACCCTGACGGCGATGGGCGTAACTACTACGAGTTTCAGGTCAACCCGCTGGGCACTCAAATTGATTTGCTCATTCCTGATGCTGTAAAAGGTGTTAGGGATACTAAACGCAACGCACGATGGAACTGCAAGGGTTGGCGAAGCGCCGTCAAAGTGCGTGGGTCAGTCAACCGACGCGACGACACCGATGAAAGTTGGACGGTGGAAATGGCAATCCCATTGTCTGAACTTGTCTCCCCCTCGTCACCTTCCTTCCCTCGTCATGGGGTCGTCTGGCGGTTGAACCTGTATCGCATTGATCGTCCTAAAAGTCAGGAGAATGATCCATTGCTTTTGGCTTGGTCACCTTGCCAACGATGGTTTCACGAACCCGAACATTTTGGGCAAGCGCGCTTTACGGAGTGATTTCTTCAGCGAGGAAAGGAAACCAATTGTCTATGGGCGATCGGGCTAAGGCGACGAGGAAATTGGCAAGGCGGTCAGTGAGAGCATCCAAATATCTTTGCCCTTTTTCCGCAGTGGCGCGGCGGGGGTCGCCATAACCTGAATTTCGGGTTAGGCGCTCCCACGGACGGGTCGTCCACGCCCAGCCTTCTTGCAAGGCTTCAAAGCGAAAAGGGCGAACCGCTCCGTCGTCAGCGTCACTCATGCGCACCAAATGGGGCACGATGGCTAAGCAAACGCTTGTCTCTACTTCATCAGCATGTTCGCCAACCTTTTCAAAGAGGCGTTCTTGTTCGTCGGCGGCGATTTTCCACCAATCCACCAAAAACACCCAAACACTCGTTTGTCCGTAAAGGTCACGTAATCCGCCCTTGAACTCATTGCCGCCGTGCCCGTTGACGATCACCAATTTGCGTATGCCGTGCCGTTCCAACGACGCAACGATGTCGCGAAGGAGTGCATTCAGTGTCTCTTGTCGCACATGGATAGTTAAAGGGAACGAGAGCAAGTTGGCGTCTACGCCGTAAGGGATGGGGGGCAAAAGGATAACTTTCGCCCCCTGCCGCCATGCTTTCTCACAAGCTCGCTCGGAAACGGCTGTCACTTCGTAAGTGTCGGTACCATAAGGCAAATGCAGCCCATGCGGTTCGCATGCCCCGACGGGCAAGACGGCGACTTCGTAAGGTTGTTCCCGCACGACTTTCAGCGTCACTTCCATCAAGTGCCAAGGTCGCACCCGTCATCCCTCCTCCCAAATGACTTGATGGGCTGCTAAGACGATGCGGTCGCCACCTTCTACGTCCACGAGCAACGAATGGACGACGAAACTGCCGTCTATAGGGTTAACTTCCAACCATCGTAGCGGGGCTTCATCAGGGTTGAGGGGTTGCATGGCATTGATGAGGGCAAATAGGAAGGGATCGCTCTCTTCGTTGCAGCGGCGGACGAACACCTCGGCGAGGGCGCGGAGGTCTTCGTCCAACGGTTCTATGGCGGGTTCAAATTCCATTTGACCCTGCTCATTTAGCCCCGCATAGCCGTAAACGGTAACCGTCTCAGGAAGCAATTTGCGGGCGCGGACGATTTGCCCGTCGGGTTGCTGGAAGGTGAACCATTTGCCGTAGGGCTTGAGCGAACCCAACCGCACTAAGGCGAAGTGGGGCATCGTTCGGTCAATCATTTCCTAGTCACCCCTGTGAAATCTGCCACCCAACGGCTTTGTTTGCCATCCTTGACGCCTTGAGGTAGATTTGGCACAATTATGCCCATCACGGGCACTCATTTTGTTCAACATCCCAAAAAAGGAGGGCCGCCAGATGGTGCGAACCCGTTGGGTTTTTTTAGTCATCACCCTTGCCTTGTTGGGCAGCGCCTGGGCAGTGCTGAAAAAAGGCAAACCCATTCCGTCTTTCCAGGCGGCACTGGTAGACGGGAAAACGATTTTAGTGACGATAGAAAAGGGCACTTTAGTGGTGCGGATGAAGGGAGCAAAGGGCAGCGAGACAGTGCGCCCGAAAGTGCTGATCTTGGATTTCTGGGCGACTTGGTGTGCTCCCTGCCATATTGTCAGCCAGCAATTGGCGCAAATTTACCGACGCTATCAGCGGAAGGGCGTGGTCGTCTTAGGTATCAGCATTGATGAAGATGGACGAACCTCTGTCGTGCCCTTCCTAAAGAAGAACAAAACGCCTTACCTGATTGCCCTTGACCCTAAAGCCAGCGTCGCCAACCGCTTCCAAATAGAAGGTCTCCCCACTATCTATGTCGTCAACAGCAAAGGCACTATCGTTTCCGTGATGGAGGGGATTCCTGAAGACCCTAATAGCCTGACCCGTTCGCTAGAGCAAGCTATCCGCAAGGTGGGGGTGCGCTGATCGCCTTCCCCACTGCGCCTTTCACTGCCACCTGTTCGCCCTGATGGCGTCCCTCCTCAAGCAGGTGACAACAGCGTGCTGCACAGTTACTTGGGGTTGCTTAAGAATATTCAGGTGCTTGTTTTTCCCGCACTCAGCGAACATGCCGTCAATGAACTCGGTCCGACCTGGTTGAAGCGGCATTTTGCTGCGCCCAAGGTTGGGTTGCCTCCCTCCGCGGCGAAGGTCGCTGCGGCATGGCGGGAGGCGGGCACTTGTCTCAACTACCCACACGGGAGCACGGCTTGTGTTTTCACAGAACTGTCGCCCGATGTCGCCGCTGAGGTGCGCGACACGCTTATCCTTGCCAGTTGTTATATCGTGCCCATCCTCATCCTTGGTCTTTCCAATTGGGAGCGGATAGCACCCTACGCCTTTTGGCACCTTGCCGCTCCCCGCAATCTTGAAGAAACCGATGTCTTGAGAGCCTTAGAGACGGCAAGGAACGCCGTTGCCCGTTGGTTTCCCCATGCTCATGAAGCCTACCATGTCATCTTGGACTTCATCCATGGTGACCTACAGGCGGATGCTCTGGACATCTTGAAGGAGAAGCGACGCATCTTGATCACACGAGAGGCTCAGCAACTGTTCGGTGGGTTGCCGCACAGTCAACAAGGAAGTATTTTTGTTTTTGTCGCTGATCCTTTCAACCTGCTCCTTCCATGGCTGCGGACGATGAAGCGTGCCGTCGTCGCTCAACTGCCCTGGGACGATTTCGCCAGCACGGGATTGGGCTTGGTTGCAGGCGTTGTCCTGACCTCGGAGATGCTACAACGGTTCACCCAACAAGCCAACCGACCCGAACGCCCTACCGAGCGTCCCCGCCCGCCCCATCGCCCCTTCCATCCCAGCCACCGTCCCCGCCCGCCTCATCGTTCATAAGCGGGAACGCAAAAGGATGGGCGGACGACCGCTTTTTGCCTATGGGCTTTGCATAGACCGAACAAGCATCTGCGTCAGCAACCCTGTCGCCAGCAAGAAGAGCCCAAGGAGCACCAGACCGATCATGACGGCGAGGTAGCCACTGACCGCCGTCGCTAGCCCCTGACGAAACTCTTTCGTTTCCGCCTCCTGACTAAGAGCATGAGCGACGCGCATTAAATGCTCGTCCATCGTTCCTGTCCGTTCGCCCAAAGCGATAGCTTGAGCAATTTCGGGTGGGACGCCTTCCAGCATCGTAAGGACACGACTGAGCGAAGGGCCCTGTCGCACTTGTCCGATCCGCTCTTGGACGAACTTGGGCAAATCCACAAGGTGATGGGACACAGTTTCGGCGGCGGCTTCTAACGCTTCGGAAGGTGGCACCCCTGCTTTCAGCAGCACGCCCAAAGTGTGGGCGAAGCGTGCCCAACTCCGTTCCTTCGCCAACGGCAAGGGAGTCAAGACATGGGCGAGCAGAGGGCGCAATTTCTTCAGCGACCACAAGGTTGCCACTGCCACCAACAGCAACTTGAGGGGTGACAGAAAAAGACCCGTCAAGCCGGCAAACCCCACAATCGCCAGCGCCTGCAACGCCACCGTAACCCCACTGACAAACAAAAGGGCTCGCATCTCTTTGAAGAAAAAGGCCCGCTCTTCCTTGAGGTGTTCCCGCAATGCTTCCAGCACAACCTCCCAACGCCCATGTCGTTCGCCCGCCCGAAGAAGGGCTTGAACGGCAGGGGAAATGTCTTCCCCAATATCTGCCAGCACTTCGGAAAGGAGCGCATTCGGTTGCATCAACGCCCGTTGCAAAGGAACTTGAAGGAAGTGGGCGAGGAAGGGATGGGCAAGACCAAACGACGCCAATGCATCTTCTAACGGGATGCCCCCCTTGTAGGCATGGTGAAGGTGACGAACCAAAGCGGTGGCAGCCTGCCAGCGGACAGCACGAAGGAAAGGACCTCGCATCCTCGCCAGCAAACTTGTCTCCCGTCGCTCGTAAACGCGCTCCCTTTGTGGCTTCGGGGCAAGGAGGGCTCTGCTTTTCATGCCCTTTCGCCTCACTGATCCACGCCTGTGAACTTGTCTACCGCTTCCATCATACCACCATACCAATGCAACCAGAAGCGGGCAACAGCGAAGAGGATGAAAAGAGCAGCAAGGAAGAAAGAGACAAAGTAGGTGGCGACGGCTTGAGCGCGGACAGCGGTCAACGCTTCACTTTCCAAAAACTCGGCGGCTTTTGTCAAGCCCTCATCTATCGTGCCTGTTTTTTCGCCGGTCGCCACGATGCGCACGACCATCGGGTGCAAGAGAGGCAAGTCCATCAGGACCGCTGAGAGCGGTTCACCCTTTTGCAAGCGAAGGGCATGTTTTTGGGCAGCGGTTTGCAGTTGCGGGCTTCCCGCTGCATCGGCTGCCAATTCGACGCTGCGCGACAGTTCCATACCCGCACCGACCATCATCGCCAAGGCGCGGGCGAACCGTGCCGCCACCAGCAGCCGAGGCAAGTTGCCAACCCAAGGGATAGAGAGACGGATAGTTTCCACCAACGGGGCGAAGACAGGTTGCATCGCTGCCAACCGCCATAGTGCCCAACCACAAAACATCAGGACAATTAGGACGGCGATGGGCAACATCTTTTTAGTGGCGGCAGCATAATGCGCTGCCACGAACGGTTCAGTCTCACCCTTCGCCCTCAGTAGACTCTCCATCACGCCAGGCATGACAAAAGTGATGGCCAAGATCAACACGACGGTCAGACCGAACAGGAAACGGGGATACATCGTCGCCCGCCGCAATTCCTGGCGGAACTCGTTTTCCCGCTCAAAATGTTGCGCCAGCAAATGGAACACATTGTCCAAGTTGCCTGATTTCTCGCCCACTTCCACCATCGCAACGACGAAAGGAGGGAAGGGGAAACCCGACTCTCTCAACGCTTTAGAAAGGGGCATCCCTTGCGCTACCCTATTAGCAGCTTGTTGGGCAGCCGACCGCAAAGGCGAGCGGCGTTCTGTTTGGGCGAAAATCTCCAAAGCCTCTGACAAGCCCATTCCCGCCCGCATCGCTCCATTTAGGTGACGGAAAAATATCGCTATCTGCTCAGGATGCACCCTGACAAATGTGAACAGGGGACGACTATCTGCCTGCTCTTTTAGGCGCGTCACCCATAAGCCCTGCTGACGAAGTTGCTCATAAGCGTGACGGGGATCGGTGGCTTCAATCGTTCCACGATGGAGTTGTCCTTTTCGGTCACGCGCTTCGTATAGAAAGGTGGGCATGGTCACTCACCTTAGCGTTCGGTTGTTGGATACCATGCCGAGCACACCCGCTGTACCGTCTGGCATTTTGCCACTTGTCTTGCCCGCTCGGCGACAGGGATGCCCTCTAACTCTTCCGTCAACTCCGCCATTGGCAGCAAGACAAAAGCACGTTCCCACAATCGCGGATGGGGGACAGTCAAGCGCTCCGTCTGCACCCGTTCGCCTTCTGCCCAAAGGATGTCCAAGTCAATGGTTCGGGGTTGCCACCCGCCCTTTCGCTTTCGCCCCAACTGCCTTTCGATGGCTTCCAAACGAGAGAGCAATTCGTCCAACGGCAGGTCAGTCACAATTTCGGCGACGGCATTCAGATAAGGCAGTTGCGGCTCGGCGACGCCGACTGGTTCGCTTTCGTAAAGACCCGAAACGCGTGTCACGGTGATACCTTGAGCTTTCAATAAGTCCAATGCCTTTCGCAGGTTGGCGAGGCGGTCACCCAAGTTAGCGCCTAAACCGATGAAAATTCGTCGCTTAAGTCGTTGCATTGCGACTCAACTCCACCCGCACGCCGGCCCATTGAAGGGGAATAGGGATAGGCGGATGGGGTTTGCGCACTTCTATTTGCACCCGCTGCACTTGGGGGAGGGCTTCCAGCAAGGTAGTGGCGATGGCGTAGGCAGCCGTTTCCAACAACTTGTAACGGTTATGCTCCAACACTTCTCGGACGATTTCACAAATGCGGGTATAATCCACTGTCCGTTTGATGCTGTCTGCCCGAGCCGCTTCGCTCAAATCCAACTGCAAAGCGATATCCACTTCAATGGGCTGGGGCACGCGTTGCTCTATTGGCAAGCAACCGACTCGGCTGAGTGTCGTCAAGCCTTTGATAAGCAACCAGTCCAAAGCCTTCACCTCTTTTGTTTTTTCGCCAAGGGCTGTTCGCCAGTGGCCACCTGCGACCATTTGTCGTGTGTTCAATAAATCGTTTCGTCCCGTTCCGCACCGCCATTTTTGCCTTCCTTGCCCAGTTCTTCCTCCATCGCCGCTTCCATTTCGTCAATGATTTCGCGGTCCACTTCATCGCCAAGGGCCCTGGTCAGTCGGCGCATAACCGACCGCAGTTCCCGGGGGGATGGGTTATCGGAGATGTCCAGGTTCTCAAAGGAACTGGCAAGGTTGTCAAGGCGGGTTTCCTCGCTCAAATGGGCGCGGATGCGGGAGACGAGTTTGGTCAGTTGGGTGCTGCCACAGCGGGGGCAATAGGGATCGGTGTTGTTGGCGACGACGCCGACGAGGAAGGTGAACACTTTGCCGCACTGGTTGCACCGAAACTCGTAAAGGGGCACACCGCTCACCTCCTCACGCCAGCAACTCTTTGTAATGGTCGCGCACCTTTCGGATAGCTCGGGCGATGTCTTCCATGTCTTCGGGTTCGCCCAAAAGGACATTTTGCGTGAGCCAAAGGGCTTCATGGTCGCAAACGCGCTCAGTGACAGGACAGCAGACTTTGCTGTAATCGTAATGGCGAGCGTAAGGATGCCAACCCAGCGACTCTTTGCGGAAAGCGGGCTCCCGATAGAGAGGCTTATAGCCAGGGCTGACAGGGATGCCTTCTGCCCGCAAGGCTTCTAAAAACTTCGCCTTGGGCACATTGCCCATCCGCTCAGGGAAGTAGCGAAAGATGAAGAGGTGATAAGCATGCTCGGTGACCCGTTCATCGTCTCGCAAAGGTTCCACGACCTCCAATTCCCGCAGCAGGCTTGCAAGGTAAGAGGCATTGCGCTGGCGCAGGGCGTGGAGTTCATCGGCACGCTGCAACTGCACGAGCAAAACGGCTGCTTGCCATTCCGTCATCCGATGGTTACCCCCGACAAGGTAATGGGTATACCATTCACCCGTGCGGGAGCGACCGCAATTGTGCAACGACCAAACCTTTTCAGCGATCTCGTCGCTATCTGTCAAAACGATTCCGCCCTCCCCTGCTGTGATGTTTTTGCTAGCTTGGAAACTGAAGCCTCCGGCATCGCCGATAGCCCCGACACGCCGCCCACGCCAGCTGGCGCCGTGGGCCTGAGCCGCATCTTCAACGAGGGCTAAGCCATGTTTTTGAGCGATCCCTTTCAAAGCGTCCATATCAGCGGGGCGGCCAGCGATATGGACTGCCAAGATGGCTTTCGTCCGAGGCGTGATGGCGGCTTCTGCTGCTTGGGGGTCTAAGGTCATCGTCGTCGGGTCAATGTCGGCAAACACAGGCACTGCCCCGACATCCAACACTGCCGTCGCCGAAGCGATGAAAGTGTAGGGTGGGACGATGACTTCTTCACCCGGCTCAACACCGACCGCCTTCAAAGCGAGATATAGAGCGATCGTCCCATTGGTGCAGGCAACACCATGCTTGGCATGTTGATAGCTGGCGAAGGCGCGTTCAAATTGCTCTACCTTACTACCGGGCGTTCGTCCCCACCACTGCCCGCTTTCCACGACCTCCTTAAGGGCTCGCACTTCCCGCTCGTTAAAAATCGGCCACTTCGGGAAGGGCTTAGTGCGAAGGGGTGTGCCACCAGCAACCGCTAGCGTCGCCATCCTTTGCCCACCTCGTGAAAAATTTACGGTTGGCTTACCGTCGTCGTGATAGGCGACCAAAGTTGCATTGCTGCCCGCACCTCTTCCATCGTCCCTTGCGCCATCTGTCGGGCTTTCCGTGAGCCTTCCGCAAGGATGTCGTCCAACTCAGACGGACGGCGCTCCAACTCCGCCCGTCGCTGCCGCAGCGGTTCTAACGCTTCATTCAACCGCTCCGCCAACCGCTCTTTGCAAGGGACACAGCCCAACTTGCCCAGCCGACAATCGGTCGCAATTTCAGCGACTTCGGCTCGGTTGTAGATGTTATGCAAGGCAAAGACGGGGCAAATTTCGGGGCGCCCTGGATCGTTGCGGCGGATTTTATGGGGGTCGGTGAAGAAGACGCTAACTTTCTGGCGCACGACTTTAGGTGGGTCGGCAAGGTGGATGTGATTGTCGTAACTTTTGCTCATCTTTCGCCCGTCTATGCCTGGCACGTAAGGGAACTCGCTGAGCAACGCTTTGGGCTCTGGGAAAACTTCCCCGTAAAGCCGATTGAAGCGCCGAGCGATCTCCCGCGTCATCTCCAAGTGGGGCAATTGGTCTTTTCCGACAGGCACAGTATCGGCCTTGTAAATCAAGATGTCCGCCGCTTGCAAGACGGGGTAGCCCAGCAAGCCGTAGTTAGGTGCTTTGCCCTCCTGCACCCATTCTTTGTAAGTTGGGTTCAACTCCAGCCACGAGACGGGCACAAGCATGGAAAGCAACAGATGCAATTCGGCGTGCTCAGGCACCCACGATTGGACGAAAAGGACACTCCGATTGGGGTCCAAGCCCGCACTCAGCCAATCAATGGCTAAGTCGCGGATGTTTTGGCGCAGGTGGCTGGTGTCCTCCCATGCCGTCGTCAAAGCGTGCCAATCGGCGATTTCGTAGAAACATTCGTAGTCGTCCTGCAACGCCACCCACTGCCGTAGCGCTCCCTCCCAATTGCCCAAATGCAACTTCCCTGTCGGTCTCATACCCGACAAGATGCGTCCCCGTTTTTGCGTCATCGTCTGATCACCTCTTTGAACCATCTCGCTGTCACAAACCTGCCAGATGAAAAAGCCACCTCGCCATCAAATGGGCAGGCGCCCAAATAAAGTGCAGGGCGCGAGCGTAGAGAAGGACGATCAGGATCAAAAAACTGATCCCTGTATGCTCCAACATATCCATCCGCCAACGCAATTCCCTCGGTAGGAACATCCGAAGGATGCGGCTGCCGTCCAAGGGCGGGATGGGGATGAGGTTGAAAAAGGCCAAGCCCAAATTGACTAAGACGCCAGCGACGCTCATCTCCACCAAAAACCGCATAACGGGATTAAGCAACCAACGCAGGGCGGCTGGTAAAAGGCTGTCTAAGGCGACAAGGAACGCCAGCAACGCCGTCCAGAAAAAGGCTTGCAGAAAATTAGACGCTGGTCCTGCTGCCGCTACCAGCGCCATGTCGCGGCTTGGATAACGGAAGTTCGCAGGGTTAACCGAAACAGGTTTCGCCCAGCCCAGCCCAATCCCAGCAAACATCGACAGCAAGAACATGAGTGCCCCGAGGGGGTCAAAATGGACACGGGGATCCAAACTTAACCGACCCTGGACGACAGGCGTTGGGTCGCCTAACTTCCACGCCGTCCATGCATGGGCCGCTTCATGGATGCAAATCGCCAAAATGAACACAGGCACCCAAGTCGCCAACCGCAACAGCAACTCTTTGACGAATTCGGCATCAAAAAAACATCGCCCTCACCTCATCGGCTCTTTCAGATTTTCCAAGGCATCAACCCGCCAGGCGTGTAGCAAAAAATTTGCCAGTGAGCGGGTAAGGATCGTGATATCTTGGTCACCTCAGCTTGCTCCGTCGCAAAAAGCGTCCCGCCGCTCGCAGGGCAACACCAAGTTGTTCGGTGGCGTCGGCGTTGTCGTCCAATTTCGCTGCTAGTGCCGCTTGCAACCCGACGGCGATTGCCCGTCCCTCAAATCCCTGGGCCTTCAACGCTTCGCCCGTGATGTCAGAACGGGTTCGCCGCCATTCCAAAAAGTAACGCTGCCAACTTTCACCCGCCACGCCCGACCGTTTCGCCGCCAACGCAAGGGCCACTTCCGATGGCAGCGGGTTGAACTTCCGCACCCAACCGCTTGGGCGCTTCGGCAATCGACTTCGCACAACCCGCAGCAACGCCAACCCGCTTTGTTGCTCCCACTCCCCCAATTGGTAACGCTGGCAAAAGGTCACCACAGCGTCCGCCGTCGGCAGCAACGCCAACAACAATGCCCACTCCCGTTGTAATGTCTCGTCGGGAAAATGCGTCTGATGCCATCGCAGCCATTCGTCTATCCGCTCCATCCATTGAAGCCGCGCCTTCGTAATGAGCAACTCTGGAGCGACAACTTGCAAGATGCCCAGTTGCCAAAGCCGCTGAAGGGGTTTGGTCGGATCACGCTCTTGAAGAATGCGCCACAGTTCGTGCTTGATACGGTTGCGAGTGAGTTTTGTCAGCCAACTTTCATCGCGGGCATGGCGAAGGGACCGCAAAGTTTTGGCGTCCATGCGGAAGCCGAAGCGTTGCTCGTAGCGGACAGCGCGAAAAACGCGCGTCGGGTCGTCCACAAAACTGCCTTCGTGCAAGATTCGGACGACACCTTTTTGCAAATCGTCGTAACCGCCCGTCGGGTCTACCAGTTCGCCGAAGCGGTCGGGCGAAAGGCAGATCGCCATCGCATTGATGGAGAAATCACGCCGCCACAAGTCATCGGCGATGGTGGCTGGTTCCACCTCAGGCAAAGCAGCAGGTTGTGGATAGCGTTCCTTGCGTGCTGTCGCCACATCCCATCGTCCCATCGCCCAATAAAGTGTCGCCGTCAAAAAACGTCGGTGAACAGTCACCGTCCCGCCCCACCGCTCTGCCAACCCTTGCGCCAACTTCGTCCCATCGCCTTCTGTCACGATGTCCACATCCAGCGTGGGCGTCCCCAGCAACAAATCCCGCACGAACCCACCGACGACATACGCCGTCATGCCCAAACTTTCAGCGATGGTGCCAGCTGTCCGCAAAGCCTGCACGACCGATTGGGGTAACCGTTCATCCAGTTCCCGTGCCAAGTTCATCGGTGTCATGCTGCCTCGCGGGCGATCCGAAAACCATCTTCTATGCCGTTCATCGCCTTTTGGGCGATATCTACCAGCGCCCCGATCAGCAATGGGTCAGTGTTGGGCATCTCAATGCGCCACAACTTCATCCCCAACTCTTGAGCTTTCTGTTGCGCTTCAATGTCAATATCGTAGAGCACTTCTAAGTGATCGCAAAGGAAACCGATGGGTACGACGAGGACGTAACAATGCCCTTGCCCCGCCAACTCTTCCAGCACTTCCAAGATGTCGGGACCGAGCCAATCCGTCCCACTGGCGCTTTGGTAAGCGAAGTGCCAATCGGAAACGCCGACGGATTGGGCGACGGCTTCACAAGTTCGGCGCAACTCGTCAGGGTAGAGATCGTTCCAATCCAAAATGCGCCGGGGCAAACTGTGCGCCGTAAAAAGCAGCCGCACCTTCTCCCGCTTTGCATCGTCAATTTGCCTTAAAGCCTGTCGCACCTTTTCGGCAAAGCATTGCACCAACAAGGGATGCGTTGCCCAACTTTCCACGAAGCGAAAACGGATGGAGTTGCCCAGCCGCTCCAATGCCTCCTTGGCATAGCCGATGTATTCGGCGACGCTGCGGCGCGAATAGTGAGGCGCTAAGATGATGCCCACCGCATCGGTGACGCCATCCCTTGCCATCCGCTCAACAGCCTCAGCGATATAAGGGTGCCAATGTTTCATGCCCACATAAACGGCAACAGGACGACGGACGAAGGACGAGAGAGAAGAATTGAGTCGTTGCTCCAGCAATTGGGCCTGAGCGAAAGTGATGTCATTGATGGGGGACTTGCCTCCGATGGCGCGGTAGCGTTCCACAAGATCATGAAGCATCTCTGCCGTCGGCTTTCGCCCCCGAAGGATGTGCATGTAGTAAGGCTCCACTTCGTCCAGTGAGTTGGGACCGCCATAAGCCATTAACAAAATGCCCCATTGTCGTTCCATTGCGACACAGGCGCTGTCCTTGCGCCCTTTCACCTCTCCTTTGAAAAGGTCCAAGGGCAAGTGGCGAGAGAAATTTTAACTTGCAATAAGGGCTCAGTCAGTCGCTGCCCTTTTTCCCGTCACCCTTTACCAGCCACCATCGTTACCGGGCGATTTTCTTTCTCGGTCCGACGCTTCTCAGGTCAAAGGGCTTGAACCCAAGGGCAAAAGCGGGGGAGTTAGGTTTGAGACGAAAACGCCGGCGCGGTGCGTCTACAAACTGCGGGTCAGCAATCAACGAGTTTTTGTCCATCCCCTTTAAGCGCCATTCGTCCCAAGTCAAGTTGCCAAAGCGGATCGGTCCGCCCCCTTCCCGCCAATAAAGGTTGCGGTCAAAGAGGAAGTTGAAGTCGCCGATATTGCCCTGCACCCATTGCTCCGTCGTCCCGATGACAATGTTGCCTTCAAACCGAAAGCGAAGATGGGGTTCTGGGCGCGTCACTTGAATTTGCCAATCGCGCCCGTAAGCAAAGACGTTGTTTCGGACGATGTTCTCGCGCCCGTAGTGTTGATGAAAGCCACCATGGGTCGTGTCGTGGACGAGGTTGTTTTCGGCGACGATGCCCGTTGAACCCTCGTCAAAATAGATGCCCCATCCGCCATAGCGCAGCCCCGCAATGTCGTGGAACCAGTTGTTTCGGATGACCGTCCCGTTTTGGATGCCGAGGGTGTAAATGGCGCCCATGTCGCTCAAAATCGGTCCGTCGCCGTCGCTGCGTTTGCCGATGTGATGGACATGGTTGAACTCCACGATGTTGCCCCCTGCCAGCGAGCGCCCGTAGCCCCAAGTCCAACCGATGCTGATGCCCGTGTAGTAAAAATCGGCGATTTCGTTGTGGGCGATGCGGTTACCGTAACTTTGTCCGATCCAAATACCGACGGCGCTGTGGAACATCCGACCACCATCGTAGATGACGCAATCGGTGA
>LJSS01000020.1_pt1 | contig 28218 bp, 26 predicted proteins | sample 890271 | NCBI WGS metagenome assembly LJSS01 (sample SAMN03797534, study PRJNA294671) | hot springs metagenome | isolation source: water from Lobios Hot Spring | place: Spain: Lobios, Galicia | collected 2011-02-08
TGAGCTCTGCATTCTGGGCGATGGCGCACATCGGGCATCGTTAGAGGCGCTGGCGCGGCAGTTCAATGTCGCTGCCCGCGTCCACTGGCTGGGCTGGCGCCCATACGACGAGCTCCTGGAGTGGACAGCTTCCGCCGATATCGGACTGGCCCTGATTGAACCAATAAGCCACAGCTACGAGCTGGCGCTCCCCAACAAGGTCTTTGAGTACTGCATGGCGGGAATCCCGACTGTTGCCACAGCATTGCCTGCTCTGCGTGAGCTCTTTGCGCGGTACCGCATCGGAGTGCTCGTCTCCCCAGAGCTCGCCCCTGAGGAGCTCAGCCGGGTCGTCCGCACGCTTCGCATCCCCGAGGTTTGGCACCAGTACCACAAGCGCTGCCGAGAGGCAGCACCCCATCTATGCTGGGAAGCCCAACACGGACTGCTCGCCGAACTCTTCGCGACATCGCGCTGCTCATCCTCCAGCAGGTCATCGGCTCCAGCACGCATGTGGTCGCTCAGCACGCCCTGACGCGCTTGCACCCCGCAACAGCGCTGTTCTGGCGTGGGCTCTTCGCTGCGCTCGGCGCGCTGCTCTGGGCGCTCCGCAGCAATGAGCGATTGCTCATCCGCAGGCTGTCCCGTCGCGACGCACTCCAGCTCCTCCTGCTCGGAGCCCTGGCAGTACCTCTCAACCAGTGGTGTTTCTTCACCGGAGTCCGCATGACGGCAGCAGCCAATGCCTCGCTGCTGTATGCGCTCACACCTGTCTGGACGCTCCTCTTTTCCACCGCGCTGGGCTTGGAGCGGCTTGCGCTCCGAAAGAGCCTTGGTATTGCTATGGCACTTGCCGGGGTTGTCAGCGTGCTCCTGGAAAAAGAGTTTGCTCTCGGTGCCGAGCATGTGCTAGGGAACGCTCTCCTCCTCTGTGCCAGCATTGCGTGGGCAGGCTTTACGGTGTTGAGCAAACCTCTGGCACTGCGGTATGGGGCTCCGCTCACAACCGCCCTCAGCATGCTCATCGGATGGTTGCTGTACATCCCGCTCTGGCTGGCACTCGGAGCTTCCCTGCAGGAGGAGCTCCTGAACTGGTGGCTTTGGGCAGAGTTGGCGTACATGGGGCTTGTGACCTCTGGGGTGGGATACTTGTTGTGGCTCATCCCTCTGCGCCACATGGAAGCCAGTCGGGTAGCGATCTTTTCAACCCTGCAGCCAGTCTTCACAACGCTTGTGACTATCCCGCTCTTCGGCTTCACCCCAACGCTTTCCTTCCTGCTTGGCGGTGTGCTGATTATCGCCGGTGTTGTGTTGACACAGCTGAGCTCGTAGAGCCCCAGAAGGCGGCATGCGCTGTATTTTCACGCCAGCATGTTGTCCACGCATGGTGCCTACGGATGCACCGTTGGCTCTTTGCTCTCACCGTGCCTGTCATCCCATGTCTGGCTGGGTTCTTCTGGGAAAACGCTGGACAGCTCCGTACCAGCGACGGTCAGCCATGCCCCGAGATACTCTTCTACGCCGACGAATCCAGCGTCTCCGTCTTTGTCCGAACGAACGGGCTCAGCTACGTCTTCGCTGTGCCTGAGCCTACATCAGCACAGGAACCGCGCCGCCGCTTTCTCGTACGCCGAGTGGACATTGAGTGGGTCGGTGCCCGTCCTTTCTATCGCTGGCGTGTCGAGAGCCCGGCACCCTTTGTACGCCACTACTACCGCCCACGGGGGATAGCCACAACCACACGTGGCTACGCAGTGCTCTATCTCGAAGAGCTCTTCCCCGATGTGGACCTCCGGCTCTACTGGACTGAGCGTGGGCACCTCAAGTACGACGTACTCGTCCGGCGGGCAGAGGCTCTCCGTTCTGTGCGCTTCCGCTACATCGGCGCTGAGAGGCTATCCGTTGAAGCCGATGGAAGCCTCCGCATCGGAACGTCCCTTGGTGAGCTCCGTGAACTACCGCCAATCGCCTACCAAGCTGGACGAACCCTACGGGGGACATACCGTCTGCAGGGCGATACGGTCGTACTGGAAGTGCCCGACGCCATCCCTCATCTGCCCTTGGTCTTTGACCCTGGGGTAGCGTGGTCTACCTACTACGGCGGCAACCAGGTAGAGGAGTTCCTCTGTGCCGCCACCGACCGAGCAGGCAACGTCTACACCGCTGGCTGGAGCATCAGTCCGGACTTTCCAGTGCGGAACGCCTTGCAGGCAACGTTGGCAACCACCGTGGCATCTGATGCCGTCATCGCTGCATTCTCACGATCGGGGCAGCCGCTTTGGGTCACTTACTACGGCGGTGATAGCTCTGAGGTTGCTTACGGCATTAGCTGCGATGCTGCGGGAAATACTGTCGTCGTTGGTACCACAACCAGCCCGAACTTCCCCGTGCAGAATGCTTTCCAGAGCACCCTCTCCGGCACTGCAGACGCATTCATACTCCGCCTCACTGCCAGCGGCCAACGCCAGTGGGCAACCTACTACGGCGGCAGCGGCAGTGAAATTGCCTACGGCGTCGCCTATGACCGTTCGGGCACCGGTATCTTCATCGGGGGCTCTACCAGCAGCACGAACTTCCCCCTTGCTAACGCGCTCCAGACCTCCCACGGTGGTGGTACGCTGGACGGCTTCCTCGTCCGCTTCTCAGCAGCTGGACAACGCCAGTGGGCAACCTACTACGGCGGCAGCGGAGAGGATATCATCTCAGCCGTTGCTGCCGATAGCACCGGCGCGGTCGTTGCCGTCGGCTCTACCAGCAGCACGAACTTCCCTGTCCAGAACGCATTACAGCCTCTGTTCGGCGGTGGGACATCAGATGCTTTCGTGCTCAAGCTGACCGGCTCTGGACAACGCCTATGGGCTACGTACTACGGCGGGAACCGACAGGATGTTGCCACAGCGGTGGCGGTAGACAGTCGCAACGTGATTACCTTCGGCGGCTCGACCTTGAGCGACACCATCCCGATTCTCAATGCCGTGCAACCTCGCCGTTCGGCTGCTCTGGATGCCTTCGTAACCGCATTGGATAGCGCTGGGCGTGTGCTGTGGGGGACGTTCTACGGCGGCAGCAGCATGGAGGAAGTCCGAGGTATCGCCGTCTTGCGGAACCGTTGGGTTGTGGCATGCGGCTACACGTATAGCTCCAACTTTCCCCGGTGGCAGCCGCTCCAGCCCTACGCTGGCGGCGGAGATGCATTCCTGGTCATGTTCCACTACACAGGAACGCTCCAGTGGTCTACTCCCTTCGGCGGGAGCGGCTACGAGGTCTTCTACAGCATAGCCGCAGACTCAGGGGTGAGCATCTATGCTTGCGGTAGCAGCAGTAGCTCTGACTACCCGACTCAGTCCGCTGTTCAGAGCCAGCTCCGCGGCAGCTCTGATGCAGTGCTCACCCGCTTTGACCGCGAGACCATCCGCTGCCGTATCCTCCGACAGCCACTCTGCGCTGGCGATACGGCAACGGTGGAGTTCACCACCACGGGCAGCTTTTTCCCTGACAACTCCTTCACCGCTGTGCTCTCGGATTCCTCCGGCGACTTTGCCCGCTCAACACTCATCGGTGAACTGCTCAGCCAGAGTGGCGGACGCATCATCGTGCGGATTCCCGACACGATACCCGCGGGCAAGCACTACCGAATCCGTGTGTTGGCTTCCAGTCCCGTCACCATTGGGGAGCCCACAGACACATTGGTCATCCTCCGCCCACCTGTTCCACCAGTCATTACCGTTGCGCCGGACACCGTTCTCTGCCCTGGCGATAGCGCTGTTTTGTCCATAGCTCCTGAGGAGATGGCAACCTACACGTGGCGCCGCAACAACAGCCCGTTGAGCAACTCAAACAGTCCGCAGTTCATTGCCCGGCAACCCGGGCGGTACACCGTGGAGGTACGCACCCCATGCGGCACCGTCACGGCTGTCAGGGAGGTCGTTCTCACCGCTGGTACACCGCCGGCTTCGCCACGGATTCGTGTCTCGGGGCAGACCCGCTTCTGCCGAGGAGACAGCATTGTGCTGAGCACCACGCCCCAGCCCGACGTCAGCTACCGATGGGAGCGGAACGGGCAGCCCTTCGGCACCGACTCATCGGCGATCGTGGTGCGCGAGGCTGGCTCGTATACGCTGGTTGTCTCCAACCGCTGTGGAGTTGCGCCCTCGCGCGATACGGTCTATGTCGCTGTCGACGAGCCACTCGCTAAGCCAAGCATTAGCGTCACTGGAGCAACTCGCTTCTGCCAGGGCGATAGTGCCGTCCTCCGCACGCAACCACAACCCACAGCACAGGAGTACCGCTGGTACCGCGACGGAGTCCTCGTGCTGCGCAATCCCCAAGCGTGGTCGTATACGGTGCGACAGGCTGGATGGTACGCCGTGGAGCTGGTCAACACGTGCGGAAGTGCCCGCTCTGACAGCATCGCAATTGAAGTCATCCCCCTCCCTACGCCACCACGCATCACTGTAGAGGGTGGCACAACCCTGTGCACAGGTGACAGCACCGTTCTTCTGGCTGAGCCACAACCTGGGGCATACTACCGCTGGTATCGCAACGGACAGCTCGCCGACAGCAGCGGCCCCCGCTACGTCGTACGGCAAGCCGGGACGTACACTGTGGAGGTGGTTACCCCGTGCGGACACGCACGGTCGCCTGACAGTGTGGTCATCCGCGTGCTGGATACCCTCTCTGCGCCACAGCTCCGGGTAGATGGCTCCCCTGAGCTATGCCAAGGCGACAGCCTCCGGCTCTGGGTGGAGCCGGTCAGCGGCGCACGCTACGTGTGGTACCGCGACGGTACTCCCATAGGAGGTGACTCCAACGCTACCATCGTCCGCAGCGCGGGGACGTACTGGGTGGAGCTCTCCAGCCCATGCGGTACTGTGCGTTCGGACTCTATCACCGTGGTCATCACCCCGCGCCCATCTGCCCCGAAGCTCAGCGTTGAAGGGGAGACACGGTTGTGTGAAGGCGATTCCCTGCGGCTCTCCCTGGGCGACCCTCAGCCAGGACTTGTCTACTCGTGGTATCGGAATGACAGTTTGCTCATCCGTGATGTTCCCGCCATCGTTGTTCGTACGGCAGGGGTTTACCGAGTTGTCGCCTCCAATCGGTGTGGAGAAGCCGCATCACAGGACGTCACTGTCACTGTCATCCCACGCCCACCCAAGCCTTCCATCACCCAGGAAGGGGATACGCTCGTGTCCAGTTCTCCCGTTGGGAATCAATGGCTGGACAGCACTGGTACACCAATTCCGGGAGCTGTGCAGCAGCGCTTCGTGCCGCCCCGCAGCGGACGTTACAGCGTGCGTGTGACCATTGACGGATGCTCTTCAGAGTCGGACCCCTACGACTTCACCCGGCGCACGGAGCCGGTCGTGCTCCGTCTCCGCGGTGCTCAGGCACCACCGGGCACCCTGGTAGAATTACCGCTGCTTGCCCGCATTCCAGCGACAGGGATTGAAGCAACGGAGCTGCGCTTGACACTCCGCTACTGGGCGTCGGTCCTGGAACCTGTCCCACCCACGCCGAGTGGCACCGTGGCTCAAGGATGGCGCCGCATCCCCGTGCATGTGTCTACAGCAGGGCTCTTGCCGGGCGATGTCGTGCTCATCCGCCTGCCTTTCCGAGTGCTGTTAGGAGACCGAGACCGCACCCCCCTGCTGTTGGAAGAGCTTGCGTGGTCCCCGAGTATGCTCCCGACGGAGGTCGTCACGGACACCTTCACGGTGGAGATTTGCCGCGAAGGTGGCGACCGCCTCTTCGTGCCCACAACAGCACAAGCGTTCGTTGCCGTAACACCTGAGCCTGCCACGGCACAGGCAACTCTGCGCATGGGCATCCCAGAGTTTGGGCGCGTGCGGGTGACGCTGTGGACCCTGTGGGGACAGCAGTGCGCTCAACTGCTGGATGCAAAGCTTTCTCCCGGAACCTACGAAATGCCGTTGCGCCTATCCGGATTACCGGCAGGGCTCTATGCACTTACTGTCCAGACACCCTCGCAGACGCTACGGCTGCTCTTCCACTATGTCCCATGAGTGGTGACACACCATGCGGCTGAGGCTGCTCTGCATATGTCTCTGGCTGGGCATAACTGCCCCGACGGGTGCCCAGTACTCCCTCGGTGTGGGCGTGGTAGCAACCGTGAACTTCCACGTTGCTCATTTCCGCAGCCTCTCCCCGGATATTCCCAACTGCTGCCCTGGCTTTGAGCAGGCAACCGGGGTCGGCTGGGGAGTGGCTGGAACTTACGATGGACTCCGCATCGCTCCACGCCTTCGCCTCTTGGCCGAGGGTGGCTATATCCGCCAGGAAGCCACCTTTCGCCAACAAGAGCAGACAACTGTCAGCTCCCCTGAGGGAACAGGCGTATCAGGCATGTTCGAGCACGAGCTCCAAACCCGGCTCGAGCTGCTAACCACCAGCTTGCTCCTCGGCTATAGCCCTGTGGAAGAGATACCACAGTGGCAAGTCCGAGCAGGTGTACAAGCCGGATGGATGCTGCGCTCTACGTTTTCTCAGCGGGAGCGATTGGTGGAGCCACCGTATGGCTACTTCTCCGATACCGGCACCCGTGTACGCAACGAGTACACTGGGAGCATCCCTGGGACACCCTCGTTCGTACTTGCCTTGGGGATAGGCACGCGCTACTTGCTTCCCCTGGTGCCACGGCAGCAAATAGCGCTCCAGCCTGCGTTGATGGGTTGGCTATCTCTCACGCGGTTGGTCTCCGGGGTGTCTTGGCGAGCGCACTCTGTGGCATTCTCGCTGAGTATTGTCTACGCTCCTTTGGAGATGCCTTCACCGCTGCAGCCAGGGACCCAGCCATGAGACGCACTGCACTGTCCGCGCTGTGGCTCCTTGCCGTCATGAGCGGCACAGCAAGCGGCCAGCACCCATGGCTGCTCCGCTCGCTGCGCATCTACGGTGGTGCCGACGAAACCGCGCCGCCTATCCTGCTGCTTGCCGCCGATGGCACAGCCTCGGCCCCGGGATATCCGTTCGTGACCGTGGAGGTAGACGTTGACGCTGCGGTTCCTCCACCTCTGGTTGCTCGCTTCGTACACTGCCGACCCAATTGGCAGGAGAGCAACAATGTCTTCCTCCACTTTGGCGCCACAGGGACTACCCTCTTCTCCTGGGAGCCCGCACCAGCGAACTCCCGTTACTACAGCTACCGGGGGCGCCTGAGGATACCGAATCCACAAGTGGCCATTACCTACGCAGGGAATTGGAAGGTGCAACTCGTTGACGCCTCAACGTCACAACTGGTTGCTGAAGCTCGCTTCTTTGCTGTCAAACCGCAAGCCCTCTGCCGTGTGGTTGTTTACAGCGACCTCTACGATGCTCCACCCGGCATCAGCCCGGCAGCTGTCACGCTTGAGGCATGGGTTCAAATGCCCGATGGCTCCAGCATTGACCAGCGCCTCCACACAGTCGTCTTCTACCGGAACCACCGCTGGTGCGAACCCTACATTGTGAGCTCCGAACTAACCTTTGCCGATTTCCCTGAGCCTCTCTACCGCCAGCCGTACCGGCGCAGCATTACTGGCATGCTCCCAGGCACAAAGGTCTTCCGAGCAGAGCAGCTTCCAGCGCAGAACGAATACCGAGTTCTCGACCTCAGCAACCCAGCCCAGTTCCCACCCAACCCACCAGCACCTCTGCGCCTGCCACTGGCTGACCTGCGCCGCAACGGAAGCTTCTGGGAATGGGCAGATGACGGCGCCGCTGTAACCGCACACCTTGCCCCATACTTGCAAGATTACGTGCCTGTGGAGTTCGTTCTCGACCCCGAAGGAGCCCCACCTCTGTCACGGGAGGTCTTCGTGGTGGGCTCATTCAACAACTGGTGCGCAACACCGGAGTGGCGCATGAGCTACGATCCCGGAGAGCACCTCTACCGCTTACGGCAACTGGTGCGCCGCGGCCGGCATAACTACCTCTATGCCACCGGGCGCGTGAATGCAGACACTGGCTCCGTTGAAGAGCTCTCCTTTGAAGAGTGGGAGGGCAACACCACGGGCACCCGCACCTCCTTTTGGGCGTTCGTCTACTACCGAGCTCCCGACTTCGGAGGCTACGACGCCCTCGTTGCTGTCGGTGCGGCAACACTCCAAGGGCCCCTCCACTACTGAGCTGGCACGGCTTACCGCTTGAGTGCGTTGATTTCCGCCAAGAGTTGATCGCTAACCGTCACGGTTCGCGCCGCTGCCTCAAAGGCACGCTGTGTTGCGATCAAATCCGTGAATTCCGCCGTCAAGTCTACGTTTGCTTCCTCCAGCGCCCCACCAACGACCCGCGTACTCGGGAAGAGCTCTCCAGCCGTGCCGAGGATAGGGGCACCACTGTTGGGCGAGACCGCAAAGAGGTTATCCCCTTCCCGGAGGAGCCCACTGGGATTAGCGAACTTGGCAATGACCAATTGTCCCAGAACTTCAACGCGACCGTTGGTGAAGCTCCCGATGAGCTTCCCTGTCGGGTCAATGCGAATGCCCGTCAGCTCTCCAGCAGCGTACCCGTCCTGCTCAACAGCAGCAATGGTGCTCTGTCCGGCGAAATTGGTAATCCCGGAGAGGAGGTTATCAGCCGGTGCCAGTTCGAGGGTGAGCGTCCGCGCAGGGTCAAAGACGGGCGTTGGAGCACCCAAGGCGGAGTTGAGCTCGGCAGCCGAGATGGTCACCTCCTGTGGGCTTTCCAAAGTGCCATCACTGCGGAACCGAATCGGGGAAGCCCCTGCAGGCAGTGTTACTGCCTGACCGTCCAGCGTCACGCTGAGCTCAAACTCGTTTGGATTTGCTGTCTTGCGGAACTCTACCCGAAGCACATGGGTTACCCCACGGGCATCGTAAATGAGGATGCTCGTGGCTGTAGTCTCGCCATCAGACATCTCAGCGCTGAGATTCCCCGCTAGCCGCACCCGCTCCGTTTGGTGCGCCGGCGAGCGCAGGTCGGGTGGAATACGGAGCGACTCTACACGACGCGAGAGAACTGCCGCACCGTTGGCATCCCGAACCAATCGCCCGCTGGCATCGCGCAGCACGTTGTACCCTTGCACCAGCGCTCCAGTAGCAGCATCTACCAGGTTGCCCTGGGCATCCAGCGTAAAGGAGCCCGCCCGCGTGAAGCGCTGTTGACCATTGAGCCGCACGACGAAGAAGCCCTCGCCCTGCAGTGCAGCATCCAGGGGACGGTTCGTCACCGTGAGTGCTCCTTGGGACATGTCCTGTAGCACCGATGCCAAATACACGCCCATCCCGATTTGCAGCGGATCGATCCCGCCGAATCCCCCCTGAGGCATGGCGCCGAAGCTCAAGCGCTGCGCAAAGAACTCAGCAAAGCGTGCTCGGCTAGCCTTGTAGCCAATCGTGTTCACATTCGCCACATTGTTGGCGATAACGTCCAGCCGCTGCTGGTGCGCTCGAAGCGAGCTCTGCGCTGTGCCTAACGAACGCAGCAATCCCATTCGAACACCCTACTGCTGTGCGACTTACGGCTTTCGGATTTCTAACAACTTCACCAAGGGCACCTCCATGCCGTTGAGCACGAGCATGGCTCCACGTGCCGTAAAGCGGACTGCCTCTACAACGCCTTCCACAAACGGGCTGACCTCCAGGTTTTGCCCTGCCTCACCAAGAGCGGTGATGCGGACCGTGTACGTCCCGGGAGGAAGGCGCTCACCCGCAGCTGTTCTGCCATCCCACTCAAGCAGATGGGCACCGGCAGCAACACCGCTGAACTCCAGCGTGCGAACTACGGTGCCCGACGGTGTGCAGATCTCTACCCGCACGCTCTGCGCCGCCTCCGACAATTGGTACCCAAAACGAGCCACCCCATCGGCTGGCAGCTCAATGGTATCGCTCTCCACACGCACCTGCGCTCCCACCAGCGCCGGTGCAGCAGCATTACCCATAGTCTCTGCCAATCCCGAGAGCTGCTCTACCTGTAGCTCCATCAACTGCCGCACAGACATGAGCTGCTCCACCTGTGAGAAGATGGCAAGCTGAACTGCCAGCTCCTGACCCTCGTACGGGCGGAGCGGGCTCTGCATGCGCAGTTGGGCAATCAGCAAGCGCAGGAAATCTTCCCGTCCGCTTGCACTGAGCGGCTCAAGGGCCCCGCTTGACGACGGGTGACTGCTGGCAATAGCTCCAACAGTTGTCGGCATTCGTCAGCCTCTGTGGTTATGCGACATACTGCAGCCGATGCCACCGAAAGGACCGCACAAACTGTGCTCTCTCCCGGTATGCTTCCTCCCCTTGCCTGCCATGGAAGTGAGCGAAGCCACCCGACAGTTCCGTTCCCGGCGTCCTGACCGTCACCTCCACCAAGCGTAACTGGCGCTCTCCAAGCAGCCGCTGGAGCCCATCGAGGGCGGCAGCAAACTGCCTCCCCAGCTCTGGCGAGGATGCTTCGGCATGCACATGAACCCGGTCATCATGGAGGGCAACAATCACTACGAGCTGTCCCCAATGGGCAATCTCCATTCGCAGGTGTGCCACAGTTGGCGGCTCGGTGCGCACGTTCGCCAACGCATTCTCCAACGCCTGGAGGAATGCAGTGCGCACTTCCCCATGGACTTCCTCCGGAGCACGTGCTACCGGCTGCTGTGCCGCCAGGAGCGCTCTTGCAAGCCCATCGGGAGCCACTTGTGTAGACACACTGTGGAGCGCCTCCCCGGTAGCACCCAGAGGGGACTGCAGGGGGGCGTCTTCCAGCTTCCGGAACGTATCCCCAAGGACATCACGGAGCCCAAGCTCCCGCCCAGGCTTTAGCCATTCTGTGTCCGGAGACAACGTCCCCGTGCCACGGAATTGCTTCAAAAGCTGTTCTTCCTGGACCGTTACCGAGAAGCTCTCCGCGGGGCTTTCGTCAGTGTGGGATACTGAGGCTTTCAAGAGCTGCTCCACTGCCCGCACCGGTGTTGTCGTGTCCTTCTCTCCGCCAGACTCGACTGCCGTCACACCCTCTGAGCACACAGCGGCTCCGCTTACTCCAGCAGACTCCACCAACCGCAACAGCGGCATGAGGTAGTCGGAGAGAAGCGTAGCGAAAAGAGCTGCGCTATCCTCTACACTGCGCCGGGAACTCTGCGGCCTCGCCGTTTCGACTGCTACCTGCCACTCCGCTGCGCCGAGCGGAGAAATGCTTCCGTGCATCCTGCACCGCTCTCTGTCCTCGTCCAAGCGGGATTATCGGCACTCAAGGGTGAAACTGTAGCCCCTTGCAAGCTCCGGGGCTCTCACATTTCCGAAAAGGGCTCGTGACCAAGGTGTCCACGCCGTGCGTCATTTTGGAGCTGCCGAAACCACGAAAGGTCGTGCGCCAGATCGACCAGGTTCCGCACAGCTCCCTCTGCAACTCTCAGGTACGTCTCTTGAAACCGCTGCTGCACCTCGGCTGGAGCCTCTTCCAGAAGCTGGTGGAGTAACAGGCGCAGGGCTGCGATGCTTTCCGAGAAGGTCTCTACAACCCCGCGGTAGCCCTCCGCTGATGGACTCAGCCGCTTCCAGAGCCGATACACCCGCCACAGAGATGCCCCTGTGAAGACGATGTCGTTAGCTAACTCAGCAACGTTGCGCTGGGCGGCCAGCTCCAGGATAATGGCAACGTCGCGCATCTTGCGGAGCCGGTTACCCGAGTACGCTTGTAGGTAGCTAACCACTGCCTCCGTGTCCGGTGATATTTCCATCATCAGCCTTGGGTCCAGCTGTCAAAACTGCACAGCTCGTAGAACTCCCTCGAAGATCCGCTCACACTCTTCCTCAGCTGGCGGCTCTATGGCGCGCACCGACAGGGGCACCAGCGCCAGCTCGTAGACTGTGCCGATAGAGGAGACGAACACCGCTACCCTGACTTGGCGGGAGCCTCCGCCGCGGAAGCGGTAGACGGCAAAGCTCTTTTCCCCAACCCGAGTGATAGTGAAATCGCTGCTCAGCCGCGCTGCTCCTGCGCTCCGAGCCTGCCGCCGCGCAAAGCTCTGCCGCGCCAACTCCAGGAGGTCATACCTCCCGGCTGTATCGCTCGGCGCGCGCTGGAAAAGTAGCAGAGCCAGGGCAAGCGTGTACTCGGGGTTGACTCCAACAGCAACTGTCCCTGCTGGCGAGTTCTTTCCCAGGTCCACCACAAACCATCCCTGCGGCAGGAATAAGAGGACATCGCCTAGTGCTGAGCGCACGGGCTCCATCGCAAGCGGGATACCTGGCTCCGGCGTCAGCTCAGTCACGACAATCTTGCCCGGCTCTGGAGGGCGCCACGCGATACAGCCCCAGAGGCTCATTACCGCCAATGCGCACAACGCGCTCTGCCAGCTACCGACCATGGGTGTACGCTGGCACCTTTTCACCCGCGCGGATCGGGATCGGAAGCACGTTCTCCGGGGGAACAACCGGGCAGGCGTAGTTGCGATTATAGGCACAGTAGGGGTTGTATGCCCTGTTGAAGTCCAGCCAGTACTCCTCTTCCCCCGGCACCTCGGGCACTTCTAAGTAGCGCCCCCCAGCATAGGTCTCTTTGCCTGTCGTAGCATCCTTGAACGGAACGAAGAGCACTCCTCTCTCCTCCAACGGCTTGAACACTGTCAACCGTAGTACTGTGTCCCCCCACGCAATGTGGAAAACGCCATACCGAACCAGGGGATGCACTTCACCCGGCATCGTAGAAGGCAGAAGTACGGTGTCTGGGGTCTCAAAGAGCTGAAGAACTGCCGGCACAACGTACTCCCGGGTTGGCTCGTAGTACCGTAAGCCACGAAAGTTCTTCCGCTCCGACGGTGGTATCGGGGATGTCTCCGACACCCGGAACAGACTGTCCTTCAAACGCCGCTCCGCAAGGATAGCCAGCGAGTCAAACTCCTCTTCCGGTAGCGCTGCACCCTCATCGTTGGTACCGCCACAGCCTGTCCAGCCGAAAAGGAACAGCAGGGCGCAAGTTTTCCACACAGTTTTCCACATTTCCACACCAGCTATCCACATGCCTGTGGAAAAGAGGGCACGTTTTCCACAATTCCTCCACCCTGTCCACAGGGAGCGCAATTCTCCACACGTGTTTCCACACGGTACGGGCAGTTTTCCACAGTGCCAGATTTCTTGCCGTCAAGCAGCTTTCCAGCAGGTCTGAGGGCGGTTTTCCACATTTCCACACCTATCATCAGCGTCGGCTCTCTGAGAGGAGTTCCTGAGAGGTGATTGTGTCAAAGCCACAGTAGGGGCGGAGGACTTCAGGAACAGCAACCGTTCCATCAGGCATCTGAAACTGCTCCAGGAGGGCAACCATAAGCCGTGGGGTTGCCAGACCACTGCCGTTGAGCGTGTGTACGTAGGTGGGTTTCTCGCCTGGCTTAGGGCGATAGCGAATGTTAGCACGCCGGGCTTGGAAGTCCTCAAAGTTAGAGCAGCTGGAAACCTCTAACCAGCGCTGCTGGCAAGGCGACCACACCTCAATGTCGTAGGTCTTAGCACTGGCGAATCCCAAGTCTCCAGCACAGAGGAGCACGACGCGGTACACAAGTCCAAGTGCTTGCAAAACCGCTTCAACCTCGGAAACGAGCCGTTCCAGTTCATCGTAGGAGTCTTCAGGTCGGCTAAAAATGACCAGCTCAACTTTGTTGAACTGGTGCATGCGGACAAGCCCGCGGGTTTCGCGTCCGTAGCTACCAGCTTCGCGTCGGAAGCAGGCAGAGTAGCCACACAGCTTGATGGGAAGCTCTTCCGCAGGGAGAATTTCGTCGGCGAAGTAGTTGGTCAGCGGAACTTCAGCGGTTGGGATGAGGAAGAGCTCGTCTTGCTCTATGCAGTACATATCCTCGCGAAGCTTGGGGAGCTGCCCTGTGCCTTCCATGGCGGAAGGGAGCACGAGGAAAGGGGGAAAGAGCTCACGGTAGCCATGGCGGTGAACGTGGAAGTCCAGCATGAAGTTGATAAGCGCACGCTCTAACTGGGCGCCCTTGCCGGTGTAGAAGACAAAGCCACTGCCGCTGACTTTGGCTGCCCGCGGGAAGTCAACAAGCCCTAGCTCCTTCGCTATCTCCACGTGATCTTTGCGGAACTCTGGTGGTTGTGGTTCGCCCCAGCGGCGTACCTCGACATTGTCCTCGGCTGTTGTTCCATCAGGCACGCTGGGGTGAGGAGTGTTGGGGAGCCAGAGGAGTTTGTGGTGGAGCTGTTCTTCCACATTTCTGAGCTCGTCTTCCAGAGTGCGGATGCGCTCAGCTATGGTGCGCAGGGAGTTGAGGAGATCTTCAGGGACGGAACCCTGGCGCTTTGCTGCAACGACGCGCTCTTGAGCCGCCTTGCGCTCGTGGTTGAGCGAATCTATCGTGTGAATGAGCTCCCGGCGCCGGGCATCCAGCTCTAGGATGTCCGTCAGCGATACAGAGATGCCCCGGCGGCGTAGTTGAGCCTCTACCTCCGAAGGGTTTTCCCGAATGCGCCGCAGGTCAAGCATAAGAGGCAGCACCCACCTCTGTGGAACAGCGGGCTCAAAAATACCGAAAAGGTAACGGAGCCTCAGTACCGTGCTTGCAAGAGGGCGGCTTGGGGAAGTCCGTATTTTTGCTGCGCTCTGAAGCCTGCCAGGGACAGGCAAAGCCATAGAGTCCAGGAACACAGTGCCGCACTGGTGGCGTGGCAGTAATCACACATGAGCACGAAGCGGAGCTTTCGTCTGACGTACCACCGTACGAAGATCCTCTGTACGGTCGGACCTGCTGTTGCTTCCCCGGAGAAGCTCTCCCAGCTCGTGGCTGCCGGGGCTGATGCGTTTCGGCTCAACTTTTCGCACGGCACGGAGGAAACGCATGCTACCTACGTTAGCTGGATTCGGGAAGTAGAGCGCCGCGTGGGGCGCTTCATCCCCGTGGTGTTGGACCTGCCGGGACCAAAACTGCGGGTAGCAACCCTGCCGGAAGGCGCTGTAGAGCTCCGCGCAGGCGAGGAGATTGTCTTGGTGGACACAGCGCACTACGGCGAAGTTGCAGCACGGGAGCGGTCTCGCGTAGTGATTCCCGTGGAATTTCCCACGATTGCTCGGGACCTCAAGGGCGGCGATACGGTGCTGCTGGACGATGGGAAGATGCGCCTGCGAGTTGTGGGGAAGGAGGGCACACGAGCTGTGCGGGCAGTTGTTGTCGTTGGCGGTGTTTTGCAGTCGCGAAAGGGAATCAACGTGCCGGGAGTCCGCTTATCGCTGCCGGGGCTGACCGAGCGCGACCGACAGGGAATCCTCTTCGCTGCGCGACACGCATGTGATTTCGTCGCTGTCTCGTTCGTTCGCTCAGCCGAAGACGTGCTGGCTGTCCGAGAGCTCCTCCAGGGTGCAGGCAGTGACGCGTGGGTGGTTGCGAAGATAGAAAAGCCAGAAGCCCTTGCGGACATTGAGCGTATTGTGCAAGCTGCCGATGGGATTATGATCGCCCGTGGGGATTTGGGAGTGGAGATTCCCGCTGTGCAAGTTCCGTTGGTACAGAAGCGGCTCATTGCTCTGGCAAACAGCAAGGCGCGCTTGGTCATTACAGCGACGCAGATGCTGGAGAGCATGGTGCAGAATCCCATGCCGACACGGGCAGAGGCCAGCGATGTTGCCAATGCTGTGTTGGATGGTACGGACGTCCTCATGCTGAGCGCGGAGACCTCCGTGGGTGCTTATCCGGTGGAGGCAGTTGCGTATATGCGCTCCATCTGCCAAGAGGCTGAGCAGGCGTTGACGGTACATCCAGAAATCGTGCGTTCGCTGGTGGAGGCAGGAGCAACACCGGAGCGGGTAACCACGGACGCTATCGCTGCTGCTGCCGCTGCTATTGCATCGGAGCAGCACGTGCAGGGAATTGTCTCGCTGACTCTGTCGGGCGAGACCGTTCGGCTCATCTCAAAGCGGCGTCCGCCGGTTCCGATTTTAGCAGTGACGCAGAGTCCAAAGGTAGCGCGCTGTGTAAGCCTCCTCTGGGGCACGACGGGCGTCTTGCTGGAACGGGTCGGCTCTACAGACGAGACAATTGAGGAGGTCAAGCGACTGCTGCGTCAGGAGGGCTACTTCATGCCCGGAGAGCGGATAGTCATTACAATTGGGCGTCCGCTGGTTGCCCGCTCTCGGACGAACATGCTCTCCATTGAGACGCTGTAGGGTGGCTCCGAACGTCCTCTACTGCTGCGTGTCGGTCAGCCAGCGTTGGTGGGAATGGAGCGCCGCGTGCTGGTACCGATTGCCCATGGCACGGAAGAGATGGAGGCAGTCATCGTCATAGATTTGCTCCGCCGTGCGGGCATTCCGGTTGTTGTTGCAGGTGAGAGCCCGATGGTGGTCTGCTCTCGGGGTGTCCGTATTGTGCCGGATGTCCTCCTGGAGGAGGTTTCCGAGGAGGAGGAGTTTGCCGCTATCGTGTTACCGGGAGGGGCGCGTGGGACGGAGGCTCTCGCCCGAAACGAGCATGTGCGTCGCCTTCTTCAAGCTCAACGGGAGCGTAATGGCTTCATCGCTGCTATCTGTGCAGCGCCGACCATCTTGGCGCAGCACCGCCTCATTGCCCCTGAGACGCCCATCACCAGCCACCCCAGTGTTGCAGAGCAGCTCTCGGCATACCTGTACCGGACGGAGCCGGTGGTAGTGAGCGACCGAATCATCACCAGCCGAGGCGCTGGGACAGCCATTGCCTTCGCTCTGGAGCTCATCCGCCTTTTGCGTGGGGATGACGCTGCTGTGGAAGTTGCTCGCCAGATTGTGCTCGCTTAGAAGAGCCAGCGCCAGGGGTGTTCTCCGAACCGCAACAGTCCCAAACGGGAGCTCCAGCCTATGACGATGCTGCCATCTGGAGCTACAGCCGGCTGGAGCAGGAGCGGGGGAGCCTCTTCCAAGGAGGTTGTCTGCTGCAGGGTGCCTGTACTCAGCTCCAGCGTGTATGCCCCCAAGGCCCCATTGGCTTCGGAAGCCAGCACAAAGCCCGCCTTCCGGAAGAGGAGGAACGGGGTTGTGATGGTTGCCCTCAGATACCACGACCACAGCCGGTTGCCAGCCTTGTCGTAAGCAAGCACACCGCTGATAGGCTCTCCAATGCCGCTGCTGTGCACGACGACGTACACTCGGTTGGAGTCATCCACGGAAATCCAGCGCGGAACAGCAGGGAGTACCTGCGACCAGAGCAGCTCTCCAGCCTCTGAGAAGGCATGCAGAACTGGGGTGGGTTCTCCAGCAGAGCGGACACCACCGACAAAGAGTAGCTTCTGCCCGAAAACAGGCGAACAGCTGACCCGTGTCTGCATGAGCGCCCGTGCCCACCGCTGGTGTCCCGTAGCTTCAATGAGCACGAGCGAATCCGCTCCTGTCTCCTCGCTGGAGCGGACAACGAGGACAATGGTTCCGTGCGCGTCAGCAGCCGGTAGCCGGTCGATGGGAAACCCACGGCGGTGTTCCCAGCGGAGTTCGCCGGTAGAGGAAAAGCACAGGATGCGTCCCGAAACATCACCAACGACAACTCCGTCGCGGAGGGGTAGAGGGTGGATGTACGGACCGCCTCCCTTGGCGATGCTTTGGAACAGAGGTTGCCGCCACCGCTCCGAGCCCTCGAAGGAGAGAGCATAGAGCATGCCGTCACTTCCCACAGCATAGAGCGTGGCAGTATCGGCTGCCAGTGCCGCAGCGGCGAATGCACCGGCGGGAAAGCGAAATGTCCACAATGGCTCAGTTCCCGAAATAGCCACGAGCGAACCATCAGCGGTAGCCACCACCAGGCGCTGCGATGAGAGGGGCAGTGGGGGCTGAATACAGCCGCTGCTGTCTGTGTGCGCAATCAGGGAGGAGAAGACGAGTTGAGGTGGCTCTGCAGCCGAACGAGCGTAGTTGTGCGTACGGGAAAAGGAGCCACCAAGGGCTGCTGGGAGTTCCCAGCGCTCAGAACGACACCCAGCCAGCAGTATCCCACTGAGTACGAGGGCAAGAAGCAGTGGCTGCATCAGGTAGACGAGGAGGGTTCGGAGACATTCGTGCGGCGTCCGCGTTTACGCCGGAAATGTTCCTCTTGGTAAGCCAAGGCTTCCGCCAGCAGCCGCTCTCGGTTCTCCAACAGGTAGGCTTTGACGGCATCGTAGTCGTTCGGGAGTATCCCGTCCAGGATGGCTTCCTCAAGTGCCTTCTTGATGTAGCCCACAGCCGGGGAAGGAGGCAGGTTGCACAGGGCCATGATTTCATCGCCCCGAACCGGCGACTGGAATGCCCGCAGACGGTCTTTCTCCTGTACCTCCTGGATGCGCCGGTAGAGGGTGTCGTAGTTGTTCAAGTAGCGCTGTGCCAGTATGGGATTGCGCGTCGTGATATCGGCGCGACACAAGATGAACAGGTCCTCTAGCGCATCTCCAGCTTGCACGATGAGGCGGCGGATGGCGGAATCGGTAACCCCCTCATCAACCAGGGCTTGGGGGCGCTGGTGGAGGCGGACCAGGGTCTGCACGTACGGCAGGTGCTGGAGCGGAAGCTTGAGGCGGCGGAAGATGCGCTCTACCATTCGGGCTCCCACCTCTTCGTGCCCATGGAAGGTCCAGCCGACGCCTTCCACGAAGCGCTTTGTTTTGGGCTTGCCAATGTCATGCAGCAGCGCCGCTAAGCGCAACCAGACGTTGGAGCTCTGCTGGGCAACGTTGTCAACAACTTGCAGTGTGTGGCGGAGCACGTCTTTGTGCCCGTATGCTTGCTTTCCAACGTGGACGAGCTCCACACCGGCCAGTCGGTGGAGTTCAGGGAAAACGTACTGGAGCAGCCCTGTTTCGTAGAGCAGCAAGAAGCCGCGGCTTGGTCGAGGGGTTGAGAGAATCTTGAGCAGCTCCTCGGTCACTCGCTCCTGGGAGACAATCTGGATACGGGAGGCCAGCGCTGTCATAGCACGGCGAGCATCCTCAGCAAGAGTGCCATCCAGCAGCGCAACGAAGCGGGCTGCCCGGAGCATGCGGAGCGGATCCTCGTTGAAGGTGACCATCGGGTCCAGCGGTGTTCGGATGAGGCGCTGCTGAAGGTCCTGCAGCCCTCCAAATACGTCAACGAAGGCGCCCCAGTAGAGCTCGTTGAGGGCAATCGCCATGGTGTTGATGGTGAAATCCCGGCGGCGGAGGTCGTCCCAGAGTGTCCCCTCTTCCACGATTGGCTTGCGGGAATCCGGCAGGTAGGTCTCCCGCCGTGTGCCGACGAACTCACAGCGGTATTCACCAATGGGTACCAGGGCGGTGTGGAATCGCTCGTAGACGACAGCTTTCGAACGGAAGCGGCGGGCTACCGTGCGCGCAAACGCCACAGCATCGCCCACGACGGTAAAATCAATGTCCTTGCGGACAGTCCCCAGGAAGAAGTCGCGCACGAACCCACCAACGACGAAGAGACCAACCTGCTGCTCGTCGGCAAGGTGTCCCAAACGCTGGAGGAGCGGTTCCGCAAGCTCAATTCGCGGAGCTGTCTCCAAGTACGAGCGCACATCTTCGGGGAGCATCGGTTCGATCAGTTCTCCGATTCACCGACCTGCTGCTGGAACAGTGCGTAGTGCTCGGCGCGGAAGCGCTCCTGGAGCACCATGAGAGACTCCGGTGACATGCCCAGATGACGTAAGAGCACCTCCAACAGGTACAGCGAGGCTTCGAATTCTTCAGCCACGACGAACGATGCCCCAGCAGCGTAGAGCGGCTCTATGTGGGCAACAAAGCGCGTGCGCGCGGCAATGAAGGCTGTCGGATTGAGTGTCCGGATGAGTCCGACGGCACGAGGCACGACGAGTGTGTCCGAGATCGCCACCAGCACAGCCCGGGCGCGGTCTGCACCGGCATGGCGGAGGCTGGTTTCATCAGTGCAATCACCGAGGAGGGCAGGCTCGCCGGCTGCCCGGAGTTGAGCCACCGTAAACGGATTCAGCTCCAAGATGGCATACGGGAGTCCGGTTTCTTTCAGCACCCTGTGCAAGGTCTTCCCCGTTATCCCGTAGCCGATGAGCAGGATGTGCTCCGATAGAACGTCCTCGGCAGAGACCTTCGGATACCGCCCTCGCCCAAAGACCCGTTGGCGGGCTAGCGGATAGAGGAGCGTGCTCAGCAGCATGCTCACGATGACTGCTCCCCGCAGTAGCTGCTGCGTCTCGGGAGAAAACAGCCCAGCTGTTGAGGCAACGGTCAAGCTGACGATGGAGAATTCGCCAATAGATGCCAGCAGAAGCCCCGCTAAGAGGGCTGAACGGTGGGGGTATCCGCTGAGACGCGCCGGAAAGTAGGCCGCCAGAAATTTCCCTCCAAAGAGGAGAGCGCTCAGCCCAAGAAGCGGTCCGATCGGTAGCGGAGGAGTCAGCAACAGCCCAACCGATAGGAAAAACAGGCTGGCAAAGGTGTCGCGGAAGGGCTCAACGGCGCTCATCAACCGGTAGCGCTCGTTGTACCTCGACAGCATCAGACCTGCAGCGAATGCTCCCAGAGCAGGAGACAGTCCGATGAGTTCAGCGAACACAGCAGCTCCTACGCCAGTGCTGACACCCAAGAGCACAAATGCTTCCCGAGAGCTGCCCAAGCGGAGGAGGGGAACAAGCAAGCGGAGCAGCAGAAACAGCCCCACGAAGAGACCGATGGCAGCGCCACAGAGTGTGAGCAGCTCCCAGAGGATAGATCCCACGCTACTGGAGCCATGCGAGAGAATACCCAGGGAGCGAATCAGCACCAGAATTGGAGCCACGGCTACATCTTGTGCCAGCAAGATGCTGAAAGCAATCTGCCCATGAGGGGATGTCACCTCCGCCTTCTCTTGCAGCAAGCGTAATCCAACCGCTGTACTGCTGACGCAGATGACAAGCCCCAGACTGAGCGCCTCCGCCAGAGTCGCTGCGGTGAACAGAGGGCTAAGAGCAACACCAATCACAGTTGCTAAGCCCATCTGCAACACCCCGCCGACCAGGGCGATACGGCGCAGTTGCCACAGCTTCTGGACAGAAAACTCCAGCCCTAACACGAACAGCAGGAGCACAACGCCGAGGTCTGCCAGTAAGTGGATAGCCCTGACTTCGGTGATCAGTCCCAGCCCTGCTGGACCGAGAACGAGCCCGCCCACCAGCAAACCGACAATCGGCGGTATCCGGAAACGCTCGGAGAGAGCAGTGATGAGGAAAGCGCTCCCCAGCAGAGCAACAAGGTTGCTGAGAAAGTGAGTCCCCATGGAGCTGGGTACCTCTCAGCCAGCGTAGCCGTCGGTGGGAAGGTGACGCGGGACGTCAGTGACTCGGCGAATGCCAGTGCTTCCCTTGTCGCGGCGTTCCATAGCGACGAGCGCGGCGGCGTAGATTTCTTTCCATGTCAGCCCGAATTTGTCCATGAGCTCCTCCGGGTCACCGCTTCCCCCGAAGGTGTCACGGACACCGACGAACTCGATCGGCACAGGGTAATTTTTCGCCAACACTTCAGCCACAGCACTGCCCATTCCGCCGTGGATTTGGTGTTCTTCCGCCGTGACGACGGCACCACACTCGCGAGCAGCCGTGACGATGGTTTCAATGTCCATGGGCTTGATGGTGTGGTTGTTGATGACGCGGGCAGAAATTCCCCGCTTTGCCAACATGTCGGCTGCCAGCAAGGCTTGCCAGACCATAGCACCGCAGGCGATAATGGCAACGTCATTGCCCTCGCGGAATACCTCTGCCCTGCCTAAGCGGAAGGGAGTGTCTTCTGTGGTAAACCACGGCACATTCGCTCGTCCGAAGCGGACGTACGCCGGTCCCCAAATCTCCCCGATGGCGATGGTGGCTTTCTTGGTTTCCATGTAGTCGCACGGTACCACCAGCGTCATGTTGGGGAGCGTCCGGATGACGGCAATTTCTTCCAGGGCTTGGTGAGTTGCTCCATCGGGACCGACGCTGATGCCGGCATGTCCACCACCGATTTTGACGTTGACGTTGTTGTAGCAGACCGAGATGCGTAACTGGTCGGCATTGCGAAAGGAGCAGAAGGCACCGTAGCTGGCAAAGAAGGGAATCTTGCCCGAAAGCGCCAGTCCGACAGCGATCGTGGTAGCATTCTGCTCGGCAACACCGATGGAGAAGAACCGGTCCGGGAAGCGGTCGCGGAAGAATGAGGTCATCACCGACTCTGTGATGTCACCACCGAGGACGACCACGTTCTCGTACCGCTCGCCCAAGACAACCAGTCCTTCGCCGAAGCCTTGCCGTGTGGGTTTGTATCCTAACAGCGTGAACTCAGGCATTGCTGTCACGGTGTTTGGGGGACAGACTGCTGGACGTGTGTGCGGAATTGCTCTATGGGGAAGTACTCTACCAGCCGGCTCCAGGCGATGCGGTTGGGCAGGGCTCCGCCTTCGCCCTGGAGCAGGAATCGCTGAGCCACGACGATACGGAACCGTCCATTACGGCTGATAGCGTCCCAGAGGACGTACCCGAGCCCATCGGCGGGGTGCACAAACTCCAGGAGCTGGCTGTCGTAGTCCTTTGCGGGGTTACGGATGAGTTCTACCTCTCGTTGGAGCTGGGTGGGTGCTCCCGCGTAGTCGCTGACGCTGATCCAGAGATAACCCCCATTGCGAAAGCGGTACTCACGGGAGGCTCGTGTGATAACGCTCCCATCGCTGAAGACTTGGCGTCCAGACGTTGGAGGAAAGGCACTGGCAAGCTCGGGGAAGCGCTCCGGTGCAGGTAAGAGGCTGGTAAGCTGGTCTGATGAGAGAGGCTGCAGCAGACTTGCTGCTGGGTGAGCCGGGGTGGCGGAAGCTGGGTGTACCGATGCCGTATCTCGGGGGGCTGCAGAAGGGGAAGCCCCCGGTTGGTCAGTGGTAGAGCCTGAACAGCCGGCACCGAGGTACAGGGCAATTCCCATCAGCAGCCACACCATGGTGCAGTTAGGTTGCAGCAGGTTCAACGACAGCGATGTATGGGTCTTCCAGCTCCTGCAAGGCTTTCAGGGCTTGTTCCGGAGTGGGAGGTTTGCCGTGCCAGCGGTAGTCATCCTCCATGAACGAGACCCCACGCCCCATCTTCGTGTGGGCAATGATCACAGTGGGCTTCCCGATGCCGCGGCGATGGTTGTCCAGGAACTGGTCAAAACAGCGCATGAGCTCAGCGTAGTTATGGCCGTCGCACTCCAGCACGGCGAAACCGAAGGCTTCAAACTTCTTGTCCAGCGGGTAGATGCTCATGACGTCGCGGACGCGTCCGTCAATCTGGCAGTCGTTGTTGTCAACGATCCAGCAGAGGTTGTCCAGCCGGTAGTGTGCAGCAGCCATGGCGGCTTCCCAGACCGAACCCTCCTGGAGCTCGCCATCTCCGGTGAGAGCAAAGACGCGCCGGTCGTTCTTATCCAGCCATTTGTCGCTGAGCGCCATGCCGACGGCGATGGAGATTCCTTGCCCGAGCGAGGCTGTAGAGGTCTCAATACCCGGCAGCCCCATATCGCGACCGGGGTGCCCTTGCAGTCGGCTCCCGTACTTGCGGAGCGTGCGGAGTTCTTCAACGGGGAAGAAGCCTGCCCGAGCCAACGTAGCGTAGAGCACCGGACAGAGGTGCCCGGCGCTAAGCACGTACCGGTCACGCCCGGGCCACCACGGGTCTTTCGGGCGATAGCGCATGTAGCCGCCGAAGAAGAGCACAGCGTGGATATCAGCCGTTCCCAGCGGACCGCCGCTGTGACCGGAGCCTGCCAGCACGAGCATTTTGATGATGTCCCGGCGGATTTCGCGGGCAATCTCGGCAAACTCTTCCGGGCGGCGAGGACGGTTCTCGTAAACCGTGGGAGGAAAGACAATGCGCAGGTTTTCCAGCTTCATCCCTGAGAAGAAGCTTTGGGCAACGAGCACGCAAACTTACAAAAGCCTTACTGGATGCCTGTCGGCAGGCAGTTGGAGGTGGGGCTGTAATTTTGTGCGGTTCGGCACAACGTATCTATGTGTTGCCTCGCAATGAACGGACATCCCTTCCTTCCCTTGACGGACGAGGAGCGGCAACAGATGCTGCAGAGCATCGGTGTCCAGGATGAAGAAGAGCTGCTGGCAGCTATTCCCGAGCAATTGCGGTTACGGGAACCGCTCCCGCTGCCGGAGAGGCTCTCCGAATGGCAAGCCTACGAGTACCTGCGCCGTTTAGCAGCAACAAACAGCGGTGCGCACACCCACGTCTGCTTCATGGGAGCTGGCGCCTACGACCACTACGTCCCGGCGGTTGTAGACTGGGTCATCTCCCGTTCAGAGTTCCAGACAGCCTACACGCCCTATCAGGCTGAGGTATCGCAAGGGACGCTGCAGAGCATCTACGAGTTCCAGTCCATGGTGTGCCAGTTGACAGGGATGGAGGTTGCGAATGCTTCGCTCTACGACGGCGCCAGCGCGGTAGCGGAAGCGTGTTTGCTGGCTTTTGCCGCAACGAAGCGGCGGCGGATTCTCTGCGCGGGCACGCTCCACCCACATTACCGCCGTGTCGTGCAAACCCTCTGTGCAGGGCGGGAGCTCCGCGTAGACACTGTTGCTGCACCGGATGGCAGTGCTGTGCCGGAGCTCCTTGCTGAGCACATGGGCGATGACGTTGCCGCTGTCGTACTGCAGCAACCCAATTTCTACGGCACTGTGGAGGAGGCAGCCCCAGCCATTGGAGAGATGGCGCATCGCTGGGGTGCACTCTTCATCGTGGTTGCTGACCCTATCAGCTTGGGGATTTTGCAGCCGCCGGGTGCGTATGGTGCCGATGTGGTGGTCGGCGAAGGGCAATCGCTGGGCATTCCGCTCAGCTTCGGTGGTCCGTACCTGGGCTTTTTTGCTGCGCGCAAGCAGTTCATCCGACTCTTGCCTGGACGGATTGCTGCCGTAACGGAGGATGCCGAAGGCAAGCGCGGCTTTGTGTTGACGCTGCAGACGCGGGAGCAGCAGATCAAGCGTGAACGGGCAACTTCCAACATCTGCACGAACCAGGGACTCATGATGCTGGCGGCTACCGTCTTCATGGCGTGGCTGGGCAAAGAGGGGATACGGGAGCTCGCCCTGCAGTGCCTCTACAAGGCACACTACCTTGCCGAGCGCATCGCAGCGCTGCCGGGATATGAGCTGGCGATTCCGAAGCCATTCGTGCGGGAGTTCCTGGTTCGGACGCCGGTTCCAGCCGAGCGCATCGTCGCTGCTGGTATAGAGCGGGGCTTCTTGGCAGGGGTGCCAACCCGCTGGCTTGGGGCAGAGCTGGAAGGGCTCCTCATTGCTGTCACGGAGAAGCGGACGCGGGCGGAAATGGATGCCCTGGTGAGCTTCTTCGCTGAGTTTAGTCCGGCGGTGGACGCATGAAGAAGCGCTCCCGCACGGCGGCTGCGCAGCGTGCAGCCATGCGCCGATCGTGGCTGTGGGCAGTGTGTGCTGTAGTATGCGGCGTTGTGCTCTTTGCTGTGTTCTCCCGCTATGGTCTTCTGACCCGACTACGGGTGGAACGGGAGTACAGCGAGTTGCAACACCGCTACGATAGCTTAGCTCGGCGTGCTCGAGAATTGCAGCAGCGTGTATGGCTGCTGCAGCATGATGAGCGGGAGCTTGAGCGGCTTGCTCGCGAACGCTACGGGATGGCTCGCCCCGGGGAGACCGTCTATGTTGTGCCGCGGAGACCATAGGGCATGGTGCTCGGTATTGACATTGGCGGAACACGGACCAAGCTTGGATTGGTCAATCCGGCAACAGGCGAGCTCCTGGAGCGGTGGCTTGTAGCAACTCCTCGGCTGGATTCAGCCGCGGCATTTCTGCAGTGGCTGGAACAAGAGATTCGCCGTGTGCTGCAGGGCTCCTCTCTTGCCGGTATGGGTGTTGGTATTGCGGGATTCGTCACCAAGGAGGGCGTGCTCGTGCACTCGCCGAATATCCCCATACTGCGGAACGTTCCGCTGCAGGCGTGGCTTGCGGAGCGCTTCCCATGCCCTGTGGTGGTGGACAACGATGCTAATGTGGCTGCCTGGGCAGAATACCGGCTGGGCGCGGCGTGCGATGTGACAGAGTGCCTCTACGTGACCATTGGCACAGGCGTAGGCGGAGCTATTATTCTCAACGGGCAGCTCTGGCGCGGCACCCATGGTGGCGCGGGAGAGCTCGGGCACTTGGTCGTGGACGTTACAGCCTCAGGGCAGACGGGCATGCCGCCATACCGGATCGGCGTGCTGGAAGAATACGTTGGGCAAGCTGCGCTACTGCGGTGCGTTCAGTCCCTCGTGCGGAAGTATCCAGCGTCAGTGCTGGCCTCTCGACCGATTACGATGGAGGCAATAGCCGAGGCGTATGCCAGTGGCGATGAGGCAGCCCAGGAGTGCATCACGTGGGTAGCGTGGGTGCTTGGGTTGGGAATTGCCTCAGCTGTTGCCCTCCTGGATATAACCGTGGTCGTTGTCGGTGGGGGTACGGTAGAGGCTTTCCCTGGGCTGCTTGCGGTGACGCAGGCGACGCTGCGCCAACGAGCTCTGCCAGTGCTTGCCGAGCAAGTGGAGCTGCGGCCTGCTCGGTTCGGCACGTGGGCAGGCGTCATTGGAGCTGCTCTGCTGGTGCAGGAACGTCAAACCGAGCGGACAGAGCGCAATGCGTGAGGTGCTCTCAACCCCCGATGCTCCAGCCCCGATTGGTCCTTACGTGCAGGGCATTCTGGCACGCGGCGCCGTGGTGGTTGTCTCCGGGCAGATCGGCTTGCGTGCCGATGGCACTATGGCAGGTGAAGATGTGGCTGCGCAGACTCGGCAAGCGTTGGAGAACGTGCGGGCTATCCTGAAAGCTGCTGGTGCAGATTTGGAGCATGTGGTCAAGACTACGGTCTTCCTGCGCTCACTGCAGGATTTCGCCGCAATGAACCAGGTCTATGCGGAATTCTTCGGCGACCATCCGCCAGCGCGGACGACTGTGGAGGTGTCAGGCCTGCCGCGTGGGGCATTGGTAGAGATAGAGGCTATCGCCGTCATCCCGTAGGCTTGTCGGTAGGCACAGAAGGTGTGGATGCGGTTGTGCGTAGAGTTCCATGCGCCTACCTCCGTTGTTGTGCCGTGGGACTATCCGCACCACCTCCACGGCATGCTGTCGCGAGCCATTCTGGCAGCGCGCCCGAGCCTGCAAGAGCTCTTTCACGGGGAAGGGTTCCGCGCAGGAGGGCACCGATACCGGTTGCTGACGGCTTCGTGGCTCTTCCCGAAGCGGATGCAGCGCTTGCCGGAAGGGCTTTTGATGGAGCCGCCTGTGCGGTGGTGGATTGCGTCGCCACTGCATGCGCTCATGGAAGCGCTCTCGGTAGCATTCCTCGCAGAACCTGAGCGCCGTGTTGGCGCAGCCGTGTTGACAGTTGCTGCTATACGAGTGGAGCCCCTGCCTACGTTCAGCCGTCCGGTAGTGCTGCGCACGATTTCCCCAATTGTGGTCTCAACGGCTGAGCTGCGACCCGATGGGCGGCGCCATCGCCGGTTCTTGCCGCCCGACCATCCTGCATTCTGGCGCAATCTGGAGGAGAATCTGCGTCGCAAAGCGCAGGCACTGTTCGGTGCGGAGACCGCTTTCCAGCCAATCCGCTTTCGCCTCCTCGGGCAGCCACGCTCCCGCTTGGTGAAAGTCCAAGGCACACAGGTCCGCTGCTTCGAGCTCCGCTTCTGGGCTGCTGGCGATGCAACGCTCTTGGCGCTCGGCTACGAAGCGGGCTTTGGAGAACGGAATCAGCAGTGCTTTGGGATGGTGGCCGTAGAGTCCGCGCAAGGCGCCTCTGACTTAGGGCAGAACGAGGCAGAAGGAACGCCACCGCCGACTGCTCTGCCATAGCTCTACCTGGTAAAGGCCAGCGCTGAGCTCTGCAGGAAGCGCAACCGCAAGGACCCCAGCCCCAGACAGACACACTCTCTCCACCACACGCTGACCCAGTGCTGAGAACAGCCGCACGGTAATCTCTCCGTCCACCCCAGATGGCAACCTGATGAAGAGGAGCTGCCCACCTCGGGCTGGCTGCGGAAAGAGCAGTAGAGAGCCGCTCGGTAGCTCAGACTCTGAGCGGGAGAGGAGCGTGTCGGGAAACAGCAGCGCACGCACCCGTGCGACAGCGATGCCCGGGAAATTCAAGGCGGCATCGCTCAACAGGCGGAAACGGAGGAGGAGGGACCTGCCAGCAAAGGCAGAAAGATCGCAGCGCTGCGGAGTCCAGATGGGGAAGTTCCCATCCCACCCCCAGAGGTCAGCTTCCTGTCGGCTTCCCGGAAGACCAAGCCCTTGACGCATGCGATCAGTCCGCAACGCTGTCCATGAGTTGCCGCCGTCTGTAGAAATTTC
>LJSS01000024.1_pt1 | contig 27121 bp, 27 predicted proteins | sample 890271 | NCBI WGS metagenome assembly LJSS01 (sample SAMN03797534, study PRJNA294671) | hot springs metagenome | isolation source: water from Lobios Hot Spring | place: Spain: Lobios, Galicia | collected 2011-02-08
TGAGGCCTTGGGGGCCCACATCGGGATCGCCGCCACCGGGATCGCAGGCCCCTCCGGTGCGACCCCGGAGAAACCCGTGGGCCTCGTGTACCTGGCCCTGGTCGATGAGAACACGGAGCGCGTGGTGCGCGTGGAGTTCGGGTCCGAGCCGGGTCGGGAAGGCATCAAGTACCTCGCTACCCAAGCGGCCCTCGATCTCCTCCGCCGTCACCTCCAACGGCAGCGGACGACGTAGGTGCGGCTGTTCGTCGCGACCCTCCTCCATGAGGACCTCCGCGACGCGGTGGCCGCCATCCAGCGCTCCATTATCCGCGCCTGGCCCGGTGCCCACCGCGCGGTGAAGTGGGTGGAGCCAGAGAACTTCCACTTCACCTTGAAGTTCCTCGGCGAGGTGCCGGAGGAAGCGCTTCCGGCGGTGGGGCGGGCGATCCGGAGTGCTACGCTCGGCGGGCCCTTCGAGGTCACCGTCGAGGGGGTGGGCGTCTTCCCGAGCCTCCGGACCCCCAGGGTTCTCTGGATCGGGGTGGGGGAGGGCGGAGACCGCCTCCGGGTTTTGGCCCACCACGTGGAGGAGGCCCTCGTCCGGGGGGGGTTCCCGAGAGAGAGGAAGCCGTTTGAGCCGCACCTCACCCTCGGTCGGGTGCGGGAAGGCCACAACGTCCGGGGGCTGGGTCCTGCCCTAGCGGGCGTGCGGGATGTAAGAATCGGCCGTCAGCGCGTTGAGTCGGTGGTAGTCATGGAGAGCCGCCTGGGCCCCCGGGGCCCGAGCTACATCCCGCGGGACGTGATCACGTTGGATGGTTGACATATAAACATCTGTTTGCAAACATTTGTTTGCTAACCTTGTGGCAGGAGGGGAGCGATGAGCGAACGTCAGAAGGCGTTGGAGTTAGCCCTGGCCCAGATCGAGAAGCAGTTTGGCAAGGGCTCCATCATGAGGCTCGGGGAGGCCGGGCAGCGGCTCAGCGTGGAGGTGATCCCCACCGGGGCCATCGGGCTGGACGTGGCCCTGGGCGTGGGGGGGGTTCCCCGGGGTCGGGTGGTGGAGATCTACGGCCCGGAGGCTTCGGGTAAGACCACCCTGGCCTACCACATCATCGCGGAGGCCCAGCGGGAGGGCGGTGTAGCGGCGTTCATCGACGCCGAGCACGCCCTGGACCCCAACTACGCCCGGGCGGTGGGCGTGAACGTGGAGGAACTCCTGGTCAGCCAGCCCGACAGCGGCGAGCAGGCCCTGGAGATCGCTGAGACCCTCGTGCGTTCCGGGGCGGTGGACGTGATCGTGATCGACTCCGTGGCGGCCCTCGTCCCACGGGCGGAGCTGGAGGGCGAGATGGGAGACGCCCACGTGGGCTTGCAGGCGCGGTTGATGTCCCAGGCCCTGCGAAAGCTCGTGGGCGCCATCAACCGGTCCCGGTGCGTCGTGGTGTTCATCAACCAGATCCGGGAGAAGGTCGGCGTGATGTTCGGGAACCCGGAGACCACGACCGGCGGCCGCGCGCTGAAGTTCTACGCCACCGTGCGCATGGAGATCCGGCGGACGGAGAACATCAAAGTGGGCGAGGACATCCGCGGCATGCGGGCGCGGGTGAAGGTGGTGAAGAACAAGGTGGCGCCTCCGTTCCGGGAGGCCGAGGTGGAGATCTACTACGGCCGGGGCATCTCCAAAGCCGCGAGTCTGCTGGACCTTGCCACTTCCCACGGACTCGTCCAGAAGGTGGGGACGTGGTTCAGCTACGGGGAGCTCCGGTTGGGCCAGGGTCGCGACAACGCGAGGGAGTTCCTGGAGACGAACCCCGAGCTCGCCGCCGAGCTGGAGGCAAAGCTCCGGGAGAGACTGGGGCTTACTCGGAACCGCACCCCCCTCCCGGAGAGTCCGGTGGTCGTCGAGGCACCGCGTCCGAACAGCAAGGAAGTCCCGGCGAGCCGCTGAGGGGGCGCATCGTCTGAAGGTGCAGAGGATCGCGGTCATCGGAGGGACCGGCCGGCAGGGCTTCGGCCTCGCGGTGCGGTGGGCGATGGCCGGGTTCCATGTGATCCTCGGATCCCGGGATCCACAGCGGGCTGAGGCTACCGCAGAGCGGGCACAGCGCGCCAGAGGAGAACTCCCCCTCCACGGGACGGGGAACCGGGAGGCAGCCGAAGCAGCGGATGTGATCGTCCTCACGATCCCCTTCTCGGCCCAAGCGGAGATCCTCCCGAGCATCCGTGCAGCGGTGGCAGGCAAGGTCGTGATCGACACCACCGTCCCCCTCCGCTCGTTCTCTCCTCCCGTCCTGGAGATCCCATCGGTCGGGTCCGCAGCCCAGCAGGTCAAGGCACTCCTCCCGGATGCGCGCGTGGGAGCCGCGTTCCACACGGTTTCGGCCGTGAAGCTGAACGCCTTTAGCACTCCGCTGGAGGAGGACACCCTCGTGTGCGGGGAAGAGGGGGCGAAGGAGGCGGGTATCGTGCTGGCCGAGCGGATCGGCCTGCGGGGGCTGGATGCGGGTCCGCTGGAAGCGGCTGCCACACTGGAGCGGCTCGGCGCCAGTGTGCTCCACGTGGGACAGATCGGCGTCCTTCTGCCCCCGACGTTCGCCGAGACGATGACGCTCGTGACCCTGTCGCCCATCTTCGCCTCCACGGGCTCCCGTGACGCTGAAGGGAGGTTTCGCAAACGATTCCTCTCGCCCGCGGAGCCCGACTTCGCGCGCGTGCTCGTCGAGAACTTGAAGCGGAAGGCTCTGGCGATCTACGGCGAGGCGCCCGAGGGCGAGCTTCAGTTCGAGTGGCTGAGCGAGCCGAGATCGAAACTGATGCGGGTGAACGAGACCGATGTGCGCGGATGGCTGATGTCGTTTCGCGTGAGTGGATCGCTCGACCTCATCCGACTCGGATATGACGCCGGATTCGGCGAGCGCAACGCGCAGGGCTTCGGCATGGTGTGCCTGCCGCACGAGCACCCGACCTCTTTGCGGCAAAGGGCATGAGCGGAGGCGGACATGCGGCGCGCGCCGCTTCTGGTCAAGGGAGGACCCGAAATGGGCAGAGAGCACGCGTCCCCATCCATTGATCGCTCTCGCGCGAGGGCATCCTTGCACCTTCGTCCAACGATTCATCATGGCCCTCGGCCGCTGGGCAGCGGCCGAAGCGCTCGGACTCCTCTCTGTACTTCTGCTCACGCAGCATTCCGGCGCATGAGCGCACTCTCCCTGGCACAACGCCTTCGCCTGGCGGACACGGCCGCTGCCGAGAATCTCTCGCGCGGAGCGATGAGTTCAACCGGCGCTCACCGCCGCGCCCTCATCACCGGATGCGCCGTAGTGCGACCGCGTACCTCCGGAACACCGGGAGTGGCGCCGAGAGAGCAGAGGAGGCGATGCGTTGAGCATGCTCCTTCATCTGAACGGGTGAGGGCAGACGACATGACGGCATATTGTCTTGCGTGCGCAAAGAGCCCTTCGGGTCGAGCGACGATCACTCTGCGATTCGTGGAAAGGTTCGTGACGGGGAGCACCTGGAGATTCAGGCCCCTCCCCCGATCCAGAGCGAGGATAGGGATGAGGGGGTGACGAAGGCGCCGCTCGGAGCTCCGTGCCGAGACGACGTGCGGGCGCAGGCGAGTTCGGTGAAGAAACCGCTTGACACCGAGACGCATGCGTGGGGAAAATATCAGCACACGAACGAGGAGGACAAAAGTGAGATCGCCATCACCCGTAATCCGACTCCACTGGTGGCTCGGGCCAGTCGAACCCAGACCGAGCCTGGTCACATCGCCATCACCTGTAATTCAACTCCACCCCAACCGCCCCACCAGCAACTTCTGGGTGGACACAAGACGGGCGGTCTTGCTGGAACCGTTTAAGGTGGGCATAAGATGCGTAACTCCAGAAGCCGGCTCCCGCAGAAAATGTAGTAAGGAGGACTAAAGTACAAGTGGTGAGGTGATCGGGATGAGATTGCGATTGTTACTTGAAGCTCATAAACCTATCACTATCCCTTGGGATTACCGCGCTGCCCTGACTAAGGTGGTTTACATGACCTTGAATACCGCCGATTCAGATTACGGCACCAAGCTCCATGATCAGGGTTTTTCCTGGAAGAATCGCATATACCGTCTCTTTGTCTACTCAGATTTAACCCCCACGCGCTGGAGTCTGTCCTCGCACGGTCTGACTGATGTTCAGTGGATGACGTGGCAGATCAGTAGTCCAGACCAGCAATTCACGGATACCTTCATAAAAGGCATAGAGCGGCAAGCAGGAAAGCTCCATATCTTTGGCACTCTTATCGAGGTTGTGGACATAGTTCGCATCGAACCCCCCGAACTTGGAAGTGGCTTGGTTTTTCGGACAGCTTCTCCTATCGCCGCTTCGATAGGAGATCCGAATTGCTCGCGACATCCTATTTACCTCCGTCCCGATCAGCCTGAGTTCGTCGAAGCGCTTCAGCGTAATCTCATCAACAAGTGGCAAGCTTTTCATGGGCGGGAATGGCACGGAGGGGAGCTCAGTATTCGTGTTTGGAATCCCAAGCAAAAACTGGTTCGCGTCTTTGATACGGCCGTGCGAGCATGGTACCTGAACCTTCAGATGTGGGGGGATGAAGGACTGATCCGCTTCGCTTACGACGTTGGGCTTGGAATTAAAAATAGCCAGGGCTTTGGTATGATAGAGCCCGGAGGGTAAGCCATGATCGCAACACTGGTTCAAGTCGCCCGAGAGATGGCCCGCTATGAAAGCAAAAAGCGCGGCTGGACTCTGGAACAAGTTATCCTTCATCGCCTGTGCGAGAGCGCCATCAGAACAAAAGGCAAAGATAAAATCATCCCCAAGGTGGCCGTGGTTGATGTAACAAATCAAGAGGTGCGCCTCGAAGATTACAAGGACGATGAGCGGTATAAGTATCTCTATGCTTTGTCCACGGGCAAGCACGCCATAGGCCCATCATGGCTCTTGGTCTTCCGTGAAGACCGAAGCTCCAAGGGGCGCAGCAGTGCGAAACCAAAGAAAACCCGCCAGGAAATCATTCAAACGGGACTCAGAGAAATAAGCGCCTCGCTACCCAATGATATCGCTCAGAAGTTGAAAGAATGGAGCGAGAGTGGTTTATCAGAGAAGCTCGATGAGGCGACGAGGGATGAAACTTCCGTCTTGCTGAGCGTTATGTGGAATGGAAAAATGCCAGGGGATCAAGAAAAACTCTGTGAGAGGTTCATTAAGAGAAAAATCTTCGGTGAGCGCAGGGCTCAAGCTAAAGGTAAGGGTCGTTGTGCTGTCTGTGGCAAGAAGGGCGAGGTATGCTCAACTATTCCCTTCCGCTTCTTCACTGTAGAAAAGCTCGGCTTCAGTCCGATGGGCCGCGAAGTGAACCTTTGGAAATACGCTCCCGTTTGTGAGGAATGCGCGAAATGGCTCTATGTAGCTGAGAGCTACCTTGAAGAGAACCTGCGCACGCAAGTTGCCGGCACACCTACTTATCTTGTGCCCGAGCTGGAGCCTGATGCGGCGGAGATCGAAGGTTCCTTCGTCCACTTCCTCTGGGAATGGCGCGAGCGCACGAAGGATAAGGTCGTGCCACAAGAGGAATTTCCAATCCAAGACAAGGGAAAGAAAGCGAAGCCGAAAAGCGCAGGTGACGCCGAGAACGAAGGCGGAGATTCTTTTCCGAATCTGTTTGAAGGACTCGTCGAGGAGTCCGAGGGGCGATTTAAGGACAGGCCTCCTTTTCGTTCGGCTTCGCTCGTTTTCTACCAGTCGGGTCAGAAGTTCATGTTCCTCTACACCATCTCTGAGATACTGCCCACTAACCTGCGGAGATCAAAACGGAGGTTGGGAAGGCTACGCGAGCTTTTACGGGAAGGGGCTCTTGATGAAGAGGGGAGCCGATTATCTTCACAACTGCGGGCGGATTTCGAGTTCGTGGGGCGGGCCTGGAAATGGCCCCGCCGAGGTCGAGATGAAACGCAAGGCGCGCTCAAGTTCACTCCGATGCATCTTGTGGCGGCGATCCTGACGGATCAACGCCCACAGGAGCGCGAGTTCTGGCAGGATGCTGACAGCCTCTTGCGGGCCACATATCAAGAGACGATCAGCAGCAAGGACCAAAAGCGAACCGTGCAGAGCGCTCTCGCCGAGCGTGCAAGGCTCATCTGGGCAATATGGACACTCATTTATCGTTCAACGGAACTCGAAGGAGGTGCAAATATGGCAACGCAAACCACAACGCAACCAGTAAAGTCCGGGGTGACGCCGGAGTTTTGGGAGAATTTCTTCAAGCCAAGGCTTCTCCTTGATTCCCCCGCAAAGCGTGCGGCGTTCCTCATTGGTGTTCTCTTTGGGCAGGTGGAAAGCAAGCAGCGAGGCGAGAGACAGAGCAAGGCCGGCGAGATGCCCATCGTCAGCCGCCTGCGAGGGCTTGCGGTTTCGCGGGAAGAGATCATGGTGAAGATCTTCCCTGAACTCATGCTGAAGCTTCGCCAATTAGACGCCAACACCCAGGCGATTCAGGCGATTCAACAGGCGGCGTGCGATTTCGCTTCGCAGGACGGCGAGCTCTCGGATGAGGAGGCTCGGTTTTGCTTCTGTCTGGGCTGGGGGCTCTGGTGGGCGACGGTGGATGCCGTCCGTAAGGCGTTAGAGACGCCACCGGGCGAAGAGGCCGAGGAAGCTTCTCCCGAAGAGGAAATAGAAGGTGAATCCTAAACCCAAGGAGGTGCGTCATGGAAAAAAGTTCAACCTATCCCTATCGGTCTGAGATCCTCTTTCTCTACGACGTGTTTCGCTGCAATCCGAACGGCGATCCGTTCGAAAACCGCCCAAGACAGGACCCCGAAACGGGTCGGATTGATGTCACCGATGTGCGCCTCAAACGGACCATTCGGGATTATATCCTCCGCTACAAGCGCCGCGATCGGGACGATGGCCTGGAAATCTTCGTTCGCGTCGCTGATGAGAAGGCTCTAACGGCGGAGCGACGCTACGAAGAGATTTTCGGAAGCTTGCCGAAAGCCGGCGAAGTGGAAAAGGCTAAAGAGCAGCTCATCAAGAAGTGCGTGGATGTGCGGCTGTTCGGCGCTCTCGTGCCGATCACTGAGAAGAAAACAACGAAGGGCAAGAAGGGTGGGGGCGAAGCCTCAGCGAAGACCGAGGAAAAGGGCGAGAGCGGAGGCATTCAACTGACCGGAGCCGTGCAGTTCAATCCGGGACAGAGCCTCCATGCTGCTGAGATCATCGAAATCGCGGGCACCGGCGGCTTCGCTTCCAAAGAAACAGCCCGACAGAAGACGTTTCGGCGCGAGTTCATCGTCCCCTACGCGCTCATCGGCTTCTACGGTGTGATCAACGAGAACCTGGCAAAGGAAACGGGCCTCACCGAGGATGATGTAAAACTGCTGATGGAAGCGCTGTGGCACGGCACGTTGGCGCTGCATTCGCGCTCGAAGGCTTTCCACCATCCGCGTCTTCTTTTGCGCTTCGACTTCCGGAACGAAGTTCAATGTGGCTATTTCCTCGACCGCGTCGAGCTGGAGCACAATCTGGGAGACGAGCGGCGCATCCGCTCTCCTAAAGACTACAAAGTGAAAATAGACGGCGTGCTGGAGTGCGTTCAACGGCGGCGCGAGAATTTGGCCCGAATCGAATGCTGGATAGATGCCGGGCTGAGGCTCTCGCCTGAGGAGCTGAGCGAAAAGTTAAAGGAGCTCCTGGGCGACAAGTCTGATGCCTTGACCATCCGAGAATTCTAAGCGTGATGGAGGTACTATGGGCGATGGGATACCAGTCTATCTTTTCACCATTCGTGGCACATTTGGGCACTGGCGCAAGTGGTTCACGACTACCTCGGCCCTGACCTATAGTTTTCCGCCGCGCACATCCGTGATCGGGATGGTCGGCGCGATCTTGGGCGTCCCACGTAGCAAGCTGGCGGAACGCTTTCCGGCAGACGCGACGCGTATCGCCGTCTGTCCGCTGCGATCGATCGTGAAGGATCGTCTTCCTGAAAAGTGGCGCCAAGGTCCACCAATCCTGAATAAAGGGAGATTCCGCCCTGCCAAGATGATCGAGTCATTTCAGGAGAACCTGGAGGTCATTCGCCGACCTCACTATCGGATTGTCTTTTGGCATCGGGATGAGCAGCTGATGAACGAACTGAGAGAGCGTCTCCAGCAGAAACGATGGGTGTATCCGCCTTGCATGGGAATCATGGGTTTTTTGGCCGACATCGAGTGGGAAGGAGAAGATGTTGCAGAACTGATTGAGGTAGAGCAAGCCGATATCTGTTCGGTCCTCCCTCTCGATGAGGCGACAGCGAAGGCGATTGATCTTTCCGAGTCCGAAGCCATCTTGCGCGAAGAGCGAGTTCCCAACGAAGTCTTCCCGGATCGTCGCTTTCGCCATCTCTATCTGGCCTATCTCTCGCGCGAAGCGAAACCGCTGAAGGTGCGATGTGCCGGAGGTAAAATCCCGATCTTCGTGCTTAGGAAGAAGGAGGTGCAATGTGTATTTTTTGAGCGATGCGTGGATTGAGCATACGGTTTGGCGTGCAGTTAAAGTGGCGCGATTGGTCAAATCGCGCTACTCGATCCTCTGCGTCTTGGCAGTGGAAAAAGGAATTCCCCATCTTGAGCCCAAAAGGCGCGAAGTCGAGTGCTCAACGCGCAAGCGCTTTCAGGACTGCCCTGATTTTCAAGGGCTCCCTGAGCGATGGCTCTACCGAAGCTCCGGCTTTCTAAAGGTGAGGGATCTCTGGTCTTATTACTCTTTGCTTAGCTTCGTGGTATATTATTGGCACACTTTGATCCCCGCGAACGAAACGCGCGATGTGGAGACGAGGAGAATAAATTGAGCGCACAAACTGAAAATGGCAAAGAAGTTACGCCTGTTCGCCTCCTGCTCGGCGACGTGGACGCGATCAAGACGTTCGTGTATGAGACAAGCGCTTTGCCGGAGATCCGTGGCGGGAGCGAAATCTTAACGGAGCTGGAAGAAGAGATTCGCGAGCTTTTCCCACAAAATGCTCCAGAGAAGGATCTGATTTATTGTGGAGGTGGCGGTTTCCTTGCCGTAGTGCCCGCGGGTGAGGCGGACAGGTTGAAGCGGGAAATCGAACGGCTTTACCTTGAACGCACGAAAACTGCAACCATCACTGTCGTCGCATCGGATCCGATGGATCGTGCTGATTTGGAGCGAGGCATCTTTCCTCATGATGAGCGAACCCTCAACCAACTCCAGGGGCGCGGGATTGCCCAAGATTTGCTCTTTAGCCATTTTGATGCGATCGTCACGAACCGCGCGGATCGAAAGAACTTCGGTGAACTCGTTGCTCAACTCACGGGGAAGCTTCAGGAGGCAAAGCGCCGGAAAGAACGCGCGCCTTTCTACGAAACTTTGCCCATTCACCAGCGGTGCCAATCGTGCGGGAAACGGGCGGCAGAGGAGCGTGATGAGGCGCGAGAACCAGCAGAGTGGCTCTGCGGCTTGTGTTCGATGAAGCGCCGGAAAGGCCGAGGGGGGAAACGAGAGTTTTTGCTGAGATTCCGCAAGTGGGTGCGGGAGAAAAAAGGTGTGGAAATCATTGGGAAAACCCCACAAGATTTGGATGCCCTGGCAGCCGGAGAAGGAAGAATTGCCCTGCTCTACGCCGACGGAAATAACATGGGCGATCTGCTGCAACGAGCGAAATCGTTGCAGGAGTACCGCGATATTTCAACAGCTTTGAGCACAGCGACGGAGGAGGCGCTCTTTGCGGCCCTGTGGGAAACGTTCGGATCAGAGCGGCTCGCACGGAACACGCTGCCGTTTGAGATCATCGCCCTCGGAGGAGATGATGTCGTGGTCATCGTGCCCGCAAGTGCTGGTTGGGCGTTGGCGGTGAATCTGCTCAGGGGGTTTGAGAGCCATACTGAGATTCAAAAACTCCAAGCTGCATTTGGCGGCAGAGGAACTCGTCTGACCACGTCCGCTGGTTTGGCGATCGCCGATGTGAAATATCCCATTCGCTTTCTGTTCGATCTGGCGGAAGGGTTGCTCAAGGAAGCGAAGAGATTGGCGCGAGAGAAACGAACCGGAACGCTCTGCCATCTGTGGTTGCGAGCGCCGGTTATATCCGAAGAGGCGAAGGTTATACTGAAGGCTCTATATGCGCGTGACGAGGCTGCGCGCCATCTGACCGCTCGCCCTTATACGGTAGCACAAGCAGAGCGACTGTCAGCGCTGGCGAGGAAGTTATCCCATAGCCCAGCCGCTCAGCGTAGAACCTTGGCCGAATCGTTGGAAAAGGGCGTCCATGTGTCTCTCAATTATGCGTTGTATCAGGTGGCGCGCTCCAAAGAGCATAAAGAGGACCTGCGAGCTGCTTATGAGGAGTTAGGGGAGTTAGTGGACGGTGGAACACCAGCTCCTGAGGGATTCTGGTTTTGGCGGAGAAATGCTGGCGGCTGGCAGACGGCTCTTCTGGATGTGCTGGAACTAATCGAGCTGGAGGCACACAAGTATCCCGTCTTGGAGGTTCGTCTATGAGGAGTCGGCTTGAAGTTCTTCTTCGCTTCCGGTTCGCGTCGGGCGTACATGTGACCGGCGAGCGAGCAAAGTTGTGGACCGACAAGGCGCTGGTGCTGGATTGGCATGACGGCAAGCATCCTGTCATCCCCGCCACCACGCTCAAAGGTTGGCTGCGAGAGGGAGCAGAACGCGCCTTGCGGGGTCTCGGTGTGCGTGTATGCGACGCTTCTACAGTATCCACCATCTGTGGGCTCTGTCCCGTGTGCGAGGTCTTCGGACACCCGCGGGATAGGTCGCCTCTCCGGTTCCACGATGCTAAGTTTCAGGGTGCTTTGCGGGATGTGAAGATGAGTGTTTCTTTGAGCCGGCGTCGCAAGACCGCTTATGAAGAGCGATTGTTCTCCACAGAGGTGGCATGGTATCCGACATTGGAGGGCAAGGTTCAGGGAATTTTCGATTCTGAGAGCGAAGCCAGAGCAGCGGCGGCGCTCCTTTGGCTGGGAGCCAATATGGGCTATGCTATTGGCGCGGCACGCTCCCGAGGTCTAGGCTGGGTAGAGTTGGAAGACTTTCAAGCAAGCGTGAACGGACAGAATATCTCTAAGGATGACCTCGCTCACAAGGTCAGGGCATTTGTTGAACGACCTGATGGGGCTGCATCATGAGGGAGTATTTCATTGTAGTGATTCCTGAAGAACCGATTCTTACGGGCGATGTGAAGCCCAAAGGCGACTACCTTGGCACGCGAGGTTATATCCCTGGCAGCGTGCTCCGGGGGGCGTTGGCGGAGTGGCTTAAACTGCAGGGAAACACAAATGAAATTCTGCCTGCCGTGCAACAAATTCGGTTTGGTAATTTCTTTCCAACGCCTTCAGAAAGCGTGTACGCTTTGCCATTTCCGATGACAGCCCTGGAGTGTAAGCTTCACGGTGGCTTTCGTAACGTTCTCCGAGAGAGGCGGAAGGACGTAGGACATGGTATCCGTGATAGTCTCCTCGTTGCTGTGGCATACTCAGAGTTGAAACGTTTGGGGGCTCGCTTCCCTGTTCCGCTGCTCCTTCGCTGTACGGCGCAGATGGCGGAGGATAAGCGCTGCGGCGGACGGATGGAGAAGGTCGGTGGATTTTATGCAAGCTTGCCTGAGGGGTGGATGAAAGTCCCTATGTCTCAAGGTGTGCAAACGAAGGTAGCGCTCAGCCGTCACCGCCGTGCCGCGCAGGAAGGAATGCTCTATCGGTTGATCGGGATGCAACCGCAGGGGTGTTTCGTGGGGAGGATCTGGACCGAGGACGAAACGGTCATCGAAGAACTCAAGCAGGCGGTGGAAGAGGCAGGCGTTGGCGCCCTGACCACGCGGGGCTTCGGCGCCGCCCGTCTGCGGGAAACCGAACCCCGCGTGGACCCGATTGCAGAGCGCCTCAGGATCTTCAATGACAAGCTCCGCGAGGTCTGGCGCGACCTTGCCGCACTTGCCCGGCAGGTGGGCAGTTCCGTGCCAGATGCGCCATCTGGAACCTACTTCAGCGTGGACCTGCTGGTGCCCGCCGTTCTTCGTGATCCGGACGGTCTGCCTACACTGAAGCTCTTTCTGCCCTTCAACGGGCAGATACTGGAGCCCGTCTTTTGGGCGACGCAGCCGACCTTCGTGGGAGGCTTCTCCACGGCCTGGGGGCTGCCTAAGCCCACCCATCTGGGTGCGGCGATGGGGAGTGTGTATGTGTTCCGGGTGGACGCCTCCCCGCAGGCGCTTTTGCCGTTTCTCGAAGACCGTGAAGCCCGAGGTGTGGGAATCCGTACCGACGAAGGGCTGGGCGAAATCCTCATCTGCCATCCGTTCCACATGGAGGTGATGCCGGTATGAGCACCGAAGCAAAGGTTTTGCAGCAGATTGAACACAGCCTCGACGACATCGTGCAGAAGGCGGAGTCCTGCATTACAAGAACCCGTGCAGCGAGCCTAGACCTTGAGGAATCCCAACTGCGCAACCTTCAAAATCTGGCCTCGGCTACCGATTCCGTGTTGGCGCTGGAAAACTTCATCGGCTACCAGATGGGGCGGAGAAAGCTCCCTGCTGAGGTGGGGCGCCAGATTCTGGAGGATATGCGAGAGCTAAGTCGGAGGGCGGAGCAGATTGCACAACGGAATCCTGAACTGCTCCGCCGGGTGCGTATGGAGCTGATCCGCCTCTATCTGGGTTTTCTGGTGCGGAAGTTCGTAGCGGAGCGGAAGAGCTGAGTGGCATGGGAGTGCGAGAGAAATACGCGCATCTGCCATCCTTGAGAAGAGGTTTCCGGCTTTCGGAGCTCGATGCCCTCTTCGCCCGTCACCCGGTGCGGCTTGTCTACCTGTTCGGCTCGGCAGCCCGTATGCCGGAGGAGGCAGAAGATGTGGACCTGGCGCTCTTGCCTGCCCCAGACTTTCGCTTCCAGCCGTTCTATGCAGAGCTTTCCGAAGCGCTCGGCACCGACCGACTGGACCTGGTGGAGCTTCCCCAGGCGCCCCTCTGGCTGCGGGAGCAGATCATGCGCACGGGAATCTGCCTCTACGAGCGAGAGTCGGGCGAACGAATGCGCTGGGAAGCCGCTACGCGAGCACTTCTCCGGGAGGAAGGTCTCCGGACGCATCGGAAAAAGGAGGAAGCCATGGGACTGAACCGCACCTTCATCGCCGCAGCGCTGGAGGAGCTCCAGAAGGTCAGTGCGGAGCTGGCGAAATATCGAACCGTAACCCTGCTGGAGCTAGAGACCAATCTGAGCCTCCGCTGGACAGTGGAACGAGGGCTCCTGGCGGGATTAACGCTGATTTTCCAGCTTGCCGACCACATCCTCGCCGAGCACTTCCGAAGGAAGCCGGAAACGTACGAGGCGCTTTTGCGAGAGCTGTGCTCGGTGGGTGTGATCTCCCAATCCCTGTATGCTTCTTTGCGCGGAGCGGGAGGGTTTCGGAACGTGCTTGTGCACGAATACGTGCAGATTGATCTTCGGCATGTGCTCGAAGCCCTCCAGCAGGCCCCGGAACAGTTCTCCACCTTTACCCGAGAAGTTGCCGTGTGGCTAGAAAAGCAGAGGGAGGGATAGAGCATGCATTCTTTCTGGCACTTCGAAAACCGTTGGCTCATTACCGCAACCCTGCGGATGAAGACCGCCCTTTCCGTGGGCGCCCGCGCATCGCTCATGCCCGCTGGCTCCGACCTTCCCGTCATCAAGACCCCGGAAGGCGTTCCCTTCATCCCGGGTTCCTCCCTCAAGGGCGCGGTGCGCGCGCACGTAGAGCGGCTCCTGCGCACGATGGACGAACTCAAGCAGACCCACCAGGGCGAACGGCTCTGGGCGTGCGACCCGCTGGATGAGAAGAATCGCTGCATCATCGCCAAATGCTGTGAGCACTGTGAGGACTGCAAAGGAAGTTGCTGTTCCGATTGCGGCAGGTGCAAAAACTGTATGGTCCAACGTGCAACGCAGAATAACCAGTTGGACGATGAAAAGCTCGTGCAACAGGTCTGGCAGCACTCCTGCACTGCCTGTCGGATTTTTGGTTCGCCCTGGCTGGCATCCCGGGTCTCGTTCCGGGATGCTATGTTGTCCAATCAAGAGAGCCTACTCCGCCTCACAGAAATCCGCGACGGCGTGGGAATTGACCGCGACCTGGGCTCGGCGAAATCCGGCATCAAATACGACTTCGAGACTGTGCCTGCAGGAGCAGCGTTCGGCATTACCATCGTGGTGGAAAACGCCGAGGAGTGGGAAGTGGGGCTCCTGCTTCTGGCGCTGGAAGCGATGCGTAAGGGCGAACTGCCCGTGGGCGGCAAGACCACCCGCGGTCCCGGCTGGGGCGAACTGGTTGAACTCACCATTCGGAAAATCGGCAGAGAAAATCTGCTGGACTACCTGACGGGTGCGGGTCAGCCTCCCGCCGTTTCGCATTCGGAGCTTCTGCAGGGACTTGTACAAGCCCTGAAGGAGGGAGGAAGCCATGCATAAGCGCCGCTGGAACGCCCTGAAGCTGGATCTTGTGATTGAGCCTCGTGCACCCCTTCTCATCAAGTCGGGACTGGCTTCGCCCAATCCCTCGCTTCCCGATATGCAGTTTGTGCGCACGTGGACGTCCGAGGGTGAGATAGTCTTTATCCCCGGCTCTTCGCTTAAGGGCACGTTCCGAAGCTTCACGGAAAAGGTGCTGCGGACCGTGAGGGAGGATGGAGCCTGCCCTGAGCCCTTTCCCTCTAACCCGGACTACTGCGGGCGTAGATTGGAAAGTGAAAAAGATCCGGCGACGGTCTACAAGAAATCCTGCCGCGCCTGCAGAATCTATGGCAATACCCGCCTGAAGGGTCGGCTCTCCTTTACGGACGCCTTCCCCGAGGGTGCGGTCAAGACCGAAACCCGCTACGGCGTGGCGATCTCCCGGCTGACGAATGCCGTAGCCGTGGGCCCTTTTGACATCGAGGTGCTGGTGCAGGGGCGCTTCCGGACCGCGCTGGTGCTGGAGAACTTCGAGGTCTGGCAGCTGGGGCTTCTGGCGCTGACGCTTCAGGCGATCAACGACGGGCTTGTGAAACTGGGCTTTGGCAAGAACCGGGGCTTTGGTGAAGTCTCGATGAGCGTTGAGAACGCCACGGTAGAGCTGGCCAAAAAGCCGGGGCTTTCTCCCAATGCGATCTGGGGCGTGGGCGCCTTTGTCAGTGAGGAAGAACGCAAGGCCTACGGCCTTCAGGCTTCCGATCGCCTGGAAGACCTTCCCGAGAGCGCCGAGACTGACCTTGCAGTCTTCCTCCGGCGCACCTACGACCGGGAAGCCTGGAAGAGAGTAGCAGACAAGGCGGTGGAATCTCTCACGCAGATTCTGGAGACGGTATGATGCGGGGCTGGGTCTATGCGGGCGAACTCGGCGCAGAAGCGCTCGTGCAGCTCATCGAGCGGCTATCTGGGCGGGTGCTCCTGAGCTGGGAGCTTGCGCAGCTTGATTTTCCGAACAGCGTGGAACTCCGGGATGCTGGGTGTGCCTTCAACCACGAGGTAGAGATCCGCTGGGAGAAGGCAGCCGAGGGGCTCTATCGGGTCTGGGTCCTGAGCGATGCGGAGCGCCGGGATCTGCCTGATGCGCTCAGGCCGGTCCCGGGAGAGTGGGAGGTCGTGGAGTGTACAAGCCAATTGGTCAACCTGGAAGACAAGCGCTTTGCCCCGCAGTTTGAAGTCTACCCTGTCGTCAACGCTCGGGAAGCTCGCCTGATATGTCGGGTCTTTTATCGGGACAAGGTCGCAACCTTTGTCAGTCCACGGGAGGTAAGAAGCGATGCCCAGGAATCCGAACGCTGAGCCTAAGCCGTTTGTGCTGGTGCCGATCCCGTCTGAGGCGCCGGTGCGCCAGCAGGTCACAACCCACGAAAGATTTACAGGGCTTACTGGACGGCTTGAGCTTACCTTTACGGTCGTCTCGGAATACCTCTTCGTAGGCTCCGGGGCGTATGAGTTCGACCAGAACCACGGGAATCGGCGCCCCGATGTGTGGTACACCTTCTACCGTCGGAACGGGCAGCTCTGCGTGCCGGGCACCAGCCTCAAAGGCGCTATCCGGGCGATCGTGGAGGCGATCTCGAATTCGTGCGTATCACAGATTCGGCGTCCACGGGAGCGCGTTAGCTCAAGCCAGCATCAGCCCTGCCGCTTTCGCGACGAGAGAAGCCCGCTCTGCCCAGCGTGCCGGCTGTTTGGGACGACCGGCTATCGAGGGCGAGTGCATTTCACCGATTTCCTGGTGCAGGGAGAGACGCAGCCTAAGGTGGAGAAAATCGGCGAGCTCTGGGAGCCCAAGCGCTTTGACCCGAACCGGCGCCGTTTCTATGAGCGCAAGACCTTTCAGCCCGTGGGGAACTCTATTCCTCAGCAAAACTTTCGCTTTGTAGAGGCTGTGCAGAGGGAGGCGAAATTTCGCGGTGCTCTCCTGTTTGAGAACCTGAGCGAAGCGGAGTTGGGGTTACTCCTGCATGCACTCGGATGGGAGCTGGCAGACGGGTCGGTCCAGATTGCCTTTTCTCCCAAACTGGGCGGCGCCAAGCCCCGGTGCTTTGGCTCAGTGGAATTTCGTCCGGTGAGGATGCGGTTCTGGGGCGGGAATGTGAAAGGCTTACTGAATCCCCAGGTAGTGCAAGGCAAAGAGGTGCTTCGGCTCATTTCCCGGTACCTCCAGGCGTGTCAAGATAGCGGACTTCTGCATAAGGCGTCGTGGAATGCGCTGAAAGCGGGTTTTGAGTCGAAAGATGAACGGTGTCCCCGGGAGGTGTACTGATGACCACGGATGAGAAAGTCGAACTGGCACGTCAGCTTGCCGAGCGGTTAGGGGGTCTGCGGCGGACGGAGTGGGAGCGGTGGGCACAGTATGCTGCGCGCCAAGGGTTGGACAAGGCAATTCAGCTTGCCCATTCGATGGCGAGTTCTCCGGCACTTCGCTCCGATCCTCAACGGGCAGCGCGCACAATTGCTATTGTGATGCAGGAATGGCGCTCGCGCCTGTCCCCGCTGTCGAGAGAAGATGTGACCGAGGTGCTCGGGTACACCAGCCGCTTCCTTGTGTGGTTTGCCGAAAGGAGAGGGAGCCGCCATGAAGAAAGTCCTCCTCGCCACGCTGGGGGAGAGCCCCGCCGTCGTCACGGAAGCCATTGACCGCCTCCGGGCAGACGGCGTGCATATAGACTATGTCGTCATTCTGACGACTCAAGACACCGATGCCCGGGATGCACTGAGTCTTTTGAGAGAGCATCTGCCGGATTACTACGATGGCAAGGTAACGCTTCTGGAGCCCCCCATCCTGGAAGCCTTCTACGATGTAGACTCCGATACAGCCGCCTTGGAGTTCATGAATCAAGCCTGCGCCGTCCTGAGGGACTACCGCAAGAAGGGCTGGGAGGTCTACGCCTCCATCGCCGGCGGACGCAAGGCCATGTCGGCACTCCTGACGCTGGCAGTACAGTTTTATGGTGCCAGGCGCCTTTTCCATGTGCTTGTGGATGACCCTGTGCTGGAGGAGGAAGGGCACATTTCGAAACTCCGGAACAAGAGCAAAGAAGAGCAAGAGCGGGCACTTCATCCGCCCGTCGACCAGATCAAGCTGGTGAATCTGCCCTTCATTGGGCTTTTCCCGCTGTTAGGGGACATCATCGCGGGGCTGAAAGGCAGCTCGGTGCGTCCCGAGGTCAAAGGACTTCTCGAACAGAACGGACTGCTCACGGCTAGTGGACCGACCGATCTGGGGCGGATGGTCTTGCGGGTCCTGGAGAGCGTCGAGGCCCTGCCCGAACCCCGGGCTGGCGAATGCGAGAAGAGCCTGGCACGAAAAGAGCCTAAGGAAGCCGAGGAAACCAGAAAGTGGGCAGACCGTTTAGCCAACCGTTTTCTGTTTGTAGAGCGCATCGAGGACATCGGCTGGCGGGAAGGGCAGCCCAGGGTGAGGGCAGAAGCTCCGAAGGCGCTCGTTCTCTATTTGCCGGGGCGGAGGGTTCGGGGAATCGGCTTTCGGCTCACGACCACTGCGCAAACTCCCGGACAACTTGAGCGCGCCCGCCAAGAAGTCGAGCGCTGGATTGTGGAGGAAGTTCGATGATCGCTCTTCTTATTTTGCGGAGGGACCAGCTACTATGAGTAAAGCATTAGTTCTGACAGTTGGGGTTGGTAAGGATGTAGATCGCTCGCTGGTATTTGCCACCGACCAGCATAATCCAGACTTCGTTCTTTTTCTCTGTACGCCTCAGAGCCGAAGCAACGTTGATAAGGTCGTTCAAACCCAATCCCTCCCTGAGTCTCGCTACAAGATCGAAGAGTTTCAAGAGATCAATGATGTTCAAGAGCTAGCATTACAATACGAGAAGGTCATTCGTCGGGTTTTATTCCGGGATCGAGGGTTTCAACCTAATCAGGTTTATGTTGACTACACGCGAGGCACCAAAGCGATGTCAGCCGCTGTGGACTATGTGGCCATCAATCTCGAATTGGCTGGCGTTAGTTATATTGAGGGGGAGCGGGACGAACGGGGTCAGGTCAAGTCAGGCACCGAGCGCCTATTGAGCTTCCCGCCATCAAATCTCCTGTTCCGGCGACATTGGAAGACATTGGTCCAACTTTTCAATGCGGGCCACTTTGCGAGCGTTCTGAATCGCATCGAGGACCTTCAGTGGCGTATAGTCAGAGAAGAACACAAAAGACGGTTGAATTTTGTAGAGCAACTGGCGAAGGCCTGCGAAGCCTGGGACGTGCTTCACTACGAAGATGCAGCTCAGGGCCTTCGCCAGGTGCTTAAGGACTTCGAGGACATCGTACAGGATTTAGGGCTTGAAAACGAACTTAAAAGGGCTAGCCCCATCGTCCATGGGATCTGGAATAGTCGGTGTAAAAGTGAGAGCTGCAGGTGCGGCTTACCGTTAAACGAGGCAATCTCCTTAGACATCCTGGCGAATGCGGATCGGCGAGCGAAGGAGCATAGATATGATGTGGCCGTGGCCCTCCTCTATCGTTTGATGGAGTATATCGCCCAACGGCGCCTCCACGACAAGGGCATTCGAAGTGACAACGTCTGTTTGGGGGTTATCCCAGAAGCCGTGCGGCCCAAATGGGAATCCCGTGTGGGGCCTGACGGGCGCCTCAAGGTAGGTATGCTCCATGGCTACGAGCTCCTCGCTGATCTTGGAGACGAGCTAGGGCAACATTTTCTCAACCTGTATCGAGAATCTAAATCTCGGCTGAAGCCCTATCTTGAATGCCGCAACATCTCGCCCTTGGCGCATGGTTTCCAACCGGTGGGTCAAGAAGCCTTTCAGAAGCTCCGAGATGTCGTGGTGGAAGACTTTTTGTCGAAACTAGTTCAGGATCGCTTGAAAAATCTCAATGAGTATCATCTTCCTCAGCTTCCCGAGGATGATTAACGGAGCTTTGATCTGTAAGGATAGGGGATTGAGCAGCGATGGGACACGGCGTAGACTCAATCAGCATCTCTTGCTCCTTGAACCTCCTCACGAACGACTTCGGGGAAGATCGAGCTTAATATTTCGAATCTGAAAGACCATGACGATACCTTCGCCCCAGATGCGTGAATTGATCTCGCATCCGCCGGATGCGTCGGGGCGGCCGATTCGGCTTTACGATCACCTTAGCGACACCGGCCGTCGCGCCGCAACGCTCATCCTCCGCCTCAAATCAGGTTTGAATTTAGCCGTTCGCGCCGACGATCTCGCTAAAGCGGCCTTCATCACCGGATGCACGCACGACTTCGGAAAGGCGAAGCATCAGTTCCAGGATTACATCCATGGCGGCAAAGGCAAGGATAAAGATCACGCGGCGATCTCCTCGGTCTTCACCTTCATCGTCGCCTCGCATGTTTTCGGCCAGAAGCCGCAGCCGACGCGGCTGCTCCCCTTCGTCTGCGCCTACGCCGTCAACCGCCATCATGGGCTGCTCTGTAACCTCGAAGAAGCTTTTGAAGAAGCGAGTATCGAGCATCAGATCGCCGTTGCTCAAAGCAACATAGACGAGCGCATCTGGGGTTTCGTGATGCGATGCGAGCCGCTCGACCTGACTCTACGCTTTGCGGATTACCGCAAGCAGTTCGAGAAAATGACGGCCCAACAGATCACTAAATGCTTTCAAAAATTCGGCCAACTGCTCAGACAGAAAGCCGACGAAGCGAATCCTTCCGAGAGTTGGCTCGTTGACCTTTATTTCGCCCTCCTGCTCGTCGTCTCGGCTCTGACTGAAGCCGATGTCGCTTGCGTCGTGAGAGCGCCCGAACCCCAACAAGCCGCGCCGCTTGATCCCGAACGGATTCGACAGTACGCGTCCGCTCAACCGCCGGCCAGCCCGCTCTTTCAGGGGCTTCGCGAGAGAGCCTGGCAGGAGATTCAAAAAGCCCTCGAAGGCTCGGACGATTCGGCCTTCAGATTGACTCTGCCGACGGGACTTGGCAAGACGCTGATGGGCCTTTACCTCGCTGGAGCCGTGCAACGCAAGCACGAGGATAGGCAAGGATCGAAGCCCGTCATTTACGCGCTGCCTTATCTTTCCATCATCGAGCAGGCGACGGACATTGCGCGTCGAGTTTTCCCAGAAGACAAAACCGGCGTTTCCGTGATCCAGCATCACAGCCTGAGCTTCCCCGAAAGCAAAAGTAACGAAGAAGCGAACTTCGAGAAGGCGCGATTCGCCTTAGAGGATTGGGACGCGGACCTCATCGTGACGACCTTTGATCAACTCTTCTATTCGTTCCTCTCGCAGGATCGCGGCTTCATCCGTCGTTTCTTTCGCCTACCGGGAGCGGTGTCGCTGCTCGATGAAGTGCAGACGATCCCGGCGCGGCTCATCCCGGCCGTAGGGACATTTCTGGAAAAGCTTCGCGAAAAGCTCGGCGTTCGGATCCTGTATATGACGGCCACGCATCCGCCTTTTCTGCGGGGCATACCGGGACTCGTGCGAGATGAGAAATCTTACTTCGGATCGCTCGCGCGGACGCGCCTGCATCGCGACCTGGAGCCCATTCCATTTAGCCACTATCTATCGCAGCTCGGCGATTGGCTCCTCCAACGCAAGGGGAAAAAAGTTCTGCTTGTGGCCAATACGATTCGCAGCGCGCGGGATCTATTCGCGCGTCTCAGTCAGCTCAAGGAAGAGGAAAGGGAGTTTCGGGAGCTCAGGCTCTTCCATCTATCGGGTAGCGTTGTGCCGGTAGAACGCCTCCGGCGGATCAAGGAAATCCGCACGCTCATCGAAAGCGATCCGGAGGCGTGGGTGGGCGTTGTCTCGACGCAATGCGTCGAGGCCGGCGTTGATCTCGATATGGACGAGGCGGTGCGGGACTTTGCGCCGTGGGATTCGCTGTTGCAGATCTGCGGGCGGGTGAATCGGTTTGGCAAGCGACCGCCGGCCGATGTCTGGGTGCATCGCTGGGTGGATGATGAAAACGACCGTGGACGAGAGTTCCACAGCTACATCTACGATTCTCTCTTCACGGCGGCAACGCTGGATGTCCTTTCAAGAAGGCGAAATATCATCGAGGAATGCGACTATGGGGAGATTCAGCGAGAGTATGTGGAGGAGTTAGAGCGGCGGTTGTCGAGCGAGCCGTCCGAGCAGATCTTGCGCTCGGCGCTCGCCTGGCAGTTTGACGAGCTGGATTTCCAGAAGCTCTTTCGTGGTGAGGAGCGGGCCTGGAAGGTTTCGGTATTTTGCATTGCCGATGAGACGGCTGAATTTTTGAAGGAGATTGCTGTTGAGCTGTGGTCGAGTAAAGATCCAATGAGAGCATTGGATTTACTGTGCAAACTCTGTGACTCGGGAGAATTGTTCCGCCCATTGAGAGAATTTCTCCATGTTGAAGCAGAGAGAGTGAAGCAATATGCGTGTCAGCTCTCTCGTGAGACGGGGCGTCGGTTGGCGTTCAGCATCAGTCGGTTGCTCCGACCGATGTTCCAGGCGTATACCCTCTCGATGCCTATCCAGCGATTGGGCGATTTCTCGGTCGGCCAGATTACCGAAGGTTTTCCCTATTTGTCACGCGCTGTTTATGAAACTTTGGATGTTCGCGAAGGCGAGGTCGAGTCTCCCGTGCCCGACTGGATCATTTGAGGAGAGATGGACGATGACCGATGAAGAATTTGCCGAGCTGAAGACGAACGGTATCAAGGTCAACTACTATGTGGTCTGTCCGCGGAAACTCTGGCTCTATAGCCACGACATTCGCATGGAGCAAGAGAGCGACCGCGTGGCTTTGGGCAAATTGCTTCACGAGCGTGCCTACGGCGAGAAGCCACGACGAGAATTGCTCATTGATAATCTCATTAAGGTGGATCTTCTGGAAAGCGAATGGAAGGTGCTGGAGGTTAAATATTCTCAGTGTATGAAAGAGGCCGCCCGACGGCAAGTCCTCTACTACCTCTATTACCTGAAACGCCTGGGCGTGGCGGGACTGACCGGCGAGCTGCGCTTTCCCAAAGAGCGGCGGCGGGAACCAGTGTGGCTGACCGAAGACGCTGAGCGAGAGGTCGAAGCGGCGTTGCGGGAGATCCGTCGGATTGAGCAGCTTCCCGCGCCGCCACAAGTCGAGTTCATGCCGATTTGTCGGTCCTGCGCTTATGCTGAGTTGTGTTGGGGATGAACTGAATGAGGCGGTCGAAATCGCGCCGGATTTATGGCGCGCTGAGCGCGGTGTGGAGATCGCAGTGCCGACGAAGCTCATCCGAGACATGAGTCGCGCGGATGGGGGCGGCTTTGTGGGCTGATGATGAATGGGAGGGGGCGAGATGGCGCGCAGTTATTATGTCTTCCAAAACGGGCGTCTTCGGCGAAGAGGGAACACGTTATATTTGGAGGGGGAAGATCCGGCGATCTCTCAACGCGTGGACGAAGCCGAGCGATCTTCTGCGGGGACTGAGTATGGGCACGGGCTTCCCTCGGAACGCGCGGGCGAGGAGCCCGAAGAATCTTCGGCGGCCGAGGTAGGGCGAGCGCCCAATTCCGCAGGAGAAGCCGGATCTCCGCCAGATGACGAGAGGCGTAAGACCGCAGTTTCATCTGAGCGTCGGCGGATTATCCCGGTTGAGGATGTCACCGAACTCTTCCTCTTCGGTGAGATCGCCCTGAATACGAAGCTTCTGAACTTCCTCGCGCAGAAGGGCATTCCGGTTCACGTCTTCAACTACTATGGGTTCTACAGCGGTTCCTACTATCCGCGAGAGACGAACGTTTCCGGACACCTGCTCGTGAGGCAGGTGGAGCATTACACCGATGCGGCCAAGCGGCTCACGATCGCGCGGGAGTTCGCGCGCGGCGCTTATCACAACCTCCATCGCAACGTGCTCTACTACCGGAATCGGGGCAAGGCGTTGCAAGAGGTCATCGAAGCCTTGGAGCGAGAGGCTGCGGAGCTTGAACGCGCCGACTCCATCGCGGCGCTCATGGGGGCCGAAGGGCGCATGCGCGAGATCTACTATCGCGCCTTCAATGAGATTCTCGATCTGGAGACGCCGTTTCTCAAGCGCGTGAAGCGTCCGCCCGATAATTTGATCAACGCGCTGATCAGCTTCGGGAACTCACTGTTGTATGCGGCCGTGCTCTCGCAGATCTACCGAACGCCCCTCAATCCCACGATCTCGTACCTGCATGAACCGGGGACGCGTCGGTTCTCCCTGGCGCTGGACATCGCTGAGGTCTTCAAGCCGATGATTGTAGACAAGATGATCTTCGCGTTGATCAATCGGCAAATGATCGGCGAGGGCGATCTCCTGTCGGAGGTGGGGTTCGCAGCTTTGAAGGAACGCGCGCGCAAGATCGTCGTGCAGGAGTTCGAGCATCGGCTGCAAACGACGGTGAAGCATCGGCGCCTTGGGCGGCATGTCTCGTATCGTGGGTTCATCCGATTAGAGTGCTACAAGCTCGTGCGGCATCTGCTGGGAATTGAGCCGTATCAGGCGCTGCGCGCATGGTGGTGAGAGGGGGAGGGCAATGTACGTTATCCTCGTCTATGATGTGGAGCAAGAGCGGGTCGCGAAAGTCTGTCAGTTCCTGCGCCGCTACCTGAATTGGGTGCAGAATTCCGCATTCGAGGGGGAGCTGAGCGAGGCGCAACTGGAGCGTGTGAAGCTCGGGTTGAAGGACATCATCGATGAGGAGCGCGATTCCATCTACCTCTACATCTTGAGGGAGGCGCGGTGGGTGAGGAAGGAGGTCCTAGGGCAGATCAGGGGAGAGACGGAGAATATCGTGTAAGGGACGAAAGCGCGCATTTGCCGAACAGGGGGAGATCACGAGCGACGGATGCCGGCTGAAACATCGGGATCACGGTTGGGTGCGCTCCTCCGATCGTGAGAGGAAATGCCGGGCGGCAGGGCTGAGGGTTTGTGACGCACTGCTGCTCGCCCATCCCGATGAGGAACAAAGCTGCGGCGGGGGCTCCCGACTGGAGCATCTTCGCGGCCGCTGGCGATGCGTTCAGACTACCGTGGGGCCGGCTCTGCTGGCAGCTGCTTGTGAGGCGGATGGGGTCATCGGGAACCCACTTCGGTTGGGAAAGGGGATAGCGTGCCTCACGAGGTCCCACGAGACTCAAGGGGAGGTTTGACGTCGGCGGAGGGTATGTCTCTTTGAGCGTACGCTCATGCCGCCTGAGTTGGAGATTCGGCATCATCTGAGAGCATACCTTAGGATGAAATCCGCAGGTCGTTCTCTCGCCTTCTCGAGACTGCAAGAAACTTGTGGGGCGCGGACGGAGTTTCGAGGCAGCATCGACGATCTCTCGCTCTATCAAGGTTTCACGGAACGCCGAGGCGGTTGGCCGGGGTCCCTTCTCGAACGCAGTGCCGTCGTTCCCCGCCCCCTTGACAGAAACCGGGGGACGACGGCATAATAAACGCCGAAATTTGGCCTTTTTCGGCCAAATTTCGTGGGTGCTAATCGAACCAAGGTGGGATTGAAACGGGGCAAGCTCGGGCTCCGGGAGAGGGATTTCAACGTGCTAATCGAACCAAGGTGGGATTGAAACGGATATTCTCGATGCCTTGCGCGTGCACTCCGAAGCGTGCTAATCGAACCAAGGTGGGATTGAAACCTTCTTCGCGAAGTCTTTTGGCCGTGCTGGATCTCGGTGCTAATCGAACCAAGGTGGGATTGAAACCTGAAGCTGCGCCGCTTGTCAAAGCTTAGGATACATGTGCTAATCGAACCAAGGTGGGATTGAAACCTTGCGCGGGCTGGCACGATAGGCCGGTTGACAACGGTGCTAATCGAACCAAGGTGGGATTGAAACGTGGCGTTAGCACGACGCGGCGGTTGCTGAGGGGTAGTGCTAATCGAACCAAGGTGGGATTGAAACGAGAAGGACGAAGAGATCGGGCGCGCGCGCATCCGGTGCTAATCGAACCAAGGTGGGATTGAAACGCTGTGCTACAGAAAGGCAAAGAGATGGGGGGTATAGTGCTAATCGAACCAAGGTGGGATTGAAACTGGCGGCGCGAAGCGTATAGGTGCGGGCGTCGTACCGTGCTAATCGAACCAAGGTGGGATTGAAACCGTGCCCACGCGGACGTCGGCTCAAGCGGCGATAGAGTGCTAATCGAACCAAGGTGGGATTGAAACTGCGGTTTGCCGTGTCGGACGGGCAGGTCTATATTAGTGCTAATCGAACCAAGGTGGGATTGAAACGGCAGCGATCACAAGTTGGGCCGGAAGAGTCGGGAAGTGCTAATCGAACCAAGGTGGGATTGAAACCAACCCCAGCAAACTTCTCATACGTGCAGAAGTCGAGTGCTAATCGAACCAAGGTGGGATTGAAACTTGTGGCTGGCCCGGGCGAGTGGGTCTTGGTGGGTTGTGCTAATCGAACCAAGGTGGGATTGAAACTTCGGCGCGTCATCTTTGCGACGACGATGGAGGAAGTGCTAATCGAACCAAGGTGGGATTGAAACATGAGGTCTGCCATCCCCCCTCGCGGGACGACGGGAGTGCTAATCGAACCAAGGTGGGATTGAAACTGGAGGTGAAATAAATGACTATGTGTTGCAGAACGGGTGCTAATCGAACCAAGGTGGGATTGAAACCATTGTGGAGGATGGCCATGACGGATGAGCTTATTCGTGCTAATCGAACCAAGGTGGGATTGAAACCGATGCGAATGCGACCACACATGGCGAGCGATCGCGTGCTAATCGAACCAAGGTGGGATTGAAACCGTTCGCGGCGATGCCGTGAACGCGCTCGACATCGCCGGTGCTAATCGAACCAAGGTGGGATTGAAACAAGTTCGGCCGATGGGGGAAACCGGTTCCCGCCGCTGGTGCTAATCGAACCAAGGTGGGATTGAAACGTTATTTCAAGGAGCAGGAAAGACCCGAAGTAGTCAGTGCTAATCGAACCAAGGTGGGATTGAAACCTGAATCACCGACAATGGAGCTACCACGATCATCTCGTGCTAATCGAACCAAGGTGGGATTGAAACGATTCCGTCGCGGTCGCTCCGGGCGCACGCTCAACGGTGCTAATCGAACCAAGGTGGGATTGAAACCTGTAGTCGGCCGCATCGGCGTGCCAGGCGCCGACGGTGCTAATCGAACCAAGGTGGGATTGAAACGGAAAACGTTCTGCTAGCTAGGGAGTACACATGGGGGTGCTAATCGAACCAAGGTGGGATTGAAACGCGGAGCAGGCTGGACGATTGGCTCGCGCTCATCAAGTGCTAATCGAACCAAGGTGGGATTGAAACTCTTGGGGTGACGGCAGGGACGGTGGCAGCTTCTCAGTGCTAATCGAACCAAGGTGGGATTGAAACGTTCGAGGACGACAGCCGTGATCGCCTCGACGGCTTGTGCTAATCGAACCAAGGTGGGATTGAAACACGCGAGTCGGCAATTTTATTGTCGAGGTCCGAGAGGTGCTAATCGAACCAAGGTGGGATTGAAACGATTCCCTCCTGGAGCGAGGGGGACGATTCCCCCTCGTGCTAATCGAACCAAGGTGGGATTGAAACCGGTTCAACAGCTTCTTCAACCTCTTCGTCTGCATCGTGCTAATCGAACCAAGGTGGGATTGAAACCACGGCGCGCGGCTCGCCGAGCGCCTCGCCGAGCGGTGCTAATCGAACCAAGGTGGGATTGAAACACGCATGGCTTC
>LJSS01000026.1_pt1 | contig 26616 bp, 21 predicted proteins | sample 890271 | NCBI WGS metagenome assembly LJSS01 (sample SAMN03797534, study PRJNA294671) | hot springs metagenome | isolation source: water from Lobios Hot Spring | place: Spain: Lobios, Galicia | collected 2011-02-08
CCACCCATTCCGAACGCCTTGGCAGCCTCCAGGGTGAGCATGGCAACCCAGTCGCGCCAGTTTGGCACTGCAGCATAACTGCTGGCTCGCTGGAGGAGCGCTGCGGCACGCGCCTCCTCCCACAAGTCCAGCGTACCAGCGCTCACCGCACTGTCGGTGCCAAGCACTACCGGGATACCCAGCCGACGCATGGCGCGGACGGGTGCAACGCCCGTGAGCAGGCGCGCATTGGAGCGGGGGCAGTGAGCGACCATCGCCCCTGCATGGGCGATCAACTCCAACTCGCGCGGCTCAACCCGCACGCAGTGAACCAACTGGGTCCTTGGCGAAAGCACGCCCGCTCGGTGCAGATACTCTACCGGCGGCACACGCGGGTGGAGATAACGAATTTTGCGTTCAACAAACATCTCAGCGAACGAACCGGAACCGGAGCGTGTGAGGGCGACCTCCTCGGAAGACTCGGAGACATGGATACTCAAGGGCAGCTCGTGCTCGCGTGCGTAGTTCGCCACTGCCCGAAGCAAGCTATCCCGCACGGTATAGACAGCATGGGGTGCGATGCCCAGGCTCACCCGGCCATTTGCCTGGTAGTGTCGGAGGGTATTCTGAAGTCGCCCCAGTTTATCACTCAGCTCGCTCAGTATCGTCGCATCATCCGGTTCGGGTTCAATCCCAAACACCTCTTGATAGACCCGGGCACGAAGTCCTGCGCGTGCAATCGCCTCAGCGCTCACCCCTGTGTCGGTATTGTCAGCGACAAAGGTCACTCCACTGGCAATCAACTCAGCCGCGCCTAACAGGGCGGAAGGCAGCCAAAGCTCATTGGGACACTCGGCTTTGAGCGCCACCAGCGCACGTATCCACTCAAAAAACGGTAGGCGGTCGTCGTAGCCTCGGAGAGCCGTATACTCCAGGTGGCAGTGCCCATTGACAAGACCAGGCATTAGAATTGCGTCGCCCAGGTCCTGGACATCGGGTGCAGGTCCCTCCTTTTGAGCACGAACTTCTACAATTTGACCGTCTTCTACAACTACTTCACCATTTGGGATGGGTTCAGCATTGATTGGGAGCACCCAGTTCGCTCGGAGCCTCAGAGTTCGGTTGCCCATGCGCGCCACATTTCCTCCAGGGTAATGTTCTTCACATGCAGATCGGCAAACAGACAGTTGTAGCGATAGTTTGGATCGGGGGGATAGTCAGGGGCGAAGAGGCTTTTGCTTCCATGCCACTTGCCGGAACCGTCAAACAGCAGGTTCGTTTGAGCCGGAAACCGCATGCTACCAATACGCAAGAGACGGAAGGCGATCTCGGTGCGGAACAGGTAGCTGGTGCCATAACGCTCGTATAGCGAGGGATATGCCGGGAACGGTACCCCTGTGAAATCCTGCACGCTCAGCCCCGTATCGGAGGGGCATCGCCAAATCTCTCGGCTCTTTTGGTAGGGCTGGAGCACCTCATGAAGGAGAGGTAAGAAAGGAATCCAACTCTGCCACTGAGGGTAGTCTCTCCATATCTCGGGTGTGAACTTGTCGGTGGGATCCACCGCCAGCGGGTAGAGGTCATCGTAGTCCATCCCGTACATTTCAATAGACATCCCGATCTGGCGCAGGTTGGACAGGCAAGTGTTCTGTCTGGCTTTGGCACGCGCGCTGGAGAACACAGGGAACAACAAGGCTGCTAATAGGGCAAAAATTGCAATCACTACGAGCAGCTCAACGAGGGTAAAACCATTTTTCCGCATGACTCACCTCCCTGCTGGGCACGGCCCCCGCAGACAAGATTATACCATCTGTCAGCAAACTACTCACTCGGGTGTGCCCTCCTCACCAAAGCCACACTGTTGGACACGAGAAATGGACGGACACCATGGAATAAAACCTTTGCGAACAACTGGAGACCAACATGAGTAGGTGGTCGCCAGCGATACTGCGGCTTTGTGTGGGGCTGTACGGTCATTTGTTCATCACGCTCTGCAAGCGTCTCTTTCCAAACAGAAGAGGCTTAGCTGGCTCCTGTGTGGCAATTTGTTTGTATGCGTCCTTAATGAGCTCCTGAATCTGGGTCTCAAGCCTTTGAGCCGCTTTCTGATGGCAATAACAGCTCTGCTGTTCCTGGCGCGCTCCCAGGTACCTTGCGCCCGAGGACGGGCGCGCTCCCAGAAACGCTCCCCGCACACCTCTCCTGGGAACGCGGAGGTGCTCCTCCGCACACTGCGCCCAAGCACAGGGGCACTCCCAGGAACGCTCCCAGCACGCCTCCCCTGGGGACGTGGAGGTCCTCCTCCGCACCCCTACACACACCCTGCTCCCGGGGACGAGCGCGCTCCCAGGCATCCTGCGCCCGAGGGTGGGCGCGCTCCCAGGAACGTTCCCAGCAGGTTTATCGTTAAGTGCGCTCCCCACCATTGTGCATAATTTGGAGTGATGCGAATCGACGTCATCACGCTATTCCCAGAGGTTATTGAGGCGGGCACACGCTACAGTATCGTCGGGCGGGCGCGGGATCAAGGCTTGGTGTCTATCCGGGCTATCCAACTGCGCGATTTCGCCACCGACAAGCACCGTACCACCGACGATGAACCCTACGGCGGTGGAGCAGGGTTAGTAATGAAACCTGAGCCGATCTTCCGAGCGGTCGAATCGTGCCTTGATGACGATGAAGGCTACCTCCCCCGCATCATCTTGTTAGAGCCACAGGGCACACTTTACAGCCAGTCGATGGCGCGGGAGCTGGCAGAGGAGCCGCATCTTATCTTGCTCTGCGGGCACTATGAAGGCATCGATGCCCGCGTGCGAGAGCATTTGGCCACCGATGTGATCAGCATTGGCGACTTTGTGTTGACAGGAGGCGAGCTGCCAGCGCTGATACTTATCGACTCGGTGGTGCGCCTCCTGCCGGGAGCCATTCACTCCCCCGAATCGTTAGCGCAGGACTCATATGCGGACGGGCTGTTGGGGTATCCTCAATATACACGTCCGGAGGAGTTTCGTGGCTGGCGTGTGCCGAGTGTGCTGTTGTCTGGCAATCATGGGGCGATTGCCCGGTGGCGACGCAAGGAACAGTTGCGCCTAACCCGTCGCTTGCGCCCCGACTTGCTGGCACGAGCCTACCTAACGAAGCAGGACGTAGAACTATTGAGTGAGATAGCAAACGAGGAGGGATCGCCATGAGACATACCGTCTTGGCCGAGGTTGAGCGGCCGTATTTGAAGACCGATATCCCGGAGTTTCGCCCGGGGGACACGGTGCGCGTGCACGTGCTCGTGCGCGAAGGCAACAAGGAGCGCACTCAGATCTTTGAGGGGGTTGTCATCGCCCGCAAGAACCGCGGAATTGCCGACACCATCACTGTGCGCAAGGTCTCCTACGGCGTGGGAGTAGAGCGCACCTTTCCCATCCACTCACCTACAGTCGCAAAGATAGAGGTCGTACGCAAAGGCAAGGTGCGTCGCGCTAAGCTGTACTACCTGCGTAACCTCTTGGGTAAAGCGGCTCGCTTGAAGGAAGACATCGATCGCTGATGGAGCCGTTTGCACAACCTACAGGGCCGTTGCACTGGATCGAGACGCTGGCACGCCTACCCATCTCCACCGTGGTGATAGCCATGGCGGTACTCACCGTCATCCGGCTGGCGACCTACCCATTCCAGAACTGGCTTGCACGCTTCGTCAACAACCTGCTGGACGCCGTGATCTACGCGGGCATCTTAGTTTATTTGATTATTCGTCCCTACCTGGTCCAACCGTTCTATATCCCCTCCGAGTCGATGGAACCCACCCTTAAGGTTGGGGATGTGGTAATGGTAGGCAAGTTTAGCTATCTTCTTGGCGAACCGAAGCGCTTTGACATTGTAGTGTTCCGCGCCCCTGATTGGGCACTCAACCCGTGGCAAGTGCCAGGCAAGACTGACTTCGTCAAGCGCCTGATCGGACTGCCGGGCGATACCGTAGAGATCAAGGCGGGCGAGGGTCTCTTTATCAATGGCAAGCGGATTGAAGAACCTTATATCAATGCTGTGCCCCAATACTCTATGAAGATCATCAACGGAGTGGTCTATTCCTACGATGCGTTCGGCAACATAGAGAAGGGTGCTCCCAACTTGATGCGTGCTCCTGTATTTGATCCTGAAGAGCGTGCGATGGTGATGCGCACACCTTCCCAACCCATTCCTCCAGGCAAGTACTTGGTGCTGGGCGACAATCGCAACGCCAGCAGTGACAGCCATCACTGGGGCCTGCTGGACGCCAAGAGGGTGGTGGGCAAGGCACTGTTTGTGTTCTGGCCTCCCCAACGCATCGGTCGGGTAGACCGAGTACCTTTACCCGAAGTGGCTGCTAACGCACCGTGACCAGCGGGCGAACCGAGTACCTTTATCCGAAGTGGCTGCTAACGCACCGTGACCAGTGGGCGAATGGCCTCCATCTTCTTCGGTCCGATCCCGCGCACTTCCATCAGGTCGTCCACCGACTGGAATGGTCCGTTCTGCCGGCGATGCTCTACGATGCGCTGCGCCAGCGCAGGGCCGATACCTGGCAATGCTTCCAGCTCGTTAGCGGTAGCACGGTTGATATTGATGGGGTACCGCGCACCGGTTGAAGCGGTTCGCCCGGAGCCTCCCATAGCAGACGACGGAGCGCTTGAGCTGGCAACCCTCGCAGCAATAGGAACCTCGCCTTTGCGAGGCACATAGACCTTTTGCCCATCGGAGAGGGGTTCCGCAAGGTTAAGCGCATCCAAATCGGCCTTCTGGGTGGCACCACCCGCCCGCTCGATCGCATCGGCCACGCGACTTCCTGCCGGCAATCGGTACACCCCTGACTTCCGTACCGCGCCCGAGACGTGCACAACCAGCACTTCCGCCGCCTCGGGAGCGGGCGCTGTGTCGGCGCCTTGGGCTTGGACCGAGTTAGACGAGTCGAGCTCTATCGTCTCCACATGACCAGCCATTTCTTGTCCTGGAACCTCCAGGTTCGCCATAAGCTCGCCACCATTTGGGGACACTCGACCACTGCCCCAACCGTAGCCAAGTAGTCCCACAAGCACCAACGAGAGACCATAAAACGCCACCAGGATGAGCTTCTCTTTTAGCTCCAGCTTTTCCCATAAGCTCAGCATAGCTCTCCCCCCAGATGGAAGTTGCTTACTCCCACTTTGCCGAAATTCCTGCTCTCTTTTCCAAATGGAGGCGATACCCCCCTCAAACAGGAATCGCGTCCACAACGGCCAAGATTAGAGAGCGTGCTGATAGCCGGCGTAGACGAGGCAGGTCGTGGATGCTTAGCGGGTCCTGTGGTGGCAGGTTGCGTCGTATTGGAAGAGGGGCTTGACCTGCCTGGGCTGGCTGACAGCAAGCAGCTCTCGCCTGCGCAGCGTGAGGCGCTGTTTGAGCTTATTCAGCATGTCGCCGTCGCCTGGTCGGTTGGGATAGCCACGCCGCGCGAGATCGAGCGCAGGAACATCCTTCAAGCAAGCTTGTTGGCAATGGCACGGGCCGTAGACAATCTGCCTCTTGTGCCCGATTGCCTCTTGGTGGACGGCAAGTTCACCCTGCAGCACTGCCCTATTCCCCAGCGTGCCGTCGTGCAGGGCGATCGCCTACACCCTGCTATTAGCGCCGGCTCCATCGTCGCCAAGGTGGTGCGCGACCGCATCATGTGCGAGCTGGATAAGCTCTACCCAGGCTATGGATTTGCCCAACATAAGGGCTACGGAACACCTTTCCACTTGGAACGCTTGCACACCTTAGGTACCTGCCACGCTCACCGGCGTACCTTCGCTCCCGTAGCCCAACTAAGCCTGGCAGGATTAGCATCCGAATGAGGTGAAGGCGAAAGTCCATTTCCCTAACACGAGCATCTCAGGGGCCTCAACCTAACCCTATAACCAGCAGATAAGTAGCTTAGGGTGGGGCTAAATAAAGCCCTGAAAGGAGGCAAGACTATGAAGAGTAGCCTATGCATAGCAGTTGCAGGACTGCTTGTTGCAACGTGCTTTGCCCAAGTTGTGCTGGGCGGTGGTAAAGGCAAAGTGCGTGCGACGAACGTTTTGTCCCAACTCAGCGCGAACGAGCTTGGCTTGCAGGGGAGCCGACGCGATTTCCAAGGTGCCCGCAACGGCGAATCGTCCGGATTCTGGCCTGCCTACCCTATTCAGGCAGGTCAAAGCCTTTTTTGGGCTTGTCTTGCAAATCACGATCTGCAACAGGCGGGTGCAGGGCTGAAAGACAAGGTGCGTAGCAAATAAAAGGCGCAGCAGGCGCAGGTTGTAAGCCACCGCCTCCAGATAGGCTCGCTTTTGAGCCATCGGGAGCAGTAGGGGCTACTGCCCCTACTGCCCCTATTTCCCAGCCGCCTTGGCTACTGCCCCTTGCTACGATAGGCCAGCCCCGCGCAGCCCATCGGCAGCAACGCCCCCTGTGGAAGAAGAGCAAGGGCCACTCTATGAGCCCCCAAATAGGCCCCCCAGCTCCTCCTTTCCTATCCCCTTGGCGAAGCGATACAGTAGGGGGTTACTGGTCAGTAGCCCCTACTTGGAAGGAGGGGCAGGGCTGGTTAGGAAAAAGCTGCCGGTAAAGTTAAGTGGCCCTCAGATAGGCCCGGAAAAGGAGAAGAGCCAGATAAAGGTCTCAGCCGTAGACCCATAGGTGGCCCTGCTGGCGCCGTGATCCTCAGCCTTGGTAATGGGTCTTTGCCCGCCCGAAACACCTCAGGGACGCCTGCTTCAGGATGGCGCTACTTTGCCATAGCACGCCAAGTCTACCTCTGACCCTCTTTGCAAGACAAGCCCACTTCCCCCGCGCTCTTCTGGCCAGGAAGGGTGCCACAGGTCCACCCCACCACCGCGTTGTCCCGAGCATCTACGGCAACGCCTGAGGCTTAATCGCCATACGCGCTCCCGAACTGTCGGGTCCAGAGCTCTTTGCCGTTGGGATCGTACTTGCGCACGAAGACGTCGCGCTCCCCCGCGCTCTGCTGGCCAGGGAGGATGTCCGCCGTATTTCCCGCCACGAGCACGTTGCCCCGGGTGTCTACGGCAACACCGTAGGCTACATCGTAAGTGCCGTCCCCGACCTGCTGGGTCCAGGCCCGGTGCAAGGATCGTCCCGAAGAAAACGGCCAACACCATCCACACGAGGCTTGTCCTTTTCATGTCCCCCTCCAATAGCTTCCATTAGATTACCTTGCTATAGCCTACCTCTGGTAGCTTAGGAAGCAGCCCTTGGGTAGCTATCAGCCGGGGCTACTGGGCCAGCAACTGGTAATAGCCCGCCAGCCGCTGGCCGAGTGCACACTGAGACCCAGGCTCGCCGGTCGGCAGTTGTGGCCAGATCCAACCCCTGGCTTAGGGGCTGTACTTGCGCACGAAGACGTCGCGCTCCCCCATGCTCTTCTGGCCCGGGAGGGCGCCATAGGTATCTCCCACCACCAGCACGTTGCCATGGGCATCTACGGCAACACCCGAGGCTCCATCGCCAGTTGTGCTCCCAAACTGCCGGGTCCAGAGCTCTTTGCCGTTGGGATCGTACTTGCGCACAAAGGCGTCAACTTCCCCGGCGCTCTTTTGGCCAAGGAGGGTGCCATCGGTACTCCCCACCACCAGCACGTTGCCCCGGCTGTCTACGGCGACTGCAGCGACGCCAGGGGGTATGCCCATGCCAGGTTCCTTAGGGCCACTAAGGGTCCTGAACTGCCGACTCCAGAGCTCTTTGCCGGTGGGGTCATACTTGCGCACGAAGACCTCGACTACCCAGGTGCCCGGAAGGATGCTATAGGTCCATCCCACCACCAGCACGTTGCCCCGGGCATCTATGGCAACCCCTGAAGCTTTATCCTTATCCGTGCTCCCGAGCTGCCGGGTCCAGAGCTCTTTGCCGCTGGGAGCGTACTTGCGCACGTCGGTACCTCCCGCCACCAGCACGTTGCCCTGGACATCTACGGCGAATACGGTGACCTCCTCGTATAGGAAAGAACCAATAGGCATCTTGAGCTGCCGGGTCCAGAGCTCTTTGCCGTTGGGATCGTACTTGCGCACGAAGGTCTCGGCCTCATCCGTTAGGTGCCTCTTCAGGTACCTCTTCTGGCCAGGGAAGGTGCCATAGGTCCATCCCACCACCAGCACGTTGCCCCGGGCATCTACGGCAACACCATAGGCCCCATCGCCCCTCGTGCTCCCAAACTGCCGGGTCCAGAGGTGTTTGCCGTTGGGATCGTACTTGCGCACAAAGGCGTCGCTCTCCCCCGCGCTTTTCTGACCAGTGAGAGTGCCGTAGGTCCATCCCACCACCAACACGTTGCCCCGGGCGTCTACAGCAACACCTAAGACTTCATCGTCAGCCGCACTGCCGAACTGGTGGGTCCAGAGGTGTTTGCCGTTGGGATCGTACTTGCGCACGAAGGCATCGCGCCTCCCTGCGCTCCTTTGGCCAGGAAGGGTGCCCTGGGTGGTCCCCACCACCAGTACATTGCCCTGGGCGTCTACGGCGAATACGGGGACGCCGTGGTCTATGGGGCCATGGCCTCTAAGAGTGCCGAACTGGCGGGTCCAGAGCTCTTTGCCAGTGGGATCGTACTTGCCCACAAAGGCGTCCACTCCCTCTGCGCTCCTCTTCTGGCCAGGGAGGATGCCTTCCGTCCACCCTACCACCAGCACGTTGCCCCTGGCATCTACGACGACACCTAAAGCTTTATCGTCAGCCGTGCTGCCGAACTGGCGGGTCCAGAGCTCGGTACCTCTCGCGCTAAAACGTTGCTGCGTTACCACGAGGACCGTCCCGAAGAGAACGGCTAATACCATCCCGATGACAACGGTCCGTCTCATAATCTCTTCCCTCCTGGTTCCATGATCGGGCCCCCATTCCTTTCGACCCTTACTGGCGCACTCCTATGATTGCCTTGACCATTGGCCGCATTCACCAAGGAGCCGCAAGGGGAAGATGTGTATGACTTGCCAAAGCCCGACCATGGCCTGAGGTGGGCGAGCTGTCTTGCAAAGAGGGCTGGAGGTAGGCTTGGCAGGCTATGGCGAGCGAGCATGCCATCCCTCCCGAAAGGGCGGCGGGTATGCCGTCCCTCCCAAAAATGAACGCCCCCTGCCACCCAGGCTGGCGACAGGTAAGGCTTGGGAGGACCCGAGGACCCAAAGGAGGGCAACGATATTGCCGCCCCCAATGACCACGGGAAGGTTATCCTCGCCGACGACCCCGGAAGGCTCATCGTCTCCGATGACACTGGGAGGATCAACGTCCTCAAAAAAAGTGTGGTGGCTACCTGCCGGAGTAGGGGCTATTGCCGCAGTAGCCCCTACCGCCCCCGAGGGCCCAGAGGCAGGCCTATCTGGAGGCCGTGGCCTACAACCCGCGTCTGCTGTTGCACCTCTTATTGTACTTGCTACGAGCCTTGCCCCTCACCCCTGCATCCGCCCACTGCAGATCGTGATTTGCAAGACAAGCCTACCCGACCAACGAACTGGGGTACTCCACGCTGACCGTTTCAGGTCGGTCAGGTGTCAAGTATGTGGCATCAGTCTTCCCACTCGGCAACCAGTATGGCCAAGACCCCACGCTGAACGCCAGCAGTCGCACTACCAGTGGTTTGCGCTACACCAACATCCACCGACGTGCGTGTGGTGGCCGGCGTTGAGGGCGATGTGAACGGCGATGGCTGCGTGGATGATGCCGACCTGCTCGCCGTGTTGTTCGCCTTTGGGAGCACGTCTGGCGGCCCCGAGGACGTGAACGGCGACAACGCTATAGACGACGCTGATCTGCTAGCTGTGCTCTTCGCTTTCGGCACTGGCTGCTGAGGCATGTAGAACCGTCGCACTGCCGAACTTGAAAGGGTTGGGGGCACGGGCGACGTGACCCCGCTCTTGGAATAGCTTTCCGACCAGCTACTTTGCTCGCCAGCTATTTTGCTGGGTAAGCGTAGCGCCAACCCTCCTCCCCGACAGAAGCAAGACACTCCCTGCCCCGGTGCAGGAAGTACTTTCCGACCCCTGAATCGTCCAACTGGTGGTGAACAAGGATGAACTACCTGCAGAAACTCATTGGGAGCCTGACGCTGGGTTTGCTCGCTGCAAACGCTTTTTGCCAAGGTAGCGACCTACCCGTGCGCCGAGTGGTCCTTTACCGGAGCGGGGTCGGCTACGTTGAGCATTTGGGTACTGTGTCGGGCAATAGTAGCTGGACCCTCTCGCTTCGTGAACCTCAGATGAACGACCTGCTCAAGTCGTTGGTGCTGGTTGATTTTGACGGCGGCCAGATTCTGCCAATCCAATATACTCCGCGCGATCCTATTGCACGCACCCTAAGTGCGTTTGCCGTCGATCTTAGCGATAATCCCAGCCGCGCCCAGCTCCTCCACCGCCTGCGTGGCACCGAGGTGGAGTTCCAACTCCGGCGCCGAACCATCCGCGGCACGGTGATGAGCTTGGAAGATGCTACACTCCGTGATTCCCGCGGAACATCCTTCAACGATGTAGTGGTCAACCTGATGACCCCACGCGGGTTAGAGCGCATTACGCTTGGCGAGGTGCGAAGCTTTCGCGTATTGGACACGCGCCTCCAGAGTGAGCTGGAGCAAGCCTTACAAGTCATTGGGAGCGGCCTGGACACCCGGCGCAAAACGATAGAAATCAGGTTTTCAGGACAAGGTCAGCGACGGGTGCTGGTCGGCTATCTGACTGAGATGCCCCAGTGGAAGATGACCTATCGCCTGGTGCTGGCACAAGGCCAACCCGCGCTTTTGCAAGGGTGGGCGATTGTGGAGAACACCACCGACGAGGACTGGAAAGACATCCAACTGCAGCTGGTATCCGGCCGCCCTGTGAGTTTCATTCAGAACCTGTACGAGCCGTTCTATCCCGTGCGTCTACGCTATACACCTCCTGCTGATACCTCGCTGCTGCCTCCAATTCCTCAGGCGGAAATTGGCCGCTTTTCCCAGGAGGTACGCCCTGCAGAAACGGTTCGTCCAGTGCGTGAACCCGACTTTCTTAGGCGGGAAGATAAGGGAGCGGTTCCCCCTGGGCTTCCTGGGGGTTTTGGGGGAGATGCAGCTGCCCCCCCAGGAGCACCCGGTGGTTTTGCTGGTCGCGGCTTACCTCCCCGTGGCGCCGAGATGGAGCTGGCACCCGATGCGTTGCAAAAGAGTGCCCCGGAGATGGCCACTGGGCTGGAGCGGGGCGTGCTGTTTGATTATCGGATCGACCAGCCAGTCACTATCGCGCGCCAACGTTCTGCACTCGTGCCTGTCATCAGCCGCACGGTGGAGGCCGAATTGGTTGCGCTGTACAATGCCAACAATCATCGGTACCACCCTTTTGCCGGGATCCGGCTCAAAAATACGACCGGACTAAGCTTGATGGACGGCCCGCTCACCGTGTACTTAGAGGGTGCCTATGGTGGCGATTCGCTCATGCCAACGATTGAGCCCAATGGCGAACGGTTCCTGCTTTACGCGCTGGACGTGGGGATAGAGGTTAATCTGCGCGGGACGGACAGCACGCGCCAGGTGATCGCGGTGAGCATCGCTAACGGCATTCTAAGGCGCACCTTTAAGGAGGTTCGTACTACCACCTATGAGGTCCAGAACCGCGATAGCCGACCGCGCCTGCTGGTGCTGGAGCACCCCCGTAAGGAAGGATGGAGCCTATCTGAACCGACCACTTCCGAGCGCACTGCCGACTTCTACCGTTTCCGCCTCAACTTGGAGCCACAGAAGGCGAGCACGCTCAAGGTCGTGGAGGAGAAGCCACTGACGGAGGAGTTCGCCCTGCTGCAAATAGAAGATGCCCGCCTTATCCAACTCGCTCTGGGTGGCGACCTGCCCGAGGCGGTCCGCCAAGCGCTCCGGCGAATAAGCGAACTACGCCTCGCCTTGTCAGCCACCGAGGCAAGCATCCGCGAGCAGGAAAGCCGTATTCACTCCATCACCGAGGACCAGGCCCGCATCCGTGAGAACATGCGCGTTTTAGACCGGAAGTCTGCCTTGTATCAACAGTACGTGGCCATCCTCACGCGTCAAGAGCAGGAGATTAGTAAAGTGCGCCAGCAGTTGGAGCAGCTGCGCCATACCCGCGACCGTCAACAACAAGAGCTCAACGACTACATCGCAGGGCTGAATCTCTGAGGGCAAGGGTTCAAAGGAACGGCGTCCAAGCAGGCCCCGTTGGTAGGCCTGTAGTAAAGGGGCAGGAAAACGGGGCCTGCTCGGCGAACCGTACCAGCGATGGAACGGGGTCAAGCGGAAGCTCGGATTGCGAAGCTAAGGGAGCTCATCAACTACCACAACTACCGCTACTACGTGCTTGACCAGCCCGAGATCTCGGATGAGGAGTACGACCGCCTCTTCCAAGAACTGGTGGCCTTGGAAGCCCAGTATCCCGATCTCATCACACCCGACTCGCCCACCCAGCGAGTGGGCGCTCCTCCGCTTGAGGCCTTCCCTGAACACGTCCACCGCGAGGCGATGCTGAGCCTGGACAACGCTTTCAGCGAAGAGGAGCTGCTCGCTTTTGATGGGCGTGTGAAGCGCTTCTTAGGGCTCGCACCAGAGACCGACATTGAATATGTGTGTGAGCTGAAGATCGATGGGCTTGCCGTCTCGCTTACCTACGAAGATGGCCTCCTCACCGTGGGTGCGACTCGCGGGGACGGCATTCGTGGCGAGGATGTGACGCCCAACATCCGCACGGTGCGTGCTATCCCGCTCCGCCTATTTTCAGGTAATACGCTCTTTGACACCGTGCCTCACCTGATTGAGGTCCGAGGCGAGGTGTACCTGAGTTATCGCGAGTTCGAACGGATCAACCGCGAGCGTGAGCAGGCTGGTGAGCCGCTGTTTGCCAACCCGCGCAATGCCAGCGCAGGCTCCTTGCGCCAGCTGGACTCGCGCATTACCGCCCGACGCAAACTGCGCTTCTGGGCGTACGGCGTCGGCTACTACGAGGGCATTGAGTTTGAAACGCAGATGCAAGTGCTGGCCCAACTCAAGGCGTGGGGCTTCCCCGTCAACCCGCACATCCGGCAAGTGCCCAACATTCAGGAGGCGATAGAGTACTGCCGCGTGTGGAGTCGCCGGCGGTCGGAGCTGGATTATACAACCGACGGCGTGGTCATCAAGGTGAACCGATTAGACCTTCAGCGACGCTTGGGGGCCACCCAGCGGGCACCTCGGTGGGCCATCGCTTACAAATACCCTGCTGAACAAGCCACCACACGCGTGTTAGAGGTACGCTGGCAGGTGGGGCGCACCGGCGTTCTGACACCCGTCGCGGTGATGGAGCCGGTGCAGATAGGGGGCGTCACGGTCTCCCGAGCCACCTTGCACAACCTGGACGAGATACGGCGCAAAGATGTGCGGGTGGGCGACACGGTGATTGTCCAGCGTGCGGGCGAGGTGATCCCCGAGGTGGTGAGTGTCGTTCAATCGGTACGCACCGAACAAGCGAGGCCGATAGAGCCGCCACGCCAATGTCCCGCATGCGGTTCAGCCGTGGAGCGGGTTGAGCAAGAAGCGGCGCTACGCTGCATCAACCTGGCGTGCCCCGCCCAGATCGTGGAGCGAATCCGCCACTTCTCCAGCCGAAACGCGATGAACATCGAAGGCCTCGGCGAGAAGTGGGTGCAGAGGCTGTTCGAACTTGGATACATCAAAGACCCAGCCGACCTCTACTTTCTCCATCAACACCGAGCGCAGTTGGTGGAGCTTGATCGGAGCGGCGAGAAGCTCGTAGCTAACTTGCTTAACAGTATAGAGAAGAGCAAGCAAGCCGGCCTTGCTCGGCTCATCTTCGCTTTGGGCATTCGCCATGTGGGCGAGCACGCCGCACGCCTGCTGGCAGAGCACTTCGGCTCGCTGGAGGCGTTGATGCAAGCCACCGAGGAGCAGTTGACCCGCATCGCTGGCATCGGTCCTGAAACCGCGCGCGAGATCGTGGCCTTCTTCGCCCGAGCTGAAAACCGTCACGTGATCGCGAAGCTGCGCCAGGCAGGCGTCAAAATGAGCGAAGAGCCCGCAGAGCACGGGGCTACCCCGCTGGCAGGGATGACCTTCGTGTTCACTGGCGAGCTGGAGAGCCTTACTCGCGACGAGGCAGAAGCCCTGGTGCGCCGCCTCGGAGGACGCGCCACCTCCAGCGTTAGCAAAGCTACGACCTACGTCGTGGTGGGTGCGAACCCAGGCTCCAAATATCAAAAGGCGCTGGCGCTGGGCATCCCGATCCTCAATGAAGAGCAGTTTCTCGCCTTAGTAGGCCCCATTTCGGAAACGAATTAGCAGGAATCGCTTCCGAGCGCCAGTATAATTCGGCCACTCTGCAGTCAGGGCGGTTGCAGAGGGAGCCTGGGACGAGCCAGCTGGATTGAACTTCCTACGCACCTGTTTGGGGTGGGTGCTTTTCAGAACACCATCGGGCGCAGTTGCCTTCCTAATCAAAGCCAATCGCGAGCACAGAGCGTTCCCGCACATCGGCGTGGGGGCATCGTTTGGCTAACAGCTTAGCAATCGGAGGCACTAAGATGAGAGAGCTCGCAATCCAAGAGCATGACAGCTGCGCCCTGATCGGGCTGGTTCGTAAGGTGGGCGCCACTCACGGCGCCATCCGGCGCACTTTGCGCGCTCTGGAAAAGATGGCGCACCGTTCGGGCAGCGTGAACGGTGAGTCGGACGGCACCGGCGTGATGATTGACCTGCCGCGCCAACTGTGGGCTCATCACCTGCAGGTACGCGGTCTGGCTCCACAAGCAGCTTATCACCCCAATTTTGGGGTTGCGCATCTGTTTCTCGCCTCGGAGGCGCGCGATCGGTCAGAGTACTGGCTTTGCCAAGCTCAACAGATACTTGAGGTCCACCAAATCCGGCTCTTGGGCATTTGGCAAGGCAACACTCACGCCGAGGCTCTGGGGCCCAACGCCCGCCAAAGTGAGCCACTGTTTATTCAACTCGCCCTCTTAGTTGAGGCTGAGTCGCCTGATAGGGCCCTACTCCACGCTACACTTCACATGGAACGCGAAACACCGTTCCACATCCTTTCCATGAGCCGGCACAGCGTGGTCTATAAGGTCTATGGTGGCGTCTCCACCCTGTTGCGCTACTATGCGGACCTCACGAACCCCCTGTGCCAAAGCCAGATGGTCATCGGCCACTGCCGATACTCTACCAATACCTGGACCTCTTTTGAACGCGCCCAACCGTTCGCATTGCTTGGACACAATGGAGAGATCAACACGATTGAGCGCCTGCGCCCGCGAGGGCGCGATGTTGGGCGTGCAATTTGCGCCCGATGGTTCGGACTCGCAGGACGTAGACCGTTTACTCCATTGGCTGATTGTGGAATACGGCTTCACCCTGTTGGAGGCGATGCAGGTGGTCTTCCCACCGGTTGCCAGCGAGGTTAGCCGCCTGCCTGAACCGCTGCGAGCATGCGTAGAGCACTATCGGCGTGCCTTCGGGCCCTTCGCACAAGGTCCTGCGGCAATCGTTGCACGCTGGGGCAATCAGATGGTTGGCAGTGTGGACGCCATGGGGCTAAGACCCCTGTGGTTCGTAGAAACAGTGAAAGACTACGTGTTCACCAGCGAGCGGGGCGTGTTGAGTTTGGAGACGTTCCTCACTGACCCGGTGCCACTGGCCCCCAGCGAAAAACGCTGCCTCCGGGTGGAAGCGGATGGTCAGGTAAAGCTCTCGAATGGACGCGAAGCCGCCTTAGCGCCCTGCCCTGCTGGATCGTACTATTTGCTCCCCACTTTGCCTATAGCAAAAGAAGCTGACAGGGTGCGACTGCCGGAAGTTTCCCCAAGGCTTTTACCCCTGTTTGGCTGGGAGCATGACGAAGCGAAGCTGATTAAGGCGATTGCCGATACGGGCAACGAGCCCATCGACTCGCTCGGCTATGATGGCCCGCTGGCGTGTATCCATCCGCAGGGGATGAACCTCAGCGACTACTACCAGGAGTTAGTTGCTGTGGTGACCAATCCGGCGCTTGACCGCGAGCGCGAGATGGAGCATTTCAACACCGAAGTCTGGCTCGGCAAGCGGCCTCCGCTCACACCTCAACCTGCCATTGCAGAGGGCCTCTCGCTGGCTACACCTTTGATTGGATCGGTGGAGAGCCTACCACTGCCTCGGCATACCCTCTCGCTGGTCTACGACCTTAGCGAGGGCTGCGAGCGTGCGCTGCAACGCTTGTGCGCTGAGGCTGTAGATGCCGTGCGCGATGGCGCCACGATCTTAGTGCTGGACGACACAGCCCTCTTGGAAGCACCCAACGCCTTCATAGATCCTCATCTGGCTCTTGCTGGGATAGACCGCGCCCTTCGAGCCGAATGGACAAACGACCCGAGCTTGCATCCCAGCGAGCGCAACCTGCGCCGACGCTGTAGCCTTGTGCTGCGTTCGGGAGCGATACGCTCGCTGCACGATATCGTGCTCGCCTATAGCCTGGGCGCAGATGCCATCGATCCTTACTTGCTCTACCAAGTGGCAGTCGGTGATGCTCAGGAGCCCGAGATCGTCCAACAGCGCCTCCAAAACGTGGTAGCGGGGCTGACCAAGGGGATAGAGAAAGTGATTGCCACGATGGGCACCCACGAACTGCGTGGCTACGGCAAGAACTTCGCGGGCATCGGTGTCAGCAAGACGATCGCGGAGTTGGTGGAGTGCCCCCACTTCCTGGGTAGCCAGACAGCAGGCTTCAGTTTCGCCCACTGGGACAGCGAGATGAAGCGCCGCTTAGAAGCGATACAAGCGAAAGAGTCTGACCGCCCCAGCACACTCCCGCGCCTGCCTCGGTTCTATCCCCAAGTATGGAAAACCGCGGGGCGTTTAGCCGCAGGCTCGGCTGACCCTCTGGAGTACCAAGCCCTGCTCGACCGCTTAGAACGCGAGCGTCCGGTCGCCCTACGCCACCTGATGGGTATTCAATACGCTGACCAACCTGCAATAGATCCCGAAACAGTGGACTTGACGATCGGTGAGCATAGTCTACCGTTTGTTATCTGCTCCATGTCATTCGGTTCGCAGGGGGAAACCGCCTACACTGCGTACGCCGAAGTGGCTTATCGCCTGAATATGCTCTCCTTCTCAGGCGAAGGTGGTGAGCTGCCCCAACTCATCGGCCGCTATCCGTTTCACCGTGGTCAACAGGTAGCGTCAGGTCGGTTTGGAGTGAACGCGGAGTACCTCAACTCGTCGTACTGGCTTGAAATCAAGATTGGACAAGGTGCCAAACCGGGTGAAGGGGGACACTTACCGGGGCGCAAGGTCACCCCAAAGGTGGCGCAAGTGCGCTACGCTGTGCCGGGTACCGACCTCATCTCACCCAACAACAATCACGACCTGTACAGTATTGAAGACCTTGCGCAACTCATCAGCGAGCTGAAGACGGTCAACCCGCGGGCGAAAGTGGTCGTGAAGGTGCCGGTCGTGGCGAATATCGGCGTAATTGCAGTTGGCATAGCCAAGGCGGGCGCCGATGTGATCGCGCTTTCGGGTTATGATGGCGGAACGGGAGCCGCACGGGCTCATGCTATCCACCGCGCCGGACTACCTGTGGAAATCGGGCTCCACCTGGCGCACCATGCACTGACCCAAGCAGGCCTGCGCGAGTCGGTGGAACTCTGGGCAGACGGCGGTTTGCGTTCGGCAACCGACGTAATGCGTATGGTCTTGCTTGGCGCAAACCGAGTGGGGTTCGGCACGCTGGCGATGGTGGCTATCGGTTGCACAATCTGTCGCGGGTGCCAGACTGACACCTGCCATGTGGGCATCGCCACCCAGATAACCAGCGTAGAGCAGGCGCTGGCCCGAGGACTGAAGCGCTTTGAACCCCAACAGTTTGAGCAAGCGGTTGCGCGTCTGATGTGCTTTTTCACGGCTTTGGGGGAGCTACTCCGTCATCAAGTCGCCCGGCTGGGCTACGACCGCCTCCAAAGCCTGGTAGGGCGCGCCGACCTCCTCTACCAAGTGAGCCACCACGAGCAGGTGGACCTCAGTCCGCTCTTCCGCTCGGCACCGCTTCCTGAACCGCGCCGCGAGGCCAGCTCACGTCGGATCGCACGCCTTCGCTCCTACACCACCCAGTGGATTACCCAGGCGATTCTGGCTGAAGTGGACCGCTCACCCGAAGGGCTGGTGTACGAAGACAGTGAGCTGGAGGCGATGGGCCAGGCGATTGGCGCGCATTTAGCGGGCACGCTCACCCGCGCTCGGATCGGGCTGCCCACCCCCAAAGGCTACTCCGAATGGATGCCCGAGGGGCTAAAGCACATCAGCCGAATAGACCTGTGCCTCAGCCAGACCTTAGCAGGGCATGGGCTTGGAGCCTTCAACGTGCAGCCGCTGGCAATTCGGGTGGAAGGGGGAGCGCAGGACGGCGTCGCCAAGAGCGCGTGCGGAGGCATGGTCGCCGTGCTGAAGGGCACCAATCTCCAAGGTAGGCGCGTGGACGGGAGCGTCGGCAAAAGTTTCGCCTACGGCGCTCAGCGTGGTCTCTTCATCGTACAGGGGTATGCCGACAGCCGGGCTTGCGTGCGCCTGTCAGGAGCCGAGGTGGTGTTTGGGGCGCGGCTCCAACATCCCGTCACGTTGGATCCGCTTGGCTGTTTGGATCGTGCGCACCTGAAGGGTTTTGCCTTTGAGTATATGACAGGTGGGCGCGTGGTCGTGTTGGGCGATCCGGGCCCCTACCTTTGCGCGGGGATGACGGGCGGGGTCGTCTTCGTAAAGCTCTGGCCCGAGTGGGGACTGACCGAAGCGGCGCTACAACATCGGCTCGCTCAAGGAGCCAAAGTGCAAATCATGCCCACTCAAGCCAATGACCATCATCACCTCCGTCGCCTGCTCCTGCTCTACGCCCATGAGCTAAGCACCAGCCAACAACACGCTGAAGCGGAGGCCATCCGCCAGATCGTAGCGAACGACCTCCACCAGTTCGTCAAGATTATGCCCGCCCATCAGCAGGAGGACCAGAATATCTCCACCGAGTAGGCAACGATGTAATACGGCAGAAGGGTTCAGCAGCCCTGTCGGCGAATGCTCCTTAACGAGTGGTATAATCTGTGCAGAGGTGAAACGATGGCGAGATTTGCGATACCTGTGGTGCTGATTGGAGTCGCGGTACTCCTGTTTGCCGTATCGCCCTCCCAGTCAGCTCTCCGACGCGGGCAGAAACTGCCCGAGATGCAGATGAAGGACCTTGCGGGTCGCGAGGTCAAGTTAGGAGGGCGTCAAGACAAGGTCTACTTGATTGACTTTTGGGCAACTTGGTGCGGACCGTGCCGTGAATCGATGCCATTCTTGCAGGAACTGCACGACAAGTATGCGTCGCGCGGGCTGGAAGTGGTGGGGGTAGCTTTGCGATCGGGCACTGAGCAGGAAGTACGCGCCTTTGTTGAAGCGAACAAAATCACCTATCGGATCGTAGTCCCCAAGAACGAATCGGAGGTGATGCGTCGCTACAAGGTGGAAGCCTTCCCCACGATGTATATCGTGGACAAAAAAGGTGTTATCCGCTACGCAGAGGTTGGCTACAGTGACGAGCTGCGTGAGCCGATCCTGCGTGCAATCGGGCAAGCGCTGATAGAGTAAGGTATACTTACCCATTAGCAAAAGCGAGGGTGATACTGCCATTCGGAGGGAACTGAGGATCAACAACCGTATCCGCGCCAAAGAGGTGCGGGTTATTGATGTGGATGGGAGGCAGCTGGGCATCATGCACCTACATCGCGCCCTCAAAATTGCCCAAGCGAAGGGATTGGACTTGGTGGAGGTGGCACCGAACGCCGAACCGCCTGTTTGCCGTATCCTGGACTATGGGCGCTACCGCTACGAGCAAGAGAAGCTCGCCAAGGAGGCGAAGAAGAAGCAAAAGACGAGCGATGTCAAAACGCTTCGGCTCCGCCCTAACATCGCTAAGGGCGATATAGAGACCAAAGTGCGCAACGCCCAGGAATTTCTGAAGGATGGCGACAAGGTAAAATTTGTGGTCATTTTTCGCAGTCGCGAGATCAGCCGGCCTCAATTAGGGGAGGCGCTTTTGCAAAAGATCGCCGCGGCCTTGGAGGAGCTCGGCACGGTAGAGAAAGCGCCGAGGATGGACGGACATCAGATGGTGATGGTGATTGCACCACGCAAAAAGCCGAGCCCTAAACCCAAGCCAAGCCCCGGAGGAGGTATAGCAGATGCCAAAAATGAAGACGAGCAAGACCGCCGCCAAGCGGTTCAAGCGGACAGCAACAGGCAAACTGATGCACAAGAAGGCAGGCAACAGCCATCTCTTCCTAAGCAAGAGTCCCAGTCGGAAGCGACGCCTGGACCTTGAAGACGAGCTTTTTAAGGGCGAGTACCGCCGCGTCAACCGCCTCTTAGCAGGAAGGTAAGCCAAGGAGGAACCGATATGGCACGTGTCAAGGGTGGAATCGTCACGCGCCGGCGCCATAAGAAACTGCTCAAACGTGCCGAGGGTTACTATGGCGCCAAGAGCAAGCTCTATCGCAAGGCGCATGAACAGGTGATGAAGTCGCTCATGTACGCGTTTCGCGACCGACGCCAACGCAAGCGCGACTTCCGCAGACTCTGGATCATACGCATTAATGCTGCTTGCCGACAACATGGGCTGCGCTACGGTGAGTTCATCCACGCCCTAAGCGAAAAGGGCATCGAAATCAACCGCAAGCAACTTGCCGAGCTGGCCGTGCGTGATCCTGAAGCGTTCGGACTGCTTGTGCAAACGGTGCGCTCGTAGACTCGATGCAGGCCATTGAACAGCTGCTCCAGCAAGCGCACGCCGAGCTTGAACAGTGTCGCTCCAACGCTGACTTACGAGCGTTGGAGCTGCGCTATCTTGGTAAGAAAGGTAAATTGAGCGCCCTCTTGCGTCAAGTGGGCACTTTGCCTCCTCAAGAACGACCCCTGTTCGGTCAGGCGGTGAACCAAGCGTGCAAGGCACTGAAACAAGCGATTGCCCACAAGCGAGAGCAAGTTGCTCAGCAGGAGCTTCAACAACGCTTGGAGGCAGAACGGTTAGACCCTACCCTGCCCGGCGTGCCTCTGCGCCCAGCTCGACTCCACCCGCTGACGCTGACCGCTCGGCGCGTCAAGTCCGCTCTGATCGGCTTGGGCTTCCAGTTCGTGGAAGGCTACGAGCTGGAGCAGTTTGAATACAACTTCGGCGCCCTCAACTATCCGCCCGACCACCCTGCGATGGATGACCAAAACTCATTCCATGTGGCGGATGGCTGGCTGCTGCGCACCCAAACCACCTCTATCCAGGGACGAATCTTTGAACAGGTCCAACGTGGAGAACGCACCCTACCTCTGCGTATCGCTACCATCGGCCGATGCTTCCGCTATGAGAATGTTGACGCCACCCACTCCCACACTTTCCACCAAGTGGACGCTTTTATGGTGGATGAGGGCGTGAGCATGGCTCACCTGAAGGGCACGCTCACTCAGTTTGCGCGAATGATGTTTGGGCCTGACGTGCGCGTGCGCTTCCGACCCGATTTCTTCCCCTTTGTGGAACCAGGCGTGGACTTCGCTATCTCTTGGAAGGACGGCTGGCTGGAGCTGGGAGGGGCTGGGCTCATCCACCCGAACGTCTTGGAACGTTATGGGATCGACTCGGAACGCTACTCCGGCTTCGCCTTCGGGCTGGGCATCGAACGTATCCCCATGCTTCAGTACGGAGTGGACGACCTGCGCCTGTTCTTGGAAAATGATCTTCGCTTTCTGTCGCAGTTCCCGATTATGTGAACAACAATGCGAGTGCCCATAGAATGGCTTAAGGATTTTGTTCGGTTCGACCTCAGTGCAAGAGCGCTGGCGGAGCGGCTCACGATGGTGGGGCTGGAAGTGGAAGAGGTGCTGGATACCCCTCAGGGAGAGGTGCTGGTGCTCTACATTACGCCCAACCGAGGAGACTGTCTGAGCATCTTCGGGATTGCCCGCGAAGTGCGTGCCATGCTCGGCCCAGAGTGTGAGCCGACCCCTCTGTTCCACCGCTTGAACGAGCAGTTATTGAACCCCCCTATTCCCCAGCAGGGCGAGGCTGCGCAGTTTGCCCAGGTAGAGATTCGTGATCCAGATCTATGTCCACGCTACGGTGCGCGAATCATTCGTGGTGTGAAGGTTGCGCCCTCGCCTGCCAAAATCCAGAGCCGCCTGCTTTCTGCCGGCCTGCGTCCCATCTCCAACCTGGTGGACGCCACCAACTACGTAATGCTGGAGCTGGGCCAGCCTCTCCACGCCTTTGATCTGGACACCCTGAAGGGCTCCCGCATCGTTGTACGCCGCGCCTACGAAGGCGAACGCATTCGAACACTGGATGGACAGGAACACCAGCTCACACCCCAGATGCTGATGATTTGCGACGCGGAGCGCCCCGTAGCAGTAGCCGGTGTCATGGGCGGCGCCGAAACCGAAATTAGCGCCACCACTCAAAATGTGCTCATGGAATCGGCTCACTTCAACCCAGCCTCTGTCCGTGCAACGGCACGCCAGCTGGGGCTCCATACCGAATCGTCCTACCGCTTCGAGCGCTTTGTAGACCCGAACCTGGTAGTTGTCGCTCAGTACCGCGTATGCGAACTAATAGAGGAGTGGACGGGCGTGCGCGCTGTGGAAGGGATGATTGACCTCTACCCGAACCCCCTCCCAGAACGCCAGATAAGTCTGCGACTGGATCGGGCAGAGCAACTGCTGGGCTTTCCTATCGCCATGAGCGAGGCACAGGCAGTGCTGGAACGGTTGAACCTCAGGCCAACACCAGACAAGCTAAGCCCACGCACCTTCGTTACCCAAATTCCGCTCTACCGTAGCGACTTGGTGCGCGAAGTGGATTTGGTTGAAGAGTTAGGGCGCATTCTCGGCTACGAGCGTATTCCTGAGTCGCCCCCAGTGGGTCATGCTACGCAAGGTGGAGATAGCCCCGAAGGCGTCTTCAGCGAGCGCCTGCGCACCATATTGCTGAGTGCAGGGCTGCAGGAAGTTGTAAGCCACACGCTGGAGCCGTTCAACCTGCTCCAGACGAGTGGAGAGGAAGCTGAAGAGCTGCTTTACCAACCGGTGGCGCTGCGCAATCCGATGAGCGACGAGCTTAGCTACCTGCGACACTCGCTCCTATCCAGCCTCGTGCGCACCGCGGACTACAATTGCCGACGTGGCATACGCAACCTGCATCTGTTTGAAATCGGGCGTGTGTTCGCGTCGGGAACCCAAGGCTACCATGAGTGGCTCCATCTTGGACTACTTAGCACAGGCCAGCTCCATGCCCCGCACTGGTCGCACAAACCAAGCGAAACCGACTTCTACACTTTCAAAGGGATCGTGGAACACTTGATGAACGAGCTGGGTATTGAGGCCCAGTTTGTGCCTACTGAAGGGCACGATCGCCGCTTCCATCCAGGGCGGTCCGCTTATGTCCACGATGCCAACAAGCAGCGCTTGGGGATTATGGGTGAGCTTCACCCCAAGATCGCCCAGCAGTACGAGTTTCGTCATCGGGTTTACCTTGCCGAGTTTGGGTTAACCGCCCTGATGCACAGTGCCCAGCATACGGTCCGTTATCGCCCTCTGCCCGCCTTCCCGCCCGTGTTGCGCGACATCGCTGTCTTAGTGGACCAGCGGATTGCCGTGGCATCTTTGTTCACGACTATCCGACGTGCGGGGGGTAGTTACTTGGAATCGGTGTCTCTGTTTGACCGCTACACGGGCCCCCCTGTGCCACCAGGATTGCAAAGTCTGGCGTTCTCATTGGTGTTTCGTGCCTCGGAGCGCACGCTGACCGACGAGGAGGTCAATGCCCGCGTGCAAGCGATCTTTGAGGCGCTGGAGCGTGAGCACGGTGCTCAAATCCGACGATGAGGCAAGTGTATTCGGCTCCGCCTGAACAGCTCATAGAACGGGTGGCGGAGGCGCTAACCCAAGTGGTGAAGCGAGACCCTATCTCGGCAGAAGCGATTCCGCATCGCCCTCGCTGGGGGCAGTACCCCTCGTGCGCTGTACGAACGGCTCGCTCAGCCCAACTACCGGTCGCAAGCAGCTTGGACCCAGGTACGCTTCTTTTGGGGCGACGAACGATACGTACCCCACGACCATCCAGCGAGCAACTTTCGCATGGCCTATGAGGCATGGTTACGCCACTTGAACCTGCCCGAGGGTTGCCTGTTCCCCATGCCAACTCACTGTCGTGAACCCGCCGCCTGTGCTCAGCAATACGAAGCCCTGCTCCGGCAAGAGTTTTATGCCGAGGCACCTTTCACCAACGCGAAGAACCCGACGGTACCACTTAGTAGCAAGACGCCCCCCCTCTTTCGACCTCATCTTGCTGGGAATGGGCGACGATGGACATACTGCTTCCCCGTTCCCTGGTGATCCCGCCTTAGAGGAACAGATACGTTGGGTTGTTCCTGCGTGTGCACCGTTTGAACCGCGCCAGCGGCTTACCCTCACCCTGCCCGTGTTGAATAGCGCACATCGTGTATGGTTTCTCGTCGTCGGACAAAACAAACGTGCAGCGCTCCAACGCGTGTTCAACGGCGAACCTCTGCCTGCAGCCTTAGTCCAGCCAACGCATGGCGAGTTGACATGGTGGCTGGATGAGGCGTTAGAGGTCCCCAGGTAGAGGTACCCTACCCTTCTGGCCTCCTGTCCTTACTGCACCCCAAAGGACCTTCTTGAGCCGTCCGCTCTTCCCTATCGTGAGGGCAAGATAGCAGCGAAGCCCATCAGCAGGCTACTTCACGAGCTGACCGAGGTCCCAGATAACCGGCTTAAACATCCACCAGCTGGCAAGGTCGCGCTGATCACGATAATGGGGCGAGTTCGGGTTTTCGCTCTGACCGGGTGGCAAAACCGTCTCGGCAATAGGTGGATCGCTGTATTCAATGATTTGGATATAGGACCCTCGGTCGGTGTAAGGGACACCTGCCATTGCGCTGCCCCAGTCTGTTCTGGGGGCGCGATAGCGCCAAGCGCTCATTGCGTTTCCGTGCTTGCGCCTGAGTTGGGTTATCGCATCGGCCAGCGCAATCGTCAATAGCTCTTCGGGCTTGCGGCCGTTGAAGTAGTCATACAGGCGTGGCACCGGTGATCGGCGCCCCATCAGAGCGTAGTAGATGTAGCTGGGTTGAATTGCCATCCGGAACAAGTCGGGACTAAAGAAGTTGCCGAGATCATCCGCAAAGACGCGGTTGCGTGTGGCGTCCAGCCAAGCGTCCCAAATCTCCTTGGCGACACTACCCTCATGTTCATAGAAGTCCCACGCCTGCAGGATTTGCAAGGCTTGGCGCATTTCGGGCGTCAGGTTGCGTTCGTTTCGCCGAACAATGTTGAGCATCACCGGCAACAGTTTGGCTGCATCCTCGTCATACTCGCCAATGTCGCGGATCATCTGCTTCACATCACTCACCGAAAGCAGAGGCTTTCGGGCAGCTAATTCAATCAGGCGATGAACGCGGAAGATCGCTCCCCAGGCTGGAGTGTCTCCGTGCTTCCACCAAACCGCTGGCTTGTTGTTCCAGTTCACGATGAAGCCGCGCTTGGGGTTGATAACTTTCGGCATCTGCTCAAAGGGTACGATGCCTTGCCAGTCGTACTCGCCGGTACCCATCACAGGCAGGCGAGGGTCAATACCCTCAGCACGGATGGGAGGGCGCCCGCAATAGAAATAGCCAATATCGCCTGAGCGGGTCGCTACGTGGAGGTTGAAGGAGGTAGTTATGAATGAGGCAGCGCGGGCGAACTCCTCTATGGTGCGTGCGCGGTAAAAGCTGTAGAGGGTATTGATAGCCTGGAACTCCTGATCCCAAAACGACATCGCCTTGGCGATGGCAATGTGGTTGCGCCGATCAATGCCCACGATTGGACCGTGGATACTACGATAGACAGTAACCTCCACGGGATCAGCGCCCTTGACTCGGATGATTTCGGTGCGCTTCTCCAGCGTACGCCACTGACCTTTGTACCAGTACTGTTCTGGGTTCTCGGGATTGAGCTTTTCAAAGAAAAAGTCCACTCCATCGTGCAGGCCGGAAGTAAAAGTCCATGCGCCATAAGGGGTCATGCCGATGAGCACGCCGGGTATGCCTGGGAAGCTCATCCCATGCATCTCCAGCCCTGCACCGCGTAGGTGGACCTCCGCTGCGATGTGGGGCAAGGCGAACCCCATCTGCGGAGCTCCTACCAAAATGGCGTTGCCCGTAGCCGACTTCTTGGGCGCAATAACGATCGCATAGCTGCCAAGATAGGTGTAAAGGCCGTGCTTGCGTGCGAACTCTATCTGGGCCTTGCCCGATGCGATTTGGAGGGCGGGGATAACCACATTCAACCCTACCTCGGGCAGGGTTGCCAGGTGTTTGCGCATGCGCTCCAGGTCGGCGCGCACATCTACCCGGGGAGCGCGCTTAGGGTCGTCTTCAGGCGGCACACTGGTCGGTGAGGTTGGGTCATGAGTCCAGAGTAAGTCGTTGGCCCAAGTAGGTGCAAGCTCCTTATTGCGCGCTTTGAGTAGTTGATAGAGGGCATAGTTGCGCAGCTCGCCTCCCGCCACCACGCCACCGAACCGGCGGGCCATCATTGCTCCGATGGCGAGGCTGTCGGTCGGACGCCAGGGGCGGGGC
>LJSS01000027.1_pt1 | contig 26087 bp, 23 predicted proteins | sample 890271 | NCBI WGS metagenome assembly LJSS01 (sample SAMN03797534, study PRJNA294671) | hot springs metagenome | isolation source: water from Lobios Hot Spring | place: Spain: Lobios, Galicia | collected 2011-02-08
ACATGAGAGCTTAGTACGTGAAACATGAGAGCTTAGTACGTACTATCAACAGGTTGAACTGCTGATCTTCGGATGCACGGGAGGAGGGGGAGGATCTGGTCTTCCGCTTTGAGTTCTACGGCCCCATCCCGAACCCCTGGGGCTCCCCGAACGGCCTGGCGCTGCAGACCATTGATATCTATATCGACCGGGATCCGGGGAAGGGGACGGGTGCCCGCCTGTTGTTGCCCGGCCGGAACGCGGCCCTGGCGGAGGGATTCGGATGGGACATCGCCCTGTGGGCGGAAGGGTGGACGCCCGGTGTCTATGCTCCGGATGAGCAGGGGAAGCCCAAGCCGGTCCCGGGGGCTTCTTTGCGCATCGCGGTCAACCCGAACCAGCGGACGGTGCTCCTGCGGGTGCCCCGGCGGATCTTCGGGGCGGGTTTCGATCCGCGGCAGGCCGCCTACCTGGCGGCGGTGCTGAGCCAGGAGGGGTTCCCCTCGCCGGAAGCCTCGCGTATCCCTGGCGTACGCCCAGCCGACATCGCCTGCCTGATGGTCTACCTCAAGGCCAGAGAAATACAGGGCCGGACGCAAGCAAAGCTGTGCAGCCAAGCTGCAAAAGCCCCGCACCCAGAAAGCGGCCCATAGAACCAAGATACGCAAACAGCATGCCCTAATCACGGGTCAGGACAGCCAGACCGTGAGCTGTCCTTCCAGCGATTCTCCCTTGCAGAGGTGAATCCCGACTAAATCGGTGCCGCCCCTCTTGACTGGTAGACAAAAAATAGTGTACAATGTTCTACCGGAGAGCTCACCGATCCGGAGGTAGCTTGGGGAAAGGTGGGATCGGGGAGCTTCCCAAGTGGGAAGCTCTCAGGAGGTGAATCGATGGCTAAGGCACTAACGCAAGCACAGAAGGCGATTTTGCAGTTTATCGTGCAGTTTATCAAGGAGCATGGCTACCCTCCGACGCTAAGGGAGATCCAGCAGGGCACTGGGCTTGTTCGCAGCCTGCGCGGGGTGGCAATCCACCTGGATGCCCTCCAGCGCAAGGGCTATATTGAGCGGGGCAACCAAGCGCGCTCTATCAAAATCGTTCACCCCGACTATCAGCCGCAGCGTGAGCGCGTGCGCTTCTTACCTCTCATCGGCACTATCGCTGCAGGAACGCCGATCTTAGCTCACGAAAACCAGGAAGACCTCATCCCGGTGCCTGCCGACATGGTACGCAACGTGGAGAACGCGTTCCTATTGCGTGTCAAGGGCGACAGCATGGTGGGTGAGCACATCCTGCCGCGCGACCTGGTGGTCATCAAACCTCAGCAGTCTGCTTACAACGGCGAGCTGGTAGCAGTACTGCTGGGTGAAGAGGCGACTATAAAGCGCATCTTTTTTGAGCGTGAATGGGTACGTCTCGAGTCGGCGAACCCCGCTTATGAACCTATCTACGTGCGCCCGTCAGAGGTGCGCGTTATCGGTAAGGTTATCGGCCTCCTGCGCGACTATGGCCAGATGGGCCTCTGAGGCGCCTCCTTCGTGCCAGCAGGTACAATCGTCTTGTGCGGCGCAAGTTGGCCTGGCTGGTAATAGCGCTTGCAGCGGTCGGAGTTGCAATAGGGGTTCGCCTGACCTGGCAGATACCTGATGCCCACGAACTGGCCCATCGCAAAGAGTCAGAGGCTATCGCCAAGATAGAGCAAATCAAGCGGTTGCCTCCCGCGGTTCAACTGGAGCGCTTACATCCCCTGCTGGAGCCAAGCCAACCTCCTGAGGTGCGAGTCCACGCCTTAGAGGCAATCGCCGAACTGAGCCCACCTAACCTGTTGGAGATTTTGGAGACAGCTGCGCGCGATTACCATTCGGCGGTACGCATTCGCTGCGCCGAGTTGGCCCATACGCTTCCCAAAGAGAGCGCGCTGATCTTCTTGCTAAACCTATCGGTAGACCACGACACGACGGTGCGTCAGACAGCTATCCAAAAGCTGTCCCAACTGAGAGACCCTCGTGCAGTGCCCACGCTGGTTGCGATGTTGGAGGATACCAATCCCGAGACCGTGCAGTTGGTGATGGGTGCGCTCCGGGCTATCACAGGCAGGCGCTACTATGCGCGCTATACCGATCCGGAATCGGTGAGGAGGCGAGCTATCGCCCAGTGGCAGCAGTGGTGGCGCACTGCGAAAAGCGGCTACCCCATCCAGCCAAGCCCCAAACCGTACGAACCCGAGGCTTTCATACCAGCACCTGCACTGACCCTGCGCCTCATGGACGGTACCCAGGTCCGCCTCAACCGCCCAGACAAGCCGCTACTGGTCAACCACTGGGGTACTTGGTGCGCAGGGTGCGTAGAGGAACTGCCGGCTCTCAAGCGCCTGTACGAAACCTATGGATCCCAGCTGCTCATGGTGGGGGTAGCCTACGATGAGCCCGAGGGTGAGGGTAGTCTGAAACGGTTTTGCAAGCAACGTGGGATAGAGTATCCCCAGATGTTAGCTGACCAGAGGCTGGAGCGCGCTCTGCCCATCCATGGCGTGCCCCAAACACTCTTGATTGACATGGAAGGGCGCATCCGCTACTGGTGGGAAGGCCCACGCGACTACGAGACCTTCGCCCGAGCGGTGGAACGGTTGCTAAGAGCGCCCTAAGCCTCACAACACGCGCACGAAAGTGCCCCCAGGCATCCGACGCGCCAAGCCCAGCATCTCAAGAGTGGTCAACTCTACTTGCACCTGGTGGATAGGAAGCCCAACCAGACGTGCCAACTGGTCCAGGTGTTGTGGTTGTAGATTCAACACTCCAAGCAGGCGCTCTTGCACCTCAGTCAGCATCGGCAGGGTGTGGACCCGCTCCTGAGGTTCCTTCTGGATGTTCAGAGCCTTCAAAATATCTTGAGCGCACTCTGCGAGGTTGGCGCCAACCTTGATGAGTGCGTGGCATCCCTGGCTTGCAGGGTTGTCAATACTGCCCGGCACAGCGAATACCTCGCGCCCTATCTCGGCTGCGAGTCGGGCGGTGATGAGCGCGCCACTTACCTTGGGCGCCTCGATGACCACCGTTGCTAATCCCCAAGCTGCTATCAGGCGATTGCGGTTGGGAAAGCGCCATGCCTCAGGAGGAGCGCCGTAGCCGTACTCAGAGATCACGGCACCGCCCGAGTCGGCAATCTGCTGAAACAAGTGGCGATTGCTGGGAGGGTAGAGCTTGCCCAGCCCGCTGCCTAAAATTGCAATGGTGCGGCCCTTGCATTCTAAGGCGGTCCGGTGGGCGATGGTATCAATGCCCTCTGCGCCCCCACTGACAATCGTCAGGCCGGCCTCACACAGATCGCGCACGAACCGCTCTGCCACCATTCTGCCGTAGGAGGTAGGTCGGCGTGTGCCAACGACGCTAACGGCGAACCGGTCTCGCTCCAGAATCTCACCCCATACCCAAAGCACGGGCGGTGGATCCTCCACGCACTCCCTCAGGGGTGGCGGATACCCTTCCCCATCGTAGGTGATGGGGCGTATCGTGCCCTCCTCCAACGCAGGTGGGAGCTTGGCCGGTTCGCTGCGCAGGCGCTCTATCGCCACGATGTCCGCCTCACGAAGGTTCGGCACAGCACGCAATGCCTCGCTATCAGCCTCCAAAACAGCCCTTGGTGAGCCGAACGCCTTAATCAGCTCGCCCAGTTTGCTCGCCGAGAAGTCCAGGCTGCACAGCCTGTGCCATGCAATCAGCTCCTCACGGTTCATGGTCGCTCTACAAACTCCCATTCGTGCTTTCGGAAGTAGCGCAGCCCCCAATAAGCCATCCCCAAACCCATCAACAGGTTAACTCCCAACAGCCAAAGAGGCAGGGGCATGTCGGGATACCGGACGGCTTGGCTTGCCAATGCCGGCATCTCTTGGACAACGGTGATAGGCGGCAAGATAAGCTTGCGATAGGCCATCACCAAGGTCGCCATCGGGTGGAGCAAGTGGTAGGCCCAAAAGAACGGTTCGCGCCACCCCTCCGGAATTAAGGTCGTATAACGCAGCTGCTCCGAGAAATAGATGATGGGTGTCAAAAAGAACATCAGCTGCAAGCCTACGCTGACCAAGTACTTCACATCCTCGTAGAACACGTTCCAGCTTGATATCAGGAGCGATAGCCCCACCACCCAAAGCGTCTGGCTTAGGATAGCCAACGGTACCAAAAGCAGTCCCCACTGGACGGGGGTACCCACGTAGAGATAGAGGTAGAGGAAAAGCACCCCGAGCGCAAGGAGAAAGTGGACGAGGTTAGCACAGGTGGTGGCCAAAGGCAGAAGGGCACGTGGGAAGTAGATTTTCCGAATGACCGGCATGTAGACCAATAAGGTTTGGCTGGAGTCCAGTAAGGCAAACTGAAAGAAGGTCCAGGGCAGATAGGCCACCAGGATATAAGCGGAGTAGTTGGCGATGCGCATGCCCATCAGGTACTTGAACACCACGGTCATCACCATCACGGTGATGAGCGGGTTCAAAAGGGACCAGAAGAAGCCCAGCACGGAGTTCTTGTAGCGCACGCGCAGCTCTCGGACAACCAGCGTCCAGAGCAGCTCCCGATACTGCCATAGCTCGCTCAGTTGGGCGCGCACGCTAAGATGATACCGCCTGGTTCTCGCTTGCTTTAGTAAGGGGCAACACGCGCTCCAGGGTCGTGTGCAAGTGGCGAAGATGATGGTTGAGGTCTAAGCACTGACGGATCTCTTCCTCGCTCAGCAAGGCGCGAACCTCAGGATCGCTCAGCAGGGCGTCCAAAAAAGGCACCCGTTCATCCCACACGCGACTTGCGTTGCGCTGAATTAACTCGTAGGCCTGCTCGCGCGAAAGCCCTTTTCGGATCAGCGCCAGCATCAGGTGTTCGCTGTAGGGCAATCCGCCCAGCAGCTCCAGGTTGCGCTTCATGTTCTCTGGCAGCACGACCAGCCCTTCCAGGATCGTGCGAAACTTGCGGGTCATCCAGTGCACTAAGGTGAGGGTATCTGGAATGATGATGCGTTCCACGCTGGAGTTAGTGAGGTCGCGTTCGTGCCAGGTAGCAACCGATTCGAGCATCGCCATCGCGTTCGCGCGCACGACGCGTGCCAAGCCGCTTATCGTCTCGCAGTTCCATGGGTTGCGTTTGTGGGGCATGGCAGACGAGCCGGTCTGCCCCTGAGCGAACGCCTCCTGCACCTCCAAGATCTCGGTGCGCTGGAGGTTGCGAATTTCGGTGGCGAACTTTTCCAAGCTCCCTGCCATCACTGCCAGCTGAGCAAGCAAGCTCGCATGACGATCGCGCGCTACAATCTGGGTCGAGGCGGGGTCTGGAGCAAGCCCCAGGCGCTCGCACACCCGTTCCTCCACGCGCGGGTCAACATTAGCGTGGATGCCGACCGCACCCGATACCTTGCCCACTGCAATCTCTTGTTGCGCTCGCTCAAGTCGCTGGCGATGACGCTCCATCTCGGCGTACCAGCCTAACAATTTGAAGCCGAAGGTGATCGGTTCGGCATGAACACCGTGAGTGCGCCCTATCATCGGTGTGTGCAGGTGCTCCAGCGCCAGCCGGCGAAGGACCTTCATCAGAGCATCCACCTCTTCCAAGACCAACGCCACCGCTCGCTTCAGCCGGATAGCCAGCGCTGTGTCCACCACGTCGTAGGAGGTGATCCCATAATGCACCCACTTGCCCGCCTCACCGATGTTCTCAGCCAGGTTGCGGACAAAGGCCATCACATCATGTTGAGTTTCCCGCTCCAACTCTGCAATGCGCTGAATGTCGAACTGGGCGCGGGCCCGAATGGTGGGTACCGCCTCGGCGGGGATGTAGCCGTACTCAGCTAACGCCTCACAAACCGCAATTTCAACCTCCAGCCAGGTTTGGTACTTCGTTTGCTCGCTCCACAGGTCGCGCATCTCGGGAGTGGTATATCGCTCAATCATGCTGTGAAAATGGTACCTCAGCCTCGGGAATGCAGGCACGCCTCAGAGTGAACAGGCACGCGGGGCGGAACAACAGGGTACTTCTTGGCGCGGTGAAACAGGTTCCAATCTTGTGTTGAACTTGCGCCCAAACTGAATGGGTACACTCCTATCAGATGCGATTAGGCATTTTCAAAGATTGGCTCAACAAGGTAGGGCAAGTCTTTACGCGGCGCGGTGTAGACGAGGAGCTGCTCGCTGAGCTGGAAGAGGCGCTTATCAGCGCCGATATGAACGTGCTGGCAGTAGAGAAGCTCCTGGAGGCTCTGCGCCAGGAGGCTCGCGCGCAGCGTTTCCGCGAGGTGGACGATGTCAAAAACTGCCTTCGGGGCGTCCTGCGCGAATGGCTGGGCGAGCCGGTGCCACTAAGCGAATCGCCCACCATTCCCAACTTGTACCTATTTGTGGGGGTGAATGGGGTGGGCAAAACCACCAGCATTGCCAAGGTCGCTCGGATGCTACAGGGTCGGGGAAAGCGCGTGCTCCTGGCCGCGGGCGATACCTTCCGGGCAGCAGCCATTGATCAGCTCCAGATTTGGGCCGAGCGATTGGGCATAGATGTGGTCAAGCACCGCGAGGGTGCCGACGCTTCGGCGGTCGTATACGATGCGATTGAAGCGGGCCGGGCACGTCGGATAGATTTCGTGCTTGCAGACACCGCCGGACGCCAGCACACCCATGCGCATCTGATGGAGGAGCTCAAAAAAATCTACCGTGTTTCACAGCGAGCGCTGGGTCGCCCTCCTGATGAGGTGCTGTTGGTGCTGGATGCCGTTGCTGGTCAAAACTCCATCCGCCAAGCTCAAGAGTTCGCTCGCGCCTTACCTATCACAGGCATCATCCTCGCAAAACTGGACAGTACCAGCCGCGGTGGGGCTGTGCTAACTGTGCGGCAGGAGCTGGGCATCCCTATCAAACTCATTGGGACAGGCGAGAAAGCCGAGCACATCGCGCCTTTTGATCCCGAGCAGTTCATCACAGGCCTACTTGAGCCGATGAGCGGGTAAACTACCGACGTGCGTCCGTTGGAACTGAGCCCTGACCAGTTGCGCCAGGCGGGGTACAAGGTCATTGATACGCTCGTGGACTACTGGCAGACCCTTCACCAACGCCCCATTGGCCGGCGCCCTACCCTGGACGAGATGGAGGCGCTCTTGAACGAGCCACTTCCCACCCAACCGCAACCCTCTGAGCAGGTGCTGAACGAGTTTTTAGAGAAGGTTCTGCCCAACGTGGTGAAGGTGGACCATCCACGCTACTTTGCTTTTGTGCCGGCGCCCAATAACCCTATCGGCGTGCTGGCCGACACGCTTGCTGCCGGCATGAACTTTTTTGTGGGCACCTGGATGGTAGGAGCGGGCGCCACCCAGGTGGAGCGCGTGGTGATCACCTGGCTCAAACAGATACTCGGGATGCCCGAGCAGGCAGGTGGACTATTCGTGAGCGGAGGCTCGGTAGCAAACCTGATAGGGCTAAGCGCTGCACGGCAGCACTATCCCCATGCCCTAAGGAAAGGTACCATCTACTATTCGGACCAAACTCATTCCTGCGTGGCCCGTGCCCTGCGGCTGCTTGGTTTTGGCACGGAGCAGATACGTGTGGTCGCGTGCGACGAACAGTTTCAGCTGCCGATAGAGCGCCTTCGGGAGCAGATAGCCCGCGATCGTGCTGAGGGCTGGGAGCCGTTTTGCGTAGTGGGCAATGCCGGTACCACCAACACGGGCGCGGTAGACTGCTTAGAGGCGCTGGCAGAGCTATGCGAGCAAGAGGGGCTATGGCTCCATGTGGACGGCGCGTATGGGGCCTCCGCGATCCTCACGGAAGAGGGACGCGCCCGCCTCAAGGGAATTGAACGGAGCCACTCGCTGGCGATCGACCCACACAAGTGGCTTTACCAACCGATGATGGCAGGCTGTGTATTGGTTCGTGAACCCCGCTACCTGTATGAGGCGTTCCATATCTTGCCACCCTATCTCCAGGATAAAGAGGGTCGCGCAGGGATAGACCTATGCGACTACGGTATTGAGCTTTCCCGGAACTTTCGCGCACTCAAGCTGTGGATGAGCTTTAAGGTGTTCGGTATTGAGGCGTTCCGTCAGGCGATGGAGCACAACCTCGCGCTGGCCCGCTATGCGGAACAGCTTCTCCACACGATGCCCTGTTGGCGGATCGTCTCGCCTGCGACGATGGGTATTGTGGCGTTTCGCTACGAGCCGGAGGGAGCCAGCCCAGAGGCGGTGGACACGCTCAACCGCGCCCTGGTGGATGCAATGTTAGATGATGGCTTTGCACTAATCAGTTCAACCGTGCTCCGTGGGCGGGTCGCGCTGCGCATGTGTACACTTCACCCCCATGCTACTTACGACGACGTTGCTGAAACCTTACGCCGCCTGCACCAATTCGCCCAGCGCAGAGGGAGCTTATGAAACGACTTACCATGGTGATTGCCAGCTTATGGCTAATTGTGGGTCTGTCGCAGATTTTGACCTGGTTGGCAGGTCTCACGCCGCGCCTTTCGCTGGTAGCCGCTTTCCAGGTGGTCGGGAGCGTTCTCCTGCTCCTGCGCAAGCCGTTCGGCTGGGCGATGCTAATGGCGATGTCAATCATCATGATGATACTGGGCTGGATTTCGGTGCTGTTTGGGCTGTTCGTGCCCTCGGACCAGCTGAAGGAGATCCCTCCTGCGATGGGGCTATCCCCCCGCGGGGTCGTTATCTTCTTCTCAGCACTGATCAGCCTGGCGGGGTTCCTTTCCTGGCTTGGGCTTCGGCGCGACCACCCGACGAATTGGACCTCCTGAATCCAAACCTGTTATCCCTAACTGTAATCGTTTACCCTGCAGATGGCACAATGTGTCTCGGACGGGGCACGACGATGAAGGTGCTGATTGCAGAGGACAGTTCTGTATCAGCCAAGCTGCTTGAGCGGCAACTGCGGGCGGAGGGGTTTGAGACCCTATTGGCTCTGGATGGTGACCAAGCGTGGGCGCTCTATCAGCATGAGTCACCATCGATTGTGATCACCGACTGGGAGATGCCGGGCATGGACGGCGTAGAGCTCTGTCGGGCGATACGCAATCATCAAACCGAGGGCTACACCTACGTGATTATGCTTTCTGTCCGCACCCAGAAGGACGACAAGTTAGAGGCGTTAGAAGCGGGTGTGGATGCGTTCTTGAGCAAACCGCCTGATCCCGCGGAGCTTCGCGCTTGCCTCAAAACCGCTCAGCGCATCCTGCGTGCCGAACAGCACTTACACGAGCAGAATATTCAGCTGCGCGAGATGTATGAGGAGTTGCAATACCAGAATGAAATGCTCCTCAACGCACAGAGGTTGATTGAGCACGCCAATCGCCGTTTTTCCGAGCTGTTTGAGCACGTGCCGGTTGCCTGCTTTACTTTTGATGGCGAAGGCATCATCCATGAGTGGAACCAAGCAGCCGAGCAGCTCTATGGCTACACTAAGTCGGAGGTGCTCTTCACCTCTATGTTTGAGAAGGTGTTCCGTGGCGAGGTAGGCTCACGCGTGCTGGAGGTGGTCCAACACGTGATGCGCGGCTCCAGCATCACGGGTGTTGAATCGGCCGACGTAGACTCGCAGGGAAACACCCACTACGTGCTAAGAAGTGCCTTTCCTCTCCGAAACCACTTGGGCGAGGTGGTTGGTGGAATTATGTCGGTCGTGGATGTCACTTACCGTGTGGAGGCAGAACGTCAGCTCAAACTACTCAACGAACGGCTCCAAGACTTAGCCGTTACTGATGCCCTCACAGGGTTGAAAAACCGCCGTGCTTTTGAAGAGCATCTACGCCAAGAGGTCAGCGAAGCGAAACGATACAAGCTACCCCTTTCCCTCCTTATGATTGATGTGGACCACTTCAAACTGTTCAACGATACTTTCGGGCACGCGATGGGCGACGAGGTGCTCCGTGCGGTGGCCTCTATCTTAGCCCGTGAGTCCCGCCAATCAGACATTGTGGCGCGCTATGGAGGCGAGGAGTTCGCCGTGATTATGCCCTATACCGACTTGACCTCCGCGATGATTGCAGCCGAGCGTTTCCGCCAAACAGTGGAGGCGTGCGAGGGTTTCCCTTGCCCTATTACCATCAGCATCGGAGTCGCCCAATATCTGGACGAGATGGGCTCACCAGATGCGCTTGTTGAACTCGCTGACCAAGCGCTCTACCGTGCTAAAGGGCTGGGGCGCAATCGTGTCTGTGCCAACAGCTATGAGGCCTTTCTCAGGGGAGTCGCTTAGCTTAGAGGCAGGAAAAAGGGCACTCCCGTGGAATTCTTTCCCAGGCGGAAGGTTCAAGCGAGATGAAGTGGGCGAGAGTAAAAGCTGAGGTCAATCCAAAGGTCCGTGCACAAGCGAGCCAAGGGCTGAAAACGCTCGCCCATCTTCTCTCGCTCAACGCAGAGGAGTTGCAGGAGCAGATTTTGCAAGAGGTAGAAGCTAACCCCGCCTTAGAGTTTCTTGAAGAGCAGGTCTTCTATCGCCATGGCGAGAGGATAGAGTTCGCTCCATATGAAGGGGAGACGACCGATTACGGTGAGAGTGAGGGCTTAGAATGGGAGGACGACTACAACATCCGGCTGGCAGTGCCAGCATTGGAACTGCGTGAGCATGTGCGCGGTCAATTGGCGCTCTCACTCCCGCAAGAGCTGCTTTCCATCGCCAATTACCTGGTCGACTCGCTGGACGAGCGCGGCTACCTCCAAACCGATGTAGAGGAGGTGGCGCTCCAGCTGAACTGCGAGCTGGAGCAGGTGGAGCGCGTGCTATCTGAACTCCACCGATGCGATCCTCCCGGCATCGGTGCACGCAATTTGCGTGAGGCGCTCATTCTGCAAGCTAAAGCGCTGCCGCTCAACAACCTTACCCCCGAACAGCAGCACCTGTTGAGCGTTGTGCTCCTGATTTTGGAGCATGCATGGGATGACCTCTGTCGCAAGAACCTTGCAGGCATAGCAAAGCGTCTCCATCAGGATGAAGCGCTCATCGCTCAGGCCCTGGCGTTTATCCGAAGCGAGCTGAAGCCTTATCCAGCCGAGGGGTTTGAACTTTCCAAAGCGTTGGTAGACCACACTCCCAGCCCTGAGCCCGATATTATCGTCCGCCGCTCGCAGCTGGGGCTTGAAGTAGAAGTCCGAGGCCACTACAGCGATAGCATTCGTTTGAGCCCTGTGTATCGCGAACATTATGAAACCCTTCGCAAAGAGGAGCACCGGCTCTCACCAGCCGAAAGCGAGCATGTGCTCTACTATGTCTCGCAGGCCAAGATTTTTATCAAGGCGCTTCAACAACGGTACCTGACGCTCAAACGGATTGCGGAGGTCCTGATCCGACGTGAGTTCAACTTTATTCAGACAGGGGATCCTCGCTTTCTGATTCCGCTCACCCGCGCCGAGCTGGCTGAAGCGACAGGACTTCATCGTTCTACGATCGGGCGGGCTGTGCGCAACAAGCGCATGCAGTTGCCCAACGGTACCGTTGTACCCTTAGCGATCTTCTTTGACGCCTCCCACCGCGTAGCGCTCATGATTCAACAGCTCATCAGACGCTACGAGACCTCTGACCACCTGCTCAGTGATGCGGAAATCGCCGAACATCTCTATCAGCACTGGGGTATCCGGATTGCACGGCGCACAGTCAGCAAGTATCGCCAACAGCATCGGATCCTCTCCTCTCGCTGGCGCGAGCGTGAACGGCTCGTCGGGTAGAATCTCCTTGATCTAAGGAGGTTCAACGATGGGCAAGAAATTTCACCTTACAGCAGAGCCGCGCTCTCTTACTGGAAAGAAAGCACGAAGGCTATTGCGGGCAATGAAGGTGCCCGGCGCGCTTTATAATCTGAATGGCTCAACCTATCCGGTGCAGTTCGCAGAGAAGGAACTCAAGGCAGTGCTCGCCCAAGCAGGCACGACCCATATCATTGAAGTGGAGCTTGATGGACGCAAGTATGAAACCCTTTTGCGTGAAGTAGACCGCGAACCGATCACAGCTCGGGTTCGTCACGTAAACCTATGGGTATTGCCTGCCGGCAGCGCTGTGGACGTCGCTGTGCCCATCAGGCTGGTCGGTGAGTCGCCCGCTGTAAAGTCGGGTGGCATCCTTGTGCATCCCATGGAGAAGCTCCACGTACGCTGCCTCCCCACCGAAATACCTGAAGCTATCGAGGTGGATATCAGCAACTTGATAAACTACCACGACTCAATCCACGTGCGCGACCTAAGCTTGCCCAGCAACGTCCATGTGTTAGATGACCCCGATGCCACCCTCGTTACGGTCGCACCTCCAAAGGGCGTCAGCGCCGAGGAAGAGAGCACCGAAGGCTTGCTTGAGTAGTTAGCCTAAGCACCCCAATGGAAGGCAATCAGCCTCCTTCCACTGTCGCGCCCAAGCAGGGTGTTAAAACTCTTGTGGGGCGAGCTACTGAGTCGCCCCTTCCGTGCTCCCTTCAAGGCCTCATACGGGCACCTGGGCTCCAATAGATCTAAGGTAAGCAGGCGTTTGGATCCTACCAGCGTTTTACTAAGCTCCCTGCTCATCCAACATATCTCCTATCGGAGCGCCCGGCGCACCCCCTCCATGATGGTCTTGCCCAGCTCTGGGCCATTGAATGAGAGGGTCGCCTCATACCCTCCCTTATGGTACTCGTGCTTGGTGAGGATGTACCCGATCCAGTCGTTCACCAGGGCGACAGGTGCTACCCGCCGATAACCTGCTTCCTGTCCCATCTCACGCGCCTGCAAGCCAAGCGAGCTGATAGGCTCACCAGGAAAGCCGACCAAGAGCAGGTCGCCGATTGCCACGGTGCTGATGGGGGCAGCAGGGGGCATTAGCTGTTTGGTAATCTGCTTCAGGAGCGCCTCGGGGATTTTGTACTCACGTCCCGTCGACTCTTGAAACTCAGGATGGGGCTGGGCTTCAGGGAGTGCAACCTGCACCTGGCGCGCCTGGATCATGGGTGGCACAGGACGCGCCTGCTCGTACAGGCGTTGAGCGTAGGTCCAAAGCTGGTTCCCATAGCGCTGGACTCGCTCGTGCGCGTCGCGGCCCTCGTCAGCGACAGGTGATACATCGCCCTGGGCACCGTTCATGTAGAGCGCCACTACGCCATGCCCCAGCTGGCGCTCCAATCGGTTCTGGAGCACACCTGGAAACTCCGCCGAAACCTCCATCATTGTGTGGGGATATATCGTTGGGTGGGCGGCGTAGATTGTGAGCACGGCAATCGGCCGACCACACCGATCGCTGACTTTGAGTAGGCTCATCGTGGGGTCCACCAACCGGCGTCCTCGTCGGTTGCGATTAAGGTTCGGCAATTCGGAGCTGGCGGTCGCCAGTTGGGCATCGCGTAGGGCTTTGCGTGCTTGTTGGACCGCCTGCACCACTCGCGCCGTCATAAACTGCAGGAATTCAGGCAGGAAGGTTCCGACCCCAGGCAAGGGGAAGCGCATGCGCTCGTTCAGGCCCATTGCATCGGGTGCACAGTGGGTATGGGTGGCGCTGAGGAACAATTGCTCAGGGCGCAGGTTTAGAGCAGTACGAACCGCTCGGGTGAGGCTCTCGGGCACGAGCAAAAGGTCGAGTGCGACCAAAGCAACCTGCTGATTCCCGTTGTCCAACACCAGGGCCCGTGCATAGATGGGGTCATGGACTCCCGCCGGTGGCATATTGAGACGGGCACTATAGCCCCCCAGTTGAATTCGGATTTTGGAGAGGTCGGGGGTGATGTCTACCTTGGCCGCGCCGGCTTTCAGCCTTGCACGCATACAAAGACTGTACCCTTCAAGCAGCTTCGGTGCTGCTGGGATAGCCTCCTTGTTATGATTGCAAGGGTGGGTGCAGAAGCTCATTCGCTTCTGCACCCTGGCCGTTCAGCGTTTTCCCCTTCCCTCCAGCGGAAGCGCTTGGGCAGGCATCGCACGGTTGTCAGGGGGTTGGATACCGTACGCCTCCACTCCTGGCCCCTCAGAGGCCTTTGGGTAAACAGATTGGGGCACCGTGTTGCCAGCACCGCCGCTCCTTCCGGCAAAGAACCACACCGCTGCCAACGCCAACACCAGCAATATGGCCACAGTCGCCAGCGCGACCGGTTTCGGGATCTCCATAAGGCTGCCCTCTCTATCAATAGTAGTCGTCAAGGTCCCACAGGTACGCCTCAGGGTTGGTGATGAAGCCACCGCACTGGGGCCGTGGATCACACCCTTGGGTGAGTTGCGAAGGAGTGTACGACTTGGCATGTCCATCCACAAAGGCAACGGTCATCCGCTCGCGTCGGTGCCAGGGCCAAGCGCCCCCAAACTCCATCCAAGTGTACCACCCCGTGGCGGTCTGAAGGCGCCAACACGCTGGGCGCGCGCCCATCCCACAACTGCCCGCTGCATAGTCATACCAGGCTATTGCTCTATTACTACCGCACTGCTCACGCACAATGGTAAAGGAGTCGATGACCTGCCCCGCGGGGCTGCGCCAATAGCGCGCGGGTGGCATCACAATCCAGTTCCCTCCGCACAAGGGTTGACGGCTGACTGGATCGCGCCACCAGACGCTGTCTACGAACAGCACCGTGGAAGCGTGATTGCGAATGCGCGCATCGGTGGCAGGCACATTGGCCCAGTCGCAGCCCTCCTCCTGATTCGGCCGACGTATACACATGATGGGAGAGAGGTAAACATAGTTGTAGCCGAGGTTGGTCTTGAGCGCCCATCGGTACTCACGGATGCACTGGTGGCTTGGTGGGGGCTCGTTGTCGGCAGCACAAACATCCAGACCAGCATCGGTAGCATGGGGATCGGAGGGACAACGGAACATATGCCAGTTTTTCACATAAGGCATGAGCAGTTGCGCCAGGATGCGATCGTCGCACCTTTCTTGCCCTGCAAACGAAGCGAACCACTGGGTCAGGGGCTGGGTTGTGTCGTAGTCGCCGGCGTACATCGCCACCGCCCGCGCAACCTGGCTAAACCGGGAGATACAGTTAGTCTGGCGGGCGCTCTCACGGGCCTGGGCGAAAACCGGGAACAGAATCGCCGCTAAGATAGCGATGATCGCGATCACGACCAGTAGCTCAATTAAGGTAAAGCCGCGCTTCAGCATAACACTTCACCTCCTGAATTGAATTTCGCCTACGCAGGATAGATTCCTGCTTATTGGGAACTCTGCCTGCGCAGGATAAACTCCTGCTTATTTTTCGTGTGGGGCAGGGCAAAAAGTGCATTTGCCCTGCCTCAGGATGGACAATGATTAGTCGCAGTTCTCGTCGCCGTCTTCGCCTACGGTTCCGAAGTTAAACAGCACAATCAACAGGTCGGCATCATCTACAGTACCATCCCCGTTCAGGTCTGCGGCTCTGTCGTCAGAGCCAAACGCGAACAGAACAGCGAGCAGGTCAGCGTCATCAATGGTCAGGTCGTTGTTCGTATCACCATTGGGTAGGAGCACTGTACCCAAGTCCACCGTGCCCGACACATTCACATTCGGGATGCGCACGCCCAACCAGTGCGTCTCAGTACTGAAGGTGACGTTCGTGATGCACAGGTTCGTTGGGCAGTTGATTGAAAAGATGCTCGGCGCGTAGATCGGGCGCACTACCACATCGTAGACGCCTGCAACCACCTCTGGGGTATCGATTGGGAAGTTAGGCCCATCAGCAGTGGGCATGCTGAAGCGTGCCACACGATGCTTGGTGCCCGGTCGGTAGAAGATGACTTCCACATTTGTGGGCGGTGAGGGCGAGGGTGCATCAGCAGTCACCGCAGTGCCTACTACCTTACCCCAGCCGGCTTGCGAGTTGCGGAAACCGAGCACACCGTGATAGAGGGCGGGCGCATGGTAGCGGTTCCAATGGGGTAGGGTATTCCAAGGAGGCGAGTTTGCGAACGGGTCATTAGCCCGAAACGGCAGGTCCGTGTTCAAGCTACGCTCGCAGGTGAAGGGGCCTACCGCGGTATTATAGCGGAAACGCGGCCATGCACCAGGTACCACCGTTCCACCCTGCGTTGCGCTACCGGTGCCTCGGGGTGTGTAGTACAGCTTCGGCCCACCAGGCGCACCCATGGCGAGCGCAATGTAGCTGTCAAAGGGTCCCCCTGTAGCAAAGTCTTCATCGCCCACGATAATTGCGAAGTATAGACCGGCATCCAAGGAGACCGTTCGTCCCAAAGGCACGGAGAGCATGGGCTCGAAGGTGGTTATGTCCGCTCCATAGTACGAGCGAAACGTGGTGGAAATGGTGCCGCTTGGTGGCGGGGAGGCGGGCCCCAGGTCGGCAAACGCAACGATATTATTCAGGTCTGGTTCAGGACGACCATCACCACCAGTGCGTGCTCTCGTAATGTAAACACGGACGCTCGGCACGCCAGTAACAAATGCCGGCGCATAGGTAATGTAGTCGAAGGTTATCGGCGCACAGATTCGGAATGGGAGCGCTGTCCAACGCGCGGGAAGACCTGCGCTTGATAGGTCACCCGAGATAAAGTACAGGTAGGTGGCGGCGAGAGTAGGTCTCTCACACGTACCGCCGATCACATACCACGAATTTGCAGCATGCCCCGCAAAATAGGTGTACGGAACAACCTGAGCACCTGCTTTACCCCCTAAAATGGCGAGGGTAAGAGTCAATCCTACTACCATTCTACCTCTCATGGTCATGCCTCCTTTTACAGCACCTGCAATTATAGCACAGTTTCCCCAATTTGTCAAGGGGGGATAGCATGAAACCGCCGTCATTGCCCATGTTTCCAGCCGCTCTTTGACTTGATGAAAAAGTAACTCGCACTCCTACTTGCACGCAATCCCCCCTACAGAGCAACCAGCAGAGGCACGACAATGCTTCGCCCTTACCCCTTGGCAGCTCCTGTCCCGCATAGACAGCCACGGTTAGCGAGAAGGACAAGCAGGCTAACATGCGGGGGCCTATTTCACATCTGCACGATAGGTTTGTAGACTCGTAGACTCGGCATCGGCAAATGCCTGCTCAATTGCATCACTCCTGTAGAGTTGGAGAAGCGGCTCCAGCTTGAGACGACGATGATGGAGGAGCTGGAGGCTATGCTCCCAAGCGTGGTTGCTGGAGCGCGAGCCGATAACGGTTAGCTCCTTTCCCCTTGTACAGGTTGTGAGCGATGGCCGAAAACGATAAGACGAGCCGCCTTGCCTGCAGAGTCGAGGCAGGTCTGAGCCGAGTTCGGCGAGCCTGCAGCGTCAATCACGACCTGGGCTCCGCGCCCCGCGGTCAGCTCCATAAGCACCTTAAGGTCCTCAGGTGGACAGGTCGCGCTCGCACCCAGTTGCTCGGCCAAGATGCGTCGTTCGGGGAGCGGGTCTATACCGATCGTGCGTTCCACGCCCCAAAGGCGTGCCAGCTGGAGGTAGACCTGCCCAAAGAAGCCTAACCCCACCACGGCCAGCGCTTCCTCAGGGCAGGGGTTGGCCAGGTTCATCCCTGCCACACAGGTGGCGATGGGTTCAGCCAGCGCGTAATAACTACACAAGCCATGAGCCGCTTCAGGAGGTAGGCAATCCAGGTTGCGCTTGGGCACGCAAAGATACTCAGCAAAGCCTCCACCAAAGCCTCCATCGGTACTCAGACCCACATGTTCCAGGCGGTCGCTCAAGTTGAGCCGCCCGCGCCGACAGTAGTAGCACTCACCACACACGGTTTGGAGGTCAATCACGGCGAGGGCCACCCACCAGGGCTGGTCCGATTTCCCAATCGGGGGCTGGTTGTCGGTGGGCAGGCCGGGTGATAGCCTCCACCTGCCCCACAATCTCGTGCCCCAAAGTGAGTGCCCTGCTACGTCCTTGCTCGCTCCCTTGCGCTTTTGCGCGCAGGTCGGTGCCACACACCCCACAGGCCAGCACGCGCACCAGGACTTCACCTGGAGCGGGCTCGGGATTAGCAACCTCCTGCCAGGCCGGCTGGTTCGGTGCTATGACAACGAAAAGCACGCCTCGGTTAGTACCGCTCTTACGCCATCATTTTGCGCAGCACCATCGGCAGGATCCCGCCATGGCGATAGTACTCCACCTCCACCGGAGTGTCCACGCGGGCGATTACCTGGAAGGTGCGCTCAGTGCCATCGGGCCGAACGGCCCGCACGGCTACCACCTTGCGTGGGCTGAGCGTGTCAATGCCTTCGATGTGGAGCACCTCCTCGCCAGTAAGCCCTAAGGTCCGCACATTCTCGCCAGGCATGAACTGGAGCGGGAGCACGCCCATGCCCACAAGGTTCCCACGGTGGATACGTTCAAAACTCTCTGCAATCACAGCACGCACACCTAAGAGTGCGGTACCCTTCGCAGCCCAGTCGCGGGAGCTTCCTGAACCGTACTCTTTGCCCGCTAACACAACTAAGGGAGTACCCGACTGGCGATAGCGCTGGCAAGCTTCGAAAATCGTGGTACGCTCGCCAGTGGGCCAGTGGATGGTGTAGCCCCCTTCGGTGCCGGGCAACAACAGGTTCTTGATGCGGATGTTGGCGAAGGTGCCGCGGATCATCCCCTCGTGGTTCCCACGTCGCGAGCCATAGGTGTTGAAGTCGCGCGGGTCGACCCCCTTGCTGATCAGATACTGTCCTGCCGGGCTATCCACAGGGATACTACCCGCAGGCGAGATGTGGTCGGTGGTGATGCTGTCGCCGAAAATGGCCAGCACTCGTGCCCCTGTGATGTTCTGAAGCGGTGCCGGAACCTCAGGCATTCCGTCGAAGTAAGGTGGCCGCTGGATGTAGGTGCTTTCAGCATCCCACTCATAGACCTGCGAGTCGGGTACAGGCAGGCTCTGCCAGTGTTCGTCCCCATCAAACACATGGGCATAGCGATGCTTGAACATCTCCGATCGGAGCGCACGCGCAATCGTATCACGCACCTCTTGGGGGCTGGGCCAAATCTCCCTCAAGTAGACCGGTTGACCGTTCGGGTCGTGCCCGATCGGTTCATTCAATAGGTCAATATCCACGGTGCCTGCCAGGGCATAAGCGACCACCAACGGGGGCGAGGCCAGATAGTTCGCCTTCACCTGAGGGTTAATGCGCGCCTCAAAGTTGCGGTTGCCTGACAGCACTGCTGCCACGACCAGATCGCCCTCCTTGACCGCCCTGGCGACAGATTCGGGCAGAGGACCACTGTTGCCGATGCAGGTGGTGCATCCATAGCCCACCACGTGGAAGCGTAGAGCTTCCAGATAGGGCAACAACCCAGCATTCTGCAAGTAGTCGGTCACCACACGGCTGCCTGGGGCGAGGCTCGTCTTCACCCAAGGCTTAACGGTCAACCCCCGTTCAACCGCCTTCTTCGCCAGCAGACCCGCCGCTACCATCACGGTGGGGTTGGAGGTGTTGGTACAGGAGGTGATTGCGGCAATGACCACATCCCCATGTTTGAGGAACACCTCTTCTCCTTCCACTGTCATGGGTACACCCACGCGCCCCCGTTCGGCGGGGGTGTCCTCTACAGGCGACTCGTCATCCCACTGGCTTGGCTCCGGCTCTACCAAGCCGAAACCGCCCTCGCGAACAGGGGTATAAAGCGCCTTGCGGAACGACTCTTTCATTGCACGCAAAGGCACGCGGTCGTGTGGTCGTTTGGGCCCGGCCAGGCTCGGCTCCACGGTGCTAAGATCTAACTCCAATATCTCGCTGTAGACGGGGTCAGGCGTCTCGTCGGTGCGGAAGAGGGCATTCTCCTTGCAGTAGGCTTCCACCAATCGCACAAGGCTCTCATGACGCCCAGTGAATCGTAAGTAGTCCAGGGTGCGTTGATCTACAGGGAAGAAGCCCATCGTTGCCCCATACTCGGGTGCCATGTTCGCAATGGTCGCACGATCCTCCACCGTGAGGCTGCTTAGGCCTGGGCCGTAAAACTCCACGAACTTCTCTACCACGCCCTTCTTGCGCAGCATCTGAGTGACGGTCAGTACAAGGTCGGTTGCGGTGGCACCCTCGGGCAGTTGCCCAGTAAGCTTGAAACCGACCACCTGCGGAATGAGCATATAGTAGGGCTGGCCGAGCATGACCGCCTCTGCCTCAATCCCCCCTACTCCCCAACCGAGGACACCCAGCGCGTTGATCATAGTGGTGTGGCTATCGGTGCCGACCAGCGAGTCGGGGAAAGCAAGCATCTGCCCATTGAACTGAAGCGATTGGACGACCTTGCTCAGGTACTCCAAGTTCACCTGATGCACGATACCCGTTCCTGGAGGGACGACCCGGAAGCGATCAAAAGCGCGCTGGGCCCAGCGTAAGAGCATATATCGCTCACGGTTGCGCTCGAACTCCTTCTCAACATTCAAAAAGAAAGCATACTGCGTGCCGAAAAAGTCCACCTGCACCGAGTGGTCTATCACCAAATCCACGGGCACGACAGGGTTGATTTTCTGGGGATCCTTACCGCGCTCTTGCATGGCATTGCGCATGGCCACCAGGTCCACCACGCAAGGCACCCCTGTGAAGTCCTGCAAGATGACCCGAGCCGGCATCAGAGGGATTTCCCGTGGCTCGGGCTGCGGTTGCCAACTGGCCAGCGCCCGGATGACCGCCTCACGCTCGTCACCCAGTAGAATCTCCCCTTGCGGCAACTCCGCTAAGCGAAGCATATTCTCTAACAACACACGTATTGAAAACGGCAAGCGGTCAATCGAACCAAAACCTTGCTTTTCAGCTTCCAACAAACTGTGGATGATGTAGTCCTGTCCGTCTACATTCAGCGTGGTTCGGGTGGTCATTGCGGTCTCCTCCGTCCGTGATTGTACCTCACTGCTGCCCCCTTCAATCGCCTAAGAGAAGCCCAAACGCACTCTGTGTGCCGACCTCAAGCGGCATCAACCGCTCATATGACCCGTGTAAATCCAGCCCACCTCCCATGCAGACAACTGACCCAGGACCACCCTACTTGACATCTCAATCTGACCTGTGGTACAATATTGACCAGCGGTCAACAATGGCTACCACTCTCTAAGGCGTTTATCTGGCCATGTTGGAACGGACATTGAACAGTCGGCGTGAGCGCCGTAAGGAAGAGACTCGGCAGCGGCTCTTGGATGCGGCGCTCGCGCTCATGCAAGAGAAGCCTTTCGACCAAATCACGGTCGAGGAAATCGCCGAGCGCGCTGATGTGGCTAAAGGCACCTTCTTCAGCTACTTCCCCACCAAGGAACACCTTCTGATCACTTATGTGCAAGAGATGGTGGACAAGGTGTACGAGTTCTTGAAGGGGCTACAGCCCGAGAAGGCGACCAGCCAGTGGGAGATACTGCGTCGGGTGATGTGTTTCATTGCCGAAATAGATGGACACTCGTTGGAACGGACTCGCTCCATGATAGTGGCATGCTGTCAGAGCCCGCAACTGCGCGAGATGATTGCCCAAATGCTTAGTGAAGCCACCCAGCGCGCTAAGGAGGGTTTTGCACAAGGGCAGAGATCGGGCGAGTTCCGTACCGATGTCAGCGCCGAGCAGTTGGCCCACTACGCGGTGCGCCTCTACCGCATCTGCCTCCTGGAGTGGCTGATGGAGCGCCCCGACGCCTCGCTTGCCAAGCTTGTGGAGCAGACACTGGCGTTTTTCAAACCCGCTTTTGTAAGACAGCAGGAGGAGCCTAAATGAGAGTGTTGAGCTTTTGTCTTCCAATCCTGACGCTGATCACTGGGTTCACCCAAGTAGAAACTACTCACACGCCCAATGCCCCTCTCACCTTAGATGAGGCTATTCGGATTGCGTTGGAGAATAACCCTGCCCTCAAGATTAGCGAACGTAGCCTTCATAAGGCCGCGAACAGCGTTCGGGAGGCGCGCAGCGCAGGCAACTTTCAGCTCCTTAGCACAGCCACCTATACCCGATTGGATCGGGTGGCCAAAGCTCAGTTCGGCCCCCAGACCATCCGGCTGGGCAACCTTGAGAACCGCACCGTTCGCATCAGCCTCAACCTACCGATTGACATCAGCGGAATTATCAGCAACACAGTACGCTCAGCAAATGTGGGAGTATCGATCGCCGAGCTTGAGTTAAGGCGCACACGTAATGACTTGATCTTGCAAGTCATTGAGGCGTACCAAGGTGTTGCCCGAGCGGAGGAGTTTGTTCGGGTAGCGGAGGAGGCGTTGCGCAATGCTGAGGAGCGTCTCCGCCTGATCCGGGCCCAGGTGGACGCAGGCGTCGCCTCGCAGTTTGACCTGTTGCGCGCCGAGACACAGGTGGCCCAGAACCGGCAAGCGCTATTGAATGCACGCAACAACGTGCAGCTGGCTCAAGCACGCCTCAATAGCGTGCTGGGGCGCGACCTCAACACCCCTGTACAAGTCACTCTGCCTACCGAGCAACTCCCAGAAATGGAAGGCACCCTGGAGAGCCTCACCGCCCAAGCTTACGCTCAACGCCCGGAGATAAGCGCAGCAGAGCAAAGCATCCGCCTCGCCGTGCTCAACATTCAGAATGCACGACGAGGCTCCCTACCTACCCTGATGCTCAGCGGCCAATGGGATTTCAACCTCAACACCACCACTTTCAATCCACGCCGTGAGACCTTCACCGCTGTCGCGGTGCTGTCAGTACCGATCTGGGATGGCGGGATCACCCAGGCGCGAGTCGCTCAAGCTCGCAATGATTTGGAGATCGCTCAGCTGCGTCTTCAGCAGACCAAAGAGCTGGTAGCGCTGGAGGTACGTAGCGCCTACTTGAGTCTGTTAGATGCACGTGCCCGGCTGGAAGTCGCACGCAAGGGGTTAGAGCAAGCGACTGAAGCTCTCCGTTTGGCGCGCGTGCGCTTTGAAGCCGGCGTCTCACCGCAACTTGAGATCAGCGATGCAGAAGTCGCCTTCACGCAGGCACGTACCAATCTGGTCAACGCGCAGTATGACTATCTCAGTGCCTTCGCTACGCTGCTGAGAGCGGTTGGCACTATTGACACCTACTATCTCCCATCTGCACGCCATCAAGGAGGGGCCTTATGAAAGCAACCACACCGATTTCCTATAGTGCCCTTTGGGCTATCCTACTCATGCTCAATGCTTGCGGGCGCGGAGGTGCTCCTGCCTCCCAAGCAGAGGCCAGCGAAGCGGCTGCCGTTTCGGTCGTCGTAGCCCCGATTAGGGCCGGCAACCTCACCGAGGTCGTCACCGTCACGGGCGAGCTAAGCGCCTACAACGATACGATCGTCGCCACGAAACTGAGCGGACGCATCGTGGAGATGCGCGTGCGTGAAGGGGAGCCGGTCCGAAAAGGTCAGGTGATTGCGGTGCAAGACCAGTCGGACCTGCGGGTGCAACTGCTACAAGCGGAAGCGGCTATCCGAGCGGCCGAAGCGAATCTCAAGCAAGCTGAGATCGCTGCTAAGGTGACACCGGCGCAGACCGAGGCGCAGATCGCCTCGGCGCGCGCAGCGCTCCGCTCGGCTCAAGCACGCCTACGCGCGCTTCAGACCGGTGCGCGTCCCCAAGAACGCCAGCAAGCCGAGCAGGCGCTCAAATCCGCGCGTGCCAACTTCGAGCTACAGAAGGCGAACTATGAGCGAGCCCAGCGGCTCTACGAACAGGGTGCCATCTCCCGCCAACAGTTGGACGCCCAGCGCACCGCTTACGAGTCGGCCCTGGCCCAGTTGCGCCAAGCGGAGGAAGCGCTTAGCCTCGTGCGCGAAGGCCCACGCCCGGAGGAAGTAGAGGCTGCTGAAGAGGCAGTCAAGCAAGCGCAGGAAGCGCTCCGCCAAGCCGAGCTGGGACGCTCGCAAATTGCCCTCAATCAGGAGCGTGTCGCTGCAGCACGTGCTGCCCTGGCCCAAGCCCGCGCCAACTATGCCTACCTCAAAAACCAATTGGAAGACACACTTATCCGTGCTCCGTTTGATGGCGTGATTGCCGAGCGCATGGTGGATGTAGGGAGCATGGCGGGGCCAGGCACACCCGTTGCTCGGGTTGTGAGGCTTGAGAAGCTTTACTACGAAGCGGTGCTGCCCGAAACCCTGCTAAAGGATGTGCGGGTCGGCATGCCTGTGGCCGTACGCGTAGACGCTTTCCCCGAGCGCCAGTTCCGAGGTCAAGTAGAAGCTATCTACCCCGCTACAGCCGACCAAGCACGCAACCTGCGCGTGCGGATCAGCCTCATCAATCCCCGCGACCTCCCACTCAAGGTGGGGCTGTTCGCCCGAGGTGAGATTGCCCTACGCACCTACCAGAATGTGCCTCTGCTGCCCAAGCTGGCTCTCATTGAACGTGGCGGCACAATCCGCACCTTTGTGGTAGAAGAGGGAAAGGCACGAGCTCGCACCCTTAAGCTAATCGCTACGAACACCGAGGTGGCCTACGCGGAGGGCGTCAAAGTCGGGGAGACGGTCGTCGTCCGTGGGCAAGACTTACTCAGTGATGGCCAGCCTGTACGCATCGTTGAACAATAAGGAGGCTATCGTATGTGGCTTACACGCACCGCATTGAACCGTCCCGTCACCGTACTTGTGTTCATGGTGGCGACCATTGTGCTGGGGTTCTACTCGCTGAGCCGACTGCAGGTGGAGCTTCAGCCAAAGGTTGATTTCCCTGTCATCTCCATCATCACTGCCTACCCTGGTGCCTCTCCTACCGAGGTGGAGACGCTCATCTCCAAGCCGCTGGAAGACGCGGTTGCAGGTGTGGAGGGGCTGCGTCAAATCAACTCGGTCTCCCAATTTGGCATCTCCCAGATCACACTGGAGTTTCATATCGGCACCAACATTTCCGAGGCATACATTGATGTTCAGGCGAAGGTCAATGCGGCAATCAGCCGCCTACCGCGCGATGCGGAACGCCCTGTGGTCCTCAAGCTGGATACTCAATCCACGCCGGCGATGTATCTTTCGCTCTCGGGCAACCGCCCAGCCTACGAACTGCGCGAGCTGGCGGAGAACTTGTTTAAGGATCGTTTTGGGAGCGTGCCGGGCGTGGCCGCAGTCTCGGTCGCCGGCGGTGAAAAGCGCGAAATTCAGGTCGCCGTGGATAAGAATCGGCTTACCGCCTATGGGCTATCTATCAACAGTGTTGTGCGTGCCCTGCAGGCAGCAAACCTCAATGTGCCTGTCGGGCGAATTGAGGAAGGTGCACGCGAATACAATGTGCGCCTGCTGGGTGAGTTCCGCTCGGTAGACGAGCTGCGCAATCTCCGTCTGTACCTGCAGAACCTGCGCAACCCCGCTGCGCGAGGTAGTGTTATCCGCCTCCAGGATGTAGCCACGATCACCGATAGCCTCGAAGAACGCACCATCATCACCCGCATGAACGGAAAGGAAGACGTCTCTATCGTGATCCAGAAGGCGAGCGATGCCAGTGTCATAGAGATTTCCAACGGTGTGCGCGAAGTGATTGAGCGCATCCAACGCGAATATCCCGATCTGCGCTTCACCATCACCTTCGACCAAGCCGACGCCGTCAAGGAAAGCCTGGCCGACTTGCGCCTGGCGCTGGGCATCGCCATCGTGCTGGTGGTGTTGATTATCTATTTGTTCCTCTACAATGCACGGGGGGCCTTCATCGTGTCGCTCGCGATCCCTACCTGCATTTTCGCCTCGTTCATCGCGATGTATTTCTTCGGCTTCTCCATCAACTTTATGACCATGCTCGCGCTTTCACTGGCGGTGGGTGTGTTGGTGGACGATGCGATTGTGGTGATTGAGAACATCTACCGCCACCTTAGCATGGGTGAGGAGCCGATGGAGGCCGCCTACAATGGGCGCACCGAGATCGGCTTAGCTGCCATCACGATCACTTGGGTTGACGTGGTGGTGTTCCTGCCTGTCGCCTTTATGGGCGGCGTCGTGGGGCAGTTCTTCCGCTCCTTCGGATTGACCGTAGCGTTCACTGTGCTGTTCTCGCTATTGGTATCGTTTACTCTCACTCCCATGCTTGCCAGCCGTCTCTACCGCAAAGGCGAGGCGCTCGAGGAGCCAAAGGGCTTCTTCAAATGGTTTGACGACTTCTACCACAGCCTGGCCCAACGGTATCGGAGCGGGCTGGCATGGGCGTTGCGCCACCGCATGTTGGTCATCCTTATCGGCAATGGCGCGCTGATCGCTACCCTGCTCATCGTCGGCTTCTCGGCTGCGAGCGGTAGTCCCCTGCTGCCCTTTCGGTTTGCACCCTCGCAAGACCAGGGGCTGATAGAGGTTGCTGTCAAG
>LJSS01000019.1_pt1 | contig 25024 bp, 22 predicted proteins | sample 890271 | NCBI WGS metagenome assembly LJSS01 (sample SAMN03797534, study PRJNA294671) | hot springs metagenome | isolation source: water from Lobios Hot Spring | place: Spain: Lobios, Galicia | collected 2011-02-08
CATGCCCATGCCCCACATGGGAGGCTGGAATCCCAGCCCCGTACCCAGCGCTCGTCCCGGCGGACGGCTCCTGCCCGTGGAGTTAGCAGACTTCAGCTTCCGGCCCGGCGTGGTGCGGGTGCGGGCCGGAGAGCCTGTGAACCTGAAGCTGCGCAACACCGGCCGCGTCCCCCACGACCTGTACGTTCCGGACCTGGACTTTCGCGCTGCGGTGGCTCCAGGGCAGGAGGTGGTGGCGGGACTGCTAGCGGACCGGCCCGGCACGTTCGAGTTTTACTGCACGGTTCCCGGCCACCGGGAGGCGGGCATGAGGGGGGTACTGGTGGTCTCGCCGTAGGCCGGGACAAGCGGCCTCGCCGATCGGTTCTAAAAAAACCCACCTACGTTCGGCTGATGTCGTATGTCGCGTAACCGTATGAATGCGAAGGGAGGTGGTTCATGTGAGGGTTGTGCTGATATCTGTCATCAGCGTGCTCGTGGCGGTGGGCTTCGGAGTACGGGAGGGCGCAGGCGCTGCGGGTGCGCGGCAGGTGGTGGAGCTGCAGATGAAGGAGTTCGCCTTCGTGCCCGCCACCGTCACCTTCAGGGCCGGGGTGCCTGTGGAGCTGCGTCTGGTAAACCGGGGGGCGGTGGAGCACGAGTTCATGGTGTACGACCCAGGCCACATGCACCTGGCGGGGATGGATCCGGACACCATGCACCGGGAGCTGGAAGCGCGGTCCTACTTCCGGGGGCTGGACGTGCGGGTGGAGGGAAAGGCGAAGATGGTAGAACGGATGGGCAAGGACTTAGCGATGATCGCCCTCGCCCCGGGCGAGCGGGTGGTCCTGCGCTTCACGCCCAAGAAGAAGGGTACGTTCGAGGTCGGCTGCCACATCCCGGGCCACTACGAGGCGGGGATGAAGGGGCGTTGGGTGGTTCGCTAGGTCCGCCGCGGCGGTGTTTCACGCAGAAGCTGGCGGGGGTGACTGCGACGGGAAGGGAGCAGGTCTGCGTCGCGGGATCCAGGGCGGGGTACGACGGGCGTATTCTTCGTAGGTGGCACCGAAGCGCCGGGTGAGCTCCGCTTCCTCTCGCCGCGCCTGCCGCACGTAGGCGGCGGTGAGCACCGGCCACATCAGCAACCCGGGGAGGGTAGGCCAGTGCACCAACCAGCCGCCGGTTACCAGTACCAGGCCCAGGTACTGGGGGTGTCGGAGATGCCGGTAGGGCCCCGTGGTCACGAGTCCCTCGCGGTGCCGGTAAAGCTCCCTCCACCCGAGGACCACGAGGAGTACGCCCAGGAGGGTGATGGCGGAGCCCACCGGCATTCCGAAGCGGTACATGTACGTCATGAACTCCCGCTCGAACAGCGTCCAGCCCAGGGCGGACGAGAACAGGTAGTTAGCGTCCCAGGACGTGGTGTAGATTCCGGGGCTGTCCTCCGGGGCCTTGACGGGGAAGGCCACCGGTGGGTTCCCTTCGGGTTAGGCAAACAACAGCTCGAAGGGAGGGATGTGGATGCCACCGGTGGCCCCGGACTTCAGGATGGCACTGTTGGAGCTGTTGCGCCAGTACCAGGGGGACCAGGCCCTGGACGTCCTCCGGGAGGGGGTACGCATGCTGGCGGAGGCGCTGATGGAGCTGGAGGTGTCCGAGCAAGCGGGGGCGGCCCGGTACGAGCGCAGCCCGGATCGGAAGACGTACCGGAACGGGTACCGGGAGCGGGCGTGGGACACCCGGGTGGGGCGGATTCCCCTGCGGATCCCCAAGCTGCGGCAGGGGAGTTACTTCCCCAGTCTGCTGGAACCGCGGCGGAGGGCGGAGCGGGCGCTGGTGAGCGTGGTGCAGGAAGCGTACGTGGCAGGGGTGAGCACGCGGAAGGTGGACGACTTGGTGCGGGCCCTGGGGCTGGAGGGAGTCAGCCGCAGCGAGGTGTCGCGGATCTGCGCGGAGCTCGATGAGGCCATGGAGGGCTTTCGGAGCCGACCCCTGGAGGGGGACTACCCGTACGTGTGGCTGGACGCCAAGGCGGTGCGGGTGCGCTACGACGGCCGCGTCGTTCACATGGCGGCGGTAGTCGCCATCGGGGTGCGCCAGGACGGCCAGCGGGAGGTCCTGGGCTGGGACGTAGGAGCCAGCGAGACCTACGAGTTCTGGGCGGCGTTCCTCCGGCAGCTGGTGGAGCGCGGGCTCCGGGGGGTGCAGCTGGTGATCTCCGACGCCCACGGGGGACTGCAGCGGGCCATCTCAGAGGTGTTGGCAGGCGCCAGCTGGCAGCGCAGCCGGGTGCACTTCATGCGCAACCTGCTGCAGAAACTGCCCCGACATGCTCAGGGTCCGGTGGCGGCTCTGGTGCGCACCATCTTCGCCCAGCCGGACCTGGAGGCGGCCCGGCGGCAACTGGACCAGGTCTGCGCCACCCTGCAGCGTCGGTTCCCTCAGGTGGTCTCCATGCTTCAGGAGGCAGCCGAGGAGGTCCTCACGTACATGCACTTCCCCTCAGAGCACTGGCGGCAGATCCACTCCACCAACCCCCTGGAGCGGTTGAACCGGGAGTTGGCTCGACGGTTCGACGTGGTGGGGATCTTCCCCAACCCACAGGCGGTCCTGCGCCTGCTGGGAGCGGTCCTGGAAGAGATCCACGAGGACTGGATGGTCTCCCGCCGGTACTTCAGCCAGGAATCCATGCGCAAGCTCCGACCCGAGTCGGCACCGAACCCGATCCTGCCCCTAGCGCAAGAGGTGTGAGCGCAGTAGACTATGAGCCGACCCGAAGGAGCGCCGCGAAAGTACACCATTCCCCGGGACGCGATCCTGGAGCGCCACGCGTAGTACCCGCTGGGGGAGACGCCCAGCACCCGGCACATCCGGGCTACCCCGTGGTTGGCCCTCTCCTGTCCCCACCTGGCCAAACGCCTCTACGGCTTGGACTTGGTCTCCCGAGCGAAGAAGGCGGCCGCTTTTTTTTAGGATCTCCCGTTCCTCCCGCAGGATCCGCACTTCCCGCCGCAGCCGCCGCAATTCCTCCCGCTCCGCCGTGGTCAGCCCGTCACTGCGCAGCCCTGCGTCCAGCTCTGCCTGCTTCACCCAGGCGCTGAGGGTCCCCCAGGCTACCCCCAGCTCCCGAGCAATCTGCGCGATCGGCCGGCCCGAGGTCCGGGCCAGGCGCACGGCTTCCTCCCGGAATTCCGGCGGATATGGAGGTCTGCTCTTCGGCATCGTGGACTCGTTTCTTGAGGCTCTTGCCTCTCAGTGTTAGGGTGTCCACGAAATCGGGGCAAGACCAAGGATAATCCATCTACGGCGATTACATCACCGTCTCGTTTCGTCAGGTTGTTGGTCTCGATAGCTGCACTCATTTTGTCCTGAAGAATGCTGTTGATTTATTGAGGCTCATAATTTTCGGGCCAAAGGTCTTGAGATGAGTCGTCGGGCCGGCCCAACGCTAGTGTCGTAGGAAATGGCTAACCTGGACTGACCGGGCGGCTCCATCGGGTTGTTTGACGTGCGGCAGTTCATGGTGCTTGGTGATCGGCTGTTAGGTGTCTTCGGCTGGCCATCTGGGCTCTCGGCGGAAGCGTGGGAGGATACGACCGGTTCGTGTGCAGTACTCATGATACTGGTCGCCAAACTGCTCGAGCATCATGTTCTCCTCCTTTGGGACTCTAACAAAGTAGAGAAGCAAGAATGCAAGGAGGCCGCCGAGCCCTGCGATCCAGTTCTGCACAAGGAATGCTTGGGACAAGCCAAAGAGGAACTGGGAAGCGTACATGGGATGGCGGATCGACGCGTAGATACCCTCTGTGACAAGCCGATGGCCAGCACTGAGCTCCAAAGAGGGTGACCAATACACGCCGAGGTCATGGTGTGCTCGCCAGAACAGCCATAGCCCGGCCGTGAGGATGAGGACACCCACGACTCCGAGGACTGTCGTGATGGAGGCCGGGAAGGGGTAGTCCGCGAAAGCCAGCCAGTCAGTTAGTGCGTAAATGACTGGCAAGACCAGCCCACCAAGAGTCAGAACCCCGAGGACGAGCTGCTCGGAGGCGGTGGTTTGCTTTCGGACCTTCTTAAGCTTACGGGCACGCGCCGCATAGGGAGCCCGGATGATCAACTGCGCGAGAATCCCGCTGAAGTAAACTACAGTGAGTGCGGACCCTCGGTAGTAGCACGCTCACTCTTGTGCTTGCTGTTGTGCTTTGGATAGGCTTCAACCCAAAGCAGCCAGGGTTCCAGTTCGTGACGAACATCCGCTGGATTGACGCCCTGGATGCCGGCTTTCGGGTAGGAGTTGACGGCATTTCGCTGCTGCTGGTCTTGCTTACAGCACTGTTGATGCCCCTCGCTCTCCTGGCATCGCTGGAGCCTATTCGCCACCGACAGAAGGAGTACTACGCCATGATGATGCTCCTGGAAACCGCCATGCTGGGGGTCTTCGTAGCGCTGGACACGTTCCTGTTCTACGTGTTCTGGGAGCTGGTGCTCATCCCAATGTATTTCATCATCGGCATCTGGGGCGGAGGCAACCGGGTCTACGCAGCACTGAAGTTCTTCCTGTACACGCTGGTTGGCTCACTGTTGATGCTCGTTGCCATTGTGTGGTTAGGAGTCTACGCCGAGCAGCATGCTGGCGGGTTCACCGCCGATTTTGAACGGCTGCGGCAAATAGCCCCGAGCATCCCGTTCGAGATACAGCGGTGGCTCTTCTGGGCATTTGCCCTCTCGTTCTGCATCAAGGTGCCGCTGTTCCCTCTCCACACTTGGCTGCCAGATGCCCACGTAGAGGCTCCAACCGCTGGTTCGGTCATCCTGGCGGGTGTGCTCCTGAAGATGGGAACCTACGGCTTGATACGGTTCAACTTGGAGCTGTTCCCGCAAGCCAGCTTCGCCTATGCTTCCCTGTTAGCGTGGCTTGGCGTCGTAGGCATCCTCTACGGTGCCCTGGTTGCTTTTGCTCAGAGCGACATGAAGAAGCTTATCGCCTACTCATCGGTGAGCCACCTAGGGTTCATCATCGTGGGCATTTTCTCCATGACGGTTGAAGGGCTGCAGGGTGCCCTCATCCAGATGGTCAACCACGGGCTCTCCACGGGCATGCTCTTCCTCTGCGTAGGCTTGCTCTACGAACGGCGGCACACCCGAGAGCTGGCTGCTTTCGGTGGATTAGCACGAATTATGCCGCTGTTTGCCGTGTTGTTAGCCCTGGCTGTTCTCTCCTCCGTCGGATTGCCGGGTCTCAACGGCTTTATCGGCGAGTTCCTCAGCCTCCTGGGGGCGGCACAGTCCCGCTTCTTGGACAATTTCTGGATTGCTGCTCTTGGAGCGTGTGGGGTCATCTTTGCAGCGGCGTACCTGCTGAAGTTCTACCATGGTATCGTGTTCGGCGAACCGGGCAGTCCGGAAAACTACCACCTCCGCGACCTATCGCTCACGGAGCGTCTGCAGCTCATACCGCTGGTGCTGCTCTTTTTCTGGATCGGGCTCTATCCCCGACCCTTTTTGAACACCAGCGAGCTGGCATTCCGCAGCCTGGTAGCGAAGCTGGAGCTCCTCCGGTTCGGAACAACAACGATCTCTATCCCCTCTGCACCGGAAACGCCCGAACAGCGGCCGGCTCCGACACTGCCGGAGCCACAGAAGCTCTTGGAAGAGCAGCTCCGCCGTCTTCCTCCACCCCGTCCATGATGAGCGCTACAGTGCTGGTGGTATGGCTTCTCCTCGTTGCCAGCTTAGGAGGCTGTTCGGAAACGCCGCCGGCAGCCCCCAGTATTCGCGGCGAACACGGTGCCTACGTGCTCTGTGAGGGGCTCTGGGGGCACAACAACGCTACCCTGGCACGCATTGAGCTGCCCAGCGGCTCCGTTATCCCGGACGTGCTGTCTGGGACAGGCTACCAATTGGGTGACGTCGGCAACGATATGAAGCGGCACGGCGATACGCTCTATGTTGTCATTTCAGGTTCCCGCACCATTGAATGCTTCCACGTCCGGACCGCCCGATGGATAGGGCGTATTCGCCTGGAACAGAACCTCTATCCCCGACAGCTCTGCATCGTGAACGATACGGTGGGCTTGGTAACAGACCTCTATGGGGATGCCGTGACTGCTATCCATCTCCGGGCACTGCGCGAGCTCCCACTCCGCTACCCCACCGGACCAGCCCCAGAGGGCATTTCCGCGTGGGGTGATATGGTCTTCGTGGCCAACTCCGGCTACGGAGATTACCGAGCCAGCGAACCGCTGGCGGGGACTGTGACGGTGTTCTCTCTCCAGCGTCACGAACAAATCGCTGTGCTCCCTGCCGGACCGAACGTTGTAACGGTGACGGTACATCCGGAGCGTCCACGGCTCTATGCTGTCTACCTCCACCTGCCCAGCGCTTGGCGGCAGGATTCCATCGGCGGTATTGTCGAATACGAGTTGCCCTCGTTGCGTCGGCTGCGCACATGGCGTGCGCCTGTCGCAAGCTATGATGTTGCATGGTCTCTCAGCGGCGACACCCTGTTTTTCCTCGCCCCCAGTGGGGTGTGGGGAATTCGGGTATGCGATACGGCCACGGTATCGCCCTTCCTCGTATGGGAAAACCCGCAGCCGCGCTATGACAACTGGTACACGGTCGCTGTCGATGGGGCAGGCAACCTCTGGGTTGGTAACGCCCGCACCTTTACCGTTGCTGGTGAGGTGCTCTACCGCCAAAACGCTGAGGGTCAGCCCCGACGCTTTGCCGTAGGGGTCAACCCTGGCAGCATTGTCTTCTTCTGAGGGCATTGTATCAACAGCGGAGCTTGTGGGATGGACTGGGCAGCACAACTTGTAGCCGTCTTGCCGCTCGTTCTCATCGGGCTAACGGCTGTGCTCGTGATGTTGCTGGATGCGCTGATTCGGCAGAGCACGACGCTGAGCTTCTGGGTCAGCATCCTCGGGCTGTTGGCAACGGCTGCTGCTGGAGCAGCGACGCTCTCGTTTTCGGGAACAGTCTTCTCCGGAATGCTGGTAGCTGGAGGAGTTGCTGCTGTCTTTGACATCCTGATGTCCCTGGCTGGCGTGCTGACACTCCTGGCTGCCCGTCCTTACCTCCAACGGGAAGGGCGGGAGTACGACGAGTTCTACGCACTGCTGCTCTTCGCCGTAGCTGGTGCTATCATCCTGGCACACGCCGCACACCTGCTGGTGTTCTTCTTGGGCATTGAGCTCATGTCGGTCTCCTTCTATGTCCTGGCAGGGTACTTCCGAACGCAGCTCCGCTCGGTAGAAGCCGCGCTGAAGTACTTCCTCCTGGGGGCTTTCGCTACGGGCTTCCTCCTCTACGGCATTGCCATGGTGTACGGGAGCAGCGGAGCCCTGGGCTACGAGAGCATCCGGGCGCATCTGCAGCAGGGCACAGCGCTGCCGACGCTGTTGCTCATCGGGGTCGGGCTCTTGCTCATTGGCATTGGCTTCAAACTGGCTATCGTCCCCTTCCACCAGTGGGCACCCGACGTCTACCAAGGTGCACCGACGGTCGTGACCGCCTTCATGAGCACCGTCGGGAAAGCTGCAGTTGTCATCGCCCTGGTGCCTCTGTTCCAAACGCTTCAGCCTGCTGTTGGCACGAAGCTCCAGATAGCCATTGCTGTGCTCTCGGCAGTCACGATTCTGCTGGGGAACATCGTTGCCGTCGTGCAGAGCAACATCAAGCGCATGCTGGCGTACTCCTCGATTGCCCATGCCGGCTACCTTCTTATGGGGCTTGTGGCCCAGTCCGAGCGCGGCTGGGCAGGCATGCTCTTCTACGCCGCAGCGTATCTCTTCATGCAGTTGGGAGCCTTCGTTGTCGTTGCCATCGTGGAACGGGAAAACGAGCAGCGGCTGGAACTGAACGACTACGCCGGGCTCAGCCGCCGCCATCCTGTCCTGGCGGCACTGATGGCAATCTTCCTCTTTTCGCTGACAGGATTGCCGCCATTTGCGGGCTTCTTCGGCAAGTACTACCTCTTCACCGCTGCCATTGAAGCCGGCTATACCTGGCTGACCATTGTGGCCGTTGTGGGAACGATGATTTCCGCATACTTCTACCTCGGGGTCCTGGTGGCGATGTACTTCCGAGAACCCCACGAAGCACCCGAACCTGCCCACAGCGGAACAGCAGCGGTAACCCTATGGCTCAGCACAGTAGCTGTACTCGCCCTGGGGATTTTCCCAAGCACTTTCCTGCAATTGTTAGAACGCCTCCTCTGAGCCGAAGGCATCGCGGTAGTGCCGAATGACCGGCGGTGAGACGCTCAGGTCAATAGCAACGACGTCAAAGCGGCAGGGGACCTCATCCAGCCCGTGCGCAGCTCTGTAAACCTGCGCTGCCCGCACGAGGAAACGCCGCTTCCGCGGAGTTACTGCCTCCTCCGGTGTCCCAAAGCGGTGGGAAGAGCGTGCCTTGACCTCGACGAAAACCAGCACCTCACCCTCGTAGGCAATCAGGTCAATCTCCCCCAAGCGACCAGCGTGGACATTCCGCGCGACAACGCGGAACCCGAGGCGCTCTAAGTATTCAGCCGCTATCGTTTCTGCTTCTATCCCACGCTGCCGCATCGCGAGCGCTGAATTGGAATGAGCGGTGCGGTATTTTTGCCTGCAGGAAGACGAAGCCATACCTGTTCGTCGGTGTGCCGGAATCCAGTCAGCCACTCAAGCGGTATACACTGCCGGCACCACAACAGCTTTGCACAGTCATGCCGGGATACATTGACAAGTCCGCAACGGGAACTCGGATCTCAGAGGAGACGCTCCGCATCGTGATTGCCGACGACCACGAAATCGTGCGCGTTGGGCTGCGGCATGTGCTCAGCCGGTACCCGATGTTTGAGCTGGTCGGCGAAGCAACGAACGGGGAAGAAGCTGTTGCTCTGGCACGCCACTACCGGCCGGACGTTGTGCTGTTAGACATCGTCATGCCACGGCTCAATGGCATTGAAGCTACGCGCATCCTCCGGTCAACGATGCCCGAGCTGCGTGTCATCATCTTGACTTCGTACGAGGACAGCTTCCACGTTGAGCAAGCACTGCGTGCCGGTGCCCACGGGTACTTGACGAAGAACATGAGGCCCGAAGACTTGGTGCAAGCTATTACCGCCGTTGTCGCCGGAGAACAGGTTTTCAGTCCTGCTCTCATTGCCTTCATGCAAGAGGCTGCCCCTAATCTGCCACGGACCGGGGACCAGCCCCTGGTACGGCTGACCCCTCAAGAGAGCCGCGTCCTCCGGCTTATCGCTGAGGGGCTCACAACAAAGGAAATCGCTACGCGCTTGGGTATTAGCCCACGAACGGTGGAGACGCACCGAGCGCACTTGATGGAAAAGCTCCGCGCCCGCAACATCGCCGCATTGGTCCGCTTCGCACTTCTCAACGCCGAATACCTTGCTACCCTCAGCGCCGAGTCCTAAAGGCACAGCACTCGCAGAGTGCAGCGAAGTACGTAAATTGCTGCACAATGCTGCAGAGGGCTGCACCAATGGCGTTGCGGTGGGGACTCCTTCTCATGGGCGGCTGCCTGCTATGGGCACAGCCCCCCGCCGAACGCCCTTCTATGTTCGCTGGCACCCACTTCTTCGTGAGCTTCCTCCAGAACGAAGTCGAGCGCGGTTCTTCTCTGCGCCTGCAGCTCAGCATTGCTTCCCGTGCCCCAACGACGGTGTGGATCCGCTTGCCGAATGAGTCACAGCCCCGGCAGTACCGCCTCGGTGCTGGAGAATACCGCTGGATAGCGCTACCACCGGAGTTAGAAGTCCGTACACTTGAACGCCCAGTCGCCGCGGCAGTTGAAGTTCGCTCCGATGCTCCTATCGTTGTCTACGCTTTCAACAGCCAGAATACCACCACCGACGCTTACACGGCTATCCCCGTCACCAACTGGGGCACAGACTATATCATCGCCTCGCTGCCCAATGACGCCTATACACCACGCCCGGGTGACACGACCATCAACCGGCTGCGCGACCTCACCCTGCGCCGAAGTGAGTGGATGGTCATTGCAGCGTACGATTCCACAACGGTCACTTTCATCCCTCGCACCCGTACGGCAATGGGGAAAGCAGCCGGCGTAGCCCACACAGTTGTCCTCAACCGCGGAGAGTGCTACCTGGTACAAGCAGACTCAACGCCGAAGGGTCTCGGAGACATGACCGGTACGCGCATCCAGAGCTCTAAACCCATCGGCGTCTTGAGTGGGCATGTGCGGGTTTCTCTCCCCTTCAATCTGCCTGCAGAAACGGACACGAAAGACCACCTCGTTGAGATGCTCCCCCCTATCCCTGCGTTGGGACAGCGCTACATATCCACACCTTTCGCCGTAGGCACGGGAGATTGGTTTCGCGCTATCGCTGCATTCCCACAGACCCAACTGACGCTGACCCGCGCTACCGGCTCGTCGGTTCAGACGGTACTCCAAAACGCCGGTGATGTTGCGGACTTTCCCGCCGAAGCGGCTCCGATTCTCTGGGAAGCCAATAAGCCCTTCCTCCTGGTGCAGCTCATGTATTCTGCTGTCATCGGTGGTCCGCAAGCACTTGTGGACCCGTACCGCAGCTTTGACCCTTGTATGGTGGTTGTGCCGCCTCTGGAGCAGTTCGTGCAACAGGCCCACTTCTTCGTGCCCGACACCACTCTGCTGGGCTTCAACCAGTTCAAACGCCACTGGGTCAACCTCGTCGTGAGCGAAGACGCTATAGCAACGGCACGGCTCAACGGGACGCTGCTCACATCAATTGCGCCAACACTGCCGAACCAGCAGCTGCCGTGGACGCTTAGCGGAACGCGCTACCACTGGCTACAGCTGCCCGTCGCTCCTGGTACTGTCTACGAACTGCGGACGCAGCGCGGCGCCTTCGCTGGCATCCTCTACGGCACAGGCTACGTAGACTCCTACGCACTCGTGCTGGGAAGCGGGCTTCTCCCACCGGGACAGTCCGACGCAACGCCTCCAACGGTTTCTCCTCGCACGAGTCCCTGCGGCGGGCTCACTCTCCTCTGCTCCGATACCGAGGCTGGCATTGCATGGGCTCAGCCTATCCCGGATAGCACCTGGAACTACCGATGGACATATACCCAGTCCACCCCACACGAAGCGCTGCTCCAGGCACAGCCAGACGACCCCAGCCGCGACGGGCAGTTACTGGTTGAAGTCCGGGACAATGCCGGTAACCGGCAGTGGTACCGCCAGCGTTACTGGGCACCGCGGCTCCAGTGGAATCCGCTCACCATCCAACTGCTGGGGGTGCCGGTCAGCGGGGTCTCATGCCAAGACCTGCAGCTCATCAACTCAGGTTACGACACGGTGACCATCCGCCGCATTACTGCAAACGACCGGCGACTCACCATCACTGCAACCCTCCCGATTGTGCTCCCACCGCAGGGCTCCACGACGGTATCGGTTTGCTTGCGTCCCAACGGTGACTCCCGCCCACTTCGAGATACGGTGACGATGGAGACCTCCTGCAGCGTTGTCTTCTCCGTCCCGGCAGAGGGCACGGTCGATTCTCTGGGATTGGTAGCCTCTTCGTGCTCCTTCGGGACTCTGCTGGTCGGGGACGAAGGACGCTGCGACGTCTACTGGGTCAACACTGGTAATCGCCCGCTCCTCGTGACCGGGGTCAACGCCATCCGTGGAGAGAGTGCTTTCTCGCTGGACACAGCAGGGCTCTTTCCTTACAACCTCGCCACTGGGGATACTGTGCGCGTCCCTGTGCGCTTCCGCCCACCTTACCGCGGCATCTTTCGGGAAGAGCTGCTCCTGATTACCTCTCCCGCTATCGCAGTAACAGCGCGTGTGGATGGGCGCGGTGCTGCACCCGAGGTTGGCGATGTCACCGTAGACTGGGGGCAGCGCCGCCTGGGACGCCGCTATGACTCCGTCGTCGTGCTTGCAAATCGGGGTGATGCACCAACTACGCTTTCTCTGATCGCCGATGAGGATTCAATCACAGCCCTGGGACACAGCATCCCCCGCACTGTGATGCTCGGGGCTGGCGATTCTGTGCGTATTCCCGTGTGGTTTGCCCCCCAACAGCGCCGTCTCTATGAACGGCGGCTTGTTCTCGAGAGCTCCTGGGACCTCCATCCGCCAATTACGCTCACCCTCCGCGGCGAAGGGATTGCTCCAGAGCTGCGAGGCAAGGAGGTTGCTTTCGACACGGTACTCCTCGGCTCCTCCCGCGATACGGTAGCCCTCGTGCTGGAAACTGGCGGCAATGAGCCAACTGCCATTGACTCCCTCTGGCTGGAAGGAGCCGATGCGGCAGCCTTCGCTGTGCTGCCCCCGTACAATCTGCCGCAGCTTCTGACACCGGGGGACTCCCTGCGATTGTGGATCCGCTTTACACCTCAGCGCAGTGGGAAGCACACAGCGCAGATAGTCCTGCGCCACAACGGTAGCCCTCCGTACCAGACCGACACTCTCCACATTCCCCTGGTAGGCTACGGGAAAGCCCTGCCACCGATAGACACATTTGCTGCCCGATGGACACTCCAGGTGGCTGCACCAGAGACGGTCATCGCCTGCCGAACATTCCAGCTCCAGTTGTGCTTACAGAACCAAGGAAACACCCAACTGGTCTGCGACTCCGTTGAGCTCATCGGCGCTGCCTTGCAGAACATCTTCCCCACACTGCCGCAGAACCTCTCCCCAGCAGATTCGCTCTGCTTGAGGCTTGCTGTCGCCGGTCTACCCACTGGACAAACCAGGCTCCGGCTACGCCTAAGTCTGCGCTCGGAGTATATCTTTCAGGACACGGTACGCACTCGCTCCTTCACCGAAGAGGTGCTCTACACCGTACTTGCCTTGCCACAGCGCTGGAGCATTGAGCAGATAGACACCCTCACTGCCGAACCAGGAGATCGGCTCATCCTGCGCCTCTCTGGCACAATGCCCAGCGCTGATGCTGCTACAGCAGCGGGCAGACTCTGCCTCCGCGCACCAACGAACGTGTGGTCTTTTGAGCTCACCGCGGCTGAATTCACCGTCCGCACGAGCAACCAACTCCTCCACGGTACCATCACAGCAGCCCAAGAGGAGCCTGAAGGCTTCTGTATCCAAGTCGCGCCGCTACCGTCCTTGGCACAGCCTGCTCAGTGGGAACTGAGTCTCCCTGTGACTGCTTTCGCAGATAACGGGCAGCGGTATCTCGTACACGTCGCAACACTGCCCGATTCCGCTATGTGCTTTGTCGGGGATACAGCAACCGGGGTATTCTTCCTGGTTGGCGTCTGTGCCCAGCAGTTCCGCTCCATCCGGCTCCAGGAAGCACCCGAGACTGCCCTCGTTAGGCTCTTTCCTCAGCCTGCTTCTGATGAGCTCATTCTCGCGTTCCGTAGCTCGGCGCCAACTCAAGCGCATCTCCGGCTTCTCACCCTGGAAGGACGGTCTGCTGCTGAATGGCAGGTAGAGCTACCAAAGGGGGAGGTTTTGCGTAAATTTGGAATTGCCGCTTTGCCGAGCGGCGTTTACCTGCTTCAGCTCTTGCATGGCAGCGGTTCAATGCAACGCATAGTTGTCATACAGCGGTAGGGAGGAAGCGCTATGCAACGATGGGTCATCATGCTCGCGGTTGCCCTCAGCGTGGGGAGCGGTACTGCCATGGCGCAGCTAGAGCCCAGCCCATTGGCGCCGGAGGTTGTGCCTCCGCGTATCTTCATTGGACCAGCAGCAGGCTACAACCGCAGCTTCCACACGGCAAACATCGCCTCGTTCGCGACGCAGACAGAATGCCCTGTCTTCGAGCGCGGTTCTGCCAATGGCTTCTTCGTCGGCGTCACAGCAGAGTACATTCTCGGCGACCCACGCACGTCGCGCTCCTCGGTCATTATGCGGCTGATGTTTGACAATTTGCCTACCACCTTTGAAGTCGCCGGTGATAACTACCCCAGTCGACTTTCGGTCACCATTGACGGCCGGGACACGCAGGTGGTTATCAACACCTCCACACGCCATGTGGCGCAGGTGAGCTACTACACGCTCAACGCAGAGTTGCTGTACCGGCTGGATATCGGGGAATTGCCTGTTGGGGTAGTGGTTGGGCCCACTTTCGGCTTTCCCATTCGGGGAACATTCCAGCAGCGCTATGAGCTCACTGACCCCGCCTACGTTGACATTGCGGGGCGGCGGTACATTCCGGTCTTTGCTCGCGACACAACGGATCCCACACTGCGCTACACAGACAACGACCGCACCATCATTGTCAAAGACGGCGACATTGAGCAGCGCTCCGGCTTTCGGCTCGGCATCAAAGCTGGCCTCCAGTACGAGCTCACCGTTGCCCGGTGGCGGGTGATTCCGGGCATCTACTACAACTTTGGCATTACGAAGGTCACCTCGCGCGAAAATTGGCGTGTCAACGCGCTACAAATCGGGGTGGACTTCCGGACAGCGTTCTGAGACACTCTGAGCGTGACACCGGCGTTCGGATACGAGCCGATTGGGTTCGCCGAACGCCGTCTTTTATCGGCATAACAAGCGGCAGGCAGAGCATGGAACGGTTGTGGGCACCGTGGCGCTCGCAGTACGTGGCGTCTTTCTCTGAAGCCTCAAACCAGGAGAGCCCGTGTTTTCTCTGCCAAGCCTTGCAGAGCGAACCCAGCCGAGACCGTGAACTCCTCGTCGTTGCCCGGTGGGAGTCGTGTTTCGCCATTCTGAACCGGTATCCATACAACAGTGGGCACGTCATGGTGGCACCGCATCGCCACGTTGGGCAGCTCCATGAGTTGACCGACGCGGAGCTGTGCGCCTTGATGCTCCGGACTCGCGACGTCGTTGAAGCTCTGCGTCGTTCCTTTGCACCGCATGGGTTCAACATTGGGCTCAACATTGGGCGAGCCGCAGGTGCGGGACTCCCCGACCACCTCCACATCCACATTGTGCCCCGGTGGCATGGGGATACAAACTTCTTACCCGTCACCGCCGATGTCAAAGTAGTCTCGCATGCTCTGGAAGACGTCTATGAGCAGCTCTCTGCCGAGCTCGCCCCCTAAGGCGCACCGGGTCGTCCCGCGGAAGCGCTGGGGACAACACTTCCTCCGCAGCCCCCGCATTGCCCACCGTATCGTGCAGCTTTTGGTAGCACAGCCTGGCGACACGGTGGTCGAGATTGGTCCCGGCACCGGTGCCTTGACTGAGCACCTACTCCGCCTACCCATCCAGCTTGTTGCCATAGAGCTTGACCCCCGCTGCATTGACGTCCTCCACGAGCGCTTCCCACCCTCTGAGTTCCCCCACTTGGAGCTGTTCCAGGGCGACATTTTGAGCTACGACATCGCAGCACTTGCACGGCGCACAGTCGTAGAAACAGGACGGAAACCGCTGGTTATCGGCAACGTGCCGTACAACATTAGCTCCCCGCTCCTCTTTCGCCTGTTTGAGACAGCACCATTGCTGGCTCGCGCAGTCCTTATGCTCCAGCGGGAGGTTGCCCTACGCCTCACAGCATCGCCGGGCACAAAGGACTACGGCATCCTGCGACTTGCCTGCTGGGCGGTTGCCGAAGCTCGGCTCGCTTTCCACGTACCACCAACAGCGTTTGTTCCACCTCCCGCCGTTGACTCCTCCGTCGTCGTGCTGACGTTCCGCCCCAACCCATTGACAGGTCCAGACTACGCCGGCTTTTGCGAGTTCCTACACGCAGCGTTCGGGCAACGACGGAAACAACTGCACAACGCCCTCCGTCGGTACGTCGCTGCCCGTTATCCCGACACCACACCAGAGGAGCTCCTCCAGCGGGCTGGCATCGCTCCACAGTGCCGTGCCGAAGAGCTGGCACCTGCAGAATTGTTGCACCTCTACTCCACTCTCAGCTCGCACCATGCCCATGTCTGTGCTTGACTCTACGGGCCCGATACCGCACACGACAGCACGCTCACGTCCCTCTACCCGCTGGCGCTGGTACGCTCACGATGTGTACACACTGAGCCTTGTGGGACTCTACAGCCTCCTTGCACTCCTGCTGTACCCGTGGGTAGAACGGGCTTCCCTCTGGCTGCTGGTGAATGCCACAATCGCTATGCTCGTCACGCTGCTGGCATGGAGCGACCGTCCAACAGCGCCGCAATGGGTTCGGCTGCTCCACTGGCTCTACCTGGCACCGGTCATCTACGTGATGTACCAGCAGACGCACGCCTACGTCCCCGTTGTCAACCCGCGACTCTACGATGAGCTGCTCATCGCATGGGACTACGCTCTCTTCGGTGTGCACCCCACCGAATGGCTTGCCCGATTTGCCCACCCTGTGCTAACGGAATACCTGCAGACGGCGTACATGCTGTTCTACTTCCTCCCGCTTCTCCACGGCGCAGAGCTATTGTGGCGGCGCCATTTCCGCCCTGCCGCAGAGCTGGCGCGAGTGATGGCATTCGGATTCTACGTCTCCTACCTGTGCTACTTTGCTCTGCCGGCAATTGGTCCGCGGTTCACACTCCACGACTTCCACGCTCTCGACAGGGAACTACCCGGGTTATGGCTGACGCCTGTGTGGCGCCGGTATATCAACGCCGGCGGGGGTATTCCCGAAGGTAGTCCCAATCCCGAAGACCACGTGCATCGCGACTGCATGCCCAGTGGACACACAATGATGACATTGCTCAACATGGCCCTGGCATTCCGGTTCCGCTCGCGCAGCCGCTGGTTGATAGCGCTCCTGGGCTGCAGCCTCATCGTTGCAACGGTCTACCTGCGCTACCACTACGTCGTGGACCTGCTGGCGGGAGCTGCCTGCGCGGCTGCTGTGCTCTGGTTAGAACCAAAGGTGTACCGGTTGCTCGTCCGCCATGGCTGTTCCCGGGAATACAAGCATGCCTTCCTCCTGGCGCGTTGAACGGTGTAATCTCCGGCGGCAGACACACTCGCTGCTGCCCGAACTCCTCCGGGCCGCCCAAGACGTTCTGCGCAGTGGGGTGTACATCTTAGGACCCCAATTGGAAGCTTTTGAGCGGGAATTCGCTGCCATGGTGGGAGCCCGATACGCCGTCGGAGTAGCCTCCGGAACTGAAGCCATTGCGTTAGCCCTCGTAGCGCTGGGCATTCGCGCTGGAGATGAGGTCATCACAACCCCTTTCACAGCGATTCCCACCGTTGCAGCGATTGTGATGGTTGGGGCACGCCCTGTGTTCGTGGACATTGAACCTGACACGTACACCCTCAACCCTGAGCAACTGGATTCTGCCCTCTCACCCCGAACCCGGGCTATTGTGCCCGTCCATCTATTCGGACACTGTGCTGACATGGAGCCAATTCTGGCGCGCGCTCGGGCGGCAGGTATCCCTGTCATTGAAGATGCCGCTCAAGCCCATGGGAGCTACTATCACGGTCGTCACGCTGGAACGATAGGCACTGTGGGCTGTTTCAGCTTCTATCCCACCAAGAACCTGGGCGCATACGGAGACGCTGGCGCCATTGTCACAGACGATGGCGAGTTGGCACAGCAGCTGCGGCTCCTGCGCAACTACGGGCAAATCTCGCCGTATCGCAGCGTCCTTCCAGGCTACAACAGCCGGCTGGATGAATTGCAGGCAGCCTTTCTCCGTGTCAAGCTCCCGCACTTGGAACGCTGGAACCAGCAGCGAGCCCAGCATGCTGAGCTCTACCGCAAACTCTTGGATATTCCAGAAATCCAGCACCCAACGGTCCGCCCAGGGAACACGGTCAACTGGCACGTCTACGTCGTCCGCGCCGAACGCCGGGACGAACTGTGGCAGTACTTGGAACAGCACGGCATCCAGGCAAATGTCTACTACCCAATCCCGGCACACTTGCAGGAAGCATACGCACATCTGGGATACCGAGAAGGCGACTTCCCCGAGGCCGAGCGTGCTGCCCGCTCTGTGCTGGCTCTCCCGATGTTTCCAGAAATGACGCAGGAGGAAATAGAGCTTGTTGCAGCGACAATCCGCCGCTTCTACGGTCGGGAATGAGTCTACGTAGCTCGCATCACCGCAGCTCCCATGCGTTGGGCTTTCCTCTCGCAGGTCTGGCCTGAGGAGCCCGATGTTGTCGTCTCGGGCTCCAACGTGCAGGTATACTACATTGCTCGCGAGCTTGCGCACCGTGGCGAGCCCGTTCTCGTCCTGCTCTCCGGACACTCGGAAGCGTGGGAGCGCACGGAAGGCAACCTGCGCGTTGTGTCATTGCCCGCTATCGGACCAGGACTCCGTGGTTGGTTCCATCCTCGGTGGATGCGCAGGGCGGCGGAAATTGTGCGGGATTTTGCCCCAGAGGTCGTGTACCAACGGGGTAAACTGCCAGAAACCGTCCTCGCTGCGCGGTATGCCCGCGCGCACGACGTTCTCTTCATCTGGTGCAGCAACGCTGACAACAGCTACCTCCGCTGGAAATTTCTGCGCAAGCGTCTCCGCTACCGCCGCAAACCGCTCTGGCTTCTCCCAGCACGCCTGGCCGAAGCAGCTCTGGCAGACATCGCCATCGAGCGAGCCCTCCGGACAGCCGATCTGGTCCTTGCCCAAACACGGTACCAGCAAGAGCGGCTCTCTCGGGTGCTCGGCCGAGCCATCGAGCGACTGGGGTCAGGACACCCTCTCCCGCCTCCCCCTGAGCCCCCTAGTCAGCCGACGGTATTGTGGCTGGCAAATCTGACCCCTATGAAACAGCCGCTGGTATTCGTACGCTTGGCTCAGCGCCTACGCTACTTGGGAGTTCCGTTCCTCATGGCAGGGTCTGCTCCCAACCCAGAGCTGCTGAACGCCGTCCTGCGGGAGAGCGCAGAGCTCCCACACTTTACGTACGCAGGACCTGTCCCCTTCCGCCGTGTTTCGGACTTCTTCCGGCAAGCTGGGCTCTTCGTGCTCACCTCTGAGTCTGAGTTCGAGGGGATACCCAACACCTTCATCCATGCCTGTCTCCACGGAGTTCCTACTCTGAGCCTGCGGAACGACCCCGACGAGCTCATCCGCACCTATGGCGTTGGGGAAGTTGCCGATGACGAGGACTCCCTTGCCCAAGCCCTGGAACAGTGGCTCACCGACGAGGAACGCCGCCATCGCGCCGGTACACGCGCTTACGAGCTCGCCCGCTCTCGCTTTGACATCCGCGTAGTGGTGACCCGCCTCTGCGAGCTCGTCCGCCAGCGCTTACGAAGCTGAGCTGAGTAACTCCTGAACGAACACCGGTAGCACAAACGCTGCCTGGTGCAGCTCCGGCGTATAGTAGCGAAGCTTCCCTTCCAGCCGTTGATACCGCTGCCAAGCTGCCTCCGGCTGCAGATCCCGGGCAGGATCCCAGCGCGACGACGCAACCGTAAACGACCACACGCCCGTCGGGTACGTTGGAATCGGTGCTAAGCACGTGCTGACGTACCGGTAGTACCGGCGCAGCAGACGATGTACCGTGGGCAAAGTCTGGCGGAAAACAGGATGGAGAGGCGATTCCGATTGCATCGCAAAGACACCCTCGGGCACCAGTATCCGGCGACAGTGCTCGTAGAAGGCTTCCCCGAAGAGCGAGGCGGCAATGCCAACCGGATCGGTTGAATCCACAATGACAGCATCGTAAGATGCATCCTCCGCCCGAGCGACAAACTCCGCCCCATCGCAGAAGTGGAGCTGAACCCGTGAATCCTCAAACGCAGCACTGATCGCCGGGAAAAACTCCCGAGCAACCGTGACGACCTCGGCATCAATCTCAACGACATCCACCCGCTCTATGCTCGGATGGCGCACGATTTCCCGAACTGTCCCACCGTCTCCGCCACCAATGACTAAGACACGGCGCGGCTGCGGCAGGAGAAATAGCGCTGGATGCACCAGCATTTCGTGGTAAATGAACTCGTCCCATTCGGTCAGCATGACCGCACCATCCAGCAGGAGCATGCGACCGAACGCAGGGGTTTGCAGAACGGTAATCCGTTGGTACGGACTGCGTCGGTCGTAGAGTACTTCGTCGACGTCGGTTACCAAGCCTGCTCGTGCAGCAAAGTGCTCAGCGTAGAAAAGCTCTCCGCCCACGTCCACTCTCGGCTGTGGGACATCCAGCTCGTCAGGGAGCGCTCCTTAGGGCAGTGCGGGCTCCTCTACCACCACAGGTTTGTGGTGGACAGGCTCCCGAAAGAGCCCGCGCTTGAGCTCCATTGTGGAGCTACTCTTTGCCCGCAACTCGCGTTGGAGGTGTTCAGCGATTACCCACGGGTCGATTCGCTCCCCACACGTGAACACATCAACGGCAGCGTAGCCGTACTCAGGCCACGTGTGGATGGAGACGTGCGACTCAGCAATAACCACCACCCCACTGACGCCGTGCGGACTGAAGGTGTGGAAGGTGTCAGAGACAATCGTTGCGCCCGAGCGGCGCGTTGCCTCTACCAGGATCGCCCGGATTCGCTCCTCGGAGTTGAGTACCTGGGGATCGCACTGGTAGAGCTCGATGAGAATCTGTCTTCCGAGTGCCTGCATCGCTACCCCTCCTTCTTAGTTGCACCCCCTGCTCCATTCGGGAGCAGAGCATACCATTGCACCGAGGACTCCCCCGGTACAACCGCAGCCCTGGCGGGTGAAGGGTAGGGGGATGCTGGAAGACAGTCCACAGGCGTGGAGCAGCTTGCGGACATCCCCACGGATTCACCCCGCCAGCCGCTAGCGCATGGGCGGCTCTACCGCCCAATATGACAAACAGCACCGCTTTCCCCTCGGTGGGTACCACGGTGCCGTCAAGGCACGCAAATTTAGAAGGCAGACAGCAAATAAACCGCCTCTTGCGGAAGCCTTTCGCTCGGGGATAGCAACACTGGCAAAACTGTAATTTCGCGTGCCACATCTACTGGGGCGTAGCCAAGCGGTAAGGCAGCGGCCTTTGGAGCCGCCATGCGTAGGTTCGAATCCTACCGCCCCAGCTCCACGTGGGAACCCCAGCAACCTCGGATGGAAGACCTGAAAATCGTCGCCGGGCGTTCCAATCCAGAGCTTGCCCGCCGCATTGCAGAGGCTCTCGGACGCCCGTTAGCACAGGTGACAATCCGCAACTTCAGCGACGGGGAAATCTGGGTCAAGTACGAGGAAAACATCCGCGGCGTGGATTTATTCATCATCCAGTCAACGTTTGCCCCAGCGGACAACCTGCTGGAGCTGCTCATCCTCATTGACGCTGCTCGCCGCGCTTCCGCCCGCCGGATTACTGCCGTCATTCCTTACTTTGGCTATGCCCGGCAGGACCGCAAGGATCAGCCGCGGGTCTCCATCACAGCAAAGCTGGTTGCTAACCTCATCACAGAGGCAGGCGCTGACCGCGTCATCACGATGGACCTCCATTCTCCCCAGATCCAGGGCTTCTTTGACATTCCCCTGGACCACTTGTACGCCTCCACCGTGCTCATGAAAGCTATCTGGGATGAGCACCTGCACAACGTCGCCGTCGTAGCACCCGACGTCGGCAGTGCCCGCCTGGCCCGCTCCTACGCCAAACGATTGGAAGCTGACTTAGTGCTGGTTGACAAGCGTCGTCCAGACCATAACGTTGCCGAAGTGCTCACCGTAATCGGTGATGTAGCAGGGAAAAACGCTATCATCGTGGATGACATCATCGACACAGGCGGCACCTTCGTCCACTGTGCCGAAGCTCTCAAAAAAGCCGGTGCCCAGCAGGTTATCGGAGCATGTACGCACCCCGTGCTATCAGGCAACGCAATAGAGCGCATTGAACAGTGCGATGCCATCTCGCACATCTACGTCACGGATACCATTCCGCTACGGCGCACCTCGCCAAAGCTGCGCGTTATCTCCGTTGCCCAGCTCTTCGCAGAAGCTATCGTGCGCACACACGAGAATACCTCCATCAGCTCCCTCTTCGAGATTGTCCGCTAAGCCATAGGTCCCCGCCATGACAGAAACGTATGAGCTCACTGTTCAACGACGCCCGACAGGTCGCTCAGCAGCACGACAGTTACGGCGCCAGGGCCTTGTTCCCGGCATTGTCTACGGCGCAGGCATAGAACCCATTCCGATCGCCACCCGCTTCCTGGCACTCCGCCCGCTGATTGCTTCGCACGAAGCCCGCATCATCAAACTCACCATCGAGGGCGAGACGACTTCCTACGATTGCATTCTCAAAGACACCGCCTTCGACCCGGTGACAGATGCCCTCATCCACTTTGACTTGCAGGTCCTCACCGCCGACCGCCCCATCGAGGTAGAAGTTCCGGTGCTGTTGAAAGGAACGCCGGTCGGGGTCACAAAAGGTGGCATCCTGGAGCACTTCGTGCACAACCTCCGCATCTCCTGCTTGCCGAAGGACCTGCCCGAGCACATTGAGGTGGATATCTCTTCGCTGGAAATCGGGCAGTCTATCCACGTGCGCGACCTCTCGCTACCGAACATCCGCATTGTGGAGCACGGCGATACGGTGATTGCGACCGTCGTTGCACCAGCGGTATCAGAAGCGGAAGCCAGCGAAGAGAGCTAAGGCGTTGTGCTCCACCGATAGAGCACACTACAGCGGATTCCAAGCTGGCGGAGGCGCCAGCGCCCACCCTCCACTAAGTCGGAGAGACCGTACGCATAGAAGAGCTCAGGCGCAAGTCGCCAATCAGCGTGGAGCGCGTAGTGCATCCCTACCGTCACCACTGCACCCCAGTAGAGAGCCCGGAGCGCTGAGAAGTTGCGGAGTGGCTCTTCCAACACTGGCTCCTGGCTTTGGCTGTAGACGTAGCCAGCGGGCTGGAGAATTCGTCGCTGCAGAGTGACAGCACTTCCCAGTCGCAGATAGGCAGCCAGCTCCGCCTGCAAGTAAACGCTTCCCAGCGCATACCACCGTCCTCCAATGCCCAGCCCCAGATACGGCGCCCGCAGGTTCAACAGACGTTCTTCCTGGAAATTCGCTACCGTCCCATCTGCTTGCCGGACACGCTTCAGGAGAGTATCCGGCGCGGTGAGCGTACCGCCATAGCTCTCAATGCCTATCCGTGCAACCGCACCAAAGTTAGGCGAAAACCGAACCCCCGCCACTATTCCCCCGATGCCCGACCATCCTGCCGCATTGCCGAAAACCCCATCCATCGGAGGCAGATTGCCCGTCCGCGGCACAGCCGCAGAGTGCTGGACATTAGCCACTTGCACAAATCCTCCTACAAACCACACCCGCGCTGGCGGCAGACACTCCGGATGCTCGCCATCACACAGCACAAACACGTAGCGTTCCTCCCGCATGTCGTAAGTATAGCACAAGGTCACCGTTGCCCGGTTCCCGGCAACATCGCTCAGGCTCAAGACGGCATACCCAGAGCGCCGGGGTTCTACAGGCAGAAACTGGGCTTCTGCCCGGAGCATGCCGGGCGTTATCGCAGGCAACTTCCCCTGGAGATTCTGGCTCTGCACAACCCGCACTTCCTGCAACCCTCTGTCCAGAGGACGGTCATCCCGGATGAGAACTTCAAGAGTGCCCTCACGCGGGGTAATTTCCGCAAACGGGGGCATGACATCGCGCTGCTGCTCAACATCTCGGAAGGCTTGTCCTACAGGATTGCCATAGGCATCGTACGAATCCGGACCATATCCGAAGCCGTAAGCGTAGAGCCCAAATGGTTCGCTTGCTTCAATGGTGTGCGCACCGTACGGCACCTCAATGCTGGCAATAGCGTACTGGCTATTGCCAACCCGCTCAAAGTTTGCCCGAATCGGAGCACCATCAAAGCGCACGGAGGACACTGCCTTCAGCGGAACAACTAGGTTGACAAAGTGCCGCCACGATCCCTGAACAGGGGTTGCAAAGCGGTAGTGCGGGAGAAACTGCTGTGTAGGGGTCAGCAGCAACATCATGGGATCGCCAATTGAGTCGCCACTCTGGTAGCCTTCGGAGAATTGCGCCACCAGAATCGGCTTATCTGCGGTGAGCTGGACGTTTTCGGTAAACACCTGCTCCCATATTTGCCCGGCACCGAGTGTGTAGACAGGTCGGTCATTGATGAACAGCTGCGTGTTCGGATAGTGAGCCAGGACACGCAGGACATAGCGTGAGCGCCATCGGAGCTTGCCTACGTAGTAGTGCCGTCCCCAAGTGTTCACCGGCGGCAATTGCTCCACTAAGTGGTTGCACGCCGGCACGGTCAACGGCACGTAGGCGCATACATGCCCGGCGAACACAGCCACCGGTCGTGAAGCCCGAACCACCATGCCACTGAGATCGCTCGGCTCCCCGGAGGGTGGCCCGAAGAGGTGATAAACCTGCCCGCGATTGAGCCACAGCCGTCTGGGGAAAGTCCACCCTCCCCGTTGCGCGGCTCCTGCCCAGGTCTCGGCAGGGCTTAGCTCGATTTCTGTACTATCGGCAGTAGCGATAACCGTCACTTGCGGCACAAAGCTGCTGGAAAGACGCCGGTAGGTAAGGACGCGGTACTCTGTCCCCAGCACGCTCACCGGGAGCGCCATGTACGTATCCGTACTCTGGCGGCGCCGGTTGAGCCCGTAGACAGCAATGGGCGTATCAGCACGGATGTGGAGCGCCATAGAGCCTAAAGAGCCGGGAGAGCGAATCTCTGCACGGACGGGTAACTGCAGTGGAACGATTGCCCGGGCTGGTAATCGCAGCGTTGTGTCAATACCGACTCCATCGCTCTGAATGCGCACGGTTGCATCCCACCGGCTGGTCAGAAACAGCATGAGCGTCAGCGTATCTGTGCCGCCCTCTTCGTGATTCCGCTGGAAGCAGACCCAGAATTCCGTACCCTCGGAGGTCAGCTCTGCTGCCATACCAGACAGTGTGCCCACGGAGAGCGCAAGCCAACAGATGAGAACGCGGCGAAGCATGTTCACTTCACGCAGAGCACACGCAGAAACGAGACCGTTCCCCGCTCAGTCTCCATGCGGATAAGGTACGTCCCACTGGCGAGTTCCCACGGAACGAAGCGGAGCCGCAGTGTATACGTCCCTGCTCGCGGAGCGTAGACAGCGGAAGGCTCTATGGCAATATCCCGACCATTGACCGCAAACAGGCGGAAGAAAACCCAGCCCGGGCGTGCCACAGCGTACTGTACCTGGAGCTCGCTGGCAAACGGGCTGGGAATTGCCAGCCACAACCCGTCCACACCTAGTGG